>Ga0066376_10001116_pt1 | contig 26083 bp, 28 predicted proteins | sample Knorr_S15_td_Bot_FD_77009 | JGI IMG/M metagenome (GOLD analysis project Ga0066376, IMG submission 77009) | Marine microbial communities from Southern Atlantic Ocean transect - Knorr_S15_td_Bottom_ad_5009_LV_A | ecosystem: Environmental > Aquatic > Marine > Oceanic | place: Southern Atlantic... | reverse complement strand
GGCGGGGTCAGCAGGGGAGCGCCTGAATTCGGAGCCGATCAGACCTACGTGTTGCGGGAAGTTTTGGGCATGACCGACGATGAACTGGCCGATTGCGCTATCGCCGGAGTTTTTGAATAGCCGGACTAATTCCCGGACTAATTCAATGGCTAGGCTAGGTCTGCTATCAGATGGCCGTCTTGAACGGTCACCGGAAAGGAGAACATTCGGGAGCGGGGGCCGTTTACGCACTCCCCTTGGGTGTGCTCGAACCGCCAGCCATGATCCCGGCACATGAAAGCCTTTCCTTCATCGGAAACTCTGGCCCCTTGATGCGGGCAGATCGTAGAGAGAAGCAAGTAACCCTTCTTTCCGTTGACCAAGTAGTAATGTTCTTCGCCCAGGGTGATGAGCTTCGGAAATTTGGTGAACGAAATCTCGGGTCCTAGGTCAAACTCGGTATCTTGTTGTATCGACATTGCTAAAAGAAAAACTCCCCTAACGCTATTGCGTTGTGAAGTATTTTTGCTTCGGGCTTTTTCGGTATTTTCGTGAAAGTCAAAGGCAGTATAGCCCAACTACCTATACCTCTCAATCAGCCGCACAGTGAAATGGACACTAAATTAGGTTGTTTTTCAGCGCAATAATAGCGTAATACCACGGTGGAGCAGGCGTCTCGCAGCCATTCAGCCAACCCCGCCAAGATTGTTAAGACGGCCATAACTGTCTTATGTCTGATTCCTTTGGGCACTTGACACCAATAAAATGGGGCAATTATAATTGTGGGTAGCAACTTTTTTCCCCTCGGAACTCTTGTTCCACCTTTCCTGTAAGCTCCAAGGTGAGCGCCAAGCAGTTTTGTTAGTTAAACGTTTTAGCTATAACAAAACATCTCCTCGACCAGAATCTTTAGCGTAGGTTCATGCCCACAAAGTTTATTTTCGTTACCGGGGGCGTAGTCAGTTCAATCGGCAAAGGGATTAGCGTCGCATCCATCGGACGCATCCTAAAAAGCCGAGGCTTAACCGTCACCGTTCTCAAGTTGGACCCTTACCTCAATGTTGACCCAGGTACCATGTCACCCTATCAACATGGTGAGGTTTTCGTGACGGCTGATGGCGGAGAGACCGATTTGGACTTGGGGCATTACGAGCGATTCATAGACATAGAGCTAACACGATCCTCAAACCTTACTGCTGGCCAAGTTTACCTCAACCTAATCGCCAAGGAACGCAACGGCGATTTCTTGGGTGGCACCATACAGTCCATCCCCCACGTGACCAACGAAATAAAAAAACAAATCATCTCGTTAGCCGAAGAATCTCAAGCAGAGGTTGTGGTGGTGGAGGTCGGGGGCACGGTGGGCGATATCGAGGGGCTACCATTCCTTGAAGCCATTCGGCAAATCCGTAACGATGTGGGCCGAGACAATGTCTTCTACGTCCATCTAACGTTGCTTCCATATATTTCGGCGGCCAAAGAATTGAAGACCAAACCCACTCAACATAGCGTTCGAGAACTGAGAGCCATTGGAATCCAACCCGACGCAATTTTGTGCCGGAGCGACCTGCCAGTGCCTGACTCCATCCGTGAAAAGATTTCGTTGTTTTGCGATGTGCCAGGAAAAGCAGTGATACCTCTGGAAACCGTAGATAACGTTTACAAGATTCCCCTGATTCTCGAGGATTCGGGCTTAGGCGAGATAATGCTAGAAGCCTTAGACATTCAGGGACACCCCAGGGACATGGCCGATTGGTCGGCCATGGTACAACGGATGAGCGAAATTACGGAAAAGGTAACCATTGCCTTGGTCGGCAAATACGTCGAATATCCCGATTCATATTTATCAGTGAAAGAGGCCCTCCGCCATGCGGGCTTGGCCCACGGCCGGGACATAGATATTCAATGGGTTCACTCCGAAGACATCGAGAAGGAAGGGCCGGACGCTTTGCTCTCCTCAGCCTGCGGAATAGTGGTTCCCGGAGGGTTCGGGCCCAGAGGCGTAGAGGGGATGGTCGACACTGTGCGTTATGCCAGGGAGCACAACGTCCCATACTTGGGTCTTTGCCTGGGTCTGCAGGTGATGATTATCGACTGGGCTCGCAGCATCATGGGCCTGGAGGGAGCCAACTCTTCCGAGCTTGATCCCGATACGAAACACCCGGTGATTCACATCATGGAAGACCAGCGGTCGGTGACCGCCAAGGGTGGGACCATGCGCTTGGGTTCTTACCCGTGCGTACCTCAAGAGAACACTGCGACGATGGCGGCCTACCAATGCGCCGAAGTCCATGAGCGCCATCGCCATCGCTTCGAGATTAACAACGTTTATCGGGAAGCGTTGATTAATTCGGGTCTGGTTATTGGCGGTATTTCTCCCGATGGCAATCTGGTAGAAACCGGGGAAGTTAGAGATCACCCTTTCATGGTCGGTGTGCAGTTCCACCCGGAGTTGCAGTCAAGACCCGACCGCCCTCATCCCCTGTTTGATAATTTTATCTGCACCGCAAAAGACACGATTCGGGAAGGCGCCCAAAGGCCGTTGCCTCTAGATAGCGTTTAGAACAGGCGGCGAATGAGACCTATCCAATTCTATCAATATATTCCATAGTCCCTGTTCTACCGCCAGCCGGTTTTCCGATTCCCACCTTTTAATCTTTACAACAGAACTACAAAAAACCATGAATATCTATCACCGGCATGACACTAGTATCGGGCATCAACGTCCCGTCTTCTCTCGCAGGATCAATACACGTAATTTCTTTCTTGGTTCTGGAAGGTAATGAAGTGAAGCTATTTTTAGACACGGCAAATATTCAAGACATACGCGACGGCGCTAGGATGGGTGTCATTAGTGGCGTTACAACCAATCCGTCTCTGGCTGCCTCTCAAGGCATCAGCGACGCCGAAGGCTATAAAACCGCTGTTCGGGAGATATCCGATATCGTGGATGGCCCGATTTCAGTTGAGGTCACCAGCCTAGACGCTGCTGGCATGATTGCCGAGGGTCGAGACATAGCGAGCTGGATACCCAACCCTTGGGTGAAGATTCCCAGCACCTTGGAAGGCTTTGAAGCGATTTCTACCCTTGCTTCGGAAGGGATAAAAATCAACCAGACATTGTGCTTCTCTGCAAACCAGGCTTTGCTGGGAGCCCAAGCGGGCTCGACAGCGGTCAGCCCCTTCGTTGGCCGTTTGGACGACATCGGACAGGTAGGTATGAACTTGGTGTCCGAGATTGTCGAGTTGTACAAGCTACACGACATCAAAACTCAAGTGCTGGCAGCATCCATTCGCCACAGCCTTCATTGCTTGATGGCGGCCAAAGCCGGTGCGCATATTGCTACTGTGCCCTACAAAGTCTTGCTGCAAATGGTCCAGCATCCACTTACGGATTCGGGAATGGCGAAGTTCATGGAAGACTGGAAGAAGGCAGGCGACAGATGACCCAGGATGGCAACTAAGTCATCCAAAACTAGACACCCGGCAAGTAGCCCAGCGTGTCTAGGACAAAAATCTTGAGGTGAGCATGGCGACTACACAGGAATACGTTGACGTGGCCGAGATGGGGGCCAAGACCAAGGAAGAACTCCTTGTCTTGGCGGAGAGCGCTGGCCTGAGCGACGGACCATCCCTGAGCACCCTGCGACGGGAAGAGATTCTGAGCAAGATATTTCAGGCAGCTTCAGCCGCCCAGGCGCTGATGGCTTCCGGAGTACTTGAAACGATGGACGAAGGCTACGGCTTTCTCCGCCAAATCTCGCCTGAGATAACCACGGGTGACGTTTACATCTCCCAGTCCCAAATCCGGCGTTTCGGCCTGCGCACCGGCGACACTGTTTCCGGTCAGGTTCGTCCGCCCAAAGAGGGAGAACGCTACTTCGGTTTGGTGCGGGTAGAAAAGATTAACGAACTGGACCCCGACCAAAACAGCAGCAGGTATCGAACGCTTTTTGAGCATATGATACCCATATTCCCCGAAGAGCAAATCGTGTTGGAAACCGAAGGCAACGAATTGGCCACACGAATGGTCGACCTTTTTGCTCCGATTGGCTTGGGACAGCGCGGATTGATTGTCTCGCCACCCAAAGCCGGAAAAACCACCATGTTGAAACAGATTGCCAACGGCTTGGTGGCTAACTGCTCCAAAGCCATTCTCATGGTAGCCCTCATCGGAGAGCGACCGGAAGAGGTCACCGATATGCGCAGGTCGGTGGACGGCGAAGTTTTCGCATCCACCTTCGACGAGTCCGTGGAAGAACAATGCCGCATGGCGGAATTGTGCATGGAGCGGGCCAAACGCTTGGTTGAAACCGGCAGCGACGTGGTCATCCTTCTGGATAGCATCACCCGGCTGGCTAGAGCCTATAACCTGGCTGTCCCCAGCAGCGGTCGCACACTATCAGGAGGAATGGACCCGGTGGCCCTTTACCCGCCCAAGAAGTTTTTCGGCGCGGCCCGGAATATCGAGAACGGCGGCAGCCTAACAATCATAGCGACCTGCTTGATAGACACCGGCAGCCGCATGGACGAAGTTATCTATGAGGAATTTAAGGGCACGGGCAACATGGAGTTGCACTTGGACAGGAAGTTGGCGGAAAGGCGCTACTTCCCGGCCATAGATATTGTCCGTAGCGGCACTCGCCGTGAAGAATTGCTCTTCGATGAAGAAACCTTGAAGCAAATCTGGTTGCTGCGCCGGATGATTACTATGATTTCCAACGACGGGTCGTCCAGCGCCACCGAGCGAGTCTTGGAGCGCCTAGCCAAGTCAGCCAGCAATAAAGAGTTTTTGTCCAACCTGAACAAAGAAAACTAGAATCTTTGCCTTAAAACCCAGGCCGTCTGAAATCCTACTCCGGCTGACAACCTACTCCGGCTAATAAACAAGCCCGTCCGACATCACCGGCCAACGTCAGTGGAGAGGTTTTACAGAACCACGATCTTTCCTCCTGCATTCGAAGAACGTTCCATTGCATCCAGTAGTTGGTGCCGCTCCACTGCCATGGCGAAATTGGGCGCTGCTTCCTCGCCGTCTTTGATCGCATGCCCCAAACTTCGGTAGATCTGCCCCACATTGAACGGCGCACCCATGGGAACATCCCCCGGTACATGGGTCAGCGAAGCGGGAATAGGCACCCCCGCCATTTGCTTATCACTCCCGTGGGCACCGCGAATCGCGATGTTCCCGTACTGAATCATCTCTTGGGAGGAGGCCGTGAGGGTACCATCACGTCCATAGACCTCCATTCTCCAGCCAGTGCCGTGCCACGGTATGGTTGCCACATGGGCTGAAACCACGGCCCCTCCGACCAAGGTACCATTAATCAAGACGTTGTCCGCTGCGTTCACCGCCACCGTCTTGCCTGGCTCCGCCAAATCCCATTTGGGAACTTGAGTGGCCACGTTGGCCGAAACCTCCCGGAACTCGCCAAGGCAGAAACAAAGTGCGTCAATGGCATGGCCAGTGCCGATGGTGAGGGTGTTTCCTCCTTTTTCCTTGTCCGCCATCCACGGCATACTAACGCCCCGTTGTAAGACGCCGGGAAGGAACATGGTCATGTTGCAAGCCAGGACTTCTCCGACATACCCTTGGCTGATTAGGTCTTTCAGATGCAGGATAGCTGGAGCGCCACGGGCCTGTAGGCCCACCATGTTGGTTACGCCTTTAGAACGGGCCAAGGCGTCCATCGCCTTGGCTTCCTCCAGGTTGGCCCCCAACGGCCATTCGCAAAACACATGCTTACCGGCTGCAAGAGCAGCCATAACCATGTCGTGATGCAACGGGACACGGACCGAAACCGACACCACGTCGATATCCGGGTGAGCCACCATCTCGTGAAAGTCATGGAAGGCGGCTTTGGCGCCGTATGCCTTGGCCGACTCCGCTGCTGTTTCGGCGCTGGAGGTGCAGACTGCGCTCAATTCATACTCGGGCAATGCCAGCAGAGCCGGCAGATGGGCCCGCATGCTCCAACCGTATTTGGCGTTTGCGCCTATTATCCCAAGCCTAATCTTTTCGCCCGACATGTCTTTCTCTCCTAACCCATCGGTGATTATTTCCGTTAAGATTCAGAATGAGCTTGCAACCCAAGGAACTCTCGCACTCGCTGCACGCACCATTCGGGATGAATCGCATTGATTCCGTGACCCAAACCAGGGTAGACGTCCAACCGGCAATTCGGTATCTCGCCCGCTATGAACCGTTGCTGTTCCAATGTTGATGTAGGCGACTCTTCGCCCACCAGCAACAGAGTTGGCGTGCTTACTTCTTTCAGGTGAGGGCTGAAATCCAGTGTATCGAGATAAGCTTGGAGTTTTCGCCCAACGGATGACGGGGTCCGGTCCATTTCGGAGATGTACCAGTCCACCAGCCCCTGTGGCGCGACTCTAGTGTCCAAACGCATGCCTATAGTTGACGTGGACCAGGCACCTATCCCCTGACGCATGGTATCGTCCCAATCGCCTCCGGCGTTGAACTGGCTCTGGAGTTCTCGTTTCGGTAGGCGGCAGGGCGTGTTACATAATACCAATGCTTTGACACGCTCCGGGTGGCTATGAGCGAGTTTCAGGCCAATTATTCCGCCGAAAGACTCGCCCACGTAAACCACCTGCTCCACCCCGGCGTCATCCAATACCCTCAAAAGGTCCTCCACGAACACTTCCAGGGTTGGCTCATAATCGCCTTCGGCCATCTCCGAGCGTCCCATGCCCCTCATGTCAGGACGGATCACCCGATACTCCCTGGATAGCAGCGGCACCCAGTTGTACCAGAAATTGCCGTTACGGGAAAAACCGTGCTGTAGCAATATCGTTGGCGCCGCCCGCCAAGGGTCGCTGAAATCGTCCTCGTAGTAGTGCAGGTCCAGGTTTGGGCCCGCCGAGACTTTCGGCATGATGGTCGGCCTCCAAAAGCAAAAGCAATAAGCTGAACAAATCCCACTCCAGGCTATCGGTAGTTAGGCTTGGAAAGATTCCCGGCTGGCCGCAAGGGTTACCCGATACGGTTGCTATGCCTGCCGAGGTAGTGGGTCTCCTAGCACGTGCATCAGGCGGTTGGCCCACCCGAAAAGCGAGGTTGAGAGAACCAAGTCCAGTATCTCGTCCATGCCCAAGCCATTTTCAATGAGCAATTCCACGTCTGCCTTTTCCGCTTCGGACGGGCATTTGGAGAGCTTGACAGCGAAACTCAGGATGGCCTTTTGGCGCGGGTCTAGGTCAGCGTCTTCGCCGTGATTGAATATGCTTTCCATGACCATTTCGTCTTTGGTGAGCTCGTTGTATCTGCTGGAGTGGACTGCCGCACAGTAGATACAGCGATTGACCACCGAGGCCGCCACTGCGCCCAGTTCGGTCTCGGGTCGGGACAGTCCGCCCCGGCTGTACATGATGCCGTTAAAGAGGGGTGTCCGCTCCTTCAGCGTTTTTGGATCGTGGGCCAGCACCAAAACGTACTCGGAAACGCCTGTGTCCGAGGGCGTAACTTTCATGGCGTCCAGTTGTTCTTCCGTCGCCTCGTCCAGTTCTACCGGGTTGACCCTAGGGCTCCAAAAGGGAATGGAGGTGGTAAATTCCATAATTGGCTCGCTCATGACGCCTCCACCATGAGCCGGAGACCGGCAACCACCCGAACCTGGTAATTCACGAATGCGATAAGTTCGGAAAGCCGCACGATATCCTCCACCGGTATGCCCACTGTCTCCAAGCTCTCGATGTCACCAGCGGCAGCATCCTTGGGGCTGCGTGTGACTAGGTCGGTGTGCCGAATAACGGCACTGAGCCAGGGATCACCGGCGCCGACAAAGTTGGGGTCGGCGGTTAACGCATCCTCCGCCGCTATCATGGATTCGTAATGTGATGCCAACCCCGCTTCATGGTTCAGGTGAGCCATGCGGCAGGCCAAGGCTGCCCGCAGGGAGTGGGTTAACCCTCCTGGCGGCTCAGGTATGAGGGCGGCATCGTGGGATTTTTCGGTGAGCTCGATTATGTTGCTACGACCGGAAAGCGCCCCGGCGAGTTGATGTCCTGCCGGAATTCCCGCCGCCCGGACGAGCACGGTGTTAAAGATATCATCCATATATTTACCATTTGGCACGGCGAAAGAATATCATCGCGCCTAGTTCTTTAGTGTGGTTATCTCGATGCTCTCGATTATCACGGGCTCTATTGGCTTGTTGGCAGCCCCCGCTGGTACCCGTGAGATTGCGTTCGCAATATCTTGACCGTCGACCAACCCGCCAAATATGGTGTGCAATCCAGACAGGTGGGGAGTAGGAAAAACGGTAATGAAGAACTGACTGCCGTTGGTGTTGGGCCCGGAATTGGCCATCGCCAACATGCCCGGCTCATCAAAACCCAAGGACGGGTCAAACTCGTCTTTGAAGTTGTATCCCGGCCCCCCGGTTCCTGTGCCCAGTGGGTCGCCGCCTTGAATCATGAAGTTTTGGATAACCCGGTGGAAGATTACACCATCATAGAACCCTTCCTCGGCTAAAAACACGAAGCTGTTTACCGTTACCGGAGCTGCTGCTGGGAAAAGTTGTATGACAAGATCGCCCATATTGGTGTGGATGGTGGCAGTGTAGTCAGCAGCGGTGTCTATCGTCATGGGAGGCGGTTCGGAATACTGCCCCGGTTGTCCCAAGGGTATCGTAGGCGCGGGCGCAGACCTGACTACGGGAGCGGTAATCTGGTCAGGTTCATTGTATCTGTTCAGGCTCATATTAGTGCCTTGGTATACGTCCCTGCCCTCTTGGGGAATCAACCCGTCGAAATCACTGTCCGCCACTTGACCTTCGGATTGTATCTGGCGGACCAACAAGTCTTCCGCTCCCACCAACAGCACCACCCGCTCTTGCTCTTGGTCATCGGGCACGAATCCAGTTATACGGTAGATGGGTAAGCCGTTGAGCACCCCAGTATCGGCTTCCGTCACGACCATACCTTCTGGAATTAATTCATCCAAAGTACCAGCATCGCTCTCACTTGGGCCATCAATAGCCCAATCCCCGGTTCCCGGGTCTTGACTGTAGCTGATACCTACTACCTCTCGTGTTTCGAAGATTAATGTGCCGGTGAACCCACCGGTTGAAACATCCATCTCAAACAAAATCTTGTTATCGCCAACGCCATTGCCCGAGCCGGTAAACCGAATGAACAACAGATTGGCATCGGCTTCCTTTGTGGCTTTGAGGACCACCTCGCCTGTGAGATACAAGCTATCTAGCTTTGCCATGGCCGCCTTGACGTTTTCGAATAGTTCGGTGGCATCAAGTGATTCCGGTTCTACAGTGGCAGTGGGCGAAGTTGTGTTGGTTGGAACCGGTGTAGGTATCTGGGTCGGCTCTATTGTCGGGTTAGGGGTAGCGGTTGCTGATGAACCGCCACCACATGCCGCAAGCACTGATACAAGAATCATCGCAAGTAGGCTTAGGGTCACTAGGCCGGGTCTCAGGGTGATTCGTCCTGTTGCTTTGTGTTTCAAGTAACCTGGCTCCTGAAAATAAATTTTTACCTTTACTGATTGCCCCGACTCCCGGCCAAACCTTACTATCTAATTTCGCTAAGCGTTTAGTCTCTTCCCTGGTACCCATATTTCAATTGGAAATCGCACCATCAATGACAGTCAATTGGTCGCTGCCGCCGAATGTTAGGTCGCTCACCGGGCCGCCAGCACAGGAGCGGTAAATTGATAAGGCTCGTTAAATCCGCTTAGGCGAAGTATAGAGTTTTGAAATAACTCTTCATATTCCTCGGAAACCAGGTCCTCGTAGTCCGAGGCCTGAACCAGCCCTTGCAACTGCATCCGGTGGACCAACATGTCTTCGGCGCCCACCCATAGGACTACCAGTTCTTGTTCCGGCTCGCCCGGCACGGTTCCGATGATGCGGTACACGGATCGGCCGTCAAGAACCTCCGCATTGGCTTCAGTGGCTACCATGCCCTCGGGAACAAAATCATCGAGGGAATTACTATCCAGATCAACGACGCCATCTATCGTCCACTCTCCGGTTAATGGGTCCTGGGAGTAGCTGACTCCTTGTACTTACCGCATTTCAAATTCCAGAGCGTCGATAATTCCGCCCGTTGGAGCACCGATATTGAACAATAACTGGCTGTCGCCTTCGTCGTTGCTAGAGCCGGTAAATTCAGTGACCAACAGAACCTCATCAGCCTCTTCTGTTGCCTTTAGAACCACCTCGCCTTCGAGACGGAAGCTCTTCAAACCGGCCATGGCAGCATTGACGTCTTCCAGTAGCTTGACAGGATTGAGCTCTTCCGGTATCGATTCGTTGGTGGGAGGCGTAGTGACGGTGGGAACAAGAGTGGGTTTATCCCCGGGAACAGGCGTTATGCCCAAGCTTGCCGTGGCAGCCACCGTGGATGTGGGTGGGACAGTTGTGGCTGTCGAGTCGGATTGGCTGCAGGCCACCAGCAGCGCCAAGGCCAATATCATAGTGAGAAAGAGCCATCGCAGTGTCATCACGAGGCGCATTGTAACGAATCAACTATGGCTGCACAAGAATTTTTGGCCGCATTACTGGGAAGCGAATGGCGCTACCCTGGTGTGCCAGGGGGTGGCTTGCTCAAAGGCGTAGGCCGCCCGAAACAACGTCTCCTCGGCAAAGGGTCTTGCGCCCAGTTGCAGCCCGATGGGCAGATTGTCTGAAGTGAACCCGCCCGGTATGGAGATGGCAGGAAGGGCTGTGAGTGCGTAGCTTCCGGTGTAGGAGCGGCGGAAGAAGAACCGGGAGCGGACGTCCTCGGCGTTCTGGAATACCGCCGTCAGGTCCGCATGCTTGGGAGCCGGGTAGGGTGAGGTGGGAGACACTAGAATATCAACCTGGTTGAGAGCCTCCATGAATTGCTGACGCAGCAGCACTCTGGCCTTGGCAGCACGGTTATAAACCTTGGCAGGGACCAAGGCTGCCGACTGCAACCTGGTCCTGCTGGCCCGGTCCAACTTCTCAGGCTGCTCACGCAGAATCTCGTCGCGAGCGCCAGCGCCTTCGGTGTCGGCTATTCCCACAAATATCGCCCCGGCAAAGGGAATCAAAGGGATGGACACCTCCTGTATATCAGCGCCCTGTTCCCGAAATACCTCCAAGGACCGCTCTATCGCTTGTTTCACTTCGGGGTGCATATCTCCGCTCTCGTGAAGTTCCTTTATCAGACCCACCCGTAATCCCTGAACTCCCTGGTCCAAGCTTGCTGTGTAATCGGGGACAGGCTTGTGACTGGTATAGAGGTCTTTGGGGTCATGGCCAGCAATAACCCCCAGCATCAAAGCGCAGTCTTGGACTGTCTTGGTCATCGGAGCCGCAGCGTCCATGAACCAACACATGGGGGTCATACCGAATCGGCTTACTCTGGTGAAGGTTGGCCTTAGGCCCACCACACCGCAGTATGCCGCCGGCCCTCTCCCTGAGCCGCCGGTGTCCTCGCCGATGGATGCTGCGCACAGGTGAGCGGCCAAGGCCACGCCTGAGCCACTGCTGGACTCTCCCGGCGTGCGTTCCAGGTCCCAAGGGTTGGCCGGAATACCCCACGGCGGATTCTGGGTTCCTCCCATGGCCAATTCGCTCAGGTTCAGTTTTCCCAAGAGTATACCCCCAGCCTGCTTCAGTCTGGAAACGACTGTGGAATCTTCATTGGGAACGAAATCCTCGTAAACCTTGGAGCCGTTGGTTGTCAGAATGCCAGCAGTCCAAAACTGGTCTTTTATCGCTATGGGCACGCCGAACAAGGGGCCGAGTTCGTCGCCCCTGGCGAGGGCCAGTTCCGCTTGTTCAGCGGCGTCAAGAGCCTCTTCATGGCAGACAGTGATGTATGCGGAGAATCGAGAGTCCAAACGGTCGATGCGGTCCAGATAGGCTCGGACGGCATCCAACGGGGAGAATGTCTTAGCTTTGATGGCCGCGGCGGTATCCGTGGCGGACATCATGACGATATTTTCAGCGGCCATTCCGTAACCTCTATGCTGCGGTTTCTTCTATGCTGCGCTATCCTCCGGGGTCTGGAACTGGAAAACTCTCGCCGGTGACCGCCTAGGGTTCCTCCGCGAAAATAACAACCGGCTGGACGTTGGAAAGGTCCAACTCCTTCAGCCGGTCCAATTCGTCCATCAAGCTGGCGAACCGGTTCGCCACCTCCGACAAATCTTCGTCAGTCACATTGATTCCGGCCAAATCGGCCAGCAAACGGACTCTTTCTTCGTTGGTAATACCAGCGCCAGAATTCATTTCACTCACTACAAACCTTCTAGCTCACCCGATTGGGCACCAATATAACCAGCGTGTCGCAGGCTGTCCAGTGCCCACGCCGGTTGTTGTTTCTGCAAATGATGCCCGGTGATATACTCGGATTTGGCCGCCCAACCACCGGATTAGCCGGGCATCGAGTACATCCGCCTTCAAGCTTACATCCATCATTAAGTTGCGGCACGTAAAAAACAGATGATCATCTTCAAGATTCTGCCAAAGGATAAGAGCCAGAGGAATACCAACCGACGGTGGGTCTTAATGCTCTTCCTGTCAATATTGGCCGTGCTGGTTGCCGCCTGCTCGAGTTCGACTCCCTCCACCCTTCCCGCCACCATTCCTGCACCAACGACACTTTCTCCTACCCTTGCACCCATCCCAACACCGCTGAGTTCCACACCAATACCTGCCACGCCGACCGTCCAAGTTGCGGCCCCCGCAGCGACAGCGGTGCCCGCTGCTACTCCTAGCCCTGTCCCAATTCGCCCATTAGCGGAATCGGCGCTTGGTTACCTCACCTATCTGGTGGAAGAGTTGGGGCCCAGGGAAAGCGCAACGCAGCAAGAATTGGATGGGGCTGAATACCTGGCATCTCAGTTTGAGGGGTTTGGGTATTCGGTGGAGTTGCAACCGTTCACCATAACTTCCTTGTCCGCCGAGTTGTCCGAATTAAGCATTGATGTTCTGACTAATACTCTTGACGAAAGCCAGGAACCCCAAACCACGGACGTAATTCCCGTGATTCCATTAATATCTTCACCGGAAGGAGAGGCCTCGGGAAGCTTGGTGGCCATTGGACTGGGCATGGAGGGAGATTTGCCCCAGGAGGGGCTTGCGGGGAAGATTGCCTTGATACAACGAGGCGTGATCCAATTTCAAGAAAAGGTGGACCGTGCGGCCGAGGCGGGTGCATTGGCGGCAGTTATTTACAACAACATCCCCGGCAATTTCCAAGGAGTGATGTCCAGCACACCCAGCATACCGGCTCTAGCAATCTCCCAACTGGACGGGCAGAGAATCGAGGAATTGCTTGAAGCGGGAGAAGTGACCGCCAGTGTGTCGGTGGAAGGGATAGTCCAGACCTCCAACAACGTGGTGGCCACTAAACCAGCTTCAGAAGTGAGCATCATTGACCATGCATCGGTGGTCCTGGGAGGCCATTACGACACCGTTCCAAACGTCTCGGGCGCAAACGACAACTCTTCCGGAACCGCAGTAGTTCTTGCCTTGGCCGAAGCGCTGGCCCAAGATTCATTACCCTTCACATTGCGGTTCGTCGGCTTTGGCTCCGAAGAACTGGGTCTGGTGGGCAGCCAGCATTACGTCGATTCGTTGACTGAGGACGAAAAAGACGGAATCATAGCCATGTTTAACTTCGATGCCTTGGGGTCCGGGCGTCAGGCAGGTGTGTTGGGAGACCTCGCATTGACGGCATTGGCAATTGAGAAAGCTGGCGAAGAAGGGATAAGCGTGCAAGCCGGACGCGGTCTTCAGGGTGGCGGTAGCGACCATATGAGTTTCGCCCAAGAGGGCATTCCGGTCTTGATGTTCTATGGCCCGGATTTCTCTCGGATACACACATCCTCTGACACTCTGGAATTCGTTAAACCCAGCCTACTGGGGGACGCCGCTCAAATGGCCTTGGCGATTCTGCGCTCACCCGATTTCTTGGCTGTGGGCGAATAGCAGAGCGAGTTTGGTATACTGTGGGAAGTTTCCCGCCTTGGATAAAAAAAGGCTATTGCCGTTAGTAAAGGCGCTGCAGTGACTTAGTGATGAAATCTCAGTTAGGTCATAGTACAGACGCAGTGAATTCGCAGTGAAGAGGTAAGCGTAATGAAATGGGCTTCTTCGGTATCGGAGCTTCCGAACTTGGACCAAGCCATAGACGAATGCATCACCGGTCTTTTATCCAGCCTGGGTGATACTCAGCCTGATTTGGCCGTTGTTTTTATTTCCCCTCATTTTGAGCCCGAATATAGCAAGGTCATTGAACTTATTTCCCAAGGGCTGGGTCCCGTCAAGATTTTCGGTTGCTCCGGCGGCGGAATTATCGGAGACGGGGTGGAAGTGGAGCAACGCCACGGAATTTCAATCACTGCCGCCAGTCTCCCAGATGTCGAAATCACCGAATTTCATTTGGATGGAAGCGGGCTGCCCGATTTGGATGCCGGGCCGAGTTCTTGGGAGGAGTTGTTGGGTGTGTCCAACGACCAAGAGCCCCAATTCGTTGTACTGGCTGACCCATTTTCCTTCCCGGTCCAGAACCTGCTGATGGGATTGGACTTCGCTTTCCCCCAGTCGATCAAAATCGGCGGTCTGGCCAGCGGCGCCAATTCTCAAGGGGGCAATGCCTTGTTCCTGGGAGACCAGATGCACAATTCCGGGGCCATCGGTTTGGCGCTGCAAGGGAACATCACAGTCGATACAGTGGTTGCTCAAGGATGCCGCCCCATCGGCCAACTGATGCACATCACCGAGAGCCGCCAAAATCTGCTCTTGGGATTGGACGGACAAGCTCCACTGAACGTCCTGAAAGAATTGTTCCAAACGATGAATGATCGAGACCAGGCATTGATGCAAAATTCATTGTTCTTGGGCGTGGTAATGGACGAGTTCTTGGATGCTCCCAAACAAGGGGATTTCCTGATTCGGAACGTCGTCGGCATGGACGCAAGAACCGGTACTTTGGCCATCGGCGAAGAGCTGAAAGAGGGTCAAATGGTCCAGTTCCACCTGCGGGACGCAGAGACCTCCAGTGCAGATTTGACGGCGGTGCTTGAGCGCTTTGCCACTGATAATCGGGAAAATCAGGTACAAGGAGCACTGTTGTTTTCCTGCCTGGGTCGTGGACAATACCTATATGGCCACGCCAACCATGACACGGATATCTTCCATGAGAAAATCGGTGAGGTGCCTTTGGGCGGATTTTTCTGTAACGGAGAAATTGGGCCGGTAAGCGGCACCACGTTCCTTCATGGCTATACCAGTTCCTTCGGGATATTCCGCCCCCGGTACTGAGCGTCGGTGCTCAATACCGGTATCAGGCCCGAATAGCCCATTTTCATGCCTAGAAGCCGGACACTGATAGCTGGCATTTCTGCGTCTTTAACAGGCCAATTCGGTGTGCAAGGGCAGCAGGCGTTGGCCGGGCTGCAAGCCTGGGCCGAGGACGTAAACCGCGCTGGCGGAATGACCGTAAGTAACCCTGGCACGCGCTGGCCGGTCACCGTGGTCCATCACGACGACCAAAGTCAACCAGACCGTGCCCGCCAAATCACGTCCCGTTTGATTCAACGTGACTCCGTAGACCTCCTGTTCGGGCCATATTCCAGTGTTTTGTCCATGGCGGCGGCGGAAATCGCCGAGGCACACCAGAAGGTTCTCTGGAATCAAGGCGGCGCAGCGGACAACATCTACCAGCAGGGATTTGATTGGACCGTGGGCGTCTTGTCCCCTGCCAGCGGGTACCTGTCAGGCCTCCTTCCTCTGATTCAGCAAACCGACGTCTCTATTGCCAGCATCGGCATCATTCGGGCTTATCCGGGCGCTTTCCCCCACGCCGTGAGTTCCGCAGTCCATAGGCAAGCTCGTGAGTTGGGATTTCAGGTAAATTACATCCGAGAATTCCCACCCTCGTTGACGGATTTCTCCGGGGTTTTGGAAGAAGTGAGGGGCAAGAAGCTCCAAGTTCTGGTGGTGGTTGGGCGGATTGCCAACGACATAGGTTTCGCTCAGCAACTTGCGGCGGCCCGGACCAGCGTGAAAGTCGCCGCTATTGTGGCGACCCCCATCCAGCAGTTCGTAGACGCTCTAAGAGGTGAAGCACAAGGGTTCATCGGCCCCAGCCAGTGGGAACCGGAGGCAAACTACCCCAGCAACTACGGTCCATCCCCAGAGTCAGTCCTGGCCTCTCTAAGTAGTGGTGCCTCGGTGTCTGTGGATTATCCTATGGCCCAAGGGTATGCCGCAGGTCTGGTGGCCCAGGCGTGCGTAGAGAGAGCGGGAAGCCTGGAGGATGCGCGATTGCGAGCCTCAGCTTCAGACCTGGACATATCAACTTTCTACGGGCGGTTCAAGATTGATTCGGACACGGGAAAGCAAACAGGAAACTCCACCCTCCTCGTCCAATGGCAAGGCGGAAAGAAGGTAATCCTGTGGCCTCCCGAATTAGCCCAAGGCCGCCTGGTGTATCCCTGGCCCAATGGATAAGATGGCGGCCACTTTTGCCGTTCTTAAACAAGTTGAAACCTACCGGGTAAACACCATCACCGGGTAAACACTATCAAGAGGAGACGATTCATGCGCCTGGAAAATCGGGTGGCCCTTATCACCGGAGGAGGACGGGGCATCGGCAGAGCCATGGCTTTGGCTTACGCCAAAGAGGGTGCTAGCCTGGCTTTGGCAGCACGTAACCGGGAAGAATTGGAGGAGACATCCCGTCTGGTAGAAGCGCTGGGGGCGTCAGTTTGTGTCATTCCAACAGACGTTACCGACCACGAACAGGTTAAGGCCATGGTTCGAGATGTCCTTGACCGGTTTTCCAGCATCGACGTGCTGATAAACAACGCAGGAATCGCCGGTCCTGTCGGCTCCATTCAAGACAACGACGTTGCCTCATGGATAGAAACTGTCCAAGTTAATCTTATCGGTACCTTCCTATGCTGCCGGGAGGTCTTGCCCACCATGTTGGAACAAGACTGGGGCAAGATCATCAACCTCTCCGGTGGCGGCGGCATGGCCGCTTGGGGAGAGCTGTCGGCATACTGCTCTTCCAAAGCGGCAGTGGTTAGGTTGACTGAGGGGTTGGCCATCGAACTGACGGGCTCCAATGTGCAGGTGAATGTGCTGGGGCCAGGGTCAATCAACACAAGGTTGTGGGAGAACCTCCGTGACTCGGCGAAGGAGTCCGGGTCCGCCGATATCTACGAGGTAGGCGAAAGAGTAACCAGCGGCGGTGGCGCATCCATCGAGAAGGCAGCCGAACTAGCGGTTTTCTTGGCCAGCGACGAGTCGGGGGAATTAAGCGGGCGGCTCATCCACTCGCTTTTGGACGACTTTTGGGGCTTGCCGCCCCGGATACCCGAGATTATGGCATCGGACGCCTATCTGCTACGGCGCCAAGAGTTGGGCTGAGCAAATAGGCATCGGACGTCCAATAAGGTATTTCACTGGCAAAATCATCCCGGAATAGCACGTGACTGCCGTCCCAGGATTCATCAGCCGCCAAATGTGATTCCGAGCAGAGGAGCGACGAAGAAACTCTGTCCTTGAAAAAACCAAGAGACTAATCGCTACGGCTTTGCCTCAAAACTGTAATTCTGAGGAGCGGAGCGACGAAGAATCTCTAAGCTCTGGCGTAAAGATTCTTCGCTTCGCTCAGAATGACGGTGTTACGGAGAATTTGGGAGGGAGCCCCTCGCCAGCCTGGGAGTGACCCATCGGAATATTAGATTATAGATGCAAGTTTGCGACTCGGTCGTAAAGACAGGGTTCAGCTTTCAAGCTTGACCGGATTGCTCAGTTTTCCGATGCCTTCGATTTCCACTTCACAAACATCCCCGTCCTTCATCTCACCTGGCTCTCCGGGGGTGCCGGTGTATATCATATCCCCCGGCTCCAAAGTGACGTACTTGGAGGTGAACTCAATGATGGTGGGGATGTCGAAGATGAGATAAGTCGTGCTTTCGTTCTGCACGTCTTTGCCGTTGATCCTGCATATCAGCCGCACGTTGTGCGGGTCCAACTCCGTTTCCATATACGGGCCGGCTGGCGAAAAAGTGTCCGCCGACTTCGCTCGCCACCAGTTGCGGTCATCTTTCTGCCAATCCCTCGCGCTAACGTCATTGCCGCAGGTATAGCCCAACACGTGCTTCATGGCATCGGCTTTGGAAACGTTGCGGCACCGGTCTTTGATGATAATCACCAACTCGCCTTCGGCGTCCAGCTTGGCGGTTCCCTTTGGCCGGATGATTGTCTCGCCGGGGCCAATCAGGGAGGTGGGTGTCTTATAAAAAACCATTGGCTCCGCTGGCGCTTCCCGGTCGTGAAGGTGGCTGGAGTAGTTCAGACCGATGGCTAGAATCTTGGTCGGTTCGCTGGGAGGCAACAGCTTCACATGGTCTATGGGATGGGTGTGGTCTGTCACTGTGTAGTCCCCGTAGGGGCTGGCGCTCAACTCCTTTACCGAGTCGCCGTCCACCATACCGTAGCTGATTTGCCCGTGGGCTAGATATCGTGCGATTTTCATGTTCATATCTCCGTTTTTTAGTTATTCTTGCTGATCCGGCAATCTAGCTCTCTATGACCAATTTGCCGAAGACCAAACATGGTCATTTGACCCAGATTCCGTTGACTTAGCATCCGCCTCCGATAGCCATCGAATCTTACCTTCAAGGTGAAGCCTAGTCAAAAATGGGGACATGGAATAATCCCCATAACGTCCCCAACGGGCCTTGCCTTAACACTGTCATTCTGAGGAGCGGAGCGACGAATAATCTCCCGGCTCAGCGGTAAAGAATGTTCGCTTCACTCAGAATGACAGTGTTACCCAGACTTTTGGGGCAACCCCCCCTCGACAAAAAATGGAGATTGGATTCCGGCTCTTAAGGGAGGAGACCCATGCTGGCCGTTGACCGGATTTTTCTGTTGACGGTGTATGTGGCCTTAAGTACACTTCGCCTGCGCTGAGGCCTGTTTGTTTGAAGCCTGAACGCAGGAAGGAGGTGGTGATGCCGCTGGATGGCCAAACCGATGACAGCGCATCTTCCTTGGCTGTCTTGCAGACTCTGGATGAACTCAAGTCCTATTACCGCAATTTCACCTGGGAGTCTCAACTCTGGGAGAGGGTAGGCCCCAACCGAAGCCCCTACCGGGTGATGGTCCTCTTCGGGTTAAGCGCTCGCACGAAAGACAAACTTCTGGTAGAAACCTGCCGAGGGTTTTTCCATCATTTCCCCAACTCTTCGTCTTTGATGAAGAAATGGGCCCCGCAAGACCCCCAATTCCGGCTGCTGGTGAGAAACGGACAATTGCCATTCATAGATTCATTGTGCGTAAAACTCAAAGAGTGGGGAGGCGACATCCCTGCCGACAAAGCGAGGTTGATACAAGTCGTGGGAGTGGGTGAAAAAATCGCCGAATGCGTTTTGGCCTATGGATGGGGAATCGAATCCCTGCCTATGGACGGCAATGGTTGCCGGATGTATCAACGTCTCATGGGACTACCGGACGTGGCTAAACATTGGAGAGTTGTAGATATCCGAGACCGCCTTAAAGCAATCTTCAATGGTCACAGGTTGAGGATGGAACGGTTGGATATATCCATGGTGGATATCCATGAATCTCTCAGGCTTCACAGTCAGTTGGTCTGCGGCAGAAGCCCAAACTGCCAGCACTGTCCTATCACCCGATGCCTTTCACGAAGACTTGATTATCTAGGATGTGGACCCTCCGGCGCATCCGGTAACCTCTGGCGAGAATGGAGGGACCTGATATTGGAGCAGCAGGAATCCGAACACCAAAATGAACAACTTTTCCCAGCCAATTTACAATCAGGCGATTGCCGGAATATCTCCGATAATCCGGGAAAATAATTGGGGAGAACGTACTCTTGATTTTGAGGATTTAGTTATATAGAATCGAAATTGTGCCTAATCAAGCGTAAACGAAACCAACCTTTGCTTCCAACTCTGTCGGGCAGGATAAATGCAGAATGTTAAGGATACTCATTGTAGAGGATGAAGGCCTCTTCCGGGACATGCTCAAGATTTCATTAAGCTCAATCCCGAACATGGAAGTTGTAGAAGCTGTCTCCGACGGCGAGGCGGCCATCGAGGCAGCCAATCGACTGAAGCCGGACGTGGTACTGATGGACATCGAATTGGGCAGCGAGCCCAATGGGATTTCCGCAGGCCGGGCAATCAAAGAAGAAAATGAAGAGATTGGCATGATTGTCCTTTCGGCTCACAAAGAGCGGGAATACCTGAACTTGATTGCCAAGGAAGAGTACAGCGGTTGGTCTTACTTGCTAAAGCAGACAGTCAGCGATGCTGGCTCTTTGGTCAGAGCCATTGAAGGCGCAGCCGCCGGTTTGGTGGTCATGGACCCATCCATTGTAAACGGAACGAAACCTCGGTCCGGCTCGGTGACAGCAAGGTTGACGCCCAGGCAGCAAGAAGTCTTGTCCATGATGGCCCAGGGCTACGACAACACATCCATCTCCGACCGGCTGGTGCTGGGGTTGAAAACTATATAAACGCCATCTATCAAGAGCTCAGTCTCAACCACGATGGCACGCTTCATCCAAGAGTCCAAGCGGTACTGAGCTATATTCGAGACAGTACCTAACCTGCAATAACAGAGAGCCCTGCCTGCCCGGCGATGCTCACTGCTTGCCAACCGCAGCGGGGTTCCTGAACTTGCTGGCGCCAGGCATCCCTTGTAACATGGTTCTATGCGTCCCAGCAATGCCCTCCATTCATTGTCAGATTCGGCGTCAGATTCGGCAATTCGGGCATGCTGCCGAGGGCTCCCTTGGTAGTAAACCCTTCCCCTCACGACCCATCACCGTCCGATGAAGCTCCCTCCGATAAAGATTCACCCAGACTCGTGGAACCACCCAGCTCCGGCGAGGCGATAGTTGTTCGAGGGCTGGAAAAGAGTTTCGGTGAATGGCCTGTCCTGTGGAATCTGGACTTGACCCTGCGATGGGGCGAGTTGGTGGCTCTTTTTGGGGCCAATGGCGTAGGTAAAACAACCCTCCTCAGGATTCTTTCCACCCAGTCCAAAGCCGATGCTGGCTCCGTTCAAGTGGCCGGATTCAGCCCCAAGCGAAACCCCCAAGCAATCCGGCGGCGTGTGGGGGTAGTGGCCCACCAGACGTTTCTGTATGAAGACCTGTCATGCTTGGAAAACCTGGTCCACTATGGACGACTTTTTGGATTGAAAGACCCACGGGAACGGGCCGAGGAAGCAATCTCGAAGCTCGGACTAAGCAATCGCAGCGGAAGTCGAGTGAGAACCCTCTCAAATGGGATGCAAAGACGCCTATCCATAGCCAGGGCAATCCTGCACCGCCCACAGATTCTTATCTTTGATGAACCGGAAGTAGGCTTGGACCGGGAGTCCATAAAGTCCCTGCGCGCAGTGCTGGAAGAGTGGACCGAGGCAGGCCTGACCGTAATCATGACCACCCACGATTTGGATCTGGGTTTGTCGTGGGCCCACCGGGCCGCAGTCTTGTCCGGTGGGAGAATCCAATTCCCAGCTGCTGACGAATACATGGATGGCGTCCAAGTCCGCCAAATGGTGGCGTCGGCTCTGGAGCCCGGGCGATGAATGAGTTTTTGCGCCCCATCGGAGTGCTTCTGTGGAAGGATATCCTCCTGGAACTGCGGTCAAGAGAACTGGTAATTTCGTTATTGGTTTTCGGAATAGTGGTCGTAGTCGTGTTCAATTTCGCCCTCAATGCCACGCCACAGCTTGTCACCGCAGTGACTCCGGGCATTCTTTGGGTCGCTTTCGCATTCTCGGGAGTTCTGGCAATGAATCGCGCCTTTGTGCGAGAGAAGGAAGAAGGGGGGTTGGACGGTCTGCTGCTTTCCCCCATCAGCCGAGATTCCATATTCTTGGGCAAAGCCGCCGCCAGCTTCATTTTCATGCTCATGGTGGAGGCGGTGCTGCTGCCGGTTTTCGCCGGCCTCTTAAATTTCTCCCCTGCGTCTTTCAGCTTGGTACTAACCATCGTACTAGCGACCCTCGGGTTCGCCGTCGTAGGCACGTTGTTTTCCGCAATCACCGTACAGACTCGCTCCAGGGAGATTTTGCTGCCGGTGTTGTTTTTCCCGGTAATCCTTCCTGTGCTGGTGGGAGCAGTGGAAGCCACCAAGCAATCCTTGGGCGGCGAAACCCTGGTCGGATTGGGCCACTGGCTCCCTCTGTTGGGGGCTTTCGACGCTCTTTTTCTGGTAATATGTCCTTGGCTTTTCTCCGTAGTTGTGGAGGAGTAACCGGTAATGTTTAGTGGAGGCACAACCGCCCGTGGCAGGAACTGATAACATCAGTCAAACCCTTTATGAGTCGACGTTTCGATGGTCCCATATCATTCGCGTTGATGGCCGAATGAACCTGCGGGGCTGCTTGTTGGTGTTGACCGGGATCTTGATGCTGATTAACCTATATATGATTTTCATGGTGGCGCCGACCGACGCGGTCCTAGGCCACGTCCAGCGGATTTTCTATTTTCACGTTCCTCTGGCCATCGTCTCTTTTGCTGCTTTTTTGGTTGTATTTATCGCCAGTATCGCCTACCTCTTCAAAAGGGACGCAAAATGGGACAAGATAGCCCATTCCTCCGCTGAAGTAGGCGTGATTTTCATCACCTTGGCGCTAATAACGGGAATGATTTGGGCCAAACCGGTGTGGAACGCCTGGTGGCTTTGGACGCCCCGGTTGACCACAACATTGATTCTCTGGCTAATCTACGTGGCCTACCTGATGATTCGCTCGTATGCCCCATCTCAGTCAAAGGCCGCAATCTACGGCGCAGCCATGGGCATCATCGGCTTCGCCGACGTTTTGGTGGTGTACTTCTCGGTCCAATGGTGGCCTGGCATACACCCAACGCCGGTGGTGGGACCTCTGGCCGCCTCAGGTTCCTTAGATAGCACAATGAGGAGCGTGCTCCTTTTCTCGTTTCTAACTTTCTTGGCTTTGCTGACCTACTTAATAATGGAACGTATAGCCCTTCACGACACCGAAGAAAGAGTCCGAAAAATCAGGTTCTCCTTACGAAGGGCCCGTCAGGACGTTATATCGGGAGATTGAGCCCGAGATTGAGCCAGCTTGCTCAAACTCAGAGGATCCAGGTTAACAACTCGATACTTTACCTACCAAGAGTCCCAGAATAAATAGTGGAGATTAGTCAATAATGCCGCCCATCACAGCGCTGCAAATCGAATTACCCTCAACCAACCTCCCTTGGCTATTTGCTGCGTTTGCGGTCAGTTGGGCCGTATTTTTCATATACGCTATTTACGTGACCCGCCGCCAACAAGAGATGCAGAGCCAGATTCGGCAGTTGCGTCGGACTCTGGATCAACAAGAGACGAAGGATCCGGAATAGGACCCTAGTACGGCTAGCCATTCTGGCGACAAAATAGGTTGGCCGGGCGAGACTGAAACTGATACCATTGATGCTAGGCAATGTGAATCTAAATAATGTTTGAACACCGTATTAAAGGTGACCGCGGAAGAATCAAAGAGTTGCGCCCAACGGGATAGCCACAGGAGATAGGTAGAGAAAATTGGAAGATTTAGAGAATGGCCCCGAAGAATTTCTGGAAGAGGATGAATCGACGGGGCGCAACAACAAAAATAGATTGGTGATTCTTCTTTTGGTCGTGGGATTGGCATTGGGCTACATGGTTTATGCGGCCTTCCCGGGCAACGCCCTCTATTTCATGAGCGTCAACGAGTTCATGGACAAAGAAGAGGCTCAAGACGGAAGGATAGTGCGGGTTTCCGGTAAATTGATGGATGGCTCATTCCACCGCCCAGACAATTCCACAAACACCACTTTTAGGTTAATCGATGAAGGAAGCCTATTGGGCGCGGACAACTTATTAGCCAGCTATGTAGGTATCCTGCCCGACCTGTTCTTCAATCCCCATTCCGAGATTATCCTGCAGGGGTCTTATGGGCCGGGTCAGGTGTTCGCTGCCGATACGATCCTGGTGAAATGCCCTTCCAAATATCGTTCCCTAGAAGACGAGTTGCAACAGCAAAGCGGGTGAAGCAGGAAGCATGTGGTGGCTGGAGGGCCCTGTCATCGGGTCTTAGCTTTCCTCGGAACGCTTTTTGTGTTCTATCCCGGCGAGGGTTCCGCCGCAGACTCAGAGATTAACACAGGGAGTTGATGCGATACTCGGCCTGGGCCCGCTGGAACAAGAATCGACGCCGGGTTAGGGACGCCCTTACCTAAGATGGACGATTATCTCTGGCCGCAGAGGTCTTTTCTATAATCGCCTGCTTGAATCCAGGTGGCGCTGCGATTCTCGGCAAGCGGGATAGCAAGCCGATGGTTGACGCCAGGGTTTCAACGAACGCCTTGCATGGCCCACACTTATTGAGGTGGAACTGAATCGCAGATTGCTTGGGCGGGGGAAGTTCTTCCTCCAAATAATCGGAAGACAGGCGCTGGACTTCATCACAATCCACCTCTCCACCACGGCCGAACATTTTATCTAATAAGCTACGCATCTTGCACCCCTAGTCATTCTAATCTCAACACCGGTCTCCATCAACCAGTTAACATCCATCTGTGTGGACATTCTCATAAGTTTAGATGCACCATGCAGGCCAAAAGGGTTCATGTTTTGGCAGGTAAAATCGACTGGAAACAAAATCAACATTTATTAGGCTATGGAAAGAACGGTTTCAGAGGATCGACCCAGCTTCGAGGACATCGTTAGTGAATACGGCGATTTTGTCTTCAACCTAGCCTATCGAGTGCTGGGTAACCATGCTGACGCGGAAGACGCAGCTCAAGATGCCTTTTTGTCCGCCTATCGCAATTTTCACCGGTTTAGAGGGGAATCATCGGTCAGCACTTGGCTATACCGCATCGCAGTGAATGCTGCCTTGATGAAGCTCAGGAAGGACAAGAACAAGCGGACTCATTCTCAAACCGGAATACGAAGAGATACAGTTGGTAAGTAGCCAAGACGGACCGGAGAAACTCGCAATCAACAGTGAGCTTCGGGAGCGCTTGGAAGGTGGGCTGGATCGGTTGGCGCCCAACCTGAAATCCGCCGTGATATTGCGTGACCTGCAAGGCATGAATAACCAGGAAGCGGCGGACGTTTTATCAGTCTCGGTGTCGTCCCTCAAGGCCCGGTTGCACCGAGGCCGGGTCCAGTTGCGAGAGTACATACGAGGTTACTTAGAAGACCAAACTAATAAAGAGTACTAGGAAACCGGCTACAGTAATAAAGAAGCCCCGGCAAATTCGCCGGGGCTTAATTTTATAGACACCGTTCCGGTCAATGGCGAGGGCTTACACCAGATAAGCATCCATAAGTTCTTCTACCGTCTTGGAACCGGCCTTGTCCCAGGTTTTCTGCACTTGATGATCCAGAGAAGGGCGGGCTTCATCTTGGTAAATTACCCCAACCGGGACCCCGCCCTGCTGCACAATGTTGTAGGCTGCCCCCCGGTCCGATGTGTCATGGTCTTCCGGTATCGACCAGAGCGCTGGCTCAATCCCCTTTTTGGGATCGCCTTTGAGTTCCTCGAATGTGTCGTTATAGGTGGTGCAGGGTGATTGAATGTGCACGATGGAGAATCCAGGGTGATCCATGCCTTGTTTAATTAAGTTGGCCAAAGACTTGACCTGGCCGGAGAAGCCCGAAGCCACGTAGGACACACCCAGAGTCATATATAGTTCCAAGGGATTTAATTTACCTTCCAATTTCCCGAAAGGAGTTGAGCTGGTAATCACACCCAAATCCGTCGTCGGTGAGCTCTGACCCTTGGTCAGACCGTAAACCCCGTTGTCCATGATAACGGCACAGACGTTCAGATTCCTTGCCGCCTGTGGCCCAATGTGCTCTGCGCCGATGCTCAGGAAATCTCCATCCCCTGCGACCACGACCACGTTCAATTCGGGCCGAGCCATCTTAACGCCGAATGATATGGGCAAGGACCTTCCATGAATGCCGTGAAATCCGTAGGGCTGGGCGCCTTCCAGAAGGTGCACCAGATTGCCCGAGCAACCGATACCCGCAATTACAACGTTGTTCTCGGCTGGCTGGCCGGATTCCTCTAACCGATTAATCATCGCC
>Ga0066376_10001115_pt1 | contig 26132 bp, 25 predicted proteins | sample Knorr_S15_td_Bot_FD_77009 | JGI IMG/M metagenome (GOLD analysis project Ga0066376, IMG submission 77009) | Marine microbial communities from Southern Atlantic Ocean transect - Knorr_S15_td_Bottom_ad_5009_LV_A | ecosystem: Environmental > Aquatic > Marine > Oceanic | place: Southern Atlantic... | reverse complement strand
ACTTCCGGATCAATAACACGTCTGTGCTCACCAACACCACCCTGGGCTCCGGTGTTACCGCTTCGTCACTGACCAGCATCGGAACACTCGGGAGCTTGACCGTAACCGGAGCCACCACACTCGGGAGCTTGACCCTTTCTACTTTTTCTGTACCGACTATTACAACGTCCACTATCACCACATTAGGCATCACCAGCCTGAACTTGGATACCGGCACCACCGGGAGCATCAATATCGGCACCAGCGCCAACGCCAAGGTGATCAACATCGGCAACGCCACCGACGGCGGCGGCTTCAACCTCAAGGCCGGGACCGACGCCGAATTCACGCTGAACGCCACCGGGGCCACCGTGAACTCCGCCGTCTTCAACGTGGAGATTCTCGGCACCAAGGAAGTCTCGGTCACCGCCAGCGGCCTGAACCTCGTCACCGGAAACGACTTCCGGATCAATAACACGTCTGTGCTCACCAACACCACCCTGGGCTCCGGTGTTACCGCTTCGTCACTGACCAGCATCGGAACACTCGGGAGCTTGACCGTCACCGGCGCCACCACACTCGGGAGCTTGACCCTTTCTACTTTTTCTGTACCGACTATTACAACGATCCACCACCACCAGATGATGGCAGCGATGCCGCTCTCCGGGGATACGTTGTAGGTTACCAACAACCTAGGGGCCCTATCTAAGCCCTCTCTGGAGACGAACAGAACTTGCTCTTCATTCTCTTCCGAAGCGCTGCGGTGGGCGATGGCGTAGGAGACTTCTCCCAACCGGGCTCCAACTGTCGCCGAGCCTGTTATGTTCCAAGAATACCAACCACCGGCGCCGTATATAGCAGCCGTGGCGATGGGCGTTTAGTCCCAGGGAGGGCGGGAATTAAACGTTACGGTTTCCTCTGACCACGGACCGTTGACCAGATGAACATCCACCAACCGGGCAACCTCTGTGAGATCAGTCTGGCGTGCGAAAAGCTGCAATGAGACTGATTCAATGTCAAGATCTCTCAGTGGGGCCAGATTAAATTTGACGAGGTCAATGGACAAAAGCCTCTCATCTCCGATAACACCCCAGGCGTATCAGGTCTTTAGGAACTCCAATGAACCGTAGTTGGCCTCCCGGAACCCTTGTGGGTCAGTATCATCGTTGATATCGGTGACGACGTAGGAATCGGCGGATGCATTGATGATGAGACTTTTCACGGGTGTTTGCCCCATGAACACCATTGCCAGGGCAGCCATGACTACAAAGAGCAGGCCAAATCTTAGTTTTCCGTGCATATGATCGTTACACCTCAGATAATCCACCGCGATTCCAACGGGAACTAAGCAGCGCCGCTATTCGGATGTACTCGTGGCCCTGTCAGTCTCGCAAAGAGCGAAAACCCATTGGTTTCGACGCCATATCACATGGTATGTATCGACATACGGCGTGTTAACACGGCTGTTCATGGCGTTGACCCAGATTGTCGACGAATCGATGGGAGTGATAGATCGGCTGGCATATGCAGACCTTAAACTACAGCGACGGCCGTAACCTCGATCAACTGCTCAGGACGGCCCAGTATCTGGTGCATGGATATCCCGGTGGCCGATGGGAACCGGTCGCCAAAATACTTCCGCCGCACTTCCCCCACCTTCCGGTAGTCCATCATGCCGTTGGGCGCGACCCACTCGATGGTATTCAAGATGTCGTCCATCGAATAACCACCCTCTTCCATGATCCGCGCTATGTTGCTGTAAGCCTGCTCAGTCTGGGCGACGATGTCGTAGCCGCCCACCGGGACGCCGGTGATATGGTCCACTGAGGACTGTCCCGATATCTGCAGCAACCGGCCCTTCTTGACCCCAGCGTTCTGGGTGAGACCGCCGTAATTCTTCTCCCACTCGGGCACCCGGATCTCCTCCCGGGTACCGCCCTTTACCGCCACTGCTTCGATCTCTACATGACCCTCCGGCCGCAGCAGCCGGTTGACCGGGATGCTGGTCGAAGCCGGGAACCGGTCTCCGAAGAACCCGCGGCGCACGTCGGCCGTGTTCGGATATTGGAGCAGGCACTGGGGTGAGATGTAGTCCAGGGTCTTGATAATGTCCTCCGGTTTGGCCCCGGCGCCGTTCAAGACCTGACTGATGATCCCGTAGGTAAGCTCAACCTGCCGGGCAGTGTCCTGAGGGTAGTTGGCCTGGCCGTTGATGTCTTCGCTGCCCACGAACCCCGAGGTCCAGACGAAGTCGTCGTCCACCACCACTCCAGGCACGTAAGTTAGCTGGCCGTAGCGGTCCCATCCGGGGTTGATGGGCTTCTTCTCGCCCTTCATAGCCACCATACTGACTTCGATAAAGGCGTCGGGCCGCAGCAAACGTTCCACGCAGATGCCGGTGGCCCCCACTGGAGTATCGCCCAGGTACTGCTTCCGAATCGCTCCGGTCTGGCGGTACAACGGCAGCGCCGTGGAGTCGATGTAATCCACCGTCTGCACCACGTTCTGGAAGCTCATCCCCGCCGCCTCAAGAACCACCGCCAACTTCTCATAGATCACCCTGGTCTGGTCCAGCAGGTCGCCCTTGCAGACCACCCTTCCTTGCTCCGGGTCATACTCGCTGGCAGTCTGGCCGGACAGGTACAGGATGCCGGCGTTCTCGGCCCCCATGCAAAACGTGTACCGGTTCAAGTCCAGCCAGGGGAACTTGGCCGGGTCTACTTCAATAATGTTTTTGCTCATCTCGACTCCGGTTTTCTTCTGTACGTGTTTAGAACGATCTCTGCCCGAACGTTTGGTACGAACGGCTTCGCCTAGGCAATTACCCCATTCTCCACCAGGCGCTTGAACTCAGCGTCCGGCACCTGGAGCAACTCTTGTAGCACCTTCACGTTGTGCTCCCCAAATAGCGGTGCGCTCCGGGCGACTCCAGGCTGGCCACCGTCCACGGCCCATGGGAAAGCGCCCAACGGCCGGGGCCCCACCACCGAGTGGCCGGGAAATTGCACAAAGCCCCTTTCGATCATATGGGGATCGGACAACACCTGGGCCGAGTCCAAAACCGGCCCGGCCGGCACACCCGCGTCCTGCAACCCCCGCACCACTTCCTGGACCTGCAGCCTCTCCGTCCACTGCTGGATCAACGGCTCCAACTCGTCCTGGTGTTTTAGCCGTGCTTCGGACGTGGCGAACCTGGGGTCGTCCGCCCAGCCTGGATTGCCGGCCACGTTCGCTAGGGCCTGGAATTGGACGTCGTTTTCCACCGAGATCGCCACCCAATTCTCCTCGCCCTGACAGGGGAACACGTTGTGGGGCGCCTTTTCCTTGTGGCGGTTGCCCACCCGCTCCGGCTCCGTGCCGTCCAGGGTGTACTCCATCACAGCCTCGGGCAGCAGCGTGGCCAGGGCCTCGGTCATCGCCACTTCGATGTGCTGTCCCTCCCCGGTGTTGGCCCGGTGGTACAGGGCCTCCAGCAGCGCCAGCACGCAGTAACAACCGCTGAAGGCGTCGGGGAACAGGCCGCCCATGATTCGGGGGTGAGAACCCTTGTGTCCAGTCACGGACGCCAAGCCGCTGAACAGGTTGATGACGCTATGAAAACCGACCAGGTCTTTCATGGGACCGGTGCGTCCGAAAGCCCCCAGAGACAGGTAGATAACATCGGGGCGCAGGCTGTGCACATCTTGGTAACCCAGGCCCATGCGCTCCATGGTGCCGCTGGAATAATTCTCCATCACAACGTCGCTCACGGAGATGATCTGCCTGGCCAACTCGACCCCATCGGGGTCACGCAGGTTCAGTGTGCAGCTCATCTTGCCAGAGTTGACCATGTTGAACCCGCCGCTGCGGTTGACACCCGGCTCGGCCTCGGCGAAGGGCGGCCAGATACGGGTAGTCAGGCGCTGCTCGGTCTCGATGAGGACCACTTCGGCCCCCAACCAAGCCAGCATCTGCGCAGTGTAGGGGACGGCTATGATCTGACCAAAGTCGGCGATGCGGACTCCCTGTAGTGGCAACACGTTCATCTTGCCCCCACCCCAAACTTTAATAGTTGTTCCGCCGAATAGCCCAGCCACTCGCCCAGGACTTCCGACGTGTGCTCGCCCAGCTTGGGGGCCGGCCTAAAGAGTTGCCAGGGCGTGCGTTCCAGGCGGACGGGATAGCCGGGCAGCTTGAACTTCTGGCCGCCGGGCCCCTGCATGTCCACCATGAAACCGCGCTCGGTCACATGGGCCGAGTCGACCATCTGGCCCACGGTGTAGGCCGGGAAGCAGGGAATGCCACGGTCCTGGGCCAGTTGGGCAATCTCAGCGCCGGTGTGGGCCATCGTCCACTCCAGGAGCAGGGGCTCTAAAGCATCCCAGTTCCGGGCCCGTTCGACGCCCGATGAGAACACCTCTAGTTCGGCCCAGTCCGGGTTGTCGGCCAGGTCCATCAGGTTGCGCCAGTGGGCTTCCATCACCGCCATGACCACCACGTACCCGTCCTGGCAGGGCAGGTAGGCGTTGGGCATCACGCCAAAGACCTCCGGCTTGCGGGGCTTGGCTTCGTGGTAGGAGGCATGGGCCAGCTCGAAGGGCATGACCGCGGCCACCGCCTCCTGCATGCTGAGGTCGATCTCGCAGCCCGTGCCTTGAATCGTCCGTGACAACAAGGCGGCTACGCTGGCCATGGCTCCTTGCACCCCGGCCAGATAGCCGGCCATATTGGTGTTAGAACGTAGGGGAGGTTCTAAATCGGGGTCGCCCACGCTGTCGGGGATGCCGGGCGTGGCGTAGGCCATACCTCCGGCGCTGATGGCGATCAGGTCGTCGCCCAGATAAGCGCTGTTGGGGCCGGTGAGGCCGAAGGGGGTGATGGTCGTGACGATGAGCCCTGGATTGGCTACAGCCAGCTTCTCCCGGCGCAGACCCAGCCGCTCGACTTCCAAACTGTTCTGGCCCAGCACCAGGAAATCCGAGGCTGCCACAAGCTCCAGAAGCGCGGCCCGGCCTTCCGGTGACTCGATATCCAGGGACACACCCCGCTTGTTGGAATTCAAATAGAGGAACAGCCCGCTCCAGTCCGGGTCGGGCACGCCGCCGGGGTAGGGGCCGGTCCTGCGGTAGGGGTCGCCTTGCAAAGACTCAACCTTGACCACGTCGGCGCCGGCGTCACCCAGCAACCGGGCACAGAATGAGCCTGCCACTTGGCCTGAAATTTGGTCCGAAAGTTCTACTACTTTGAGCCCGGAAAGAGCGCCTTCCTGAAACATGCCGCTAGCTGCCCGCCCGCAGTGGGAACCGAAGCAACGCACTGGCCGGATCGACCACTTTCTCGCCCCGTTGGTTCTCCATCCAGAGGTCGCATTCGACCATGCCGCCCTCGTCCGTGGCTGAAACATCGGTAACCAAGCCATGGCAGGTCAGCGAGTCGCCAGGGTAGGCCATGACCCGGTTGCGGAAGGCGAGTTTGCGGAGGAACGCACCCGGCCCGGCCCAGTCCTGTACCTGCTGGGTCAGGAATCCGCCCATCATCTGGCCGTCGACGAATGGGGCTTCGAAACCCAACTCCCGGGCGTAGTCAGCGTCGTAGTGCAACCGGATGAAGTCCCAGGTTGCCGCCCCGTAGGCCATCATACGGGCGATGCCGATCTCTTTGACCAGAGGCGTGATCTCATCGCCGATCTGGATATCCTCAAAGTAACGGACTTCTATGCCCATGCTATTGTCCCTCGCCTGGGGCTGGCGGCCTATAGAACATGGTCTCGGTGTTGCGGGCCAGCAACTCGTCAGACTGGTTATAGAAAGTCGTCTCGATCACCTGGAAAATGATCGAGCCGGTGCGCCCAGTCTTCTCGTAAACATCCTTAACCGTCCAGTGGGCGGTTATAACGTCATCGGGATGAATCGGCTGAAAGAACTCGTATTCATTGCCGGCCCGCAGACCCTCAAGCTCGCGGATGGGCCCGCGTCCCAGCAGGCCCCCCCGGTCGTCCATATCGCCGTCCACGTACTGCCAGGTGTCGCAGATCAGCGTCGGCGGGGCCATGACGTCGGGCAGTCCGTGGGCCTGGGCGAACTCGCGGTCGGAATACAGTGGGTTGAAGTCGCCGATGGCCAAGGCGTATTGGCGCAATGATGAACGGCCCATCTCATCGGGGGCCTGGAGGACGATCTCTTGCCCCACAGTCTCTTTTAGTTTCTCCAGAAGGCTGGCCATGTCGGTTCCTCGCTACTCGCCCTTGTAGATGGGGGCTCGTTTCTCCCTGAATGACGCCAGAGATTCGATGTGGTCTTTGCTGGTGAGGGTCAGCACCTCTACCTGGGCAGCTTCAGCTAGGTGGTCATCCAACGTCTGGGTTAGCCCCCGGTACATCATGCCTTTGACGATCCGGTTGGGAATGGGCGCTTTGCCGGCGATCTTCCGCGCCAACTCCATGGTCGTCTCTTCCAGCTTGTCGGCGGTGACCAGATGGGCGAGCACGCCGCATTGCTTGGCTTCTTCAGCCTCCAGCCAGTCTCCGGTGTAGAGGAGCTCCAGGGCCTTGCTGATGCCCATGGCCCGGTTGTAGAGCCAGGTGGACCCGGTGTTGGAGACCAGCCCCATCTGAAGAAAGGCGTTCATGAACCGCGAGTTCTCGCAGCCCACCCGGATGTCGCAGGCCAGCACCCAGTCAAACCCGTCGCCGATGGCCAGGCCGTTGACCATGGCGATGGTGGGTATGTCCAGGTGGTGCAACTTCAATGTGACGCCCTGGGGCATGGCGCGGATGAACTGGTAGGTCTCGTAGGAGTCTTTATGACCAAGCAATTGGTCGCCGCCCCGGCTCTCGTCCTTGATGTCGGCCGAGGCGCAGAACGCGCGGCCGGCCCCGGTGATGATGAACACTCTCAGGTCTTTGTCCGCAGCCACGTCTTCCAAGGCGTGGTTGAGCTCGGCAAACATCTCTTCGTTAAGTGCGTTGAGACGCTCCGGCCGGTTCAGCGTCAGCCAGGCGATGTGGTCGGACTTGTCCAGCAGTATGGTGTTGTAGGCCACGCCGGTTACCTCCAGGCAGGTTGGCTCCCTGATTTGGAGTCTAGCCAGGTGCTGATTCTGGTGCCACGATAATGGCCTGTCAAGTTGCGGCGCCACGTAAACAATCGCGTTGACAGAAATCATGTTGACACTATCGATCAGTGATTCCATACTGCCCCCAACTCGAGTCAGGGTTCCCGAAGCAGACAGTCTGGAGGCTACACATGCCACTCGAAGTGCTGTTCTTCACCGAGATGGGGTACACGGCGTACCCCCAAGACCAAGCCAAAAAACTTGGTTACAACAACCTGATGTTCCCCAACGAGTATTTCGACCCCGTAAAAGCCCAGGAACTCTACTCGATGTATTTCGAAGAACTCCAGTACTGCACCGAGTCCGGCTTCGATGGAGTCATGATCAATGAGCACCACAACAACCCGCTATGCATGATGCCGTCCGTGAACGTGATCGGGTCGGTGCTGGCCCGGACCACCAAGAAAGGCAAGATCGCCTTCATGGGCAACGTCCTGCCCATCCACGAGAACCCCCTCCGGATCGCCGAAGAGATCGCCATGATCGACATCCTCTCCGGAGGCCGGGTGGTCTGCGGTTTCGTCCGCGGCATCGGGCAGGAGAGCATCGCCACCAACACCAACCCGATCTACAACCGGGAGCGGTTCGACGAGGCTCACGACCTGATCATCAAGGCTTGGACCACCCCCGGCCCCTTTCGGTACGAGGGCAAGCATTACCAGTACCGCGTGGTCAATCCCTGGGTGATGCCCCTGCAGAAACCCCACCCGCCCATCTGGATACCAGGCGTGGCGTCCACAGAATCGATCGTCTGGGCCGCGAAGCACAAATACCCTTACGTGTCTTTGGCCCCGCCCATGAACCTGCTGCGGGGCATCTACGACCTGTATGACGAGACCGCCAAGGCCGACGGCTGGACTCCCACGGCCGAGCACCGGGCTTACGCGATCAGGATAAACGTGGCCGACACTGACGAGAAAGCCTACGAGGAAGGCAAGAACTTCTACTGGCAACTCGGAACATCGTTCGGGGTGACTCCGCCCCATTGGCAGGCGCCTCCGGGGTACATCTCCAAGTCGTCGGCGCAAGGGGCGCGGGAAGCCAACCGGCGCGCGGCAGCAAACATCACCCCCGGCGGACCCAGCCTGCCCTACGAGGAAGCCCAAGAAACCGTCCAGATCATCACCGGCAACCCGGACACAGTCATAAAGAAGCTCAAGAAGGTCATCGACCTGATCGACCCGGGCACCATCGTGCTCTGGGGCCGTGAGGGCCCCATGTCCCACGAAGTAGCCATGCGCAGCATAGACCTAATAAGCCAAGAAGTGATCCCAGCCATCAAGGAATACCAGGCGGTGGGGCAAGTCTAACCGCCCACAAAAAGCCCCCCTTTCGTAAAGGGGGGTTGGGGGGCTTTTTGGTCGCCAGCCTCAAATTCCAATGTCATCAATCAAAAACGTAGGGGCACGGCAATGCCGTACCCCTACGTTTTGTCGATCCACGCCCGAGACCCTTAATCCGCGGCAAACACCGCCAGCTCTTCCTGGTCTATCAGGGCGGCGTCGCGGCAGCGGCGCATGATCCGGAAGATGGTGCGCACGGTGACCGCGAACCGGTCCGCGGCCTCTTCTACCGACAGGTCATCCTGCTGCATGGCCGACCAGATCTTGAAGTCCCGGGCCAAACGCCGGTTGCGCTGGAACCAGGCTGGATCGTCGTACTTGCACTGGGGCAGCGGGCAGTCAAGGCAGGCAGCGGAAACCTCACAACCCGTATCTTCGTAATGGTAAAATTCGGGCACGGCATCGAGAACGGGGCTGGAAGTGATTGGCCAGTCTAAAGTAGTCATGTCCTTTCTCCAAAACAGACGTTCTAATATTGCCTATTTAGTTTAGAACACCCGTTCTGATCATGTCAATACTTTTCCGAACGAATTTTCTGATTTACCAGATTTCACGCCTACACCAGCTTGGAAATCAGAACATCTCTCATAAAATCCGGAGGTGGCCCAAGTGCCTGAAACGTCAGTAGAAGAGCCAAATATAATCACCGAATACGAAACGATGATGTACAAAAGGCGGGGCAAGACCGCCTACATCATGTTCAACCGGCCCCAGGCGCTGAACGCGGTCAACGACCAGTTCGAGGAGGACCTGCATTCAGCCCTGCTAGAGTTCGATCTAGACGACGAAGCCTGGGTGGCCATCATCCACGGCGCGGGACGGAGTTTCTGCGCCGGTGCCGACATCAAGCAGCGGTTCGTGGCCATGACGCCGGAGCAGAGCGCGCGCCGCGAGCGGGGCCCCAACCCCGAGGGCTATATGGGCCGCGCCATCAACTGGAAACCGGTCATCGCCGCAGTCCACGGGTACGCCCTAGGCGCGGGCATAGTCATCGCCGCCGAGTCCGACATGATCGTTGCCTCGGAGGACGCCAAGTTCGGCATCACCGAGACCAGAAGAGGCCTGCCAGCGGGTCGGATCTGGGCCAAAGTCAGCGCCTTCATGCCCTCCAAGATAGCCTCGGAGATGGCGATCACAGGGGAGCACGTCGACGCCGCTGAGCTGTACCGGCTGGGATTGATCAACCGCCTGGTGCCCACGGGCGAGCACGTCAGCGCGGCCGAGGAACTGGCGGAGAAGGTTTTGAAGTCGCCGCCACTGGCCACCAGGGCGGCGGTGAAGCTGACACGGCGTCAGTGGGTGCAGACCGGGGCCGATGCCGACATGCAGATGCTACCCCTGAAACTACACCTGACCGAAGACTTCAAAGAGGCCAGCCAATCGTTCGTGGAGAAGAGAGCGCCAGAGTACCACGCCAGGTAGGCGGTCAGCCAACCCGGTTCCGTTCGTGATGAGCCAACTTGGTTCCGTTCGTGGTGAGCTCGTCGAACCACCGGCTATGGGCAATCATTTCCAACAGAGGCATGGCTTGTGCGCATCCTTCGACGGGTCTGATTTCATCGAGACTCTCGACCAAAGGTCGGAGCTCAGGACGAACGGATTTGCGTCTGCTTCCTAGCCTGTGCGTTCAAGACCTTTCGCGGAAGGGTGTCTAACCCGCTACGCAAACTCCGGCATGACCTTCTCGGCGAATAGGCGTAGGGACTTGGTGGTGACGTCGCCTTCCATGCCCGGCCATTGGGAGCGGAGTATAAGTTCTTCCACGCCCAGCTCTTGGTACTTGTGAATCTCTTCGATGCACTCTTCGGGGCTGCCGATGATGAAGCGTCCTTCCAGCACCTGCTCGAAGGGCACGTCGATTCGGTCGGCCTCGGGCAGTTCCTGGCTATGGCCCAGGGCGGCCCGGTCCTTGTAGAGCCACTCGACCTGCGGCCGCACGATGTCAATGGCCTGCTGACGGCTTTCCGCCACGAAGACCTCCCGCCACGCCGCGATGTACCCCGGTTTCCCAGCCTCTTTCACCGCCTCGCGGTACATGGGCGCCTGTATCGCGATAGTCGTTAGAGTGGACCGTGAACTGACCAGCCAGCCGTCGGCCTCTTTGGCGGCACGCAGCACGCCCTTTTCGAGGTTGGCCGCCAGGTAGACCTTTGGGCCGGGTTTCTGGACCGGAGCGCCGGCGCCGGGAACGTCATCCAAGTGAAAATGCCGGCCCTCATGGGTGACCCGGTCTTGGTTCCATAGCTTCTCCATGACTTCTTGGACCTCACGGAAGCGGGAGAGCCGCTCCGACTTGGGCACCTCAAAGGCCTTGAACTGAAAGTCCCGCCAGCCCAACGCCGGGGCCAAGACGAACTTGCCGCCGGTGATCACATCCAGGGTTGATATCTGCTCGGCCGCCTCCACCGGATGGTACAACGGCAGCAGCGCAACCATACCCAACTCCAGGCCCGGGGCCTCGGCGGCCACCCGCGCCAGCAGCATCATTGCGTGGAAATCGTTGTTCAGGTATCCCGCGCCGGTCCAGAGCGAGTGGTATCCCATCTCTTTGGCCAACCGCGCCTTGGCCAGCCGGGCCGCCAGCCCCTCTTCCCGAGACTGACCCCGCCGGTCTCCGCCGCCCAAGTTGATCCCAAAGTGCATGATTCAAGTCCCTCCATCTCCGTCGCAATCAGTCGTGCCACGAGCCTGAGGAGTATAGCAGAGGGCATAAAAAGATCCCGGCCCTTCCGTGCTGCGGAAGGACCGGGGTCTTCAATCTTGGTCGATCTGTCAGTTAGCGACAGCGCATCAACGCGGCCGCCAGGGCCAGGGTTGGTCCCGCACAGTTGCCAGCGATGGTGGGACCTTTCCGCCTAGGACCGCGCCGTTGCTGAGTCTGGCCTCAACCTTTAGAAAACTGAACCAGAGGAACTTAGATTGGCGAATCCGCAGGCTGCACACGTAGGGGGCAAGGGTGCCTTCAACCAGAACTCTGACGCCGTCCGCGGGGACCTCGCGAAAGCGGGACGGTTTTTGTGCCCCAGATAGGTGCTGACCGTGATCTCGGCAGCGGAACCGGCTCAATGGTCGAAACAGACCAGGTCAAAAACGGCCAGTCCGCCGCGCTTCTGGACGTGCTCTAAAGCGCCGTCGGTGAACGAAACTACTATCTCGTCCGGATGACCGATGTCATCGCTGACCGGCGCGCCGTAACGGAGCCGTTGGACGTTAAGCCCAGGAGGCACGCCGCCCCAACACCAGACCGTTTTCCAATTCCAGTTCTGCCTTGAGGTTGCGGAAGAACAAGAACTTCTTGCTGTCGATGGTCATGGAAGTGGTGTGCTGGGCCAGATTGGGCAGCATGAACAACTCCACACCGTCCTGCGTTATCTTGCGGTACGGAGAGATGTCCCGGCGGGAGATTCGGGTATCGACCGATACCTCAGTGGAATTGCCGCCTCAAGACGTGAAGGAGAGCAAGTCGATGGCCGCTTGGCCACCCTTGCTCTGTATATGCTGAACGGCTTCTGGTGTCAGATTGATCTGCATCGATTACCTCGCTGGCCGGTGGCCCCCTCCGGCATAATGGAACGATCATAGAACTGCGGTTGCGGCCTGATCAGGGTCTCGCTGACTATCTATGATGCGCCAATTCTGTTTGAGGTTCAATCCTCGGAGCCTAGAGCGCCCTTGGCCAATGTCTAGCTCTTTAACTTCAAGATGAGACTGTTGCGAGCGTTCACGCTGGCCGGATGGACCGTCTCTCCTTTCTCGACGCGAGCTGCCATCTCGCGGGACAAGAATTCCAGCAGGGCCAAATCGAGGCTCTCCAGCGCCAGGTCGTGCAGCTTGGCTTGGTAGGAGTAGACCGCCGACTTCTGAGGGTCCAGCTTGTCGGCCAAGAAAATCAGCTTGCCCAGCGCGTCCAACGAGGCGTGGGCAGTGGAATGCCACCGCACCGCCTCATAGAGACCGTGGTCGGTGAGGTCTTCCTCCCTTCGGAGCAGTTCAGCGCCCACCGGCCCGTGGAGCAGGAGCGGGAAGTCACGGTCTACATCGGTCACGGTCACGCCCAGATCAGCGGACATCTTGAGCAGTTCGTCGCCGGGGACCGCACGGCATACGTCATGGGCCAGAGCGCCAAGTTCGGCGCGTCCGGCATCGATGTCATGGGCCAAAGCCAGTTCAAGGGCCACGTCACGCACGCGGTAGATGTGGGCTTGTAGACCGTCGGGCAGAGACTTCAGGCGGTCCTGCAGGCGTTGGAGCAGCTCGGCCATCTAAGAAAGTTCAGGAGCTAGGGGCTAGCCCATGGCTCCCAGTTTCTTGCCGCCGAGAAGATGCATGTGGGGGTGGACGATCTCCTGTCCTGAGTCGTCGCCCTGGTTGAGCACCAAGCGGTAGCCGCTGAGGGCAACGCCCTCACGCCGGGCAATCTCTTCGGCCACCACGAACATGTGGCCCATGATCGGCACCTGGCCGGGCCCCACGTACGCCAGGGAAGCGATATGCATATTAGGCACGATCAACATATGCACAGGGGCCTTGGGGTTGATGTCCTTAACGGCAAAGACCCGGTCGTCCCGGTAGACCGGGGCTGTGTGCATCGGGTCTTGGGCCATGTTGCAGAAGATACATTCAGTGGTAGTGGTCATGCCGTGTCAGTCTCCGTGGCCTTGTTTATTCAACTAAGGTTTATTCGTCGTCCAGGTGCTGTAGGGCGATCTCTTTGTGGTGATTGGCGTCGCCGTAGGTCAGCTCGTGGACCTTGGCCCTGCGGGTGTACAACTGCAGGTCGTGCTCCTTGGTGAAACCGATGGCGCCGTGGCATTGGTGGGCCGTGGCGCACACGCGGCGGTATGCGGGACCGATCCAAGCTTTGGCCATCGCTACTTCCTTTTTAGCGGGCAGACCCTCTGATAACCGCCACACGGCCTGGAAAGCGACTCCCTTAGAGCCTTCGACGTCTGTTGCCATGCGGGCGCAGTGGTGTTGCACGGCCTGGAAGGTGCCGATGGCCCGGCCAAACTGAGTGCGGCCCTTGGCGTATTCGACGGTCATGTCCAACACCGCCTCGGCCCCGCCCAGCATCTGGATGCATTGCGCTGCCGTGGCCCTCTGGATGCTTCGCTCGATGATGGGCCAAGCCTCGTCCACAGCTCCGAGCACCGAATCCGCAGGCACGTTGACCTTGTCTAGGCTGACCTCGAACACTCTTTCATTGCCGACAGACTGCATCGGCGTGATGGTCAGTCCAGCAGTCCCGGAAGGCACCAGGAACAGGGAAATGCCGTCAGCCGGGTCTTGGCCAGATGAAGTACGGGCGGCGACGATTATCATGTCGGCCGCTGCGGCATCGGGGACAAACAATTTGGTCCCGGTGATCTCGTAACCGCCGCCCTGCTGGCTGGCGGCGGCCTGGATGTCCCAGGGCTCGTAGGCCGCGGCAGCCTCGGGGACCGCCATGGTCATGATGATGGTGCCGGCGCAGATGCGGCTGATCAGGTCATCTTTCTGGGCGTCTGAGCCGGCGTCAAGAACGGTCATGCCGCCCAGCACCACCGTGGAGAAGAAGGGCGCCGGGGCCAGGGAACGGCCGATCTCTTCCAGCAACACGCCCAGGTCAGCGAAATTGCCGCCGGTGCCGCCGTACTGCTCAGGGAAGGCCACACCGGTCCAGCCGAGGTTGATCATCTGCCGCCACAATTCCTCGGTGAAACCCCGTGGGTCTTCCTCCATCTCCCTGACCAAAGTCAAGGGGCACTCCCGGGACAAAAAATCCTGCGCGCTGGTCTTCAGCATCTGCTGTATCTCGGTTAGGCCCAGGTCCATGTTTCTCCTCCGAATCTGCCGCTAGCCGGTTTGAGCGCGGATAGTATAGCCCATCGCCTGAGGCGAGGGTAGGGTAGTGGTCCTAACAGGTGTTTGGCCTCCGTTCGTCCTGAGCCCCGTCGAAGGGCCCCGGCTCTTGCGCATGTATGGTTCGACGAGCTAACCACGAACGGGTGACCGGTTGGTTTCAAGAACGATGGGGATTGCCCGGTCCAGATTAGCTCTTTATGCTTTGGATGGCTCCACTTCCACCACTATTTCCACTGGGGTGTTGCGGGCGACGATTATCTCCATGTCTTCGGAGCCGTCGTTGATCGGTTGGTGGACCGCTTCGGCCGGCACGTAGATGAAATCGCCGGGGCCGATGGCCAGTTCAGTCTCCAGGTTGTCGCCGATGACGAAGCGGCCGTGACCCTTGACCACATAGATGGCCGACTCACAATTCACGTGGTAGTGGGCGCTGGAGGCACAATGGGGCGGGATCGTGGCGATGGCCAGGTGGATGCCGGTGGAACCGGTCAACTTCTCGGACACCCCGGCCAACCGGGTCATGGCCCCTGACTTGATCTCAACTTCCAGGCCGTCTGGATGTACAACTTTTATCTCGCTCATATCAAACTCCGTTCGTTAATGGCTAGAGGCCGCGGACCATCTTATCCAACTGACTGATGGCCTTCTGGATATTCTCCTGGGAATTGGCGTAGGAGAGCCGGACGTACCCCTCGCCAAACTCACCGAAAGCGCTGCCAGACAGAAGAGCGACGCCGGCTTCGTTCATGGCCCGCGTCTCGAATTCGATGCTGGTCAGCCCGGTCTCTTCTATGCTTGGGAATGCGTAAAAAGCGCCCTCCGGCTCCGGGCATCTGACCCCGGGTATGCTGCGCAAGCCATCGGCGATGAGCCTGCGGCGGATGCCAAACTCGGCGACCATCGCCTCGACTTCGTCTCTGGGACCTTCCAAAGCCGCAACCGCCGCCTTCTGGGTGAATGAAGCGGCGCAGGAAACACTGTTGACAGCCAGCTTGACGATATGGGGCACCAATTCTTCGGGCAAGATCCCGTAACCCAAACGCCAGCCGGTCATAGCGTAGCTCTTGGAGAAGCCGTCTAGGATGATGGTGCGCTCCTGCATGCCGGGAATGGACGAGATGCTGTAGTGCTCTCCGGTGTAAAGGATGTCTTTGTAAATCTCATCGGCCAAGACGTACAGACCGGGGTGCTGCTTAACGGCCTCCGCGATGGTCTCCAGTTCCTGCTTGGTCAGAGCCGACCCACAGGGGTTCTGCGGCGAGTTGATGATGATCAGCCGGGTCTTGTCGGTGATCAGGCCGGGCAGGGCGTCCAGGTCCGGGTGGTAGCCCGTCTCTTCCAAGAGTTGCATGGGCACCGGGGTTGCGCCCGCGAACTTGATCATGGACTCGTAGATAGGGAAGCCGGGGTTGGGGTAGATGACCTCCACGCCCGGTTCGGCCAAGGCCAGGAGCACGTAGAACATTATCGGCTTCGCGCCCGGCGTTACTACCACGTTGGCCGGGTCGGTGTCGGTCCCCCGGGCCTCGCGGCTGTTGCGGGCGATGGCCTCGCGCAGTTCGGGCAGGCCCGCCGTGGGGCCGTAGTGGGTGAACCCGTCGCTGATGGCCTGCATGCCGGCCTCGACGATGTGGCGCGGCGTCTCGAAGTCGGGCTCGCCGATCTCCAGATGGATTATCTCTTTGCCCTGGGCCTCCAGGGCCCGTGCCTTGGCCAGCACTTCAAATGCCGACTCTGTGCCCAGGTCGTTCATGCGGGCGGCAACTGTCATCGGTCCTCCGGAATTCTACTTAGCTTGATAATCCGCTTTCACCGTCCGTTGGGATACCAACCGTTCGTGGTTCCTTCCCCGGAAGGACGTCGAACCATGGACGCGCCGCAATCACGGTCCTTCGACGGGGCTCAGGAGGAACGGTTTACTCTTGATCAGGAAAGACCCAGACTCAGTCCGACTGGACCTGATTCTCGGTCTTTACCGATAGGCCATAGATCTTGATGAAACCCTCGGCCGCGGCGTGATCGAATTGGTCGGAGCGGTCGTAGGTGGCCAGACCGTAGTTGTACAAGGCCTTGGGGGCTTGGCGTCCCACCACGGTGCCGGTCCCCTTGTGCAGCCGCACGCGGATGTCGCCGGTGACGAACCGCTGGGTGCTCTGGACGTAGGCGTTCAGGTCGGCCCGGTGGGCGGTGAACCACAGGCCGTTGTAGACCACGTCTGCATACTCCAGGGCGATGCGGGCCTTGGTGCGGGCCTGGTCCTTGGTCAGGGTCATCGCTTCCAGGGCGGTGTGGGCTGTGTGCAGCAGCGTGGCCGCCGGGCATTCATATATCTCCCGGGACTTGATGCCCACCAGGCGGTTCTCAACGTGGTCGATGCGCCCGATGCCATGGGTCCCAGCCAGGGTGTTCAGGTGTGTGATCAGGTCGGTCCCAGCCATGCTCTCGCCGTCAACGGCCGTGGGCACGCCGCACTCAAAGTGAATCTCCACGTAGGCCGGTTCGTCGGGAGTGTCCGCCACCGGGCTGGTCCAGGCGTAGGCGTCCTCGGGTGGCTCCAGCCAGGGGTCTTCCAGCTCTCCGGCCTCCACGCTGCGGCCCCACAGGTTCTCATCGGTTGAGAACCGGCTGCGGTTGGCGTTGATGGGCAGGTTGCGCGCTTGGCCGTACTCGATCTCGTCTTCCCGGCTCATGCCCCAGTCGCGGATGGGGGCGATGACATCGATATCCGGCCCCAGAGCGGCGACGCCGACTTCCAGGCGGACTTGGTCGTTGCCCTTGCCGGTGCAGCCGTGGGCGATGGCATATGCGCCGTGCTCCCTGGCCGCCTCCACCAAGTAGCGGGCGATGAGCGGGCGTCCCAAGGCGGTGGCCAGGGGGTATTGCTCCTCGTAGACCGTCCCGGCTTGCAGGGAAGGGAACAGGAATTCATTGACCAGCGTGTCCCGGCCGTCGATCGTCAGGGCCTCGGTTGCGCCGATGGTCAGCGCCCGTTGGCGGATGGACTCCAGGTCCACCATGCCAAGGTCGATGGTCAGGGTGATTATGTCTGCGTCGTACTTCTCTTGCAGCCACGGGACCGCCACTGTGGTGTCCAGTCCACCGCTGTAAGCCAGCACGATCTTTGGTTTTGCCATTTCTCTAAAGGTTGCTCCCTAAATTCCAGTTGTTCAAGTGTGGGTTAGCCATTCAACGCTTCCGAGAACTCTCCTGGAGTTACTCGTGCGTCTCTCAAAATTTTCTGTAACAATCCCCGACCGATATCTTGGCCACGGTGCACTGGCACGGTAACCACCCTGGCATCTGGATGGCGAAATCGAGCGTGGCTACCTCGGCGGCGAACCTCCTCGAAGCCTAGAACTTCCAGCGCCCTGATTACATTCCGCGCTTGCAACGTCGGAAAACGAGCCATGATTGCTTAGATTTCTATCTTATGGATGCCGACGAATTCAGGTATTTCGCCATCACCCTCATCTTCTAAGCACAACTCGATGACCTCTTTCATATTAGCCATGAGTTCATCGAGAGATTTTCCCTGGGTATAGCAACCCTTGAGTTGAGGTACCTCCCCAACAAAGAAACCGTCTTCATCTTTTTCGATAACTACGTAAAATTCTCGGCCTGCCATGGCAGCCTCTCCTTCCCTGAGCTAACTCTAAATGGTCGCCAGCGCGTTGCCCAGGCGCTCCATGGCCTGGTCTATCTCTTCTTTAGTTACGGTCAGGGGCGGCATGAAGCGGATGGTCGTGGGCCTGGGCGCGTTCAGCAGGATGCCTGCCTCGTTGGCCGCGGTGAGCACCTGCGGCGAGATGTCGCTCTCGAACTCCATGGCGGCCAACAGCCCCTTGCCACGGATGTCTGAGATGAAGGAGAAACGACCCTTCAGGTCGTTCAACCGGCCCAGCAGGTAGGGTTCCATCTCTTTGGTCTTGGCGGGGATGTCGTTGTCGATGAGGAACTTGGTCCCCGCGTAGGCGGCGGCGGTGGTCAGCATGTTGCCGCCAAAGGTCGAGCCGTGGTCGCCGGGCACCAATGCCATGGCGTCCTTCTTAGACATGAACGCTCCGATCGGCACGCCGAAGCCCAGCCCTTTGGCCAGAGTCATGACGTCGGGCTCGATACCGTACTCCTGGTAGCCGAACAGGCTTCCCAGGCGGCCCATGCCGGTCTGCACTTCGTCCAAGATCAACAGGATTCCCTTTTCGTCGCACCAGGCCCTGACCCGCTTCAGGTAGTCGTCGTCGGGGATTATCACGCCTGCCTCGCCCTGCACCGGCTCGATCATGACTGCCGCCGTCTTGTCGGTGGTGGCGTTCATAATGGCTTCGACGTCGTTGTAATCAACGTGGACGAAACCTGGCTGCAAAGGAGTGAAGTTCGCCTGGTAGGCAGGCTGGCCGGTGGCGGCCAAGGTGCCCATGGTGCGGCCGTGGAACGAGTTCAGGGCCGTGATGATCTCATAGGCGCCGTCGAGGTTGAGTTTGCCGTAGCGGCGGGCCAGCTTCATGGCTCCCTCGTTGGCCTCGGCCCCGCTGTTGCCAAAGAAAACCAAGTCCAGGGCGCTGTTCTCGACCAGAGTCTCGGCAAGCTGCAATTGGGGGACGCTATAGAACTGGTTTGAGACCTGCATCAGCGTCGCGGCCTGATCGGCGATGGCCTTGGTCACCACCGGATGGCAGTGGCCCAACTGGTTCACGGCCCAACCGGCCACGAAGTCCAGATACTCTTTGCCATCGGCGTCCCAAGCGCGGGTGCCTTCGCCCTTGACCAGCACCACCGGTTGGCGGCGCACCGTCTGGGCGTAATATTTCTTCTCGATCTCGATCCAGTCACTGCTCTTGGTCATTGCCGGTCTCCTTCCCCATGATTGTTCTTGTTAGTCGTGAACCCGCTTCCCTATTACCGGGCACGGTTATGGCGAGTCTCGCTCTAGAGATTCGCGTAGGCGTTTTACAGCCTCTTGGAGTTCTTTCAGGGCCTCGTCCAGATCGGTGACCGCGTCCTCTATTCCCCGCAGGCCTTCCGAGTCTGAAGTTGCCTGACCGCCCCCACCCGCGGGCTTACTCACGAGAGCCGCCTTATCTGCCAACAACATGGCCAATCCCTCGCCGACACTGTCCGCCATGACGACGTTGCTACCGTCGGCCAGGATCACCTTCTTGAGCTCCGGAAATGCCAGCACTTCCGACTGGAGGTACAAAGGCTCCACATAGATTATCGCATCGCCCACCGGTATGACCAGTAGCTGGCCACGCACCACCTGAGACCCGGCCCCATCCCACAACGTGAACTGCTGAGAGATGTTCTGGTCGTTCTCGATGCGGGCCTCCACCTGGGCCGGCCCATCTACCTGCAGGTCGCTGGGAACGGTGAACGCGTTGAGCTTGCCATAGTGCTCGCCGTCGTTCCGGGCGGTTAGCCAGCCGACCAGGTTCTTTTTCTCCCCAGCCGGACTGAAGGGCAACATTAACACAAACTCTTCGCTGTCGCCGCCCGGCATCTGAAGAATCAGATAGGAGGGATGGACCTCAACGCTCCGTTGGCCGAACCGGGTGTCCTGGGGTATGGCCCACTGCTCAGCCTGGTTGAAGAACACCTGGGCGTCGGTGATGTGGTAACGCAGATACATATCGGCCTGGGCCGAGAAGATCCCGTTGGGATAGCGGATATGTGCTTGCAGGTCCTCGGGCATCTGGTCAAGGTCCAGGAACAAGCTTGGGAAGGCGCGGCGGTACATCTGCAGCAACGGGTCGTTGGGGTCGATGACGTAGATGGACACCTCGCCGCTGAAGGCGTCGACAACCGCCTTGACGCTGTTGCGGATGTAGTTGAAGCCTTCTTCCGTGATGGTCGAGTAGGGGTAACGGCCGGTGGTCGTGAAGGCGTCCTGCATCCACCATACTTTGCCGGCCCCGTCCACCACCGGGTATGGGTCATCGTCCATGGTCAGGAAGGGCGCCAGAGCTTTGACCCGCGCGCTGATCTGACGCCGGTACTGGATGCGGGTATCGGACGATATCTGGTCGCTGAGCAGTATGTTGATGTCGGCGAATTGCCAGGCGTAGGCCAGTCTCCGGAAGTTCGAGCCCAGATCAACCCCTCCTAGACCGCCATAGTGGAGATTGCTGCCCGACGGATCGATCTCCGGGGCGGTGCTGTTCACGATGGCGAAGGGCGCCGGAGACTCGCCGTAGTACAGTTCAGGCCGCAGGACCGGGATCTCCCCTCGGATGGGAATGTCCTTGATAAAAAATTCGGGGCGTCCTTCATCAGGAGTAAAGCCCGTCGCAGGGCTCATGGCCACGCCGTAGCCGTGGGTGTACTGGAGTCTGCGGTTAACCCAATTGCGGGCGTCGGCGGGCAGGTTCTCAGGGTCAAGCTCCCGTGCCGCCAGCAACACCTGCCGCAACCGCCCATCGACGATGTACCGGTCCGAGTCCATATTCAGGAAGTTGTAATAAAGCTCCATGAACTGGAGTTGGTTATAGGCGTCCTGCAGCGGTTCCACGTCCCACAGCCGTATGTTTTCTATTACTGCGGGATTATTGGCGATCACGTCGGCGTCGATGTCGCCGACCGCCGGCAGGGCGATCTCTTCGACCAAGTCCAACTGGTAGGCGGCCCGGGTAGACTCGATGTTCCGTTCGATGTAGACCTGCTCCCGCTCAAACTCGTTGGGGTCCACCTGGAAGCGTTGGAACAGCGCCGGGAAGGCCAGGTTAGCCAGCAGCACCATGATGACCCAGAGGCTGAACGACCCGGCCATCAACCGGAGCCCGCCGAAATAATTGCTGACGAAGAATGCCCCGGCGCCCAGGACCGCGATTGAGGTCATCAGCCAGAGCACCGGTATGCGGGCGTGGATGTCGGCATAACCGGCCCCAGCCACCAGACCGCCCTGCGACACGACCAGTTCATAGATGGACAGGACGTGCCCGGCGGCGATGCTCAACATCAGCAGACCGCCCAGGATGCCGATGTGCTTCAGCATCCGCGGCGCCAGGAAGAAGTTCAGACCCCGCAGCCCGTAGATGCCCGCATACAGGAGCAGAGACATGACCACCGACGTGATCAGGATGCCCATGGCCCAACTCTGGATGAAATTGAGCATTCTTAGCGTTACGATGAAGAACGAAAGGTCCTGGCCGAATTCCGCGTCGGGCACGCCGAATGACACCTTGTTCAGGAAGAGCAGGAACGTCTCCCACCGGCCAGCGGCCGCCGAGCCGAACACCGGCGCGGCGGTCAGAACGGTGATCACCACCGCCGCCACCAATAACGCCCGCAACAGGCGCATGGTTTCCTCGTTCACGGGAAGGGTGGACGGGCCCCGGGAGAACCGGAACGTGAAATAGAAGTTGACGATCAACGCCGCCGCCGTGACTACCGTGCCGCCGATGAATAGCCAGACCTTCATCACCAATATCTTGGTGAATACCGACTGGTAGCCCAGTTCGTCGTACCACAGCAGGTCTGTATAGACCGTTCGCAGCCACCACAGGATCAGAAATGCGAAGAGCAGGCCCACGGCGGTGATGCAGCCGTTCCGGGCCCGCCGCAGGACAGCAGCCGACACCCCCGGCAGGTTCGGGCTGTCTGGCTGGTCGTTGTCGTTTGGCAGATCGTAGCTCATGGATCAATCATCAGAGACAAAGCCTGGCGTATAAGACTACGCCCGATCGGGGTTTTCGCGTCTCCGGGCGCTTCTGAAATCGCTAACGATGGTCGTCCCCGTGGATTTACCCTGTACGCATTCCAGCAGCGCATCGGGCCGACGGCCATCGATGATGTTTGCCACGGGTGAGCGTTCCAAGGCGCGGAGGCAGGCTGACAGCTTGGGAATCATGCCTCCCTGGATCACACCGGAGTTGAAGAGGATATTGGCCCGGCGCCGGTCCAGCCGGGGGATGACACGGCCTCCGCTGTCCATGACACCGGCAACATCGGTCAAGAAAACAAGCTGCTCGGCTTCCAGGGCGTGGGCCAATTCTCCCGCCACTGTGTCGCCGTTGATGTTCAGGGGGCTGCCCGCGTGCTCGGAGCCGTCGCGCACGTGGACGCCCAGGGGCGCGATCATCGGAATATAGCCGCTGTCCAGCAAAGACCGGACCAGTTCGACGTTCACCCCAGTCACTTCGCCGACGAACCCCAGTTCGGGATTGCCGATCTTGGCTTCGATCATGCAGGCGTCGATGCCACTGAGACCGACCGACCGTCCTCCAAACTTGTGCATCGATGCCACCAGTTCCTTGTTGATCAGGCCGGTGAGCACGGCGACCACTATCTCGAGGCTGGGCGCGTCGGTAACCCGCAGGCCGCCCACGAACCGGGGCGCCAGACCTTGACGCTGCATCCATTGGGATATCACGTTGCCGCCGCCGTGGACCACCACCACTTCACGCCCCTCTTCCTGCAGCCGGACCAGGTCCCTAAGGCTGGTGTCGTGACTACCAAGGGTGCTGCCGCCAATCTTTACCACTATTGGGTGGCTTGGAGTCGGTTGCCCCGCCAATTCTCCCTCCATTTTGTGGCTTGGAGTCGGTTGCCCCGCCAATTCTCCCTCCATTGGGTGGCTTGGAGTCAGTTCGATCGCCAATTCTTCCTTCAGTCGAAAAAACTCAGATCAAGATAGGGTCGAATGGGTGTGGAATCGGCTGCCGAGGGGAGACCGTGAAAGCCGCCGGAGATGCGATCAGACTGCCGCTCGCCCTGTCTCGAGGCACGGCCGTCCCACGCCCGAATGTTTAACGGGAAATCGGACGCAAACGTGTACGCGAGCAGTGGCTCATGCCAATGCTTGTGATAAAGGCTTGGTTAGGTGGTGTAGGCACTGTTGATGACCACGTATTCTTCGGTGAGGTCGCAGCCCCAAGCGGTGGCTTGACCGTCCGAAAGATTTAAATTAACCCCAAAAGTGACCTCATCGCCGCGCATCAAAGCAACCACGGAGTCCCGGGCGAAGGGCACTGGCCGGCCCGATTCCATGATGCAAACGCCATTGATGTAAAGGTCGATCTTCGACTCGACCATCTCGGCCCCGCTGCGGCCCAGGGCCATGATCAACCGGCCCCAGTTGGGGTCGGCACCGTAAACCGCCGATTTGACCAGCAGCGACGAAGTTATGGTTCTGGCCGCCATCCGGGCATCCGCAATGCTCTTGGCTCCCCGGACTTCGGCTACGATCAAAGTAGTGGCGCCCTCTCCGTCCTGAGCCAACTGACGCGTCAACTGGACCAAGACCTCGTACAGGGCATCTCTGAACGTGTCGGCGTCAGCGCTTCCAACGGTCAAGGGAGTGTTGCCCGCGGCCCCGTTGGCCAGGACCACCAGGCTGTCGTTGGTGCTGGTGTCGCCGTCGATGTCCAGCATGTTCAGGGTGCTGTCGGAGATGTCCGGCAATATCGAGCGCAGATAGTCCTGCTCCACCGCGGCGTCGGTGGTCACGAAGCAGAGCATGGTCGCCATGTTTGGGTGGATCATGCCGGAACCCTTGGCAACACCGCAGATCTTGATCTCGGCGCCCCCCACATTGACCGACACGGCCGCTTCTTTGGTGCGGGTGTCGGTCGTCATCATGGAACGGGCCAGCGCGTTGCCGCCGTCGTCCACGAGAACTATCTCGTCAACACCCTTCTTGATCAGCGTCATGGGCAATTCAACACCAATGACCCCGGTACTGAACACTAAGACCTCTGACGGTTCCACGCCCAGCCCTGCGGCGGCCGCGGCGGCCATCTCTTTGGCGTCGATGTAGCCCTGCTCGCCCACGCCTGCGTTGGCGATGCCCGAGTTGACCACGAGCCCCCTCACCGGACCGCCCGCCGCCAGGGTCTCGCGGTTCAAGGTCACCGACGGGGAGACCAAGCTGCTCTTGGTGAACACCCCAGCCACGGCGCATGGGGTGTCGGACAGCAACAACCCCATATCCATCTTGTCTTCCGAGTAGGTCTTGATGCCCACGTAGGTGCCCCCGGCTTTAAAGCCTTGGGCGGTGGTTATTGTTCCGCCGTCTACATGGGTGAATGCGCCGGCCATGGGCTTTACCTTCCTTTACGGGGCTATATCCGGTACGGGGCTATATCCGGCCTTTACCGGGCACCGGGTCATCTCGAATCTTTATCCGTGCCTGAGCAAGCACCGAGTATATCACAAGAACAACGCCGCCCTTAGACGGACATGTTCCTTCATTTCGGCTGTGGACTGGCCGTGGGGGTTAACCTATAATCGAGCCTGTAACTACTTAGAAACACGCAGGTGTTTGAATGGCAGCGGTAAGTCCCTTCAGAGGTTGGAGATACGACCAGAATACGGTAGGAGACATGGCCTCGGTGCTATGCCCGCCCTACGACATGATCAACGAGGAACAACAAGAAGAACTCAAGGGCCGGAACCAGTACAACGTCATCCATCTGGAGGCCGGTGAGGGCTTGGACTGGAACACCTCGGCCAAAGAGCAGTACGCGGCAACCTCCGGCCTGTTCGACCGCTGGAGGGCCGACGGCGTGTTGCGCCAGGACGCCGAGCCCAGCTACTACCTGATGCGCCACAGCTTCCTCATGGGCGGCAAGAACATGGTCCGCGTGGGACTGATCGCCTCGGTGGGGCTTGAGGACTACGAGACGCGCCAGGTGCTACCCCACGAGTTCACCCAGGCGCCGGCCATCCAAGACCGGGTTTGGCTGATGGAGTCCCTGTCAGCCAACATCAGCCCGATAATGTCGATCTACCGCGACGCCGAGGGCGTTCTGGACCAGCTCTACAAGCAAGTGATGAGCGGCACACCGGAGTTCGACGCCAAGGACGGCTCGGGCAGCGCCACCACCCTCTGGCGCATCTCCGATCCCGCGGTCCAAAAACAGATCGGCGAGTTCTTCTCCACCCGGCCCATCTACCTGGCCGACGGCCACCACCGCTACGAAGCTGCCAGGCAGTATCAACTGGACCGCCACGCCGAGGACTCAGGCAACAAAGCGGCCAACCTGGCCCACAACTTCGTGATGATGACTCTCATCTCTTTTGACGACCCTGGGCTGGTTGTGCTGGGGTACCACCGCACCCTGAACAATGTCCCAGCGGACAAGCTAGCCAACATCAGAGCCAAGTTGGACCAACTGTTCGACTCGGAGCCTCTGTCCGGAGATTCCGACGCCCTGATAGAACAGGTGGACCGGCTGGGCGTCTACCGGCGGCTGCTGGCGTCTGTGGATAGCGGCGGCGCAAAGATGTTGACCCTGAAAGACTCCGCGGTTGATCCAAGTTGGGGGTCTCTTGCCGCGTCCGAGGCCTGGGTCCTTGAGGAACAGGTGCTGCGGCCGGAACTGGGCGACACCACTCTCGATCACCTGGATTTCATGCACGACCACGAGGATGCGGTCGGCCAAGCCAAGAGCGGCAAGTTGCAGATGGTTTTCTTGTTGAAACCCTTCCCGTTGGACGCCTTTGAAAGCATCGTGGGCGGCGGGCAGCGGCTGCCCCGGAAGTCCACCTTCTTCTTCCCCAAACTGCCCACCGGGCTGGTGATCAACCGCCTAGAAGGGGAGCTCTAGACCGGACTATCCCAGGTTCTGGATTCCGGCGCACTCGGACCCGTGATCAGCGGATTGGCGCAGCATCGTGCGCCTGGTGTCGTTTCGCCTATTACCCTCCACTAACATTACCTGTTCTGCAACAATGTCACGGGTTTTGTATGAATTCCGTATTAGAAGATAGGCAGTATCTTTTTTATCTTGACAATCTATTCCTGTTTCGATGTATATGTGTTGGCAACCAGCAAAAGTGGGACACTTTTGTTAAGGAGAGATCAGGGGGAGATGGCGGTGTTCTGGGACTCCCGGAGCAGGCGGTTGTAGCGTTTGCGTTGGGCTAAGGTCTGAGCTT
>Ga0066376_10001114_pt1 | contig 26139 bp, 20 predicted proteins | sample Knorr_S15_td_Bot_FD_77009 | JGI IMG/M metagenome (GOLD analysis project Ga0066376, IMG submission 77009) | Marine microbial communities from Southern Atlantic Ocean transect - Knorr_S15_td_Bottom_ad_5009_LV_A | ecosystem: Environmental > Aquatic > Marine > Oceanic | place: Southern Atlantic... | reverse complement strand
TGGGCACGGCGATAGCCGCGATAATACCAATGATGGCAACGACGATGAGCAACTCAATCAACGAAAACCCTTTGTTGTTTTTCATAATCTTAAATTCCTTTCAGCGACCCTTAATGCAAACGCGGTGCCAAACTTTCCCAGACCCCGGATATCTCTCATAAACCTATTATATAACTAAGGTTATAGGTTTAAGAGACGGTAGCGTGCTTTCCTCAAAAAGCCGATTTTCGGCACAATGCATCGAACCGAAATGACGTAGAGGGGCAAGTTTACCCTATCCGGACATGGCCAAGAGGTGAGGTCGGCAAGCACGACGTCAGAATTTCTGATCGCCTGTAAACCCCAGCGGGTCCATTCTTTTGGATCATCCAGGCTGTGTTTGCTGGGGTCGAGTCACGGAAGGTCCCGGATGGCTTTGCAAAGAACCTGAGGCTACTGCTCCTAAGCCGGGACTATGGATAATCCCGGCTAGTCTACTTCCAGGTGCTTTTGCGAAATCGGCGAAAGTCCACCTTACAATTGTGATTGGACAAGAAAGCCAGAAACCTTTTGTAGTCCCGGTCAGGGAGATTGAAATACTCGACGACTTGCCGATATCTGCCGTTGCAAGCACTGAGTCCAGTCGAGATGATCTCCCGAACCTCATCCCGGGACAAATCCCGCTGTAGGAAGGGATCACGGACCGCACTCCAAAAACCCACACGGCCGCCGACGAGATCTTCCACAACGGACTCAGCTGGGGTCAATGTCTGCCGGCCCTCTACCGGCTGCGCATCCAGTCTCCAGGTAATATCCTCCATCGGAATCATGCTCTCCTCGGTAAAATGATAGGCACTCTCGATGATGTTCTCCAATTCGCGCACGTTTCCCGGAAAAGCATAACCGCTCAACAAGGAAATAGCCTGATCAGTCATCCCTTTCTCTTGACCGGTTCGGCGGTTGAGACCTTCCAAGATGTGATGCGTAAGCAGAGGAATATCGGAAATATGCTCCTTTAGACAAGGCACTCGGATCTGGTAGACATTGAGCCGATGATACAGATCCTCCCGAAAGTCACCCCTTCGAATCAGCTCCTTCAGCGGCTGATTGGTCGCTGCCACAATTCTCACGTCGATTGGACGCTCTTTGATTTCGCCCAGTCTTCGAATTTTTCTGTCGTCGAGAACGCGAAGCAGACGAGTCTGGAGATAAATCGGCATGGTGGCAATTTCATCCAGGAACAATGTGCCTCCACTGGCCGCCTCAAATAGCCCTGGCTTATGACTCACAGCTCCGGTGAAACTCCCTTGCCTGTGACCGAAAAGCTCACTTTCGATCAGATCATCCGGCAGAGCTGAGCAATTTATCGGAATAAAAGGGCCTCCTTGTCGATCACCGAGAGAATGGAGTCCCCGGGCCACTAATTCCTTCCGTTCAGCGCTGGGAGAAGTTCGATCTTCCCGTACCTAATCCGCTGTGCAATCTCGATAAACAATTGATGGTCGCTACGTTAAAGTAGTACAATAAAACAGTTTAAGAGCGCACAACTCCGGGTTGGGAAGGGAACAGTCATTTCAGTCTCTCCCTGTTGCAGGCTCTCCTGAAAACAAATTGGATCCTTTGACCAAAAAACGAGTCGTGAAACCGGCATGATTTTTTTCGATAGAGACATGCCAATCCGGGCAAAAATATACCTTCTGTCCGTAATGGCAGTCGGAGGGCCGATTCTTTTCTTTTCCTTATCTTATTCGGTTACCAGCACCGATTTTCGATGGCTCTACCTGGCCTGCCTGACCGTGTTCGGGAGTTTCTTCCCAGTGCGGATACCCTCAATTAAAGGGAAAACTCAACCGCTTGTCGTTACCACCAGTGACGTCTTCATCTTCACCGCCATCCTGCTCTTCGGCCCGGAAGTTGCCGTAACGGTGGCAGCGATCGACAGCGGCCTGGCAGCCACCGTTTCATTATTGTCCAAGCGGCCATACAAGATCATCTTCAACCTCACCCAGCTTTCTCTGGTGACTTTTGTGGTCGGACACATTTTCTATCAACTGCAGGGGGTCTCCCCTCCTCTTGACGTGAACACAGTGGACATGACCGGCTTTTTCCTGGCACTGGGCCTGTGCTCGATGCTGTATTTCGTTCTGAACACCGCAGCAGTGGCTACAGCGATTGGATTAACCGCCCGTCGTGATATCTTTCCGGTGTGGAAATCCGAACTGTGGGTTTCCTTGACCACCTTTGCCGGCGCCTCTGCAGCGGCCCTGATTTTTCTCTTTTTTAAGGAAACTCCCTTCTTTGCCATCGCCGTGGCCGCGCCGATCGTCTTGATCATCTACTACGCTTACAAGATCAATCTGGACCGCATCAACGCGTCTCAGAAGCACGTCAGCCAGCTCAACGAACTCTATCAATCAACCGTTGAGTCTCTGGCCATGGCCATCGACGCCAAGGACGCCAAAACCCATGGCCACATCCAAAGGGTCCAGACCCTGACTCTTCGGCTGGCTGAATACTGCGGGGTTACTGACGAAAATGAAATTGAAGGACTGCGGGCAGCCTCTTTGATGCACGATATCGGCGAGCTGGCAATTTCCGAGTACATCCTCAACAAACCCTCCAAGCTCACCAAGTGGGAGGAACAGAAGGTGCGTAAGCACCCCACCATTGGGGCGGATATTCTCAGCCTGGTGCCCTTTCCCTATCCTGTAGAGAATCTCGTACGCTACCATCATGAGAAATGGGATGGGACCGGATATCCGGAGGGCCTCAAGGGGGAGGAGATTCCATTGGGTGCGCGAATCCTTTCCGTTTCCGATTGCTACGATGCACTGCGCTCCGATCGCCCCTATCGCCCCAAATTAACCTCCAAGGTCGCTCTGGAACATATCATTTCGGAATCCGGTAAGTCCTACTACCCGCCCGTGGTCGAACAACTGGTTGAGCACATCGACGAGCTGGAAGAGGCCATGAAAGAGTCGGAGCAACACATCGCCTCCAGGATTTCTCCCCTGGTAGACGAAGACGGCGCAGGTTCATCGGAGACAGAAGGCAAAAACCAGATCGATTCCACGGTCTTTCACGAAATCGCTGCCACCCACGTCGAAATTCAGGCTCTTTACGAGATCTCCCGGGTACTGGGCAACTCGCTCAAGGTTTCGGAGACCCTTTCTCTTCTAGCTGAGAGGATTCAGAAACTGGTTCCCTACGCCTCCTGTGCTATCTTCCTGATGGATTCGCAGACCGACCAACTGTCTCCCTATCATGTTGCCGGATTGCACGCCGAGGAGCTTGAAGGCATCAAACTCAGGGTGGGCGACGGCATCACAGGATGGGTAGCCGCTCACAAGCAGTACCTCATGAACGTCTCACCCGCTCCCGATTTCATGGGCTCGGAAGTCCTACACTCCGCTTACCGCAGTTGTCTGGTCATGCCTTTGTCCCTGAACAACAGCATCGTCGGGGTGATCTCACTGTACTCAGACCAGCCTGATGATTATCAGCAGGATCATCTCCGCTTCATGGAGACCATTGCCGATCCCGCGGCCACAGCCATCAGGAACGCCATCATCTACGAGCAATCGGAAGAGAACGCTTACACCGACGTCTTGACGGGCCTTCCCAACCTGCGCTTCTTCCACGTCTTTATGGAGCGGGAACTCAAGCGCTTTGCTAACCTGGGACAACCCGTTACCCTTCTCATGATGGATTTGGAGTCCTTCAAGGAAATAAACGACAGGTTCGGCCACAAGACCGGGGACCGGATCCTGGTGGAGATCGCCACCCTCCTTAACAGTCACCTGCGTGAATCCGACACCTGTGTTCGATATGCCGGAGATGAGTTCGTTGCGATTCTGCCGGGAGTGAGCAAGGACAATGCCACGTATGCCATTAAGCGTATCCAAAACGCCCTCGACGAACATCGCATCATGATCAACGAACACGACTCCGCACAGGTGGGCATCAGCATCGGGGCAGCTACCTTTCCGGAAGACGGAAGAGAACCGGACATCCTTCTTGTGGTGGCGGATCAGGCCATGTACAAGAACAAGGCCGCCCGTCAAAAGAAGAAGTACCCTTCGGAAGTTATTCGCTTCAGCAGGGATACAGCAGACAAATCCTCCTAGCCCGGATTATGCATAGGTTCTTGTCACGAAGCGACGAAAGCGCCGACCTGATAAGGCGCGCGACCGAAGGCACCGCAGGCGTACTGTACGGTACGCCGAGGAGCATGAGCGAGCGCAACACAGGCGGTGCGCACAGCACGACGGATGATTTCGTCGCTGCAGTAGAGAATTTATGCATATTCCAGGCTAAATCTCATTGATCAGTATCATCATCCCGACCTTCAACCGTGGCCCGTTTCTGGCACGTGCCATCCAGTCGGTCCGGGAACAGGCCTTCCAGGACTGGGAACTCATTGTGGTCGATGACGGATCCGAGGATGAGACTCGAGCCATCGTCGAAGAATTCCAGGATCATCGCATTCGCCACTTCTACCAGGAACAGCGTGGAGTGAGCGCTGCCCGAAACGCCGGCATCGGGCTGTCCCGTTACCCCTGGATCTGTTTTCTGGACAGTGATGACCAGTGGCGGCCTGCCAAACTGCACCGGCAATTGGAAGAGCTGGAGTGCTATCCCCACTACCAGGTCATTTACACCGATGAGATCTGGATTCGAAAAGGTCTGCGAGTCAATCCCAGGAAAATCCACCGCAAATACAGCGGATGGATCTACCACCGCTGTCTTCCCCTGTGCATCATCAGTCCCAGTTCGGTACTGCTGCACCGCACCATTCTGGAACGGGAGGGCCTTTTTGACGAGGATTTTCCGGTTTGTGAGGACTATGAAATGTGGCTGAGAATTTCTTCTCGGCAACCCATCCTCTTTCTGGAGGAACCCCTCATCATCAAGGTGGGCGGGCATCCCGACCAGTTGTCCAAAAGCCTGTGGGGACTGGATCGCTATCGTCTGCAAGCTTTGATCAAGATCTACTCCTCGGGGCGTCTCACCCCCCAGCAGGAACTGTGGACGGCTCGCCAGATCATTGAAAAACTGACCATCTTAGCCACCGGTTTTGCCAACCGGGGCAAGCCGCTCGAGGCAGAGCAATATCAACGAATGATCAAAGACTGGTCCAGTCGGGCTAGCCGTGAATAGGAATAGGTTCTCGCCGCGAAGCGGAGTAGACGCCACCAGATCCGCCGCCGCAGTAAATCCGGTGAGAGGAACGAGGGTCTTAACCTCCAACCTGAGACTTGTCGGCACTGCTGGCTGCGTCCGGAGCAAAATAGCCCTGACGATGGCGGAGTCTCACGCCCTCCTGGTCCACCTTCACCTTGATCTTACGGAACGAACCATCTCGTTTCTTATTACTGGGAACGTAGGTCAGGTTGTATTGACTGCGCAGCTCCTGGTCCACCTCCTGAAAGGCGGAGGCGAGCTGTTCGGCCGAATAGGGGAAGAAGGCCCTGCCCCCGGTACTCTCCGTTAACTGACGAAGGGCATTGTCACCCTCATGGTCGATGTCGGCTCCAAAACGCGTCGTGCTGATGGCATAAACGGTAATCTCCGCCTGGTAGGCCATGCGAAGCATCTCCTCAAAAGTGTGCTTGCTGGTGAGATCCGCTCCATCAGAGAGAATGACCACCGTCTTTCGTCCCTCCTCCTGCAACATCTTCTGTTCCGCCACCAGGTAAACAGCATCATAAAGAGAGGTGCCGCCTCCGGCCCTCAGCAGCTTGATCTCGCGGACCAGATCGTTCGGATTGGAGGTGAAATCGTGAACCAGGGTCACTCCGGTGTCGAATTCCACCAGCAGAGCCTTGTCGATGGGCCGCATGACGGCGTAGAGAAAGTCGATGGCTGTCTCTTTTTCGAAGGCCAGTTTGAGTCTGACGCTGGAACTGGTATCCATACAAAGGGCGATGGTCAAAGGAAGGTTAATCTGCTGGGCAAAGTTGGTGATGTCCTGCCGGACGCCATCCTCATAGATTTCGAAGTCCTCCTTGGTCAGATCGGTGACAAACTTGCGTGTGTCCTTGTAGTGGATGGTTACCAGGATGTTTACCGCGTCCACTTCAACTCTAAAGGGAGCTTGCCCCTCTTCATCGCTCTCATCCTGCTGTGCTGGGGTTTCTGTAAGAAAAAGAGAGAGCGGAAAAACAATGACCAGTCGTTTCCAATCGCGAATTTTCATAGCGCCCTGATTATCCCAGAGCGGACAGGAACTGGGCAAGCTCTTCAGGCAAAGGTCTTTCAAAGGAAACCTTTTTTTTACTGTCTGGATGAAGGAAAGCCAGAAAGGCGGCATGAAGGAAGTACCTTCCCAGATTGCGTACAGCCTGGGCCTGGCTCGGATCCTTCAAATTGCTGGATGCCTTCTTGCCATAGGTCTCATCTCCTACAACGGGGTGTTCGAGATGCCGGAAATGGACCCGTATTTGATGGGTCCGCCCGGTGAGAGGAGAAACCCGAACATAAGTAAAGTTCGGGTAATAGCGGATCACCTGGTAGCGGGTGAGGGCGCTGCGACTGCGCCGGCCGCGGGTCGACATTCGGGTACGCGCTCGAGGATCGCGACCCAGGGGAACGTCCACAGTACCCTCCTTCTCCTTGAGGCGACCATGAACCAAAGCCAGATAGCGCTTTTCCACTTCACGTGCCTTGAATTGGTCTGCCAGAAATTCGTGGGCCTGATCATTCTTAGCCACCACCATTAAACCTGAAGTCAACTTATCCAACCGATGAACGATTCCAGGACGGATCGTGCCTATCCGGCTAATGGCCTGAAAATGATAAAGCAGCGCGTTGGCCAGAGTACCCTGCCTATTTCCCGCTCCCGGATGAACCACCATTCCTGCGGGCTTGTCCACCACCACCAGGACATTATCCTCGTAAACGATCTGCAGAGGAATGGACTCGGGAACCAGATCAAGAGGCTTCTGAGGGGGAGGAGCGATCTGAATTTCCTCACCCGTCTTGACTTGATAATTGGCCTTGCACCTTTCCCCCTGAACGGTCACATGACCTGACTCAATCCACCGCTGAAGGGCGCTGCGACTGAATTGCTCAAGTTTTCGGGACAGGAAAAGGTCAAGCCTTTGATGGGCTTCCTCGGCGCTGACGGTAACGACCCTGCTCTCAGACATGGCTAAAATCCCGGCTCAGGTTTGAAAGGACTGTTTGCGGAAATAGAGATAGCCCAGGATGCCGGCCGGAACGATGAACAGGCTGATAAATTGAGACGTGGAGAGTAACCCCCCGAAGACGAATCCCCTTCCCAGGTCTCCTCGGAAAAATTCCAGTAAAAACCGCGCGACTCCGTAAAACACCAGGTAGGAGCAAAAGACCTGGCCGTTGAAACTCTTTTTTCTGTAGATCCCGAGCAGGAGCAAGAAGATCAGGAATGAAATGCCGGATTCGTACAGCTGGCTTGGATGCAGGGCAACGTGGAGCGGAACTCCGATGTACTTGTGGGCATATTCACTGGTAAAAGTTACGGCCCAGGGCAGATCGGCCGGCTTGCCATAGTCACAGCCTGCTGCAAAGCAGCCCACTCGTCCTATCGATTGTCCCAGGGCGATGGCCGGAGCCGCCACATCGGCAATGCTCCAAAACTTCAGTTCGGGGGCTTTCCGCATGTATAGGGCACAGCCGATGACGGCTCCAATGAATCCACCGTAAAAGACTCCGCCAGCCTGCCAGAACTCCAGGGAAATCAAACGTGAGGGTCTTGCCAGGTACCCTCCAGGATCAGTCAAGATCAGCAACACCTTGGCACCGATCAAGGCCGAGAGAATGCTGATAAACCCGATATCCCAGATCCGATTGGAGGGCACGTTATCGCTGGCCGCCAAACGTGCTGCTACGGTGATAGCCACCAGATAGGCCGTGGCCAACAACAAGCCGTAGCTATGAAGGGTAACGGGACCCAGCTCAAGGAGACGTGGAAACATGGGCTATAGTATATAGTCCTGCACTCCCACTTTCACAAATTCGCTGGTCTGCAGTCGGTTTAGTGCTTCTCTTCCTTTTCCCGTTGGACCTCGGCGACGATACGATCCGTCAGCTGAGCAGGCACGACATCGTAGTGGGACTGCTCCATGTGGAAACTTCCTCGTCCCCCCGTCATCGAGGTGAGCGTGGGGGCATAGTTGAGCATCTCAGCCATGGGAACCTGTGCCCGAATCACCTGGGTCGTCCCCTTGACATCCATTCCCTGGATGCGACCGCGTCGGCCGTTGAGGTCACCCATCAGATCGCCCGCGTTCTCCTCAGGAGAGTAGATCTCAACGTCCATGATGGGCTCCAGCAGCACCGGCTTAGCCTTTTCCATGGCCTTTTTAAAGGCCAGCGATCCGGCAACCTTGAAGGCCATGTCGGAAGAGTCGACATTGTGGTAGCTTCCGTCATAAAGAGTCACTTTGAAATCCACCACCGGATAGCCCGCTATATAGCCCCTTTCAGCGGATTCCACGATTCCCTTTTCAACGGCCGGGATGTAATTGCGAGGAATTGCACCACCAAAAATCTCATTGACGAACTCGAATCCCTCATCCCTCTCCTGAGGCTCAAGCTTGATCCTGCAATCTCCATACTGACCGTGGCCTCCCGTTTGTTTCTTGTGCTTTCCCTGCACATCCGCCCTGCCGGTGATGGTCTCTCGATAGGGGACCTTGGGCGTTTTCAGAACCACTTCAACCCCGAATTTTTTCTTCAGCTTGCCCACCGCGATCTCGACATGAAGCTGACCGCTTCCTGAGAGCAGGAACTCCCGGGTTCGGTACGCTCTCCGGAAACGAAGTGCAGGATCCTCTTCCAGCAGCCGCGCGATGGCTGGACCCACCTTGTCCTCGTCGCCTCGCGACTTCGGTTCGATGGCATAGCTGATGGCAGGCTCGGGGATCTCCACTTTCTTGAAAGTGCCTTCAAAGCTGCTCTCAGCCAAAGTATCTCCTGTGTTGGTTCCCTTGAGTTTGATGACCGCGTAGATGTCTCCGGCATGGACCTCCGGGATCCCCTCGTGAGCCTTACCCTGCATGAGCTGGAGAGTACCCAGGCGCTCATCCTGGTCAGTGGAAAGATTCTTCAAGGTTGAATCCGACTTCACGCTTCCGGAAAGAACCTTCATCAGATTGATTCGACCTGTAAAAGGATCGGCCAGGGTCTTGAGCACAAAGGACGCCGTCGGTCCATCCCTCCTGATCCGGAATTCCGTTTCTTCTTTGCTCTTGGAATCAATGAGAGGAATGGGCCCGCACTCCAGTGGATTGGGGAAGAGGTCCACGATCCAATCCAGCAGTTGCTTCACCCCCACATTACCCGTGGCTGAAGTACAAAATACAGGGAAAATACTCTGGGCCTGGATTCCTTTTCGCAGTCCCGCCAGCAGTTCGGCATCCGACAGCGTTCCGTTTTCGAAGAACTTTTCCATGAGCTCATCATCGGTTTCCGCAATCACTTCGATGAGCTGCTCACGACGTTGCTCGGCATCGGACTGAAGGTCCTCCGGAACCGCCTCTTCTTTGAAATTGCCGTTGCCGCCCGCGCCATAGAGGTAGGCTTTGTTCCGAATCAGATCAACAATCCCCTTGAAGTTTTGCTCCTCTCCTATGGGGAGCTGTACGGGAACCACAGGGCGTCCGAAAGCAGTCTGAAGAGCCTCCAGGCTTCGATTAAAACTGGCCCGGTCTCGATCCAACTTATTCAACACCACAATCCTGGGGAGTTTGAATGCTTCGGCATAGGACCAGACGAGCTCCGTTTGAACCTCCACCCCGGAGACAGCATCCACCACCAGCACAATCGTTTCGGCACCCACCATCGAAGCTTTGGTGTCCAAAATGAAAGTCCGATAACCGGGGGTATCCAGAATATTGACCTTGGTTCCCTTCCATTCCAGACGAGCCAAGGCGGTGCTGATGGTAATCTTGCGCTCAATCTCATCTTCATCGAAGTCGGTGACGGTGTTTCCCTCTTCGACACGGCCCAGGCGATTCACCGATCCGGCCGAATAGAGCAGAGCACTGGCTAACGAAGTTTTCCCGGAATCACCATGACCCACAAGAGCGATATTGCGAATGTTCTCGCTGTCAAATACCTTCATAAACGCCCCTTCCTAGGATATAGTTCGGTTTGCAAGAATGTAACACAGGAAAATGGACTTATCAATATCGATCAAGGTGCGCATCGCCCTCTTTGCCGCTGTCCTACTTTCACTCAGCCTTTCCTGTTTGGACACCGCCGCACAAACGGGTCGTGTGGACGCTGAGCAGGTGATGCGCCATGTGGAACAGATCGTCAGCTACGGTCCCCACCCTCCCGGCAGCGAAGCCCAAAAGGAAGTCGGCAGCTACATCGCGGGGCAACTCCAGTCTCACGGGCTGGAGGTTCAAACTCATACTTTTTATCCCGTGACCCCTTTGGGGCGGCGCGAGATGACCAACATCTGGGGAGTGGTTGAGGGAAAAGAGGACTCCATCATCATTCTGGCCAGCCATTACGACAGCAAGTACTTTGAGGACTTTTCCTTCCTCGGTGCCAACGACGGCGGATCAAGCAGCGGGTTGCTGCTGGAGTTGGCCCGGATACTGAAGCAGGACAATCCAACCGACTACTCTCTGTGGTTCGTCTTTTTTGATGGAGAAGAGGCCTTTGTCGACTGGACCAGCGCCGACAGCATCTACGGCAGCCGTGAATTTGTCCGCATGCTCAAGGGCCGGAATCAGTTGGGCAAGATCTCCGCCCTCATCCTGCTCGACATGGTGGGAGAAAAGGACCTGGTCCTTCGAAAAGACATCAATTCCATGCCCTGGATGAACCAGATCATCTGGGACCAAGGAGGGGAAATGGGTTATGGAGACATCTTCCAGTCAAGAGGCAACACGGGTGCCCAGGATGACCATCTTCCCTTTGCCCGGGAAGGGATACCGGTGGTCGACATTATCGACCTCGATTATGCCTACTGGCATAAAAAAGAGGATACCCTCGACAAGCTGTCCCCCGATAATCTTCGAATTGTGGGAGATGTCGTGCTGGCCAGCCTGCCTGAAATCGCCAAGCGACTGAAAGAGAGCCCTTGAAAAGCAAGGCCCTCGTGATTGTCATTCTGGTGGTGGCGATCGTCATTCACCTTTCTGCCTTTCTCTTGATGGCGAAAGGAGTCGAACCCATCTCGACTTATTTCTACCTCTTCGCCTGGTGGACCTACATTGTATTTTTGTCCTGCCTGAACCATCTGCGCGGGCAGAACTCCCTCCTGCTGGACGATCCGCGGGAATTCCTATGGGTCTTTTTTTATTCGACCCCGGTATGGCTCTTCTTCGAAATCCACAACTTCTGGCTCAACAACTGGCACTATATGGGTGTCCCTGTCGAAACCTATCTGCGCTGGCCGGGATATGTCCTCGCCTTTGGAACGGTGCTTCCCGGTATTTTTGAAACAGAAACCTTCTTGAGAAACTTCGGAGTGTTCACACAGATTCGAGGCCGGCCCGTTGCAGTGACTCAAAGTTTGCTGATCCGCTTTGTGATCCTCGGCTCTCTGATGATGCTTCTTGTTTCCTGGAGACCCGACCGCTTCTTTCCACTGGTATGGCTGGGATGGATTTTCCTCCTCGATCCCCTGATCTACGGCAAAGATCGGCAACGGGCCTCTTTGCTGGGCCAGGCCCAACGTGGCGAGTACTCTCTACTGGTCCGGTTTCTGGTCGCGGGAATGATGTGCGGATTGCTGTGGGAGTTCTGGAACTTCTGGGCCTCGGCAAAGTGGGTGTATACCGTCCCCTACCTTGGATTTGTTAAGATATTTGAGATGCCTATGCTTGGGTTTTTTGGCTTTCCTCCCTTTGCCCTAGAATGCTATTTACTGTACCGGGTCTTTCTCCTGTTCCGTGAACGCTTTCTTCACGGTCAGAAGCTGATCCCTGCTGTCACTGCGGTTTTGGTGGTCCTGTACTGCCTCCTGGCCTTCACGGGAATAGACCGGTGGACGGTCGAGGGCTATAAAGTGATCTTTTCCTGAATTTAAGGGTTGGATTCCGGATGGACAAAGATTTTCGCCTCCGCATGACTTTCTGGGGAGTGAGAGGCTCAACTCCCACACCTCAAATTGAACACCTCAATTATGGGGGAAATACCTGCTGCATCGAGGTGCGTCTTCCCAATAACGAAGTGTTTATCTTCGATGCCGGCTCCGGGGTTCGCGCTCTTGGCGACTCCCTCTTGGAGGAATTTTCCAACCAAAAGCTGGACCTGAAAGTGTTTCTGACCCATTTTCACTGGGACCATATTCAGGGCATCCCCTTTTTCCAACCGCTGTATCATCCGGAAAACAGGGTGGTCTTTCATTCTGTGTCCTTTCCGGAAGGTCAACACCGACGCTCTGGTTCAAAAAGCGGACTGGAAGAAACACTCAGGATCCAGATGGCCCACCCTTATTTCCCCATCAGCCTTGAATCGCTGGCTGCCAAGAAAGAGTTCAAAGAAATCGACCCAGATCCCCTTAAATTCGGCAAACTCACCATTACTCCTTTCCGCCTGAACCATCCGGGACAAACCTATGGATATCGGATCGAGTCGGAGGGGGCGGTTATCGTTTACGCCACCGATCTGGAACATGGAGATGCAAAACTGGACAAGTTGCTGCGAGAGGTCTCTCAAAATGCCGACCTCTTGATCTACGACTCGCAATTCACGCCTGAGGATTACAAGAAGCACAAAGGATGGGGACACAGCACTTGGTTAGAAGCGTGCCGCGCTGCTAGTGACGCCCAGGTCAAACAGCTCGCTCTCTTTCACCATTTCCCCTCTTATGACGATGGCAGGTTTTACGAGATCGTGCGCAGGCTCGCGGCGAATTTGAAAACACCATAGGGGCCCAGGAAGGCTGGTCGCTGACCCTGTAGCGCGCTACGCGCGGGTTCGTCACTTCGTGCTGTCGTGCGCGCTTCGCGCGCAGAAAAACATTCATTTTGAGTTGGAATTTGTTTGGGATTTGGGATTTGGGATTTGGAATTTCCGCTGACCGCGGTCAGCGGCTAGGCGGTCATCTGGTCAGCACCGTCAGGCTGGAGAGCCTCCTCAACCAGTTCCTTATAATCGCATTCGGGATTATTGCAGAAGTGAGTCAAACCCTCTTTCTTGGTAGTGCGCTCCAGAAGATAGGGTGCAGCACAGGAGGGACACTGAACGTCGATCGGCTTTTGCCATAGAGCAAACTTGCATTCGGGAAAGGTACTGCATCCATAAAAGTACCTCCCACGACGCGATCGGCGCCGTGTGAGCGGCCCTTTTTTGCACTCCGGACAATCGACGCCAATCGTTTCCTGCTTGATGTATTTACAATCCGGATAGTCGCCGCAGGCAACAAACGCCCCATAGGGTCCGTGTTTCTGTGCCAGCTGGGAACCGCACTGTGGACACTTCTCGTCCTTGGTTTCCTGAGTTTCCTCAACCTTCACTTCCCCATTGTCCTGGATCACCTTTTTGGTGTTCTTGCACTCCGGATATCCAGAGCAGGCCAGAAACTCTCCATAACGTCCTTTCTTGAGAACCATCGGCTTTCCGCACTTCTCACACGGTTTCTGCTCTATCCCACCCTGATTCTCCTTATCGGAGGAACCTTCCTGCGTCACTTCGCGAGTGTTCTTGCATTCCGGATACTTGCTGCAGGCCACGAATCTGCCAAAACGGCCCCAGCGAATGACCATCTCCGCCCCGCACTTATCGCACTTCACGCCTGCCGGGGTTTCCTCCTTCTTCAGATTCTTCATGTTTTTACGAGCTTGCTGCAGCTCTTTGGAGAAACCCTTGTAGAATTCCTTGAGCGTGTGGACCCAGTCCTCCTTGCCGCTCTCAATTTCATCCAGACCCTGCTCCAGCTTGGCCGTGTAGTCGTAGGCGAAAATCCCCCCGAAGTGCAGGACCAGCAGTTCGGTCACCACCTCGCCCGTCTCGGTAGGTACAAATCGCTTCTCCTCCTTATTGACGTAGTCACGAGAAGTGATGACGGAAAGAATCTGGGCATAGGTGGAAGGACGTCCGATGCCCTTTTCCTCCAAAGCCTTGACCAGGGTGGCCTCGGAATATCGTGGAGGGGGTTGAGTAAACTTCTGCTCCGGAACGATCTCCTCCACCTGCAGCTTTTCCCCTTTTTCCACCTCGGGCAGGGGTTTTTTGTCGTCCTCGGGGGGCGCATCATCGCGCCCTTCCAGGTAAAGCTTCAAGAAACCGTCAAACTTCAGCACCGTTCCCACGGCCTTAAAGAGAGTTTCCTTGGCCTCAATCTCAATTTCCGTCTGGTCGAACTGAGCCGGAGTCATCTGGGAAGCCACAAACCGCCTCCAGATCAACTCATAGAGCCTATACTCATCACGGCCCAGAAAGGTTTTGAGCTTCTCCGGAGCACGAAGTACCGAAGTGGGCCGAATCGCCTCATGGGCGTCCTGGGCTCCCTTCTTGCTCTTGTAGACAACCGGTTTAGGAGGCAAGTAGTCCTTTCCATAGGTGGTCTGCACATACTCACGGAGTTCGGCCAAAGCTGAATCAGCAACGCGTGTGGAGTCGCTGCGCATGTACGTAATCAAACCCTCAGTTTCCCCATTCCCGAGTTCCACTCCCTCATAGAGGCGCTGGGCCACTACCATGCACTTTTTTACGGAAAAGCTCAGTTTTCGAGAGGCCTCCTGCTGAAGCTTACTGGTAATGAAGGGAGGAACCGGATTGCGCTTCCTTTTCTTTTTCTTCACCTCGGAAACCACGAAATCCGCTGAACCCAGCTCCTTCATGAGCTGATCCGCTTCCTCCTGATTGGAAATCTTGAACTTCTTCCCCTTGTGCTTGACCGCGCCCGCTTCAAAAGCAGGCGGATTCTTGGCCTTAAGGTTGGCCGTGAATCTCCAGTATTCCTCCGATACAAAGGCTCGAATTTCTTGTTCCCGCTCCACAATCATGCGCAGGGCTACTGTCTGAACCCGGCCTGCAGACAACCCTCTGCGCACCTTTTGCCACAACAGGGGGCTCACCTTGTAACCGACGAGTCGATCGAGAATGCGGCGGGTTTGCTGGGCGCTTACCTTATTCTGATCGATGGTGGAGGGGTTCTCGAAGGCACGCAAAATCGCGCTTTTCGTGATTTCGTTGAACTGAACGCGGAAGATCTTGTGGTCGGCACCGCCATTTAATTCCTCAGCCAGGTGTTGGCAAATGGCTTCCCCTTCGCGATCGGGATCCGTTGCCAGGTAGATTTCTGTTGCCTTTTCGGCCTGTTTTTTCAAGTCATGAACAATCTTGGCCTTACCGGCAATGATCTCATAGGTAGGACGAAAATCATCTTTGATATCCACACCCAGGTTTTTTTTGGGCAGATCCTTGATGTGACCCACTGAGGCACACACCTTATAGTTTTTCCCCAGGTACTTCTCAATCGTTCTCGCCTTAGCAGGCGACTCAACGATAACCATCGCTTTGGGCATAGACGTTCTATTTCTCCTCTATCTCAAATTCACTTTACCAAAATAGCATACCCCTTTGTCATTTCGAACAAAGGTGATCAGTACCACAAACAACTGACAGGGTGCTAGCTTTTCCCCCTGACCTCCTGACTACCTGACCTTTTGAACATAATCTTCTCCATTTAAAGGACTTTTCGGCTGAACTTGCGTCCCGGTAGTTGACGGATGAGTTCTTTCATTTCCAGCTGCAACAAGACCTCGTTCAACTGAGGGAGACTGAGTTCCGATCTGTTCAGAAGCTGATCAATATGCAAAGACGCATCTGAAGCCAAAAGGGTTACAATCTTTTCTTCATCCCGGGTCAGAGATTCTACGCAACCTGGCAGCGAAGCTGGCGGCTCACTCAGCAAGTCTAGAACATAGGGTGGCAGTTCTTCCAGAACATCCTGGATGTCGCGAAGAATCTTTGCACCCTGTTTGATCAAGGCATTTGGACCATAGCTTCCCTTACTGGTGATGTTTCCGGGAACCGCCCACAGCTCCCGATTTTGCTCCAGCGTGAGCCGCGCCGTGATCAATGAGCCAGAGAGCTCCGCTGCTTCGACAATGACCGTTCCATGGCACAATCCACTGATTACCCGGTTACGGAGGGGAAAGTTTTGGGGTGCCGGAAAGCTGCCGCACATAAACTCACTGATGACGCATCCCTGCTCGCAGATCTGATGGTAGAGCCGGCGGTTCTCCCGAGGGTAGATGACATCAACCCCATTTCCCAAAACGGCGACGCTCGTTCCTCCACTCTCCAGGGCTCCCCTGTGGGCCTGCGCATCAATTCCCCGAGCCAAACCACTGACAATACATATTCCCAGCGAAGACATCTCGCGGGTGATCTTTTCGGCTATTTCTCTTCCATACAGGGAACAGCGACGCGAGCCCACCACGGCAATAGAAGGACGCCGCAGTACGGAAGGATTGCCAAGACAATAGAGCACCAGAGGTGGGTCGAAAATCTCCTTCAACTGGTGTGGGTACTCGTCATCGAGAACGGACAGGATCCGGATCCCCTGCTTCTCAGCCTGCCCAACGGCCTCCTCTCCTGCTCGAAGGGCACATCCGCTGGCGATGAAGGCTCTGGCCTCCTCAGAGAGATGAAACCGGGCCAGCTGAGCAGGCGAAAGCCGGAACACATTGGCCGGTGATCCACAGGCCTTCACGAGCGAATGGATCCTCCGGGTACCCAGACCGGGAACCAGACTCAGCGCCAGGCAATGATAGGCTTTTTCGTCCATCTCACTTTCTATTACGTTTGAGTTGAAAAAACTACGAGATTTTCCAGCGCGCTTCGCGCGCGTTCCAGGTTCCAGGTTTCAGGTTCCAGGTCAGGTTTGGAATTTGGAATTTCTGCGGGTCTGCGGTCTGCGGTCTGTTGTCTGTTGTCTGTTGTCTGTTGTCTGTTATCATCACATCGCTATGTCGAAACTCAGGGTTTCCTTTATCGAGTATCTCAATTCCGTACCCCTGGGATGGGGCTTTCTCAACGGCCCCTATCAGGACGCTTTTGACATCCTCTTTGACGTCCCTTCTCAATGTGCCAGACACCTGTCCACGGGGGAAGCTGACGTCGGGTTGATTCCGGTGATCGAATATCAAAGGATCCCGGGATTAACGGTGCTGCCCGACATCGCCATCGCCTCCAAGCGGGAGGCGAAAAGTGTCTTATTCGTCAGCAAGAAACCCCTTACGGAGGTCTCCAGCGTCGCCGTGGACAGCTCGAGCCGCACCTCGGTGGCCCTTCTCAAGATCCTTCTGGGCAAATTCCACGGTCGGGAATCGGTGACTTATCATGAGACATCCCCTGATCCTGAACGGATGCTCGAGTTCCACGATGCGGCCTTAATCATTGGAAATCCAGCACTTAAGGTGCGCCGAGATTCCCTGAATGTTTACGATCTGGCAGCCGAGTGGAATCGCTTCACCGGCCTGCCCTTTGTGTTTGCCGTCTGGGCTGTCCGATCGGCTGCCGATCTGGGAGAACAAGCCCAAATCTTCTATCAATCCAGGAAACAGGGGCTGCAGGAAATCGATTCGATTGCCTCGGTCTATTCGAAGAAGCTTGGGGTTGCAGCTGAGGAAATACGCGAATACATCCTGGAAAATCTGAATTACTCCCTCGATCAAGACAACCTGCGGGGCTTGCAAACTTTCTTCGATACCGCCGCAGAAATGGGGTTGACAGACTCTTCCCGATCCTTGCAGTTCTACCCGGTCGGGTAGAAACATCTAGCCCGGACTATACCTAAATTCTCTACTGCAGCGACCCAATCATCCACCCTGCTACTGGCCGCCCTGGGTCGGCGCCCCCCCCGAGCATCGACCCAATCCGATAAACTTAATGTATGCATCTGGATACCCAGCTTGTGGCTGCTCTTCTGGTCTTCGGCCTGATCGCCCTTGCTTCCCGCCAGATCGGAACCTTCTTTACCCGTATTCACTTCCCACTGGTGACGGGCTTCCTGCTCACCGGCATCCTGGCAGGCCCCCAGGTCTTGCAGGTCGTCAGCGCCGGATCTCTGGCAAGAGTTCATTTTCTTGACCAGATTGCTTTGGGATTCATCGGGTTTGCCGCAGGAGCGCATCTCTACTTGCCTGAACTCAAGAGCCGTTTTCGCACCATCCGCTGGGTGACGCTGGGGCAGGTGGTGTTCACTTACCCGCTGTCGACCCTGGCTCTATTTCTACTGGCCGATACGATTCCCTTCATGGCAACGCTGCCGGCACCGGCACGTCTCGCCATAGCTCTGATGGCAGCCGCCATTCTGGTGGCCCGTTCACCTTCGTCGGCCATAGCCATCATCAATGAACTGCGAGCGAGCGGGCCCTTCACGCGCTTGGTACTGGGAGTGACGGTCACCATAGACGTGGTCGTCATCCTCCTCTTTGCGATCAGTTCCTCGGTCGCTGATGCACTCCTGGACCAGTTGGGCTTCCGGTTCAGCCTGGTCCTTTTGGTTGTGGCAGAGATTGTCATGGCTGTGGGTCTGGGAGTGATTCTGGGAAAAATCATTAGCCTCCTTTCATCCATCCCGCTAAACGGTGTCCTAAAGGGCATTCTGCTGCTGGCCTGCAACTACATGGCCTTTCCTCTTTCTTCCTCCCTGCATCACTTGTCCCGCGACTCGTGGTCGGTGGAAATATTCCTGGAGCCGCTTCTGGTGTGCATGCTGGCGGGATTCGTAGTGACCAATTTCACCTCGAGCCGCACCGAGTTCCAACGACTCCTGGATCTCGTCGGTCCGACCGTCTACATCACTTTCTTTACTTTGGTCGGTGCATCGCTGACCTTTGACACGCTTTTACAGACCTGGCACATTGCCCTGCTCCTTTTCACCGTCCGCCTGCTCGGCATTTTTGTGGGGTCGGTGGCCGGCGGCATGGCGGCTGGAGACCCTTGGAGGCTCAACCGCATCAGTTGGATGACTTTCGTGACCCAGGCTGGAATCGGGCTGGGACTGGCACGTGAGGTGGCCGTGGAGTTCCCCGAATGGGGAGAGGCCTTCGCAACCATGATGATCGCAGTGATCATCCTCAACCAACTGGTGGGACCACCGCTCTTCAAGTGGGCCCTTCACATGGCCGGTGAATCACACGTGAGGGCCGGCCGTCGCGATCTTCGCGGCCTACCCGTTGCCTTCATCTTTGGTTTGGAGGGACAGTCTTTGGCACTGGCCCGGCAGCTCCAGACCCACGGCTGGGTGGTCCATGTGCTCACCCTGAAATCAGAGCCGATCGAGGAGGTGCCCGAGCGGGGGATCGAGATCGTCCCCATGCTGGATCTGAGCCCCGCTTCTCTGGAGAAAATAGGAGCAGGAAAGGCTCAGGCTATTGTCGCCTTGATGCAGGACAAGGAAAATCTGGAGATCTGTCAGGCCGCCTACGAGCGATTCGGGACACAGTGCGTTATCGTGCGATCCCATGACCGCTCTTATTGGGAACGCTACCGGGCTCTGGGAGCGACCATTCTTGACCCCGGTCTGGCCATGGTGAACTTACTCGACCATTTCGTCCGCTCACCCGCGGCGGCGGCACTACTCCTGGGCATGGAAAAGGGACAAGACGTCGTCGAGTTGGTCGTCTCCAATCCCAACCTGCAAGGCACAGCCCTCAGGGATCTGCAACTTCCTGGGGATACGCTGGTCCTCAGTGTGTTTAGAAACCGCGCCTCACTCATCTGCCACGGCTACACACGCCTGCATGTAGGAGACCACATCACCATCGTCGGTTCCGAATCCTCCCTGGAAGAAATCCAACTCCGGTTTTCTGACTACGTGGGTTTTGAACCCGATCAAAAAATCAGGCGAGAATCCCGCGATTCGTCACCCTCGAAGGCACCCAAGTACTCCCTCTCATAAATAACAGAATCGGTGACACGCTCGTTATTGCCAAAAGGGCTCCTGTAAATCAACAAGTTGCGAGGAGTCTGGCACCGATGGCGCTGCCCCCGGCTGATCATTCCCCCATGGGCAGAAGCGGTTCTCGATCGACGGGGAGTTGCATATCGACAGCCCGGAGCAAAAGCGCCGTCCTCATGTAGTTTCCCATGAGAAGCGTCAGAGTGACCAGTTCTTCTTCACCAAATGCCTGGGCTACCTGGCTGAAGGTCTCGGAACTGAGCTTGGGTTCCCTCACCAGCTCGCGTCCGAAACGGATGATCAACGCGTTCCTTTCCGTCAGATTCTGTGGGCTTTTGTTGTCTCTCACCACCTCAATGGCCGCGGGCTCCAACCCCACTTCCCGTGCTACGGGTTCATGCATGGTCCATTCAAATTGACTCCTCATCTCCCGGGCGATGACGAGAATTGCCAATTCTCGGACCTGAGGGTCCAGACCGCTCTCGAATCGCAAGTATGTATTGGCCTGGCTCAGGTGCTGACCGGCTTTAGGGCTGTAAAGATAGAATCCTCTAGGACCCGTTAGGCCCGCCAGAGTTTGACTCTCCGGATCGACAAGGAAATCGTAAACTTTCTGACCCTCCTCATCCAGATCCTCCCGCCTCTTCAAGGGTAGACGCGACCTGGACTCCGGATCTATGTCAGGCGGCCACTCTTGGGAGGAGGTCATCGTTGTATCTGGGAGCGAGCCTGGGGAAGCGCCTTCGGAGCCAGGAGTTACATTGCATCCCAGGCAGATCACAATACTCAAAAGAAAAATCAGGACCGAATATCCTTTTTGTTTCATTGCTAAATCCTCCAAGCCAAGAGTTCTTTGATTTGTGGCCAGCCTAGCACCGTGCTGCGATGTTTTCAACGAATTCTAATGCCCTTGACCTTCTCGGTTCTGATGCCTGCCTGAGAGCGCTGATGACTTAGCCCGGACTATGCATAATCCGGGCCAGGTCCATTCCAAGTACGTGTATACCTTGCAGTCGATAAAAACTGGGAGCCGATGTCAATGATGCCAACGCCACTGGCCGGAACCCACTGCACGCCACCAATGCAAACGGGTGCCGCAACATAACCCTAACGGCGTCTCTTGGCACAAGTCCTCCCTGAAGCAGGCGAATCAGAGTGTTCTTCGCCCGTCACTCGAAACAGATCCTGATGAATCTTGTTTTAGAGAAAAATTTTCCGAAGTGTATCGCGATCCGCCCATAGATTGCAAGTAAAAAGAGCACAACGGTTTACGGGAATTCGTCTCATCTTCTGTCCCTGGGTCTCCAGGGCGCATATAATGCGTCCGGAACATCCACAATGACTCTTGTTCAACCAGGCCTCGAAGTGTTCCTTCAAGATCAGCTCGACCTCATCCGGGGCAAACGGGTAGGTGTCATTGTCCACCCCAGCTCGATCGATTCGAAGTGGAACCACACGCTGGATCTCTTCTTCAATCACCCTGAGATCGAACTAACCACGGTCATGGGCCCTCAACACGGCATCCGGGGGGAAACCCAGGACAACATGATTGAATGGGAGGATTACCAAGACCCGGTGAGCCGCCTTCCGGTTTACAGCCTCTACAGTGAGACCCGGAGCCCGACCGAGAAGATGCTGTCTGAGGTCGATGTCGTCGTCTTTGATCTTCAGGATACAGGTGCCCGCTACTACACCTTCATCTCCACTATGGCACTGACCATGAAGGCCTGCCAGCAGCTCGGGAAGTCTTTTATCGTTCTGGATCGTCCCAATCCCATTAACGGCATTGATGTGGAAGGCACCGTCCTGGATCCCGATTTCAGCTCCTATGTTGGTATGTATACCCTGGCCATCCGACATGGGATGACGGTGGGAGAATTGGCGCTTTATTACAACACTGAGTTTGGTATTCACTGCGAGCTTCATGTGGTCCCGATGCGCGGATGGGCAAGAGAGATGTTCTTCGACGAGACCGAACTGCCCTGGGTGCTTCCCTCACCCAACATGCCTTCTGTGGATACGGCCATCGTCTATCCCGGTATGTGCCTGCTCGAGGGCACCAACGTGTCGGAAGGAAGGGGAACGACTCGACCCTTTGAGATCAGCGGTGCACCCTGGATCCAACCCCTTGAGTTGGCAAAACGATTAGGGCAGATAGACCTCCCGGGTGCTGTCTTTCGCCCCACTTATTTCACCCCTACCTTCCATAAATGGTCTTCTCAGATGATCGGGGGGATCCAGATTCACGTTGTGGATCGACGGGCTTTTCGGCCCTTCCGGACGGGGATCGCCTTGTTGATCACTTATCGAGAAATGGGGGGAGCCCGGTTTCAATGGAAGGAGCCCCCTTACGAGTACGAATACGAAAGGCTTCCCTTTGATATCCTTTGCGGCACCGATAAGGTTCGAAAGCAGATCGAAGCAGAGGCCAGCCTGGAGGAAATCGAGCATTCCTGGCAGGATAAGCTTCAACAGTTTCGGGAAATCCGTCAAAAATACTTGCTATATTAGCGGCTGACAGCTATTAACAGAGGCAGACAGATGGCACTGGAAACTGAAGTCAAAATTCGCATCACCCAAGAGGAGCTTGACCCCATTCGCGCTCGCCTTAAGGAACTGGGAGCTCGTTGCCTCTCACCCCGAACAGAAGAAAAGAATCTTCTCTTTGATTTCACCGACAGAAACCTGGAGACATGCGGTTGCGCAGTTCGCCTCCGCACTTTCGGAGAAGAGATCACCCTGACCTTCAAAGGAGAAGTCCAGGAGGATCCTCGTTTCAAAAAGCGGCAAGAACTGGAAACCAGCGTCCAGGACCCCCATGCAACGATCAAAGTTCTTGAAGCCCTGGGGATGCACATCTGCTTTGAGTACTCGAAAGTCCGGGAAGTTTACACACTCTCTGTGGACCAGGATCAAGCTGAGATCTGCCTTGATGAAACTCCGGTTGGGACCTTCGTGGAAATCGAAGGACCTGAGAGCACTATTGAAGCTCTGGCTTCACAACTCGGCTGGACTCCTGATTCGTTCATCAGAAGAAATTACGTCGAGATGTATCTGGAACAACAGACCGGCTAATACCTGACCCGCTGCCCCCCTGACCTGGGATCTGGAACTTGACACCTGAAACCTGGAACCTGGAACTTGAAGGCTGGAACCTATGAAAGGGATGATTCTGGCAGCGGGTTTGGGAACGCGGCTCCACCCTCTGACCGATTTTCGTGCCAAGGCGGCCGTTCCTTTCCTGAATCGTCCTCTCATCCATTATGCGTGGGAACTCCTGGCAGGCGCCGGTCTTCAGGAAATCATGATCAATTCCCATTATCTCCCTCACTCCATTGAAGCTGCCATCCAAGACCTGAGGACCGAAGGTCAAGAGACACCCCCTGTCTTGTTCTCCCACGAGGCAGAAAGGTTGGGAACAGCAGGCGCCATCGGCAAGGTTCGTGACTTTTTGGCAGGGGACACCTTCGTGGTCTGCAGCGGAAAGATCTATTTCGAGCAAGAACTGGATCAGGCCATCAAATTTCACCAGGAAACGGAATCCCTGGTGACCTTGGTGCTGGTTTCCTACTCGGATGAATCTTTCTATAATCCCGTGTTCCTGGACGAGCAGAACAACATCACCGGGTTCGGTCCAACAGAGAACGGAACCCATCCCGACCAGCCCCATGTCTTTACGGGAGTTCACATCCTCGATCCCAAGATCCTCGATTTCATCCCCGAAGGTCCTTCCGAGACTGTCAATGATCTCTATCCCCGCCTTATTCAGAAGGGTTATCGGGTGCAGGGCTTTGTCAGTAAGGCCTACTGGTGCGAATGCAGCACTCCCGAACGCTACCTGATGAGATCCCTGGATGTCCTTAAAAAAAGAGGATTGGACAACCTGATCGAGGGTGAGGCGAGCCCGTTGTGTCAGGGCGTGGTAGCACCCCGTTCGGTCCAGCTCGATGGATCCAGCGTTGTGAAGGACTCAGTCCTCTGGGACGATGTGAAAGTCGGCCAAAATTCGTCCCTCAGCGGTGTTATAGTCACGGATGGAGTAACCCTGGGACCAGAAACTCATCTGGAAAATGCCATAGTCACCCCGTTGCCGGAGAAAACGGACTCCCTTCAAGCCGCCCAAAGGATGGGTGACTCTCTTATTTGGCCGCTATGACCGAGATTCAGCAGCGCCTGATGGAGTTCATCGACCGAGAGTTTCGTCCCGGAACCAACCCTTCCCAGCTCAACAGACTCGCCGGAGACGCCTCAGAGCGCCAGTATTTTCGATACCAGAGCGAATCAGGAGAGGCTGTTATTCTCACCGCCTACCCGGAGCCTTTTGACCCCGACACCTTCACTTATCAACAGGTTTACCATCTTTTCCGCGAGATCGGTCTTCCTGTTCCGGAAATCATCTCCCTGGATGGAGAACTGGGCATTGTTGTTCAGGAAGACCTGGGAAACGAATCCCTCCAGGATCGGCTCCTCACCGCGGCAGAGAAAGAGCGCAGGGAACTCCTTCATCAGGCCATCGACCACATCATCACCATCCAGCAAGAAGGCACAAAAGCATTGAATCCGCACTACGAGGCCTCCGTTTTGGCCTTCGACGAGGAGAAGTTGAACTCGGAACTTCTCTTTTTCAACCGTCATTTTCTGGAGGGCTATCGGGAGCTGAAAGTGACCCGGGAGGAGAGCCTCAAGGAGGAGTTCACCCGACTGTCCACTGAGCTGGCCGGCCTTCCTCGTCTTCTTTGCCACCGCGACTATCACGTCCGTAACCTGATGCTGAAAGACAGTAAGCTGTACATCATCGATTTTCAGGATGCACGCCTGGGTCCGCTCTCCTACGATGTGGTGTCCCTCCTGAAGGACTCCATCGAATTGGGCACCCAGGAGGTGGATGAATACCGGGAGTACTATCTGAGCAGGGCCTCGCTGACTAGGACTGTGGGGGATTTCCTCCGCCAGTTTCACTTGATGTGCATTCAACGCTTACTCAAGGCCCTGGGAACCTATGGCTTCCAAATCACGGAGCGGGGCAACGCTCTTTATCAACAATATGTGTCCGGTTCGCTTCAGCGGGTGCTGCTCTCCCTGCAAGCGGTCCCTGAATTTCCTTATCTTCAACGCATCGTCGAGGGCAGTCTGACTCAATAGGAACACCATGGCTCACGTCTATATTCAAGATATCGCTGAACATGTGGAGCAAGAAGTCACACTCAAGGGTTGGCTTTACAACAAAACCGACAAGGGAAAACTCCGCTTCCTGCTGCTTCGGGACGGCACGGGAGTGATCCAGACCGTCGTGTTCCAAAAGAACGTCTCCCCTGAAGTCTTTCAAGCAACCGACACCCTGACTCAGGAATCCTCCCTCGTCGTGACCGGTACCATCCGAAAGGATGAACGTGCTCTGGGAGGCTTCGAGATGGATGTCCGCAACCTGGAGGTCATTCAGGTGGCGGACTCCTATCCCATTTCACCGAAAGAGCATGGAACCTCTTTTTTGATGGACAACCGACACCTGTGGCTCCGTTCCGCACGGCAGCATTCGATCCTGCGAATCCGCAGCGAGATAATTAAAGCCTGCCGGGACTTCCTGGATGACGGCGGTTTTACTCTGGTCGACACTCCCATCATCACCCCGGCGGCCTGCGAAGGGACAACGACCCTCTTTGGGCTCGACTACTTTGAGGAAAAAGCTTACCTGACCCAGAGCGGCCAGCTTTACAACGAGGCAGCCTGCATGTCGGTGGGAAAGACCTACTGTTTCGGTCCCACTTTCCGGGCTGAAAAGTCGAAAACACGCCGCCACCTGACGGAGTTCTGGATGATCGAACCGGAGGTGGCCTTTGCCGACCTGGACGACATCATGGATCTGGCGCAGGAGTACCTTTGCGCTATCGTTCAGCGAGTGCTCACTGAACGGAGAGAGGAACTCAAAGTCCTGGAACGCGATATAGCCGTTCTCGAGAAAGTGCAGTCTCCCTTTCCCCACATCAGCTACCACGAAGCCTTCGACATCCTCGAAAAGGAGGGCACACAGACACCCCGGGGCTCCGATTTCGGGGGGACCGATGAAACCATTATCTCCAGTCAATTTGACCGGCCGGTGATCGTTCACCGCTACCCAGCGGCGATCAAAGCCTTTTATATGCAACCGGATAGGGAGAATCCGGAACTGGCCTTGTGCATGGACATACTGGCACCGGAAGGCTATGGAGAAATCATCGGAGGCAGTCAGCGAATCCATGACTACGATCTGCTCTCAGAGCGCATCGAAGAGCACCATCTCCCCAGAGAAGCTTTCCAGT
>Ga0066376_10001111_pt1 | contig 26151 bp, 19 predicted proteins | sample Knorr_S15_td_Bot_FD_77009 | JGI IMG/M metagenome (GOLD analysis project Ga0066376, IMG submission 77009) | Marine microbial communities from Southern Atlantic Ocean transect - Knorr_S15_td_Bottom_ad_5009_LV_A | ecosystem: Environmental > Aquatic > Marine > Oceanic | place: Southern Atlantic... | reverse complement strand
TAACGTGAAACTTGGGGCAAATACGGTTGTAGGTGGGGTCTTAGAACCTGTAGAAAACACTCCTGTTATAATAGAAGATAATGTTTCTTTAGGAGCCGGGTGCCGTGTCACCAGTGGCTTCATAGTTGGGGAAGGTTCTGTCATAGCAGAAAATACTCTTCTGACTCCTAGAATCCCTGTCTACGATCTAGTCTTGGAGGAAATAATTTATGGATATCTACCACCAAATCGCCGCGCATTCACCCGATTTGTTCATTCTGATATTGGAGATCATCCTTTATTCAAAGGTGGGGCGTTAAAACCTGCCGTCGTAGCACTAGACATTGAGGATTCAACACGAATCACAATAGAAAAAGAGGACCTTTTGCGTAAGTGATTCTATAATGTCAGAACACAGAACTGTTTCTGATTGGTCACATAAAAAACTATTATCACTAGTAGAAAAGTATGGGACTCCTCTTTATGTGGTCGATCTCGACAGAATCCGTCAAAACTACCAACGATTGTCTTCCGCGTTCGAAGATGCTGATATATACTATGCAGCAAAAGCCAATACCTCTGGTGCAATACTACAAACACTCGAAAATCTAGGCGCTGGAATCGAATGCGTTTCTGCGGGAGAACTCTATCGATCTATGCGCTCAAATCTTACTCCAGAGCGGCTCTTATACACTGCAGTAAATCCTCCCGATCCCGATTTGGATTTTGCAGTTGGGCTTTCTGGACTAACAATAAATATTGGATCTCACGATACACTTCGTAGATTGTCCGAGCGAGATTATTGTGGTCGTATCTGTCTTCGAATCAATACTGGATCTGGGGCAGGTCATCACAAATATGTCTCAACCGGTTCCGACGCAAAGTTTGGATTTTCTCCCGACCAAGCTCTAGATCTACTTTCATCACATTCTTCTCACGATTTTGATATAGTTGGCATCCACGCCCATGCTGGAAGTGGCATCTCTCCTCAAGAAATGGATGTTCACCAAAGTCTTTGTAAAACACTTGGAGACATCTCACGATCCTCACCAATTAATCTGGAATTCATTGATGTAGGAGGGGGATTCGGTGTTCCAGATCGTCCCGAAGATCTACCTCTTGACCTATTCAAAGTTTCACTTGAAATTCAGAAGTCTTTGGGTAAAATCTCCGCAAAACTTGTTCTCGAACCCGGGAGATATATAGTAGCAGATGCTGGAATTCTCCTCACTAAAATTAATACAATTAAAAATCTAGATTCCCATACTATGGTGGGAGTGGATGCTGGGATGCATACTTTACTTAGACCTGCATTGTATGGTTCATATCACGATATCCAAAATATTTCTTCAACCAAAACAGATCCTTCTCTACCAAATACCATTGTAACTGGACCGATCTGCGAAAGTGCTGATATCCTAGGGGTCAATATAGAACTCGAAGCCTCCGCTCCAGATGACATTTTGGCCATTGGAAATGTGGGTGCATACGGCGAAGCAATGGAAAGCCAATATAATTCTTTCCCCCGTTCCGCAACCGTGGCAATCGATAGAGATAATATCGGTTTAATCCGTAAAAGGGAGACACTTGAAGATCTTTGCTCACACGAACATGAGGCAGATTGGCTTTGATACCATTCGATAAATATCATGGCGCCGGGAATGATTTTATACTCATTCACAAACACTTAGATAAAATTTCTGATCGTTCCGCATTAGCCATAACCAAATGCAACAGAAACAATGACATTGGCGCAGACGGGATTCTATTTTTAACGGTCAAATCTACTTCTTCCCCTCCCCGCGTTATTATGGATCTGCGCCAACCAGATGGTTCAGTTGCCCTCATGTGTGGAAACGCCGCTCGATGTGTAACAAAATGGGCTAGTGAATTTTTGAATAAAGAAGAAATCATCATAGAAACTCCTGCAGGAGATTTTCCATCCAAAATCATTGATGACGATGTCCAAATCGAAATGGGATCTTCCACCTTCGAACCCGAGGGCGTGCCTATCATTTCCGATCATCCTTTCATAGCTCAAGATATGTTCGACTTAACTATAACTGCACTAAATTCAGGAGGGGTCACCCAAGCTGTAATATTTGTGGACGATATAACCGATCCAATTTTACTCGAAAAAGCATTCGATATTCGCCATTCTGAAATATTCCCAAATGGAACCAATGTCACATTTGCCCAAAAAATTCCAAATGGGTTTAAACAAAAAACTTTCGAGCGTGGGGTGGAAGGGTTCACTCTGGCTTGTGGCACTGGTGCGGTTGCAATAGCTTCGGTGTTGCACCATTCCAAACAAATTAGTTTCAATCAGTCAATACGCATAAATCAAGAAGGTGGAGAAGATCTCTTTGTAACTATCAACAAAATGGGTTCTGCCGTTTTAAGAGGCCCTGCAACAAAACAGTTCTCTGGAGAATTTTCGCTTCTATGACATTTTTCGATATAGTCTCTTTCCTTGAACAATCAGTACAAATACCCTCTCACAACGACGTCGATGAAATGAGAACTTTTCTTGTAAACACCTTGTCTTCTTATGGGTTCGAGACTATAGTCGATTCCTCCGGTAATACTATTGCAACTAAAGGGTCTGGGTCTCCCCATATCGTTTTAAACACTCATATAGATACAGTACCTCCTTACCTCCCCTTTTCTACCGATATGGACACAATTTATGGGCGTGGCGCTTGCGACGCAAAAGGCCCACTTGCAGCTTTGATCTATGCATTTATTCATAGCAATCCTCTTGGAAAATTGACTATGGCCATAACTCCTGACGAAGAACTCACTTCTCGTGGAGCGAACGCATTACATTTCGACGACGTACCAGATGCTTTCATCGTAGGAGAACCAACTGGTCTTGACATCTGTAACGCTTCCAAAGGGAGGTTTGAAGCCAAAATAGTAATAACAGGAGAAACTGCACATGCAGCCGAGTCTCATTTATCGAACAATGTAATCGACGCTTGTGTTTCTGTCCTTGCAGCATTGAAAACATTCGACGATGAACGGACCTCTAGTATAACTAATCCCCTTGGCTTCCCTCTACTTACTCCTACTATTATTAAAAGTGGTAATTCCTCAAATCAAATACCATCCACATGTGAAATCACTGTCGATCGAAGAAGTACTCTCCCCGAGTCTGCAGACGAGTTTAAACTTGCTCTAGAATCTCATATCAAAGCTTCCACACCCGATTGGGCCGCAGTTTCAATATCTCTCTCCGAACGAGAAACTCCATTCTTAGGGCCCTTTTTCACCCCTGAAAATACAAAATTGGTTGAATGTTTTCAACAAGTAAGTGGAAAACCAATTCGCCCCTTCGCCGCAGCTAGTGAAGCATCTTATTTCTCTTTAATAGCCCCTACAGTAATTTTTGGTCCCGGGGTTCTAGGCGATTCTATTGGGGCAGTTGCACATTCTTCCCGTGAATACGTTACCATTTCCGACGTCAAAAAAGCTGCCCATATCTTAACAGATGTCATTTCAAAAATGGACCAATAAAATCCCTTTCATTTTTGTTTACATTTCTCATATCGCAAAGAAAGCTCTGTTTTTTATCCGCTGCCATCTGTGGTTTTCTGTATGAGTTATAGAAACTCTATGTTCACTAACTCTTTTATTACCAAAATCGAATTTATTCTATTTATTTCTAGTCTTCTAACCACAGTCTGTTTATTTGGACTTGTTTCTCTACTAATGGGGCCTCAATACGGACTTTTCTCTAGAATGCCCCTCTACGTCTTCGGAACGTCCATTTCATTTGTGGTAACCATAATTTCTTATGATGGCCTCTTGAAAACAGGTCGATCTTCGATCAGAAAGGCATTTCTAGTGGGATTTATAACTTTCATTTTTCTAGTTTTGTTTGGTGAAGGGATCATATCCATTTTGATGAACTACAGCCTTGTGTTAACTACCAAAAATCTATTCTATCTCCCCTCAATGGGCATATTTTTAACAGGAATTGGATACTGGATTACCCAACATAAATCCGATCTTATCTCTAAATACCATTAACGAATTTCATCAACCAATTTATTTGCTAAGCCAAAATATTTCTCTGGCACTAACTCTTTCAACTCCTTTCGTACAACCTCTTCTATTTCCAATCTATCCACTATATCATGTAATTCTCTCATAGTGATACTTTTCCCCCGAGTTTCAGATTTCAAAATTTCATATGCATCTTTATACCCCTCCCTGCGTAACACCGTCTGGTATGCTTCCCCCAATATCTCTACATTTTCCGAAAGGCTCTTAATCATCTTCTCCTCATCTGGTTCTATTTTAGACAGTCCCTCTTTCGTTTTGTAATAACCCAATAAACAATGGGCAAAAGCAGAACCTATATTTCTTTTTACAGTCGAACTAATCAAATCCCGCTGCAGCCTCGAAACTGTAATCGATTCTGATAAAAATTTCAAGTCACTATTTGCTTTCCCTAAATTCCCTTCTGCATTCTCAAACTCGATCGGGTTTATTTTGTGGGGCATCGTAGATGATCCTGTTTCTGCTTCATTTTTACGTAAAGTAATTTGCTTGTTTGAAATATACATCCACATATCTCGACTCAGATCTATTATTACCCGATTAGCAATTTGCATCATTGAAAACAAAATAGCTAGGTCCTCTCCTGGATTAATTTGTGTGGTTAATGGTACGTGTTCGAATCCTAATTTTCCTACCAGCTTTTTTGAAATCTCTGGCCAATCAACCTCTGGAATAGCAACTACCTGGGCAGCATAATTCCCACTTGACCCGGATAATTTTCCACCGAGCCCCCCTACCGCATCTTCAATATTTTTTTGCATTTTACCCAATCTAGATGAATAAATGGCCATTTCTTTTCCAAATGTAGTTGGAGTTGCTGGCTGACCATGCGTCAGCGATAACATAGGCTTGTCTCTACATTCCATAGCGAGCTTATCTATCTCTTTTTTCACCGCTTGTATGGCCGGTATTAGAATCTCTTCCATCGACCCCCTCACAAGAATTCGATAAGCAATATTAGTTACATCTTCACTAGTCAATCCAAAGTGTATCCATGGGTGTATCTTTTCAGGCGTTTTTTCTCGCAAAAAATACTCTATAGCTTTTACATCGTGATTCGTCGCTTTGTACTCCTTATATCCCGTTTTCTCAATTTCTTTTACTATTTCTGCATCAGTTTCTCCAAAATCCGAGTAAATCTCACGTAATGCTTTTATTTCTCCTCTCGTCAACTCCAAAGAAATCGCTTCTTCTTCTGATAGTGAAATCAAATATTCAATTTCAACTTGCACACGCTCTCGCATAAGGGCCGCTTCTCCCATATACTTCCTTAGAGGAAATGTTTCAACCGCATAGCGCCCATCAATCGCTGATATGGCAAAAAGTGGGCCGTTCATAATCTCTTCTTTGTTCTGCGCCCGTAAAAAAGGATCCAGTCTAATTTTCCTAATTACTATGTGCCCTTCAAAGAATCATTCTTCACAAGATCTATCTATAGTCCAAAAAGCAAAAACGCAACGAATTTGTCACACCAAGATCACATTCTAGTATGGATTCTTCTCAAGATGATTTCCCCACTTCTTTAACAATAAAAAATGATCATCATCATGAACTACGCTATGGGGAAAACCCCCACCAAACTGCATCTCTATATGTTGATCCAAACATACAGGAGGCAAATGTTGTAACAGCAGTGCAACTGAATCCTGCTGCAAAAGAACTTTCTTACAATAATTATAATGATTCCGATGGCGCTCTCAATCTCATCAAAGAGTTCAAAAACCCAGCAGCCGCAATAATTAAACACACTAACCCTGCAGGATGCGCCGTCGCAAAAACCATTTCCGAAGCATACGCCAAAGCACTTTCAACTGATCCTATGAGTGCTTTCGGTGGGGTAGTTGCCCTCAACCAAAAATGTGATGTAAAAACAGCAGAACAAATCGTATCCTCTTTCAAAGAAGTCGTAGTCGCTCCTTCTTATACTGAAAATTCTCTGACCATTTTACGCACAAAGAAAAATCTACGTATACTGTCCGTTGGAGAATTGAATTCTCCTTCTGTAACCTTAATTGAAAAACCTATAATTGGTGGGAGGCTAATCCAACAAAGAGATCTAAGTTCTCTATCTCCTAATGATCTCAATATAGTCACAAAAATAGAACCAACTCCTTCTCAAATAGAAACTATGCTTTTTGCTTGGAAAGTAGTTAAGCACGTTAAATCCAACGCTATAGTTTTTGCTACTGGGACTGAGACTGTAGGATTGGGAATGGGTCAAGTATCCCGAATCGACGCTGTTAGATTGGCATCTATTAAAGCAATTGAACATTCAGAAAATAAAACTACGCAAGGGGCTATCATGGCATCAGATGCATTTTTCCCCTTCCCCGACGCATTAGAAAAAGCAGCTGAAGTTGGGATTTCTGCGGTAATTCAACCCGGTGGGTCTATAAATGATAATGCTGTGATCGACGCTGCAAACGATCTTGGCATTGCAATGGTTTTTACAGGAATAAGATGTTTCAAACATGATTAGTCCATTTCCAACTTCAACTTGGTGAATTCAAAAAATGGAATATTTAGAAGCACTAAAATTTTTATTTAACTTCTCACGCTCTAGAATTGGACCTGGAACCGATTCCACATCAAAGCTTTTGAATTACCTTGGAAATCCACATATAGGCAATACATACATCCAAATAACAGGATCAAATGGAAAAGGATCCACTTCTCGAATGATATCTTCCATTTTAATGGAATCCAATCTCAAAGTAGGGCTTTACACCTCTCCCCACCTCTCCGATTTTCGAGAACGAATTCTCACAAACGATCAACTTATTCCACATCAATCAATCTGCGATTTTGTTGATATTATTCTTCCTTATATTGCCATTTGCGAACCCAACTCTCCACTCCCCACATTTTTTGAAGTTACAACCGCTTTGGCACTCTGGCATTTCAAAAATGAAGGTGTAGATGTTGCTGTAATAGAAGTTGGCATCGGCGGAAAACATGACGCAACTAGCGTTATCACTCCCATTTATAGTGCCGTCACTAATGTTTCCCTCGAACACACAGAAATCTTAGGGAATACTGTAGAAGAAATAGCACGAGATAAATCTTCAATCAAATCTGAGAATTCCCCTTTAGTCACCGCAGCAACAGGAGCTGCCCTCGCTGAAATCAAACACGAAGTAGCTGACCTTTTAACCGTGGGTGAATCTGGTGATTTTCAGGTCAAATATGAAGGAAGTTCTTCTTCCGAGTCCATTCTAAAAATAACCTCACCTACCTGGACCATAACAACAGAACTGGGGCTAATTGGGCCTCATCAAGCAATAAACGCAGGCACTGCAGCCGCTATATGTGATCAATCACCCAACATAACTCCCCACGACATTTCAACTGGTCTCAAAAATTCCCATTGGCCTGGGCGTTTTGAAGTCTTCAGTCAAAACCCATTAATCGTCCTAGATGGGGCCCATAACCCCGCCGGGTGTATCGAACTTAGTAAAACTTTGTCAGAATTTGAATATCAAGATCTTTTCATAGTTTTCGCAGCTCTTGGAGATAAAGACCACGAAGGAATGATCTCTTCCTTACCTCTTTCTAAAAAAGTATTTGTAACCAAACCCCATATCAATCGTGCAGCAGAAGTCTCCCCACTCGTAGGTTTATTTACAAAGAATGGATCCGAAGCAATATCTGTTCCAACCATTGATGTCGCCATAGATCAGGCCATATCTTCTTCAACCAAAAATGATTGTATCCTTATAACTGGGTCTTTATACACAATACGGGAAGCCCGTCAAAAATGGGCAAACTATGTGATCAAAAAAACAACCCAACAGGCACCCTCCCTGTATGCCCTAAAAACAAAAACTTACCCTTTATATGCTAGACAAATTCAGAAAGAATTCCTACAACTTGGAGGCTCTTCCGAACTATCCTTTTTCGATGAATACGATGAAGAATTAATTGATATTATTCTCTCTGGCTCTCCTCTTCAATTCGAATCTTTGCTTGAAATAATTAGTGATGAAAATTTTCATTTTCCCAACCTTGTATCTCAACTCTCATCTGCGATTCACTCTTCAAAAACCCCCATTAACTCCAATGGATTCCCCTGGGAATCAAGCGCCACTTTGATGGGGATATTAAACCTCACTCCTGATAGTTTCTATGACGGTGGAAATTATAACACGGTAGACCAAGCAATAACCCATGCAAATACTATGATCGAAGCTGGGGCAGACATTATCGATATAGGCGGTGAAAGCACTCGCCCCGGTGCAACTCCCATTTCTTCCCAAAACGAATTAAACAGAATCTTACCCACTATCCATGAATTATCTGAATCGGACATATTCCTCTCTGTTGATACAAGAAAAGCCAAAGTAGCCGATGCTGCGATAAATGCAGGTGCGAATATAATCAACGATGTCTCCGGTCTTTCGGACCCTCAAATGCGTTTTGTCGCATCTGATTTCGATGTGCCTATTGTTTTAACACACAGTATCAACACGCCCGTGGATCCCACTTATATCCCAATTTACCACGACGTTGTCGAAGAAATCATATCCTGCCTTTCTAACTTAATCCTCCGAACCGAAAATGCGGGGTTAGACCGTTCAAAAATCATCATTGATCCTGGAATTGGTTTTGGAAAAACACCCTTGCAAAATTTTGAAATACTTCGTCGCTTAGACGAATTCAAAACTCTAGATTGTCCCATACTTATAAGCCATTCTCATAAGTCTTTATTCTCTTCTCTTAAAATCGATTCAAAGCACCGTTTATCTGCCACCATTGCAACTACTGCGATGGCCGTTTGCAACGGTGCTAGCATAATTCGTGCCCATAATATTCCCCACAATCTCGATGCTATTCGAATCGCAGAGGCACTTAAAGAATTTCCATACCCGATTGATCTTTAATTAATTTATCTGTCTTAGATTTCCCCAAGCTCTCGATAAGTCCTATATATTTCTCTATAAACTTTTTTTCTCCATATTCAAAAAATTTCTCTTCAATTTCTTTTCTAGGTAGTTTTGCAGCTTCTCTGATAATTTGATGTAATACATCTCCATCTGTTATTCGAAATCCCCTCTCTCTATGTCTTATTAGTTCGTGGGCGCTAGACGATTCATGATATTCTGCAATCCCTATGCACCCACAGGCAAGGGCCAATAAAAAATCCTTAGGAAATCCACTCTTCATTGCCGTATGTACACAAACATGTGCCCCCTTGAAAATTGCTATTTTCTTTTCTATGGGGATCTCTCCTAGAAACTCCACTCTGCGCGAAATTCTTAAATCTTTTATTTGTCTCTCGTAAAATTCCTTCATTTCTCCTTCCCCTATTATCGCAGCTTTCCATTTTACATCTCGAAGTTCTGCTAGCGCCAATAAAAGACTCTCTAAGTTGGAATTTTTATCTAGTGACTTAGAGTAGACAATATCTGCAACTGTCTCTGCCTTTGTATCCTTTATGCGTTTGATGTTAATCGGATTTGGTAATTTTTCAACCAGTCCCATTTCACATCCTGCTTCTATCACACTTGTTCGAACCAATTCCGATGGGACTACTACTAGATCTGCCAAACCGAGAACAAATTTAGATTTTTTTCTATCCCCTTCTTTAACTTCAACTTGCTCATAGAAGTCCAATACTAATGGTTTTCTCAAAATAATGCTTGTAAATTTTGATCCCATTACTACCGCTTGTTCTGCCCCGTCTGCGATTATCACATCTGGTCCATACTCTCTAATTTTTGAAGGTAACTGGGCTGCAAATCTCCATGCAACATCTTCTGCATCCTCTGATACTGCGTAATATCTTATTCCCTTGTATATTCTCTCCCTATCTTCTCCCTCCCACCATTTGAGACAGTAGAAACTAACGGCATGCCCTTTCATAGCAAGCAACTCTGCTACAGTATGTAACCTTTTTGCAGTACTCTCTCCTTCTTTATGTATAGTCTGCCGCTCTACAATCGCGACTCGCATACCTATTCATTGAAGATCGAACTCAAAAATAGCCATCGATCTGTGTCCCTTGTTAAATAACTCCCGTTTTCTCCGCCACTATTTTTGCCTCTATTTCTCCAATTCCATTCCCCAATATTGTCCACCTATCTCGTATTTCATGCGCAGTCGATAGGGCCTCAATAATACTTTCTCTTGTGACTCCTAACTCGTTAGCAGTCGTTGGACACTCTAATTTTTCCAGCGTATTTTTTATTTTTTTCCATTTCCCAGAATCACCAGAGTGGAGATATTCAGTTAATATGGTTCCCACTCCAACCTGATGCCCATGAAGCCTTTCCCCTGGCTCTACCCTATCTAATTGGTGACTAAATAAATGCTCCCCCCCACTTGCCGGATGAGAACTACCTGCAATACTCATCGCAACTCCCGATGAAACAAGTGCTTTTACCACCATGGAAACTGATTTTTCCGATTTCTTTAAAACCAAATCTACATTCTGAATAAGCATCTCCGCTGTCATCTCTGATAAAGCAGCTGCATATTCTGAATATTCAGCCTTTCCTTGGAGTTTCGCCAACTTCCAATCCTTCACTGCAGTGAAATTGGATATTATATCTGCACACCCCGCACTAGTCAATTTCCAGGGAGAGCTTGCTATAATTTTTGTATCTGCTATAATTGCAATCGGAGGTTTTGCAGTAACACTATGTTGAATTTCCCCATCTGGTATTGACGCCCTATTACTTGCAATCCCATCATGACTAGCCGCTGTCGGAACTGAAATAAATTCTTTGTGAAGCTCTACACTAGCTATTTTTGCAATATCTATCGGTTTTCCTCCCCCCACTCCTATCACAAAACCAAAATCATCTTTCTTTAATTCTCGGATAACCCTCTCAACTTCTTCCCTCCCTTCTGATTTTATCACAATCATCTTAGGACTGTGTCCACTTTCTTCAAAATTTCTCAAAATCTCTAAACCCGCAACCATTTTTGGTGTTTTAGTAGTAATCACCAAAGGATCTCTCGGCAAACGAAGTTCCTCTACTATGGGGGTTATTTCTGATACCGCCCCCTCTCCTAACGAGACTATTCGAGGAAGTTGCTTCCAGGTAGATTTATGTGCCATATCGAGACTCTATATTAACTCTACTTGTACCACTCAGCTATTTACGTTTGAGTGTTTTTATTATGCCACGTCTGCCACAGCCACCGGGAGCATTTTCCTGACGTCTGCATCTGGCCATTTCCTAATGGCCTCTAAATAAGCTTCGGGCATGACTTTAGCAAATGATCTACGACTATCTTCCCAATTTTCTAGTATACTTTTTGCTAATCTAGATCCTGTATATGCTACATGATTCTGCAACAGACGTTTTATCATTTTTTCATCCGATTCTTCTAATACTACTGCGATATCACATATCTCAGAATTACAGTGCTTATCCAATTGTGCCTCTGGATCATACACATACGCAATCCCTCCTGACATTCCTGCAGCAAAATTCTTTCCAGTCTTCCCTAGTACTACCACCACTCCTCCTGTCATATACTCGCACCCGTGATCTCCAACTCCTTCAACCACTGCCTTTGCTCCCGAATTTCTCACCGCAAACCTTTCCCCTGCAAGACCATTCACATACAGTTCCCCTTTTGTTGCTCCATATAACGCAACATTTCCTATCATCACATTTTCCTCCGCAATGAACCCAGCATTTTTAGGAACCTTAATTGCAATTTTTCCTCCTGATAATCCTTTACCAACGTAATCATTTCCTATCCCCTCCATCAAAATCGTTACACCCCGTGCCAGAAATGCACCAAAACTCTGACCTGCTGTTCCTCTTGCTTTAAGGACTATAGTGTCCTCTGGAAGGCCTTCTTCACCGTACATTTTTGAGATTCTATTCGACAGAATAGTTCCAAAAGCCCGATTCGAATTTTGCAGACTCAAATCAACTATCTCTACTGGTTCTTTTTCAGATATCGCTTTCTCGCTTTTATCTATGATTTCCCAGTCAATTGAATTTTCTACCAAATGAATCTGCTGACGGGTCTTGTATCTATCAGTCCCAGCCACTCTAGCTATTAAAGGTGACAAATCAAGAGTCTCTGCTTTGAAACCTGTCTCTATCTCTCGTTGATGTAGTGTGTTCGTCCTTCCTATCATCTCCTCCATTTTTCTAAATCCAAGGGCTGCCATAATTTCCCGTAAATCCTGTGCAATAAATTTCATATAGTTCATTACATGTTCTGGTTTTCCATTAAAACGCTCACGAAGTTTTGGATCTTGAGTCGCAATACCGACCGGACAAGTATTGTTGTGACATTGACGCGCCATTACACATCCACCTGCTACAAGACTACCTGTGCCAAATACATACTCTTCCGCACCTAGCATGGCTGCTATGGCGACATCTCTACCTGTTTTTAGCCCCCCATCTACTGAAAGTTTTACTCTAGATCTCAACCCTGTAACACAGAGCATTTGATTGGCTTCAGACAACCCCAGTTCCCACGGGGCTCCCGCGTGTTTTATTGATGTTTTAGGACTTGCACCCGTGCCCCCCGAATGACCTGAAATATGTATTACGTCCGCATCCGCTTTTGCCACTCCCGCAGCTATTGGGCCCACTCCCGCTTCTGCAACCAATTTGACATTTATATCTGCTTTTGGGTTTGAACATTTTAGATCATATATGAGTTGTTTCAAATCTTCAATCGAGTATATGTCATGTTGAGGGGGCGGAGATATCAGTCCAACTCCTGGAACCGACCGACGAACTCTAGCAATCATTTCATTCACTTTATGCCCTGGCAATTGACCACCCTCCCCTGGCTTTGAACCTTGGGCCATCTTAATTTGCAATTCATCTGCGGAAGCTAAATAGTACGAAGTCACACCAAATCTCCCCGAAGCAACTTGTTTCACCGAACATCCCCTCTCTGTACCAAAACGTTCTGGGGGTTCTCCCCCCTCTCCTGTATTTGATTTTCCCCCTATGCGATTCATCCCAATTGCCGTGTTTTCATGTGCTTCTTGGGATAGGCTACCAAGTGACATAGCAGCAGACGAAAATCTTTGTACAATGGTTTCTACAGGCTCAACTTCTTCAATTAGAACTGGTTCTCTATTTGATTTAAATTCAAGAAGTCCTCTTAACGTTTGAAAATTCCCGTTCTGCTTATTAATAAGTTCTGCAAATTCTTGATATTTGGCATATTCCCCTGTACGGACGGCTTGCTGTAACTTAGAAATAGTTTTTGGATTCCATTGGTGATGAATACCAGTAGTTCGGAACTCGAATTCTCCTTGTCTTTCTAGATCTAAACCACTTCTAAATCCTGCTCGATGCCTCTCCTTTATCTGTCTTTCAATTTCTTCTAGCCCAATTCCTTCAATTCTATTTTGGGTACCCTCAAAATGTTCATCTATTAATTTGGAACTCAATCCAATCGATTCAAAAGTTTGAGCCCCTTTGTAACTCTCAATAGTTGATATCCCTATTTTGGACATTACTTTGAGCAGTCCCTCTTCTATAGCTTTAATGTATACTTCAATCGACTCTTCTACATCGCATTCCTCCGACCCATTTACTATGTCTTCAATCGTCTTATAAGCCAGATATGGATTAATCGCCCCCGCCCCGTGACCTATCATTGTGGCCATCTGATGAACAGTTCTAGGATCTCCTGACTCCACCACAATTCCAACCCGCGTGCGCAATCCATTCCGAACCAAGTGGTGATGCACACTACTGACGGCTAGTAAACTTGGTATGGGCAATTTATTTTTACTTACATTCTTATCCGTTAACACAAGAATTTCGACCCCCGAGTTTACTTTTTTCACACACTCCTCTCGAATCCCTTCTAGTGATTTATTTAGGTCTCCTCCATCATATACAATCTCTACAATTCCCACTTTTATTTTATCCCCCAATCCCCGAATGGTCTCCATTTCTCGATCTGTCAATATTGGGCGCTTCAAAACGAGCTGTTTTGCGTGGTCTCCTGATTCTTCCAACATATTTCTTTTACGCCCAATCCTAGTTTCTAAACTAAAGACTAAACTCTCTCTTATATTATCTATTGGAGGATTTGTTACTTGGGCAAACAATTGCCTAAAATAGCTCGATAGGGGTCGATTAAATTCTGACAATATGGCTAGAGGTGTATCATCTCCCATAGACCCAATAGGGTCCTTCCCTGTTTCGATCATGGGTTTGATCAATCGATCCAATTCATCATATGTATACCCAAACGTAGCCTGATATTTTCGTAATTCATCAACAGATCCTTTTGGTTTTGGATTTCTTTCTGCTAATTCTTCTAGCCTAATCTGATTCGATTCTACCCATTTTTTATATTTTTTGTCTGCAAATTCTTTTGATATTTCCTCCTCAGAATATATGCCCTTACCTGGCTCTGCTAAAAATAATTGTCCTGGTCCTAGTCGACCTCTTTTAATTATTTTTTCGGGAGGAATTTCTAAAACACCTGCCTCACTTGCCATGACAAGTAAATTATCTGAAGTAACATCGTATCTACAAGGCCTCAACCCATTTCTATCGAGAATAGCACATATCCGCTCACCATCTGTTGCAACAACTAGTGATGGCCCATCCCACGGTTCCACCAATGATGCATGAAATTTATACCAATCCTTCCGTTCCTCATCCACTAAATTAGCTTCCTCTTGCCACGCATCTGGGATTAGCATTCTTAGAGCATGAGGCAAACTCCTTCCCGTGGCCAATAATAATTCTAGGACATTATCCAACGAAGCACTATCTGATTGCTCTTTATCTACAATTATAGGTTTTAACGCATCCATACGCTCTCCCAATATTGGGTGTTCTAAATCAGACTCTCTAGCATTCATCCAATTTACATTTCCCTTAATCGTGTTGAATTCCCCATTATGGATCAATCTACGATATGGATGGGCCAAATTCCAAGATCCACTAGTATTAGTCGAAAACCGAATATGAACGAGGACAAAACTAGTTTTTAATCTCTCGTCTTTGAGATCTTTGTAATATTTGTCTAACTGATTCCCTCTAAGCATTCCTTTATAGACAACTATTTTTCGATCAAGAGAACAAATCCAAAAACTTTCTTTTCCTCTTATCTTTGATTTTTGTACTTCTTTTTCAATCACCCTACGTCCAACATACAATCCCACATCAAATTCTTCATCCGTGTGCCCCTTTCCTATGACAAACGGTTGGAATATCGATGGTTCTGTATTCCTTACTGTTTGAGGAAGGATCTGATTGTCCGTTGGGACTCCTCTCCAATATATCACTTCTAGTCCTTGTTCTGCTAGTTTTTCCTCAATTATGTTTTTCAGATTTATTATTTCAGCCCCATCCTGTGGAAAAAATATTAATCCAGTTCCATATTGACTTGGCAGTTCAATAGGAACCACTTCTCTAAAGAATTCATGCGGAATTTGCAACATTACTCCTGCCCCATCTCCTGCATTTTTTTCTATTCCAATAGCACCCCTGTGTATCATATTGGATAACACTTCCATTCCCATTTCAACGACAGAATGTCTCTTCACTCCTCCCAAATCCATAACAGCCCCCACTCCACAGCTCGACCTTTCCTCTTTCGGATTTACTAGTAGGACGGGCTCATCGTTACTAGCCAAATTGGCCATCATGCCAAAACAATACTTATCTTTCTATATAATTCTATTCCTATAATTATATATGTATATATATATCACATTAACGTACTTAATGACATTATATTTTTTATAATAATATTAATATTTTTTGGCATAATAAACAATTTCTTTTGCATCATTTCCACACACAGAACACAAATCCCCTTTTTTAACCTTTCCCTCCGTTTCTGGTGGGATCATAACAATACTAGCTGCAATTTTCTCTTTTATTTTCCCTTCGCAGGTTTCTTCTCCACACCATGGAGTCTTGGCATATCCTCCTTGGCTAGTCAATTTATCAACAAGTTCTTCTGCATTTCTCACTTCATGAATATTCTCTTGGAGGTTGTCCAAGGCACGTTGATACAATTTATCGTAGATATTCTCAAGGTGCTCCCGTATCACACCTTCAACACCTTCTATCCCCACCAAATGGCGTTCCCCATCTGGTCTATGTACTAATGTTATTGTTCTATTTTCTACTTCTTTTGGACCAATCTCTATTCTTATTGGGACTCCTTTTAGTTCCCATTCATTGAATTTGAACCCCGGATTTTTCCCATCTCTATCATCCAAACGAACTCTGAATTCTGATAGTGCTTCTTTAATTTCTCTAGAGTATCTCATAACTTCTTCTCTTTTATCACCTCTCCAAATAGGCACAATAACTATTTGTTCCGGTGCAATTGTAGGTGGAAGTACCAATCCCTGGTCGTCGGAATGTGTCATTATAAGCACGCCTATCGCCCTCCAGGAAAGGCCCCAAGATGTTGTATGTGCAACCTGAATCTCTTCATTTTCATCTACATATTCTATCCCAAAAGCTTCTGAAAACGTTGTTCCTAGATAGTGACTTGTTCCCCCCTGAACTGATCTCCCATCTGGCATTAAAGCCTCTATTGTGCTGGTCGTTTCTGCTCCTGGGAATTTATCATGTTCTGGTTTCCTTCCCTTCAATACGGGGATGGCCAATACTTCTCGATATAATCTCTCGTATTGATCTAAACGTTGCATAGTTTCTACCCAAGCATCCTCTTTATTCTTGTGCGCAGTATGTCCTTCTTGCCAAAGAAATTCCTTTGTTCTGAAAAACGGTTTAGTTTCTGTAGCTTCCCACCTTACTACTGAACACCACTGATTCAATCTTAAAGGAAGATCTCTATGACTTCTTATCCAACGTGCCATAAATGGTGCAATAATGGATTCAGAAGTGGGACGAACGGCAAGTCTTTCTCCTAACTCTTCTCCTCCCCCATGAGTGACCCATGCCACTTCCGGATCAAAACCAGCAATAATTTCCTTTTCACGTTCGAGATATTTCTCGGGAATCAACACCGGGAAATAAGCATTTTCAACCCCCGTTTCCTTGAACCATGAGTCTAAATGAAAACGAATTGATTCCCACAGGGCCATTCCCCTTGGGCGTACAATAATAAAACCCCCTAATGGAGCATAATCGGCAACTTCTGCTTTCTTGACGACCTCTGCATACCATTCCCCTGGATTTTTATCTTTGGAATTAGTAATACCAAGCTCTTGCTCGCCTCTCATAGGCATCCTTTCTACCTCACAAGAGTAACCCTTTCCGATTTTTCTGTTCTTCCCCGTTGAAAAAGTTTTTATAATCACCCGCTGTAACTATACCAGCGGATTTTACCCGTCTTCTACGTTGGGTACTATTCTATCTTTGGTTTTCTAGGGTGCTACTTACCATAGTTCTCGAGATGCCCAAGATTCCTATAAAAGATTTCATAATAATGAATGAAGTAGATAAAAAATTAGAATCCATCCACCAAAAAATTCTTGATATATTACCTGAAGGTCTCTCCATTTCTTCAGTAAATTACGAAGGACCCGAGCTAGTTGTATACACACCACACCCAAAAAAATTCGCCGAAAACGGTGATATTGTCCGAACCCTCGCCACTGCTCTACAAAAAAGAATTACAATCCGTCCCGATTTAGATTCTCTTCTCTCTCCTGAAAAAACAAAAGAAATTATTCACAAAATTATACCCAAAGAAGCCAATATAACTAACCTTGATTTCCATGAAGATACCGGAGAAGTTCTGATTGAAGCAACTAGACCTGGAATGGTCATCGGTAAGCACGGATCTACTATGCGTGAAATAACACAACAAATTGGGTGGACTCCAGATGTAGTTCGAACCCCTCCTATCGATTCAGCCGTGGTCTCTAATGTTCGAAATTTTCTAAAACAACAGAGAACAGAAAGAAGATCCATTCTCGAAAGAGTAGGGCGTCATATTCACAGACCAAAAAAATCCTCTGATAAGTGGGTTAGATTGACAACTTTAGGATGCTGCCAAGAAGTCGGAAGAGCTAGTTTTTTACTTTCCACACCCGAAACACGAATTTTAATCGATTGTGGTGACAAACCTGGATCTGAAGACGAATTCCCATACCTCCACGTAGCAGAAGCTCTTGGTGCCGGAGCAAACTCCATAGACGCAGTAGTTCTCACCCATGCACACCTCGATCATTCCGCTTTCATACCTCTTCTCTTCCGTTATGGGTATGATGGCCCAGTTTATGCCACCGAACCCACTCGAGACCTCATGGGTCTCTTGACACTCGATTATCTAGATGTTGCTGCCCACGAAGGCCGAACACCTCCTTATACCTCTGAAATGATCAGAGAAGCCATAAAACACACAATTCCAATTTCATATGGGAGTGTTACAGACATAGCACCTGATATAAAAGTAACCTTGCATAATGCTGGACATATCTTGGGATCTTCAATCGCCCATTTCCATATTGGAGATGGCCTATATAATGTCTGCTTTTCAGGGGATATACATTATCGTGGGACTCGTTTGTTCAATGGGGCAGTAACCGATTTTCCACGAGTGGAAGCCCTGATACTTGAATCTACTTATGGTGGTAGGAATGACTATCAAACTGATCAAAAACAAGCCGAACAAAATCTTATTCAAATAATCAAAACCACCACTGAAAAAAAAGGGAAAGTTATTATTCCTGCGTTCGCAGTGGGGCGATCTCAGGAGATCATGCTAGTATTGGAAGAGGCAATGCGAACAGGAGAACTCCCGGAACTCCCTGTTTATCTTGATGGAATGATTTGGGAAGCAACCGCCATACATGCGGCCTATCCCGAATATCTTCGAGACGATCTCAGAAAACGAATTTTCTACGATGACGAAAATCCATTTCTTGCACCCCAATTTCGCCACATAGAACGAGGAGATGAACAACGCCAGGAAATCCTGGAAGAAGGCCCTTGTATTATTATATCCACAAGCGGGATGATAACTGGGGGGCCCATTATGTCTTGGTTAGAATACTTAGGAGATGATCCTGATAATACACTTATTTTTGTTGGATATCAAGCCCATGGAACACTCGGGCGCAGAATTCAATCTGGCTGGGAAGAAATTCCCATTTCTGGTTTTGGAGGTCGTACAAGAACACTCAAATTAAAGTTTAACGTCGAAACAGTCGATGGATTTTCTGGACACGCGGACCGTCAAGGGCTTTTAGATTTTGTTAAATCAATGCACCCCCGGCCCGAAAAAATCCTATGTGTACATGGAGATGAACGATCAACCCGAGACTTATCCTCTGCACTCTATCGTCAATTTAATATAAGGACATTCGCCCCAAAGAACCTCGAGACGTTCCGATTCGTTTAGCATTTTCCATACATTCTCAGCACAACTTCTATACGCTTTCCCATTTTCCCCTAAAATAGGTTAGCACTTCTGATTCTGGCCGTAGAAGTCCCGCATCTCTTACTTTGCCTATATACACTGTATGATCTCCCTCTTCTATACTATCATAAAGTGAACAATCTATATATGCAATTGAATCTTCAAAATACAACGATCCTGTTGGTAATACTTTTGTGTTTTCTCCTTCAAATGGGTTTTCTTCAACTTCTCCCATGTTCGCAAAATACTCTCCAATCCATCTTTGATCTGCCGCAAGTATGTTGACACAATAACTGTCATTTATACCTTCTTTTAATTTTTCATCGGCCTCCGAACTGTGATCAAGACAAATGGATATCAGGGTCGGTTCTAGAGATACACTAGTAAACGAATTCACGGTAATTCCATGTGGTGGATCCCCTGGTAGTGTCACAACCGTTACGCCGGTAATGAAATTTCCCATTACCCCGCGAAAATCTTTTATATCCATGTTATTTCTTTTATTTTCCATAGACTATATCTCCTCCCATATTCTCCAAATCCACATCTAGTAAACATAAAGTCAAATCCCCTCCAAAATTAACCGTGTCTATAGATTCTACGAATGTCCCTGAAGAATCTCTTCTTCGAGGCTATACTGGTAAAATCTCCCTTCTATTAGCGTTCGGATGGCTCATGATAATGGCCGGAAGATCTCTCCTCCCTGTTCTACTTCCTATTATCTCCATCGAACTATCATTGACTCCTGACAAAGCAGGGTTTGCTCTAACAGTCGTTTGGTTATTTTATTCCGTAGCACAGTACCCTGGAGGAAGATTCTCTGACCAATTATCTAGAAAAACAATTCTAGTACTCAGTCTCTCTGCAATGGTCCTTGGACTCATTCTCTTAACCCAAATCCAAACATATTTCCAATTTCTTGCTGCAGGCGCCCTACTCGGCGTCGGTGCTGGAGGATATTTCTGCCCCACACGCGCTCTCCTTTCTGATTTTTATTCAAAAAAACGCGGCCAGGCATTTGGAATTCAAGTCGCTTCTGGTAGAATTGGGAGTGCCATTGCTGCACTACTTGGCGGAGTAGCTCTCGGGGGCGCAATCCTCGGATACCCATTTTGGAGGCAAGCGTTTTTTCCTGTAATTCTACTGCTAATTTGTGTAACTATCTTGCTACACAAATGGAACACTGAACCTTACAAATTCGGTCGCTGGATATTTAAGCGTAAATTTCCATATATCTCCCATTCACATCTGCGACTAGATCTTGGGAGCACTGGATCTCGGGTATTTCGTAATAAAAAAATCAGATTAATTCTACTTGCTTATATTTTCTTTGCCATAGCTAGTCAAGCATTTTCTTCTTTCCTCCCTACTTTCTTATTAATGGAACGTGGTTTCTCAACCACTCTTACAAGTATCGGATTTGCAACATTATTTATCGTCGGTGTTCCTTCTACCCTGATTGGTGGATTTATAGGGGATAGATTTTCAAGAATGTATTTCACAATGGCTGCACTTTTCATCGGCGCTATCGGCCTAACCATACTCCTTCTTTTCGAGTCACCCGCTTTGGTAATTTTTGGAATTATTGTATATGCACTTGGGGCATGGTCATTTCCTCCTGTAATGCAATCATACCTATTCGAACTTTTCCCCGAGGATACTGTAGGAGGCGATTTTGGCGCTCTTAAAACAATATACACTGGAGTTGGCAGTTTCGGATCCACCTATGTTGGTATAGTAGTAGTATATTCTGGCAGTTACGGGTTAGCGTTCGTAGGACTCATAGTTGCATTGTTATTAGGGTCTTCTATTTTATTTTTCATTGGCCGTTCAAAACTCTAACATTTCCATTCTGTTGTGATCTCTAATAATTGAACTAAAATACGTGCCGTAGCTCCCCATATGACGTTATCTCCTATGTAGAAATGAGGTAACAATATAGTTTCTTTACCACTCGTATGTTCTTTCCACTCAAAATTATCTGCTTCAATTAACTTTTCAATTGGGTATCTTATGACCTCTGCAACTTCTTCCTCATTCCCAATATATTTTCTATCAGGTATTTGTGCAATAAATGGAGTTATTGTGTATTTTGTCATCGTTCTACATTCATCAAGTCTGCCAATAAACTCAATTTCATGTACTTGTATGCCTATCTCTTCCCCTGCCTCTCGAACCGCCGTTCTCTTTAATATTCTATCCTTCTCTTCATACCTGCCGCCTGGAAAACTTATCTGTCCTGGATGTTCTTCAAGCCAATCAGTTCTCTTTGTGAATAGTATCTCCTCTTTTTTTCCTTCTAAAATTAATGGAACAACTACTGCGGCCCTTGAATTCCCTTCTATTATCAACTCTTTCGCTCTTATCTGAGTTATTTTCCTAGTATCCATCTCTAGACGCTACTTCTCACCATCTGCTATATGGTCTATTTTTTCCTCGAGTTTTTTCCGAATATCTTCAATACCCATCCCCACCCACATCTCCAAATCATAACACACGTCCAGCAAACTTTCCATTTGATTTCTATCTTTCTTAGAAATTACTATCTCGACTTCTCTGCCTATTCTTTCTCTAACACTTTTTTCTACTTCTCCCATGTCTATTTCTCTTTTCTCCACTAGAATGAGGTGTGGTAAATCTTCGCCACCTTCTGGAAGCTCAGGCAAAGCCGCTGGTCCCACTACAAGTAGCTCTCGACTCACCATCTCTACAAGATAATATTTTTCAATCGCTTCGTCAATACGCAAGTTTAACACCTCGATATCTATGTGGTCGCCCATTCGGGCGCTAATATCTTCGAAACCCCGTACTAATTCCCCCCGTGACAACCCTCCAAATAAATCTATTGCACCTGCAAGCTCATCTAATGTTGGGTCCATTTTTCAATCCTTTTTATTCTACAACCAAATCCATATCTTCTACGGATGCCCTCTCTATATCTTTCACCCCTATATCAAGTTCTTCCCAAGATGGCATCCGTATATCTTCTCCTGGAGCTCGTATTGCCTGTATATACCCTTCGACTTGAGCGCATTCTTCCTTTACATCATACGCCAATCCATTGAACATAGCATCCAATTCATATTGACGAATAAATTTATATGCCATAGACTCATACGCCTTACGGGCCACATCATATTTTACTTTCACTCCCTCTCTCTGTAATATACCAAATAATGCATCACTCACTTCTAGACTCATCATAGCCAACCCGTTTGGACCACTAATTCCTCTGTGAAAGTGTTCGTATAAACCTAGATCTACTTGGGCCGTGGACTCAAAACCAGCAAAATTAAATGCTTCTCCCAGAAATCCCACTTCCAGACCAAAACCCCGTTCTATTCTAATCCCTTTTGCATCTTGAGATCTAATAGCAAACTCTCCTGATAATCCGTATCTAAATGCATCTAAGTATTTTAAAATTGAAATATTATAAATATCTTTAAGTGACCTTATCAGTGGTGCATAGAATAGCCTACAAAGACGACCATATAATCTATCTTCTTCTATTCTGGCATAGTATCCTTTCACAAATTTATTACCTTCAATTAAGGGAAAAAGTAGTTTATGAAGGTCTTCCCCGACATATGTTTTTCTGTCCACATCATGGCATATTGTGAATTCTCCATATTCACTAGCCAACCCAAGCGCAAGCCAAATATCGTGCCCCTTTCCATTTTTTCCATTCAATCCCTCTTTTGCCAACATTTTTTCCATTTGATCTCCATTACACCAGAGTATCTTCAGATCCAACTGAAATTCGTTCAACCATTCATATATCTCTCCCACTCTCTGTTCATCACATCGTAATGCTACAATTACTTTTTCAGGTCCAATACGCTCTATTTCCGAAAAAGTCCATTTAGTCGCATCCAAATGAAAATCCCTCTCCATCATCGGGACTACTGCCACCACACCTTCCATTGAACATTCTGGATTTTTTTCAGTTAGTTTATGAAGTGTAGTTATCTCACTCGGAACGTAATCCATAAATTGGTCTAAATTTAGGCCGACGCCACAAAAATCACTCGACTTATTATTGTACTTCGCCAGTCATCGCAGTGAACAAACGTTCTGGAAGTTCCTTGCAATATTCACGATTCTGCTTTTTCGTACTTGCAGTTATTTGTCCAGCACCGGCTTTGGGCTTTCCCCCCACATTTGCCTCGGGTATATGTGCAAGTGCAGCTTGCAATGTATCTCCCATGTGTACTCTATCATCTCTAGATCTCCCTTTAATATGTGTCGTAGCACCCTTCTGTCCATATACGACCACGGCTGTGGTTCCTTCCAGATTTAACAGTTCATCTGCAGCCTGAGAAAGTGCATCTATATTAGATATCTCTCCCACATTGCTTATCACAAATGGACCTCTTGCCTCTCGCTTTAGAATTGAAGATGCAATAATTTCAAGCACCTCTGCGTCCACCTCTGGGTTTGCTATCCTGTCTAAACTATCTTCGTCAATTCCATCATAAAGATAAGCACTTGCAGAAAAATCAGCTTTAGATGCCCCCTTGGTAAAATTCTTTGTATCCGTTAGGATTCCGAACAATAATCCCGTAGCAACACTTTTGGGAAGTCTAATTCTCCCTTTTTTAGGCTGGCCAATTTCTTCTAGAACCGCCCCCATGTCTGAAAAATATTCTGTGACAATAGCTGAACACGATCCGTATTCTGGACGGATATCTGTAAAACCCACGCCTCTCCCTTCCCCAGGATGGTGATCTATCACGGCGTAGGGTATCAGTTTTTCTGCTCCTTGGAATCCTCTCGCAACGTTATGATCTACTAGAAAAATAGCTCCTCCTGCTATATCCTCATCAGATTCTATTTTTTCCATTGTAGTCCCCAAAATAGTCTTAAATGCCCTATTTTCTTGGTGTCTTATTTCTCCTGGATACTGTATAGTCACCGCTACACCCACCGATTCTGCTATATGCGCGATTCCTAGTGCAGAAGCCATCGCATCGGGATCTGGATTAGAATGAGTCAGTATCACAATTCTTTCCAATGTACCAAGTTTCTTTTTCAAAACTCGACCATTGGGCCGTGTTATTCTATACTTATTCACCAAAATTACCAATAGGACTATAACAGCTCCAATTGCAACCAGCACTTCTATCCTCACGACCTCACCTGACATTTTGATAATAGAAGTGAGACTTTGTAGGATGGCTGAAATCAAACTCATAATAACTTCTCTAATCATATGGCATTTTCCTTAATTTCTCTACTACAAAGAGTTTCTACGGACTTAATTACCATTCCCATTATCACCATACTAGATTAAACTTTCTCCATCAAATATACTTGGGTCATATTTTATATCCATTAACGTCAAGATAGTTGGCGTTATATTATACAAATTCGACCCTTCTATTGATACCCCGGGCCTATCTATAATCAATGAAGCGTTTTCAAACGTATGCATACCATTTCTAGGTCCTTTTCCAAATACATCTTCTTTTTCTCCAAATCCTGCCTTTAAATCAAAACCATCATTCGGCAGTGCCACCAAATCTGGTGCAATTTCCATTTGATCTCCTTCAAAAATATCTTCATTAATTTCAACACTTTTCATTACTTTCTCTCCTTCTGGACCTTCTATCCCTAGTAACATTTCTCTCAATTCTTCACGTACATTTTCATAATCTTCTAGCTTGATTTTTCCATCAAGTTCTCTGCCCTCTAAATTTATATAAAATCTACCTGGGATCAGTGAATATCCCCTAGACTCCGAAGAAACATCCTCGAGACTATTTTTCCTATTTTTCCTATAATCTATCCAACCCATCCTCCGAAGCCACTCATTTGCGTGGAATTCATATTTCAATTCTGTAAAACCATGATCAGAAGCTATTATCATAGTTGTATCCTCTGCCAACAATTCTTTTAACTGACCTATATATCCATCCAATATTCTGTAAAATTCGAGAAATTCTCTAAAATATCTCCCCTTCTGTTGGTAATCCCCATATAAGAAGTGATTCACCCTATCCGTCGTCATGAATACTCCAAAAAATAGATCCCAGTCACCTTTCTCAATAAAATGCTCAAATGATTCGAAACGCTTCTCAAGTGTAAATAGGGCATCTTGTAAAAACGCCGTTTTATCTTCTTCATGACCCAACTTCGAATCTACATCAATTCGATATCCTATCGACATTAAATATTCTTTTAGTTCTTGTGGAGTTGCTGCACTCTCTATCGAAGTAGACAGAAATCCAGATACCATTCTTTGTATCCCTTTTTCAGGAGGGTATGTAACAGGAACGTTCATCACAGTTGCCCTTTTCCCCGTTTCTGTAACCCATTCCCATACCCGCTTAGACTTGACGTTTTTCCCCATTGGAATGTACGTCTCGTGACTTCCAATCTTTCTTTCTTGGAATCCATATACTCCTGTTGACCCTGGGTTCTTCCCAGTGGTGATGCTAGGCCAACAAGCACTAGATTCTGGAGGGATTATACTTCTAATCGCACCTGAAGACCCTTGTTCTGCAATCACTGTTATGTTTTCAAAAACATCTGGATTTTCTGTTATAAGAGAATGTGGGACCCCATCGATTCCAATAAATGCTACCCTTGGGCCATCTTTCCTGCGCAAACGATCAAATAATCCCATAAACCTGATATTCTCGTCTATTCACGTATATCTCCACTCTGAAAAGCCCTGTTTTTTTCAACTAAACTTCTCCAAATAAAGTTCCATCCCTCTATTAATAGCTCCAATAGCCGCAGATTTGCCTTCCCATCCCAATATTTGAACGGTTTTTCCTGGTTCAAGATTTT
>Ga0066376_10001110_pt1 | contig 26191 bp, 25 predicted proteins | sample Knorr_S15_td_Bot_FD_77009 | JGI IMG/M metagenome (GOLD analysis project Ga0066376, IMG submission 77009) | Marine microbial communities from Southern Atlantic Ocean transect - Knorr_S15_td_Bottom_ad_5009_LV_A | ecosystem: Environmental > Aquatic > Marine > Oceanic | place: Southern Atlantic... | reverse complement strand
TTTCCGAGGCCTGCATCGGGCCCAATCGACTGCGGTTCTTGCGTAGGTTAAAAAAAAGTTTTCGCTGCGCCTTGGTGGTGGCTACTTTGACCATACGCCAGTTTCGAACTACGTAATCATAGATTTCAGCCTTGATCCAGTGCACCGCAAACGATACCAACCGGACATCGCGCCGATAGTCATATCGTTTCACAGCTTTCATCAGCCCCACACTGCCCTCCTGGATGAGATCGACCAAAGGCAATCCATAGCCACTGAACCCACGTGCCACACTGACTACATATCGCAAATGGGAATAGACCAACTGTCGAGCGGCATCCAGGTCCTGTTCCTCGCTGTAGCGACGCGCCAACTCCCGCTCATCGGCGGCAGACAGTAACGGGGCTGCATTGATCGAACTGAGGTAATTCGCCAAACCCTGGCCGGATAACGACTCGGTGGAAATGGCATATGATGGCGTCATAAGAAGTCTCTGAAGGATCAGTCCGGCTATTTTAGCACTCTTAATAGATGAGTGCTAACAAGTTTATGCGGTTTTGATTATTCTTTATTTTTCAATACTTTACATCCATTTACTAGTAAAACTTCAGAATCAATAAAGCGGCTAAACTCGACTAAGTCGGTGCATCGGGCACCAGCCGCACGGCGAAATTGAGTGGATCAAAACGAACTAGATCATCGATCCCCTCTCCGACTCCCACGTAAGATATGGGTAATCCAAAACGCTCCGCCAGCGAAATGACAATGCCTGCCCGGGCCGTTCCGTCGACCTTGGTCAGGCACAGACCGGTCACCGCGATCTCCGCAGTAAACGCCTCACATTGAGCGATTGCATTCTGTCCATTGGCTGCATCTAAAACCAGCAGTGTTTCGTTCGGCGCCGTTGCATCTACCTTTGCCATGACTCTGACCATTTTCTGCAGTTGCTGCATAAGATCCGTATTGACGTGGGCACGGCCTGCCGAATCAATCAACAACACATTTATGCCCTTGGCTTTTGCCGATAAAACGGCATCGTGCGCCACCGCTGCTGCATCAGCCCCGCGAGTCTGCGCCACCATCGGGATATCCAATCGATCACTCCAGACCCCCAACTGTTCGATCGCGGCGGCACGAAATGTATCGCACGCAGCCAGCATAACCGTGAACTTCCGGCGCTGAAATTCTCGGGCCAACCTCGCAATCAGGGTTGTTTTCCCGACTCCGTTCACTCCCACGAGCAAGATCACCGTGGTTGAACCTGGTAATGGATCCGGCAGTGGTTGCGCAACCGGTGTCAAAAGCGTGACGATCTCCTCACGTAACGCCGCGACCAGGGTGGCACGATCACTGATCCGCTCGCTGCGTGACCTTTGGCGTAATCGTTCGACAACCCGGGTGGTTGCAGTCACGCCCACATCTGCGAGAATCAAGGCCTCTTCAAGTGCTTCATATGCTGTCTCATCGAGAGTCACTCGAGATCCGCCAAATAGTCTAAAAAAACGCGTACCAAACGATTCCCGAGCCTGCTGTGGCGCGGCATTCACTCGATTGGCATCGTTAGACAATGGCGGGTTCACTGTGACCGAGGCTGACCAATGACACCAACAAGCTCACCACTGAATCCGCAAAAGGCAACTCTTTGAGGGCTCGACATACCGTTCGCATTATTGCCGGCCATTGGCGCCACCGCTTGATTCGATTCGACCCCGGCGAAGCGCTCCGTCCGACGCCGGATGGAGTTCGGGAAACCGTCTTCAACTGGCTGATTCCTTTCATCAAGGGGGCCCGCTGTCTGGACCTGTTTGCGGGTAGCGGAGCGCTTGGGTTCGAAGCACTCTCCCGTGGGGCGGCACAGGTCACCATGGTCGATCATCAACGTCCCGTCTGCCACCGCCTGAGGGAGAATTGTGAACTGCTCGGCACAACGCAAATTAATATCGTCTGTAGTGGTGCACTCACTTATCTGCGCCAAACCTTTGATCAATTCGACATTATCTTTATCGACCCGCCCTACAACACACTTCTTGCCACTCAAACATTCAACTTGCTTGATCGTCAAACAACAACCACACCCGACGGCGTGATCTACGTCGAATCCGGTACTCATAAGGAACCCCTGGTGCTGCCGAGTGGATGGGAAATATTTCGTCAAAAGGCACAAGGTGAAGTCCGTTACCAGCTGTGTCAGAAAATCAAAGAGACAGTCAATCGCGAATGAGCATCCGCATAACGACCGTTTCGCTGCGCGCTCAACTTAACGCTCAGTTACCGCCGTAGCGCGCCTCTCTTTCGAAACCATGCCGATTGTCAACATCAAATACCCGCCGCATCAAAGGCTCAAAGAAAGACAGCGGTTCATTATCATAATCGGGATCAAAACAATTCTGGTCATAATCCTCACAAAAACGAATGGTATCGGCGTAACACGGATAATCCTTATAACGGTCCCTCGCGTTGGAATCACCACCTGAAAAGTGTGCGTAGTAATACATCTGGAACAACCCATGGTGCTTAACAATCCAATGGATACGTTCAGAAACAAAAGGACGCAACACCGCGGCCGCCATTTCTCCATGTGAATGCGGCGCCAGCATGTCACCAATGTCGTGCAGTAGAGCCGCTACCACCATCTCTTCAGACTCGCCAGCACGATGTGCTCGTGTTGCAGATTGAAGTGAATGGCCGAGACGACTGACCTTGTATCCGCTGATGGAACTATCGAGCGCCTTAAGATGCGCTATTAAACGATCAACGAGACCCGCGGTAAATTCGGCCTCCATCGCATCGAGGAAAGCGTATTCTTCACGCGTTCCATCTGCCATGTGGACAAATTCCACCTGATCCATGCGAATCTCCTTTATCGTGCTAACGTTGTGGCGCGGCGATTGGCTGATTGCTAGTATGCCGGTTACTCGGACACTTGTCCTGCAGCCAGACCCATTTACTTATGCCGACCAAAGCCATCTATCCCGGCACTTTCGATCCGGTCACGAACGGACACCTCGACCTGGCAGAGCGGGCAAGTAGACTTTTCGACCAAATTGTCGTGGCAATATCCGCCAGTCCAGCCAAACAGCCTTTATTTAGTCTCGAGGAAAGAATTGAGTTGGCCGAACAAACGCTCGGGCATATTCCAAATCTTGAAATCGCTGGTTTTTCGAGTCTTCTGATCAACTTCATGGCAAAACGCGAGGCGAGCATCGTCGTCCGGGGACTTCGGGCGGTATCTGACTTCGAGTATGAATTTCAACTGGCCGCAATGAACCGCCGTTTGGACAACACTATCGAAACCGTGTTCCTAACACCCGCGGAAAATTACACTTTTCTCTCGGCGACACTGGTGCGCGAGATTGCAGCCCTCGGGGGCGATGTCGCTCAGTTCGTGCATCCCGTAGTCAATCAAGCACTGCTCAAAAAGATCGGCTAACGCCAGCGGATACAAGAACCAATCGATGGCCTTACTGATCACACACGAGTGCATCAATTGCGATGTGTGCGAACCCGAATGTCCCAACCAAGCGATTTACCAGGGCGAGGAAATTTACGAAATCGACCCTGCTTGCTGTACCGAATGCATTGGACATTTTGAAACACCGCAATGCGTAGAAGTGTGCCCGGTGGAGTGTATTGTCGTCGACCCAGCGCGAGTAGAAGATGTCGATCTGTTACTCAAGCGCTATCACCGACTCATCGCTTCATGAAATGGCCACGGCTGGTGTCGACAGGCGCGAACGATGCAACCACACGATGGCAATAATCGCCAGCACAACAAACGGCAATAACGCGATATTGAGCAACTGCCAACCGTAATACTCGTGAAGGTACCCTGAACTTAACGCTGTTATTGTCACCGTTCCGAATACCAAGACATCGTTAAAGCCCTGGGTCTTGGCTTTTTCCGGCGGCCTATATGCCTCGGTCACCAATGTTGTCGCCCCGATAAATAAGAAGTTCCAACCAACGCCCAAGAGGAACAAACCTGTCAGGAAGTGCGACAACGTGACTCCGCTCAGATTGATGACGCCACAGGCCAGTAGGATCAATCCACCGATCGCCATAATAATGGTCACGCCAAAGCGCTTGATCAAGTGCCCGGTCACGAACGCCGGCGCAAACATCCCCAGCACATGCCATTGAATGACCAACACCGTATCATCGAAACCAAAGCCGTAATCCGCCATCGCCAACGGGGTTGCGGTCATTAGAAAATTCATCGACCCGTAAGCGACAACTGCACTAAAAACCGCAACGAAGAAGCTCGGTTGAGTCACAATCCGCATTAACGGTCGCGGCACACCGCGCTGTTCCTCAAGCGTAGGCTGGGGGATGCTTGCAAAACGCAATAAGACCATCGAGACCAAATAAAAGAACAATAGACTCGCATAACTGGCAGCAAAAGGTGCAGTGGGTACTATTTCTCGAGTGAATTTAGCCAGGTTGGGCCCGACTATTGCTGCCACCACGCCACCGGCCATGACCCATGCAATGGCCCGACTTCGATACTCTTCACTGGCCACATCAGCGGCCGCAAAGCGATAGTAATGACCAAAGCCATTGAACGTCCCTATTAACCAAAAGCTAAAACAAAATAATTCGAATTCGCGGTTCACAATAGCGTAGGCCGCTAACCCGGCACCCACAGTGGCAAACATAAGCCCGATCAGAAACCCAGCTCTGCGTCCAATGCGTTGCATCAACATAGATGCCGGAAACGTGGCAATCAGCATGCCTAAAAACATGAACGCCAGCGGAACCGTTGCCCAGTGACGCTCATCGGCAAGCGTTGCACCAATCAGCACGGAGGTCGGCATAATCAACGTCATTGCTGACATCATGAGCGCCTGACACAGTGCCAGAATGCCGACATTACGGCGCATCATCTTGCTATCCAACATTATTGCCATCCTACTGAGACGTGGCGGTGGTGATCCACCCGGTTACCCGTAACGGGGAAAATCCCCGGGGGCATCACATATTTCGTCGATAACGGCCACCGACCTCGAACAGCGCGTCGGTGATCTGTCCCAGCGAACAACAACGGGCTGCGATCATCAGTTGCGCAAAGACATTCTCGTTATTCAGCGCAGCGCTTTGCACCTGTCCGAGGACAGCGGATGTCACAGCCTGATGCTGCTCATGAAACGCCTCAAGTCGACAAATCTGGCCCTGTCTCTCATCTTCCGTACCGCGGGTCAACTCGACTGCAGCGGGCGTTGCGTCCCCCTCAGCAACAAACATGTTCACACCAATGATCGGCTGTGACCCGTCGTGTTTCATGTGTTCGTAGCGCATCGACTCATCCTGGATTCGACCCCGCTGATACCCCGTTTCCATCGCGCCCAAGACTCCTCCACGCTCACTGATCCGGTCAAACTCAAGCAACACCGCTTCCTCGACCAAGTTGGTTAACTCTTCGATGATGAAACTACCCTGGTTCGGGTTTTCGCTTTTGGCCAATCCCCATTCGCGATTAATGATCATCTGAATCGCCAAGGCCCGCCGAACCGATCCTTCACTAGGCGTTGTGATGGCTTCATCATTGGCATTGGTGTGTAAACTATTGCAGTTGTCATAAACCGCGATCAACGCCTGTAAGGTCGTGCGGATATCATTGAAACTAATCTCCTGTGCATGCAGAGAACGACCGGAAGTCTGAATGTGATATTTCAATTTCTGACTTCGTTCACTCGCCCCATAGCATTCGCGCATGGCAACAGCCCAGATACGGCGAGCCACTCGCCCAATCACCGTGTACTCTGGATCCATGCCATTGGAAAAGAAAAACGACAGATTGGCCGCAAAATCGTCAACCGACATACCGCGTGCACGATAGGCCTCGACATAGGTGAAGCCGTTTGACAGAGTCAGTGCCAACTGTGTAATCGGATTCGCCCCGGCTTCGGCAATGTGATATCCAGATATCGACACCGAGTAAAAATTCCTCACACTGTGGTCGATAAAGTACTGCTGAATATCACCCATCATCTTAATACTGAACTCGATAGAAAAAAGACAAGTGTTCTGCCCCTGATCTTCCTTGAGAATATCGGCCTGCACCGTGCCGCGTACGTTCTGCAGGGCAAAACAACGCACCTTCTCCGCCTCCACTGCATTCGGTTCGCGGTCATGGTCAGCGCGAAACCTATCCATCTGTTGGTCAATCGCCGTATTCAGAAAAAACGCCAATACGGTCGGCGCAGGACCATTAATCGTCATCGACACCGATGTGCCTGGATCACATAGATCAAAACCGGCGTAAAGGGCTTTCATGTCATCAAAGGTTGCGATCGACACTCCCGAGGTTCCCACCTTGCCATAGATGTCGGGGCGCAAGCCTGGATCTGCACCGTAAAGCGTAACGGAGTCGAATGCCGTCGAAAGCCGCTTTGCCGAGGACGACTCAGACAGCACATGAAATCGACGATTGGTACGAAATGCGTCACCTTCGCCGGCGAACATGCGGGTGGGATCTTCACTTTGACGCTTGATAGGGAACACACCGGCCGTGTAAGGGAAATAGCCTGGTAAGTTTTCCAACATCAGCCAGCACAAGAGATCCCCGCTGTCGCTGTAGCGTGGCAAACTGACTCGGGGTATCCGAGTCCCCGACAGAGAGGTGTACACCAACGGCTGCCGGATTTCTTTATTACGTACCGTATAAACCAGTTCGTCCTGCCCATATTGTTCACGCAGTTCCTTGAAATCCTCCAACAACGCAATCGAGGTCGCATCCAATTGCTGGAATTTGTCTTCTGCCAGTGCGCGCACAACGCTGATAACGTCGGTCGCTGACCCCTCAACTTCAAGCAATGCAGCACTTTCTCGAAGATATTGTGCCTCGCGCACAAGCTGCGCCTGAGCTTGGGCGCGCGCGCGATAGCCTCGAACAGTCTTGCTGATTTCCGACAAATAGCGCTGTCGATCCGCGGGAACAATCTGTGACCGAGTGCTCGATGTCCGAACGCCCACACGCTGCAGGTCACCGCCCGTGTCGGCCAGACCAAAAACTGATAATTGCAATGACAACTCTTGGTATAGCGCGGTGACACCGTCGTCGTTGAAATGTGATGCGATCGTGCCAAATACAGGCAACGTGGCCAGATCCTTTTCGAAGGCAGTCCGGTTTCTCTGAAATTGTTTGCGCACATCGCGCAACGCATCGTCAGCGCCTTTGCGATCAAACTTATTGATCGCAACGCAGTCTGCAAAATCCAACATGTCGATCTTCTCAAGCTGACTGGCTGAGCCAAATTCTGGCGTCATAACGTAGAGCGATACATCCACGTGGGACACGATACCGGCGTCACCCTGACCAATACCCGGGGTCTCGACGATGATGAGGTCGAAACCCGCCGCCTTAGTCGCTGTAATGATATCGGGCAGTTTCTTGGGCACCTCAGTTACAGCTGACCGAGTGGCCAGCGAACGCAGGTAGACGGAGTCACCATCGATCGCATTCATACGAATTCGATCACCGAGCAGTGCGCCTCCCGATCGGCGCCGAGAAGGGTCTATCGCGAGTACCGCAACGCGCAGCTGATCTGCATGATCCAATCTCCAGCGCAAAATTAATTCGTCTGTCAGAGAAGACTTGCCCGATCCCCCAGTTCCGGTGATTCCGAGCACGGGAACTTTGCGCCCCAAGTTCGCGGCGCGTTGCTTTAGAGAGGCCATCAACGCGCGTGGCGCTGTCTCATTTTCGAGCAACGTAATCACACGAGCCAAATCTGACCTACTCAGAGGACGGGTCGACTCAAGGTCAGATACCAAACCCTCACCGGGATAGAAGTCAGCCCGTTTGACCATATCTTCGATGATGCCCTCGAGGCCCATTCGTTGTCCGTGCTCAGGAGAATAGATACGTGTGACGCCGTAGGCCTCCAGCTCGCGAATCTCTTCAGGAACAATCACTCCACCACCACCACCAAAGACACGAATCTCACCGCGCCCATTGTCACGAAGCATATCCAACATATAGCGAAAGAATTCAACGTGGCCGCCTTGATAAGAACTGACCGCAATCCCCTGCACGTCCTCTTCAATTGCGGCATCGACAATTTCTTTGACCGAGCGATTATGGCCAAGGTGAATCACTTCAACGCCGGCCGCCTGTAACATTCGTCGAATGATGTTGATGGAAGCGTCATGACCATCAAAAAGACTCGCTGCCGTGATAAATCGCACTCGATAACGCGGGTCAACATCGACGTCAACCAGGTGCGTGACGTTGGACGCAGGCAGAGTCATTGAAAAATTCAGCGTTACGAAAGAGGCAGTCAGTCTAGATTCCGTTTACGTAAACGTCAATTAGCCCTATACTCAATCCCGTTATGATCAATGCGCAAGGCCAGCTGAGCGCTGATACCGGCGCTCAAGAATCCTACTCCATATCAGAGTTGTCACGGGAATTTGAAGTCACCACCCGCACCATTCGCTTTTATGAGGACAAAGGGTTGTTGCGTCCTGATCGAGTTGGAAGACAACGGGTCTACTCACCGGGAGACCGGGTCCGGCTGAAACTCATTCTGCGCGGCAAGCGGCTGGGTTTTTCTCTCAGTGAAATCGGCGACATTATCCAAATGTACGACTCGACACCGGGCGAGTCCGGTCAACTGACTTACTTTATCGACCGCATCCAACAACGTCGCCATGCTCTGCAGCAGCAACACGACGACATTGAGGTGACCCTGCGGGAACTCAACCAGATCGAAAAACAGTGTCGACAACAGTTGCAAAGACTGGACTAAATGGATTCTGAAAAGCGGCCTGTCACCACTGGGGTTCTCGTAAGTTTCGCTTCGCTGGTGGTGATCATCGCCGGCTTAAAAGCAGCCAGCCCCATCGTCATCCCGTTGCTTGTGGCTGGCTTCATCGCACTGATTCTGTCACCGCCGTTATTCTATCTACAGCGAACAGGGCTACCGACATGGGCCGCGCTAAGCATTATTGTCATTAGCCTTGTCCTTGTGTTGACGACACTGACTCTGTTGCTCAGCGTATCGATTGAAAATATTGCCTCTAGTCTGCCCCACTATGAAGCCCGCCTCACAGAACACCTTGGCGTCGCTAAAGTCTGGCTTGATAACAAAGGACTCAATCCATCCCACCAGGACTTCACCGCATTGATTGATCCTGCTCTAGCCGTCACCCTGCTCGGTCGATTGGTTAATGGTTTCGGAAATATTCTCGCCAACGGATTGCTAATTATTTTTGCCGTGTTGTTCGTACTCATGGAAGCATCCGCGTTTCCGGCAAAAATACGCTACCTTCTACCACGACCTGAACAGTCTCTTGTTCACCTGGCCCGCTTTGTGGAGACGGTCAAGACCTACCTGGTGATTAAGTCAGTCATGAGCTTGATAACCGGAGCTGGCGTCGCGCTATACCTGGTAGTGATCGGTGTTGATTTTGCGCTTCTGTGGGGATGGATCGCCTTCTTCATGAACTTTGTTCCCTATGTCGGTTCCCTCATCGCCGCCATCCCGGTGATCGTGCTGACACTGCTCGATCCCGGTCCAGATATAGCGCTTTTGGTCGCTTTTGGTTACCTTGCCATCAACATCATAGTCGGGAGCGTCATAGAACCCCGCTATCTCGGCCGGGGGCTGGACCTGTCTACGCTGGTCGTTTTTCTATCCCTGGTTTTCTGGGGCTGGTTGTTCGGACCGGTTGGGATGTTTCTGTCGGCACCACTCACCATGCTGCTCAAGATTGCTGCTGAAAGCCACCCCGATGGTCGTGGCCTGGGCGTTCTTCTGGGGTCGACAGCACCCCAAGAAAATGCGCCCAGCGAACCGCACTGAAGCTGAGTAGCGCATCGAAAGCGCCCTGTCGGGGCAACCACCAATCCAGATCCATGGGATGAGCGCATCGCGGGTTAATAGTCACTGCACGGTTGTTCCACACCGCCAGGGTCGCCCGGCCATTGCTCAAAGAGCAGACTGACTGTTGCCATTGTTCACCCAGTTAAGCATCGCATCAAACCGATCAACGACACGAGTACGCGTGTCGCCTTTTTTATGTGCGCGCCGACAGGCACCCTGGGCAACACCCAAGGGATTTGATATTCCAACACTTGTGCATATTGCTACTGCTGGTCGAACTCAACATGGTAAACTCTTTGTTTAAGTGCACGTCGGCCCTTGAGATGTCACGAGAAAACAATCTCGAACTGTCACCGCTGACCGCCCTCTCGCCTCTTGACGGCCGTTATGCCACACGGGTAGGTGTCCTTCGCAACCACTTCAGCGAATTTGCCCTGATCCGCTACCGGGTGATGATCGAAGCTCGCTGGCTTGCCTATCTTGCTGCCGAACCCGGTATTAGTGAACTATCCCCGCTGTCCCGTGACGCCAATGATTTCCTGGATCGGTTGGTGAACGATTTCGCGCTCGCTGATGCACAACGCATCAAGGCCATAGAACACGACACCAACCACGATGTCAAAGCGGTTGAGTACTTCCTGAAAGAAACTTTCGCGAGCCATACGGAACTTCATCACACCAGTCAATTTATTCACTTCGGGTGCACATCTGAAGACATTAATAATCTTGCCTATGCCTTAATGCTGAAAAATGCCCGCAATGACATTCTGATACCGACTGCGACCAAGGTCAGTCGAACATTGATCGATCTCAGCGCCGCCACCGCAGATATTCCCATGCTGGCGCGCACCCATGGCCAAGCAGCAAGCCCTACTACTGTGGGCAAAGAAGTGGCGAACGTAATCGCGCGATTTGAAGCAGCACTCATCGACTTCAGCACCATTGCCCTGGTCGGCAAGTTCAACGGTGCCGTCGGCAATTACAACGCGCACCTGGCTGCCTATCCTGATCTCGACTGGCCCTCTATGTCGCGCCAATTTATCGAGATGCTGGGCCTCGAACACGTTGCGATGACCACCCAAATCGAGCCCCACGACGGCCTGGCCGCGCTGTGTCATGCAGCCGCGCGCATGAACACCATTTTGATAGACCTCAGCCGTGACATGTGGGGCTATATCTCGATCGGTTATTTTCAACAAAGTCCAGTGGTGGGTGAAGTCGGATCGAGCACTATGCCCCACAAGATCAATCCGATTGATTTTGAAAATGCGGAGGGTAATCTTGGCATTGCCAATGCCTTGCTGGAACATCTGGCCGGGAAATTACCGATTAGCCGATGGCAAAGAGACCTTACTGATTCAACGCTACTACGGAATCTTGGCACCGCGTTCGGTTATTCATTGCTTGGATGGAACAGTCTGAACAAAGGACTCGGCAAACTGGAGATCAATCGATCCCGACTGGCTGAAGACCTCGACGGCGCCTGGGAAGTTCTCGCTGAAGCAATTCAAACTGTCATGAGGCGTCACGGCATTCCCGAACCTTACGAGAAACTAAAGGTGCTAACCCGTGGTCATAATGGAATCAATAAGCACTCCCTACAGGCATTTATTGAACAACTAGATGTACCACCGGAAGCAAAAAAACGCTTGATGGATCTGTCACCCGCAACCTATACCGGCAACGCGGCCAGCGCGACTCGAGCATTTCTTAGGCGACTGCATTTATCTGGCCAATAAGGGGCTTTCCTCGCGATGTCCGAAGTGCGATTGTCCAAACTGATGTCAGAGATGGGATTGTGTTCCCGCCGTGAAGCAGATCGATTGATCGAAACGGGCCAGGTTTTCGTTGATGGTGTTGCGATCACTCAACTCGGAACACGCATATCTCCCGACAGTGAAATCACCCTATCAACCGCGGCGCGCCAGAAAAGTGACCGCCTGATGACAATCATATTGAATAAACCACCCGGCTATGTGTCTGGACAGGCAGAACGTGGGTATCCTGACGCGGTTTCGTTAATCACACGGTCCAACCTATATGGGCCGAAAGACGGGCAACTCCCTCGCCTCGGTTCGCTCAACGTCGCCGGACGACTGGATATCGATTCCTCAGGACTCCTCGTCCTGACTCAAGACGGCCGTGTTGCCAGGCAACTGATTGGGCCCAACAGCAAAATCAAGAAGTCATATCGAGTTAAAGTGCACGGTCACATTACCCCCAACTGTCTGGAACAATTGCGCTTCGGCCTTGAACTAGACGGTCGAACGCTTCGCCGGGCCACAGTTCAACAGGCTGGCGAAGACGGCCTGCTGTTTGAACTCATCGAAGGGAGGAAAAGACAGATTAGACGAATGTGTCAAGCAGTCGGACTTGACGTTCGCACACTCCACCGCAACCGCGTGGGTGCCATCAAACTCGGCCAACTCCCGCGAGGCTGCTGGCGTTCTCTAAGCACCAACGAATTGTTCTGAATGCCAAATCTTTATCCGCTACTGCGTCGTCTGCTGTTCGCACTGAATGAGGAACACGCTCATCGTCTGACGATGGGCTTCTTCAACGCTCTGGGACGCGTCCACCCAATTAATGTATACGCTCATGACGCATGGCGTGGCCCGTTAATGCAGTGCCCCATAAAGGTAATGGGCATTGACTTTCCTAACCCCGTCGGTCTCGCGGCGGGACTGGACAAAGATGCCCGTGCGGTGGATGGGCTCGCAGCGCTGGGCTTTGGGTTTATCGAGGTCGGCACTGTCACGCCACTGCCGCAGGCGGGCAATCCCCATCCCCGTCTTTTTCGACTGAGCGAACACGGCGCCCTAATCAACCGCAATGGCTTCAACAGCGCAGGGCTTGGGGCTTTCCTATCTAATCTCGCGCGTCACCGGCAACCAGTCCGTATTGGAATCAACCTTGGCAAAAACGCGGTGACACCGATAAGGCAAGCAGCAGACGATTACCTTACCGGGCTTCGTGCAGTGTACCGGGCCGCAGACTATGTCTCGATCAATATTTCCTCTCCCAACACGACCAACTTGAGATCGCTTGAGAAACCGCTTTCACTGGACCCTCTATTACGGCGCCTAACCCTAGAACGCACCCGACTCAGCGACCTGCATGGTCGTTACGTGCCGCTTGCTGTGAAACTGTCGCCCGATCTCGATCCAGCAGACATGCCAGCAATCACAACCAGCCTCCTCCAAAACAAAGTGGATGCCGTCATTGCAACCAACACAACCATCGCACGTCCCGAATCAATCCAATCACATTTCCATGCCAAGGAGGCCGGTGGCCTTAGCGGCAAACCTCTTTTTGATGCTTCAACCGAAGTGGTTGTGAATCTCCACCATCACCTGCAAGGCGAAATACCGATTATCGCTGCCGGGGGCATTTCCAGTGGCGACGATGCCTGGCGCAAACTCGCAGCTGGCGCCAGCTTGATCCAAATCTATACGGGCTTTATCTACCGCGGACCCCGCCTAATTCGCGATATCATCGAGCAAATTCATCGGCAACAGGTCGGTCGAAATTTTACCGACCTTGCCAGCGTTCTCGAATCACTCCACGGTGTCTCCCTCGATCCATCGCTCTCTGAGTAACCTCAAATACCCCGACCCAGAGAATAACCCGCGTAATTAACCAGTTATCAAGGCCACAAGTGACGCGGCATGGTGGTCAATCAGCATCAGACCAAAAAGCATGGCCAGGTACTGGATGGAATATGAGAAAGTCTGGCGAGCCAACGCATCACTGTAGTTTTTGTATAAACGAACAGCGTAGTAAACGAATCCGATATTCAGAATCACACTGCCAGCCAAATAGACGATACCAAACATTTGTGTGCCAAATGGCAATAGCGTGACAGCGCAGAGCAGTGCGGTGTAGAGCAGAATCTGCAGCCTTGTGTAACGCATACCGTGAGTTACCGGCAGCATGGGTATACCAGCACTCGCGTATTCCTCGCGTCGATAAAGCGCCAGCGCCCAGAAGTGCGGTGGAGTCCAGCAGAAAATGATTAAAAAAAGTAACAATGCATCGGCAGACACCGAACCGGTCACCGCAACCCAACCCAATACCGGTGGTGTGGCACCAGCTGCACCGCCAATCACGATGTTCTGTGGCGTCGCGTACTTGAGAAACACAGTGTAGATCACGCCATAACCAATCATGGAGGCGAACGTAAGTGCCGCTGTCAAGAAATTGACCCACATAACCAACAGGACCATCGATAGAATTGCCAGCGTTAACGCCAGTATCAATGCCCCTAACGTACCGACTGCACCCGTTGGCAAAGGCCGTGCCTGGGTACGTGCCATCACCGCATCGGCATTTCGATCCAGAACGTGGTTCAATACAGCGCCCGATGCTGCACCGAGCCCAATACCGGCTGCCGCCAACACCAAGCGGACAAACGGCACCATCTCATTGGTGGCCAGGAACATGCCGACGATCGCTGTGAACACAATCAGTCCAACGACTCGAGGCTTGGTCAAGTCGTAATAACTTCGAATAGGCCAGCCGTCTCGTGCGATGGCCGCCGGCTTGTCGCTTGTGGTTGCCTGCGATTTCATAGGATCTGGATTATAGAGGAGTGGCCTCGACCTAACCGATCCGAGAGACCCGCATCAGGCGCGCCAGATCCTTGCGGATGTCATTGGGATCGATCGCCAGCGGATAACTCATCATCAGGTACCCCAAAGGGTCTAGCAGATAAATTCTGCCTGCCTCCGGCGGTGCTGACCCTTCTACACCAAACGCCTCGCGCCAACGCCCCAAGGCCGAATTTTCGATGTACGCGGTTAACGCCGCGGGATGACTAACACGCTCGTTACTCGATGGGGACGCGCTCGGCGAGACAATCGCCACGAGGCACTGGATACGATCCTTGTACTTGCCACGACTCAACCGTATACGGACAAGGGACTCAATCACCGCGTTGCAGGTCTGATCACAGACTTCACGACTGAAATACACATAAGTCCACTTACCCCTTAAAGAAGACAGCGCCGTGGCCCGACCGTCGATCATATACATCGCCAAATTGGACACCAACCGCGGCGGCTCAATCAACTGTCCACGGTTCACGTAACCGGTCGGTTGCCAAAAAAACGCAACCAACACCGGAGCGATAAACACCGCCACCAACGCAATCAACGGCCAACGGCCGCGACGGGGCTTGCCTTCGCCCGCAAGACCCGACATCAACGTTTCACCCGATGTGTCCAAGCGAGGGCCACGGATCCGATGAGCAGTACCAGCGCCAAACCAAACCATTGCACCGCGTAACCCCGATGTCGATCAACCCACTGGTCTGAATAAAGCGGCGAGAATTGTTGATAAGCACCGGCAAGTCCATCATCGAGACGCAGCACATAAGGCTGAAGAGGGTAACCCGCCTCGGTGTGGAATCGTTCGAGGTCGAGGTTTTGCCATACCTTATCCGCCAGCGTTGGGATCATCTTCTCCAAGCTAAAGTAGCGCTCCGGCGGACGGTACAAATGGCCTGAGATCACTCGGGCCTGGCCCGGGGTTTCAAGAACCGGTAGTCGCGAGCGAGATGAGCCGATGGGAACCCAACCTCGGTTGACGAGAATACGCGTGTGGCCGGTTTGGATACGGAACGGGGTCAAGACATCGTAGCCCACGCGACCCTCGTGAACACGATTGTCGAGAAATATCTGGTGTTGAGCCTCAAACTGCCCCTTCACTCGAGCCGGAAAATACTCCAAGCCCGGCGCCATTCGAGTCTGACTGACCTGCACGCTCTTTGCGTTCACTCGCGCTTCATAACGGTCAACGACAATCTGTTTTTCCTGTGCTCGCTGCAACTGCCAAAGTCCGAGCAGTACGAGCACCGACAAGGCAGCCGTCACGCCGAGAACGCAACCCAGTTGATGAAGTGTCGACGCCCTGTTCACCCGTCGGATTGGAAGGTCGTGGTTTGCTACCATGACCCCCGGAGGTCTATATCGATGCTTGCCAAAATTGTGATCGTTGTTCTCTTCATCGCCATGGTGATATCCCTTGGCGTGGCCCTACTCCACATGGTGAAAAACCATGGTCGCGGCGACGGTACCGTTCGCGCGCTGACCATGCGTGTCGGCATCTGGGTCGTACTCTTCCTGTTTATCGCGATCGGTCTGTACAGCGGCTTCCTTTCGCCCGGTAACTCACTTCAGCAGGCCGCCGAACATCAGCGCACCGAATAACCATCGGTTACCCTTGCCTAGCTAAGCCATGACTCGGTCTTGGGGTAATGGTCCGTAGAAAGGTGTTGCTGGCCCTATGTTAAAGAATGTAAACAAAGATAAAAAGGCCCACCCATACGGTGTCTACGAAATGCCAATACCAGGCTGCTCCTTCGAATCCAAAGTGATTGTCAGGCGAAAAATGGCCTCGCAGGCACCGCACCAGGATCACAGTCAAGGTGATGGCACCGATCGTGACATGAAAACCGTGGAAGCCCGTCAACATGAAGAAAGTGGCGCCGTAGACACCCGAGCCCAGCGTTAAGCCCAAGTGCTGATAAGCCTCCATGTACTCACCCACCTGAAAATAAAGAAAGGCAAAGCCCAGCACCACTGAAACCAGCAACCAAAAGGCGAGTCGGCCCCGTTGTTGTGCTTTCAACGCCCAGTGAGCGATGGTGACGGTCACACTCGATGCCAGCAGCAACACGGTGTTGAGCAATGGAACACCAAATGCACCGATACTCGAGAACTGTCCTGCTGCCGGCTCGTGCGCATCGGGGCCAATGTAGTTAGCACCCGTGGGACCCGCGGTCGGCCAGCCCCCCTCGTAGCCAGGCCACAAGATTTCATCACCAGCCAGCCAGGGCACCGACAAAATGCGTGCATAAAACAACGCGCCGAAGAAAGCGCCGAAAAACATGACTTCAGAGAAAATAAACCAGCCCATTCCCATACGAAAAGAAGTATCTACCTGATGGTCATAACAGCCAGCCTCACTCTCACCGGCCACCTGACCAAACCAGCTGAACATCATGACAACGATCACCAACGCACCCACCAGCATGACCCAGGGGCCAGGCGCAACACTGTGGATCTTTAGAATGAACCCCAGTGCCAATAAGAATAATCCCATGGACGTAATGACGGGCCACTTCGTCGGGTCTGGTAAGTAATAAGTTCCGTGGTCGCCACTCATGTTTCGCCCTCGCTGCCATTCAAAGTCACTAACTGGTGTGGTGGATGCTGCTTCAACTGCTTACCGCTATCGCCGGATAAAATGAATACGACAACGTGATCGTCTTGATCTCTGCCGGCAACTTGGGATCAACGACAAAAGTCAGCGGCATATCTCGCGTCTCATTAGCCGTCAGGGTCTGCTGCTCAAAACAAAAACAGGCGGTCTTGATAAAATAACGAGCCGCTCTGGGCGGCACAACGCTCGGTACTGCCGTGCCGGTCACAAGCGTTTGTGATGTGTTTCGAACGCGATACGCCACGCTGGTCGCTTGGCCGGGCCGTACTCTCAGTTTGTGCCGGTGCCGCTCTAACTGCCAGGGCAAGCCAACTATATCGGCAGTCAATTCAACGGTTACCCAGCGTTCCCGATCAATCTCCGCGACCGATGTCCCTGCCTGTATCAGGCTCGATGCCCGGCCGGCACCCGCACCCGTCCATTCACAGAAGACATCGTATAAGGGTACCAAGGCATAGCCAAAGCCGAACATGCCGAGCACGACCAGCCACAACCGCCGGCTGAGCCGCCGATTCTTTACGGTTGTGGTGGAGTCAGTTGTTCTCATAGCAACCACAAACGAACAATCGCCCCGATAAACATGAGCCCTGCCATGAGAAACAATAGCGCCACCGTTTTGCGAATACGCCTACGCGTGACTGCCACCTGTTCATTGCCGTGCTTCAATGACTCTGAAAACCTAACTGACCTTCGGCGGTGTCACAAAAGTGTGATACGGCGTCGGTGAAGGCAGTGTCCATTCGAGGCCTTCGGCGCCTTCCCAGACTTGGTCACTCGCCTGTTGGCCCGCTTTGATAGTGCGCACCACATTGATCAACAGTAAAATCTGCGAAAACCCAAGCACAAATGCGCCTATCGATGACACCATATTGAATTCGGTGAACTGCTGCGCGTAGTCCGGAATGCGGCGCGGCATGCCTGCCAGACCGAGAAAGTGCTGTGGAAAAAAGGTCACGTTAAAGGCGATGACAGTCAGCCAGAAATGCCACTTGCCCAGGGTCTCGTTGTACATGTGGCCTGTCCACTTAGGCAACCAAAAGTAAACCGCGCCGAACATGCTTAACACTGATCCGGCGAAAATCACATAGTGAAAGTGGGCCACGATAAAGTAAGTGTCGTGGTACTGAAAATCAGCAGGCGTAATCGCCATCATCACTCCGGTCAAACCACCCACCGTAAACAGGGCGACAGCAGAGATGGCATACAGCATAGGCGTTTCAAAGGTCATGCTGCCGCGCCACATCGTCGCTAACCAGTTGAAGACCTTTACCCCGGTGGGAATCGCTATCAACATGGTTGCATACATAAAAAACAATTCACCCGAAAGGGGCATACCCACCGTGTACATGTGATGCGCCCAGACGATGAACGAAAGAAAGCCGATTGAAACGGTGGCAAACACCATCGAGGTGTAACCAAAAAGCGGTTTGCGCGCGAAAGCCGGGATAATGGCCGAGATCATGCCAAACGCCGGCAGGACCAGAATGTAAACCTCGGGGTGGCCAAAGAACCAGAAGATGTGCTGGAACATCAGTGGATCCCCTCCTCCGGCGGCATCAAAGAAATGCGTGCCAAAGTGGCGGTCCGTCAGCAACATGGTCACAGCACCGGCCAGTACGGGCATCACGGCCAACAGGAGGAAGGCGGTGATCAGCCACGTCCAGACAAAAAGCGGCATCTTCATCAACGTCATGCCAGGTGCTCGCATGTTCAGGATGGTGGCAATGATGTTGATGGACCCGAGAATCGACGACATGCCGAGCATATGAATCGCAAAAATCGTGAAGTCCATTCCCATGCCGGTCTGTATCGACAACGGGGGATAAATGGTCCAACCCGCAGCGGGTCCACCGCCTGGCAGAAACAAAGACCCGATCAGTAACGTTCCAGCAAACGGCAGCAACCAAAAACTCCAGTTGTTCATCCGTGGCAATGCCATATCTGGCGCGCCAATCATGAGCGGAACCAACCAGTTAGCAAAACCAACGAAGCCAGGCATGATGGCACCGAAAATCATCACCAACGCATGCACCGTCGTCATCTGATTGAAGAAGTGCGGGTTAACTAGCTGCAGTCCGGGCTGAAACAGTTCAGCGCGAATGACCAAGGCCATCGCACCGCCGATGATAAACATTATGAATGAAAACCACAGGTACAAAGTACCAATGTCCTTGTGATTGGTCGTAAACAGCCAGCGACTCAGTCCTTTGGGAATTTCGTCGTGGTGATGGTCAGCGACTGCAGTCATTTCTTCGCTCATACGTGTTAATCCTTGAAGTGCATTGGCCTGTAACTCGCGCCTAGCCAGCGCGTTTTGGAACTAGCCTTGTGAGGCGGAGGCACTTTTCTGCTTGGCCACCCACGCATCGAAATCAACCTGCTCCATCGTGTCCACCACAATCGGCATGAACCCATGACCCTTGCCGCAAAGCTCAGAGCACTGACCCCGGAAAGTGCCGACTTCAGTTGGCTGGATCCAGAACTCATTGATGAATCCTGGGAATCCATCTTTTTTACCGCCAAGCTGGGGCACCCACCAAGCATGGATCACGTCGTGGGAAGTAATGAGAAAGCGCACTTTCTGACCAACCGGCAATGCCATGTTCTTATCGACCTCAAGCAGGTAATGCTCTCCCTTGGGCGCTTCACCCGTGATCTGCGCTCTTGGTGTACTTAACTTGCTGTAGAACTCAATACCATGATCCAGGTATTCGTAATGCCAGCCCCACTGGAATCCACTCACCTTGATCGTCATATTCGATTCTGTGGTGTCTTCCATCATGATCAACGCCTTAGTCGAAGGAATCGCCATTCCCAGCAGTATCAACGTCGGAATCACCGTCCAGATCACTTCGGCCTTGGTCGAGTGCGAGAACTGCGCCGCTTTTACGCCCTTGCTTTTGCGGTGATTGATAATCGAATAGAACATGATGCCAAACACGATGATAAAGATCACCGTGACAATCCACGTTATGAGCATATGCAGGTCATACTGCTCCTGCGCAATGGGCGATACTGGCCTTGGAAAATTGAGCCCCCATTCCGCCAGTGCAACCCCGGGCGTCACCAGCAGAGCCACCAACGCCCTGGGCGTCCAAGATATCAGTCGCCGGAACCGGCTGTGGATCATGGCTTTCTCCATTTCATGTCATGTCAGTTCAGATCGTTGTCCGTCTCTACGTCGTTGCCAATAAACGGTCCAAACGGCGGGCTAATTCTATCCTGTCTTCCTCGGTCAGGTCGTGCCCAATTTCAACACAACGACCGTGTGAACCGATATAAAGACGCGACGGGTGGCCACGCCAAAGCGCCGCCTGCAGATCAACGCGCGTCCAGTAACGAAGAAATCGGCAACTCCGATCCCGATGCCCGCGCTGTAGATGGATATCCACATGGCGCTCATCCACACACAGTTCTTCGAAATCTCTTGAACGGCAGCGCACTATAGACCATGCGATTCCGAGAACCATCAACTCAATCCCAAAAAAAGGCAGGACTGGCCACGCGCCCAACGCCGTCGCAACCAGCGCAGCAGCTGCGCCGTATGAGACAAGACCGCTAATGATGAGCCGGGATTGGCGAGCACTCAAGGCCACATTGGGGGTGATTAAAAGGCGACAAGACTCACCCGATTGACCCTTTTCAAACCGCGTCATGTTGGCCTCTGCCTGAAAGTCACCAGCCCGGGACCGGTTAGTCCTCGACACCCCTGATTTGCGCGCAGACCCTATCACAAGCGCTTAACGTCCGGCAATCTGATGGGCGTATTTCCTGTTCGGTGCGCCGCCGTTTCATAACCCACTTTCAGTGAAAATGAGTGGCGCCGTCACTGTGCAATCGACCACACCCTACTACCATGTAACCGCTATCTCACTGTCGGGGTTGCTTCCTCCGGCAGGGGGCGTACCGGTAAACGCGAAGCCATAGACAATCTCAACGGTGACCGGCAGACGGCCATCGTCACGCCGGTTTGCTTCGTAGGCCTTGATCAATCGCTGATGTGCCGCACGCCCGAGGAGCCCCCTGGCCCGACCGGGGTGGAGATTGGTGAGTTGAAGTGCACGCAGGTCTCGAGCGACTTCGTCAAGCGTCGAATAAGTCAGCGTCAACCGCTGCACATCAAGCACCGGTTCGCTGAAACCGCTCACGCCGAGGAGATCGCCAAGGTCGTGCATATCGATGAAGTCGTGCACATGGGCATGCTCATCGACCTGGCCAAAGGCCTCACGAAGTTCGACCAACGTGTCGGGTCCAAGTGTGCTGAAACTGAAACCGCCACCCGGTACTAGCACACGATGGATTGATTGAAAAACCTGGAATGGCTCAAACCAGGGTAGCACCAGGTTCGCAACCACGTGATCCTGGCTGGCATTGGCAAAAGGTAGCTGATCGGGTCGCGCAACCACTCTTTCATGCCCGAGCGACTGCGCGCCCCCCGCGTTGCTGGCAAAAGGCGCTAAATCGCTCTGGACAACATTGGCGAAGGGTAACTGCTGCGCCAATGCCCTCGACACACCGCCACCGCCCAGTGCGATGTCCAATACTCGCCCCGGCGGGCAACGTAACCACTGCAGGCGCTCGACCAACTCTTCACCCACTTTGCGATGCAAGAAAAATGGATCACCGCTTAGCGATCTATCCGCCGCGCGCCTGTTCGATTGTTGAAAACGACGTCTCAGTCGCGCGACATCAGGCAAAGCGGAAACCGATCGATCAGTCATGGCCACATTGAAAACGCAAACCCTTCATTCGAAAAACTGCCCCCGTCAGGCGCGTGTCACGCTGCCTCACTGTCAATTGATGCTCCGCTGCAGTTGTGACAAAGCGCACGGCAATCAAGCGACTCACGGTAGTCTAATCACTGTACTCCATCACCGGGATACTGCACCGACGCCATGATGGCCAAACGACTGCTCAACCACCACCAGGGTCTCTCGAGTTATACCGCGCGACTTGCAGCCTACGGTGATCGTCTGGTGCCACCGATCTGCCTGCTGTGTTATTCGGCACCTGACATCGGCCACGGGCTTTGTTCACACTGCCAGAGCGCATTGCCAATCAACCGCAATCCCTGCCCCGTCTGTGCCCTGCCCCATCACGGGCCGTTGCCGTGTCGGCGCTGCCGAGAAAATCCGCCGCCGTATCGCGCCATTGTCGCGCCCTTTGTTTATGCAAAGCCGATGTCCCAGCTCATTCGGCATCTGAAGTTTCAACACCGGCTGGAACTGATTCGGCCACTCGCTGAGCGATGGTTGGAAGCCCTCTCGCCGATGGCGGACCTCCCCATGCGCCTCATCCCAGTCCCCATGGATCGAAGGTCACTGCGCGAGCGCGGCTTTAACGCGGCGGTAGAGATCGCCAGAGTGATCGGGCGCAACCTAAACATCGCAAGCGACGTCAAACGGGTCGTCAAGGTGCGGCGAACACCGCCACAATCCACCCTGTCGGCCAAACAACGTACCCGTATTCGAAGTGGCGTCTTTCAATCCATCGCCCCCACGACTGAGGGACTGATCGCCGTGGTGGATGATGTGGTAACCAGTACGGAGACAGCCCGCGCGGTGGCGGGCTGTCTTTGTACCGACAACGAGGCTTCAGTGGTCGTTTGGGCTATTGCCCGGGCCGCCGTACCTCATGATGTGCGGCGTTAAGCAAACTTGCTCAGATTTCCTCATCACGGCACTGTTTCGGTAACCAATTGTGGTTCTTCTTGAGTATGTCCGTCGAACACGCCCATTGAATAGCGCCCCCCACAATCGTAGGTGTCAAAAGGAGTGTTTTTCCGCTCAAGTCACCCCCAGCTGTTGAAGCAAACGTGGCGGTAATAACCCCTGCTACCTGTACGACATTTTTAACGTTGCCCGACGCGTAGTCCTTTTTACCCCCCAACTCATCGTCAGTAATTTTCGACATATCACTAACACCTTCAGTACTAATATACTCACTGATCGCAGTCTTTAATGCGCCCATCAGGCTGAGCGCGTCCGTTGACTTAGCACGGTTGGTATAAGCACTGTACTGTGGAATAGCGATTGCGGCTAAGATGCCTATGATCGCCACCACGATCATCAATTCGATCAAGGTAAAACCACTTTGTCGGTGTTGCATTGGGTATCGTCTCCAATTGGTGAGTAACAGGGTTCAGCTCGATATGCGGTCAACGATAAGCGCCGCGCCGCCGTGATAGGACGCTGGTAGTATCGTCAGCCAATTCATGGGAATCAATAGTTAAATACTATCACATGATATCATAGTATCACAATACCGTATTTTAGTGCCATCGACTATCATCTAACGGTTTACAGAACGGTGTGGGTATCGCCAACCACCGGCGCACCGCCACAGCCTCTTTAACCCCGTCTGCGTCTATACTTGATTCTGGTCACCACTACACCACAAGCCATGGCGAACGAAGACAGCGATTTCTCCGTACAGATTCGAAAAACGCGACTGGGCGGACTGGCCAGACGCGTTGTTGATCAATCGATGATGGACCGTGAAGCCGCATTAAACCATCTCGCTCTCGCGCACGACAATGGTGTGTCGTTTCTGGCGCAAGCAACCCAGGCCATGCCGGACAAGAAAGCCTTGCTCTATCGCATGACTGCCGAAGAATACGGCATGCCGCTATTTGACCTTCGCACACTGAATCTGACTGACCGGCCAACTGACCTGGTGACGCCGAAGTTCATTGACGAACACCAGGTCTTACCGATTTTCCACCGCGGTTCCAAGGTCTTTGTGGCGGTCGGCGAACCGGGAGAACAAGCAGGGCTCGATGCCTTTAAGTTTCAGACAGGCCTTGGCGTCGAACCGATTCTGGTGGACGCGACAGCACTTAAAGAATCTATAGAAAAAATCAGTGGCGAGGCTAGCGCTAGTGACCTTGCGGTGCTCGATGACGAGAATCTGGAAGACATCGAGTTCCTCGATGAGGATGAATCGGGCGGCGAAACGGTTTCGCAGGCTGATGCAGAATCGGATACCCCGGTTGTGCGTTTCGTCAACAAATTGTTGATGGATGCGATCAAGTTGGGTGCATCCGATATTCATATTGAACCGTATGAGAAAAGGCTTCGCGTTCGCTATCGTGTTGATGGCGTGTTACATGAGAACGCCTCGCCTCCCATCAGTCTTGCCAATCGGCTGGTTGCCAGGATAAAAATCCTTTCCCGGCTTGACATAGCCGAACGGCGCGTCCCCCAAGATGGACGTCTCAAACTGGCGGGCCAACGCAATACCAAGATCGATTTCCGTGTCAGCACGCTGCCTACGGTACATGGTGAAAAAGTCGTCATGCGCTTGCTGGACAGCAGTGGCGCGAGCCTTAAGCTCAGTGACCTTGGCATGGAAGCGGACCAACTCGTGCATTACGAAGCGGCCGTGAAGAAACCGTACGGCATGGTACTGGTTACAGGACCCACCGGCAGTGGAAAAACGGTTTCGCTCTACTCGGCACTGTCGATGCTCAACCGGCCAGAAACTAATATCTCGACGGTCGAAGACCCGGTTGAAATCAACCTGGACGGCATTAACCAGGTGGCCATCAATGAAAAAGCAAACCTGACATTCTCTGTCGCCCTCCGATCATTCATGCGCCAGGACCCGGACATCATCATGGTGGGTGAGATACGCGACCTAGAAACCGCCGAGATCGCGATCAAAGCTTCTCAAACCGGCCACTTGGTGTTGTCGACGCTGCATACCAATGATGCAACCGCAACCATCATGCGAATGCTCAATATGGGCATTGCACCCTATAACGTGGCAGGCTCGATTAACCTGATCATGGCACAACGCCTCGCACGACGACTTTGTTCGCATTGCAAGCAACCCATCGACCTGCCGCCGGAAACCCTGATTGACGCCGGCATTAAAGAAGACGACATAGACAACGTTAGCGCATTCGAAGCCATCGGCTGCGATGCTTGCACCAACGGCTACAAGGGTCGTGCCGGTATTTTTCAGGTATTGCCCGTATCGGACAAGCTGATCTCAATGATTCTAAAAAGTGCGGGCCAAGACGAATTAGAATCCCAAGCAAGCGAAGAAGGTGTCTTAACATTAAGACAGTCGGCACTGAAAAAGTTTGCCACAGGTCAGCTCAGCCTGGCCGAGGTAGAGCGAGTCACCAACCTCTAACCCAAGAAGATTTTCTCCGATCCCTTCTAATGGCTACCCCGACTCCTAAAAAATCCCGCAAACTCAAGACTTTCGTCTGGACGGGCATCGATCGTGGCGGCAAAACGGTAAACGGCGAACTGGACGGTCCAAACCCCGCCTACGTTCGAAGTTCACTGCGACGCCAAGGCATTCAGCCAAAGAATGTCAAGAAAAAGTCCAGCCCACTATTCGATAAGAAAATAGTCCCCAAGGATATCTGCGTTATCACGCGCCAGGTTGCCACCATGGTCGAGGCCGGTATCCCGATCGCGCAAGGACTCAACGCAGTCGCTAGCAGCACCGACCACCCAACACTCAGGAAAGTACTTGGTGCGGTGCGGACTGATGTGGAAAGTGGCACCGCTCTTAGCCAGGCACTGGCGCGTTATCCAAAGCAATTCGATCGGCTCTACTGTGGACTGATTGCCATCGGCGAGCAATCAGGAAATCTCGACCGCATGTTGAATAGCCTCGCCGATTACATGGAACGTACTGAGGAGATTAAGAGCAAAGTCAAAGGGGCAATGATGTATCCCATTGCCGTTCTCGTGGTCGGCCTGATCGTCAGTTCATTGCTACTCGTGTTCGTGGTGCCTCAATTCAAGGAGTTGTTCGAGGGTTTTGGCGGTGAGTTGCCAGCACTAACGGCGGCCATTGTTTCAATGTCCGAATTTGTGCAGGAAAAGTGGTGGTTAGTGGTGGGGATCGCAGCCGCGATCGGAATCTCAGTGTCGCTTGGCCTTAAACGTTCAACCGCGTTTCGATTCGCGTTCGACAAGTTTCTGCTGGTTGCACCGGTCGTAGGAGCCCTCCTGACCAAGTCATCTTGTGCCCGCTTTGCAAGAACGATGGGCATCATGTTCGGCTCCGGTGTCCCGATGGTCGAAGCACTGACTTCCGTTGCGAGCGCATCACCCAACTCAGTCTTTCGTCGCTCCTGTTTTGAAATTCAAAACGACGTCAGTACAGGCCGACCCTTGTCGGCAGCAATGGAAGAC
>Ga0066376_10001108_pt1 | contig 26213 bp, 28 predicted proteins | sample Knorr_S15_td_Bot_FD_77009 | JGI IMG/M metagenome (GOLD analysis project Ga0066376, IMG submission 77009) | Marine microbial communities from Southern Atlantic Ocean transect - Knorr_S15_td_Bottom_ad_5009_LV_A | ecosystem: Environmental > Aquatic > Marine > Oceanic | place: Southern Atlantic... | reverse complement strand
GACGAAGAAGACGAAGAAGACGAAGAGGGTGAGGGTGAAGAGACCGAGAACGCGGCCCTTGAGAGCGCCTTTCGGGTTCAAACGGAAGAGGATGTGCGCGTAGATCACTCAGCTCTGGTTGCACAATCCCGCACGGACTTGGAAGAAATGGCAGATCGTCTCGCGGAAATCGATCGCGATGTAGAGATCATGTCCGAGGCCCTCAACAGGCTCGTGGCACTGGGGGAGGAGAGTGCGAAAAAAAAAGCCAGTCGGAACAAAGATGAGTGATTCCATGGGGGTTGCCTGTCGTGGCTGAGTTCCTGTGGATTCTGGCAGCGGTCGTCGCCCTGATCATCGCCTGCCTTGTGGTGCGGGAACAGACCGAAAAGTGGCTCCGCCTTCTGGCCATGGAAGTCAGATCACTGCGGAATCGGGACAAGCGGTTGTCTGAAAACCGCGCCGATATCGAGAAGATCGCCCATCAGATTCGCGAGGTCTCCGTGCGCGCCGACCGCCGCAGTTTCGAGCTCGCCGACATGTCCGAGCGGCTGGAGAACGCCCTCAAGGAGCTGCATCTGTCCATCAGGGGGTACGCGCTTCGCCCCGGGACAGTGCGGCGGGAACAAGAGGCGGCCCAGGATCTGCCGGCCGAGGATCAGGCGACCGAGACCGATTCGAAATAGTCCAAATGGATACCCGCAAGCTCAGCGTGATCCGAAGTAGCGAGCGGCTCATCTGCTGGAATCGACGGTGGCATAGAGCGGAAAAAGGTCACAGGCATGGACACTGAAATGACAATTCTCATCGTCGACGACGACGCCATAATACGCAGCTTCTTCTCCGAGGTCCTGCAGCGCGAACATCAGGTGACCGAGTGCGGAGAGGGATCCACCGCTGTCGAGCTCTTCGAGAATGGCGAAGGAGATCGGTTTGATCTGGTTCTTCTGGACCTCGGCATGCCCCATATGAGTGGGTACGAGGCGCTGGCCAAGCTGCAGGTCATTGACCCGGACGTAAAAATCGTGGTCGTGACCGGCCTCGTACCGGATCAGGAGCGGCTTCCGGGAGTAGCCCTGATTCTTCAAAAGCCCGTAGGCGTCGATCAGCTGCTGGACGCGGTTCGGGGCGTGCTGAATGCCTGACCTTGCGAAACAAAGGAGCGTGTTGGATGCCTGACTTCTTTCAAATGCGCCTGACGCGCTCCCTTCCGATGATGATGCTCGCCCTCTGCCTGTCGTCGGTACCCCCGGTAGTGGCAGCCGACCTGGCCGACCCCGTCGAAGTCCTGCGTGTCCCGGCCGGGGGTATCCAGCCCCAGATCGCCTTCGGTCCGGACGGGGCGCTACACCTCCTCTACTTCCGCGGCGACTCGCACGCTGGCGATCTCTACTACATGCGCCGCCCGCCGGGACAGACCGCCTTCGCTGACACCGTGCAGGTAAACTCAACGCCCGGCAGTATCATCGCCGTCGGCACCGTTCGGGGTGGGCACATGGCGCTGGGGAAGAACGGCCGTGTCCACGTGGCCTGGATGTCGGCGGATCGCGACGCCCCGGGCATGATGTACACCCGCATGGCAGATGACGGCACCCACTTCGAGCCCCAGCGAAATGTCGCGCTCACCCACACGCACCTGGACGGCGGGGGATCGATCGCCGCCGACGACTCGGGAGGGGTCTATGTCGCCTGGCACTCGGGGAACAGCGGGGAGGAGCTCCGCCGCATCTGGATGGCGCGCTCCACCGACGACGGAAAGACCTTCAGGGCGGAAGAGCGCTCTAATCCGATCGAAACCGGCGCCTGCGGCTGCTGCGGGATGCGCGCCGGCTCCGACAGTGGCGGCAACATCTACATGATGTACCGGGCGGCCAGAGCCAGTGTTCACCGGGACATGACCCTGCTGGTGTCCGGGGACGGCGGCGAGAGCTTCCGGTCCACCACGGTGGGCCCGTGGGACCTGGCCGCCTGTCCCATGTCGACGACACAGATCTCGGCGAGCGAGTCGGGCGTCCTCATCGCCTGGGAAACCGATGGCCAGATCTACTGGTCTCGCCTGGCCCCGGAATCACCCGACCTTTCCGACCCCGCCTTCCCTCCCGCGGAAGAGACTAAGCGGAAGCACCCCGCAATCGCCGGCGGTACTGATGGACAGACCCTTCTGGCGTGGACGGAGGGAACCGGTTGGAAGCGGGGGGGTTCGCTGGGGTGGCAGATCTTCGATTCGGAAGATCGGCCGACCAGCGAACGAGGCAGAATAGACGGAGCCATTCCCGTGTGGGGGTCGGCAGCCGTGGCGGCTCGACCTGAGGGCGGGTTCCTGCTCGTCTACTGATCTATCCTGGACCCGGGTATCTTCCGAACAGGCTGGGCAACAGCTCCATCACCCATCCAATCACATGGTTACATCTAGCAGCGCAAGGATTTTGTTATTGTCCGACTCGTCGAGGTCGAGCATGTATTCTACCGAAAACCTCAGACATAACCAGACGATCTCGCATGCTCTCCTTAATGCGGATCCTTGTCGACGTCGGAAAGGTTCCATCCCCGCCAGAGCGCATAGATGACCGGTATCACCAGCAGCGTGAGTATCGTCGATGACACCATGCCGCCCACCATCGGCGCGGCGATCCGCTTCATCACTTGCGAACCGGTGCCGGTTCCCCACATGATCGGTAGCAGCCCCGCCATGATCGCGGTGACCGTCATCATCTTCGGGCGCACCCGGTCGACGGCGCCGATCATGATCGCCTCGTACAGATCCGCCTTGCCGAAGCTCTTCCCCCGCTGTTGTCGCAAGTCCCGGTAGGCGTGGTCGAGATAGATCAGCATGATTACACCCGTCTCCGCGGCCACCCCGCCCAGGGCTATGAAACCCACCCCCACAGCCACGCTCATATCGTAGTCGAGGAGATACATCAGCCAGACGCCCCCGACCAGCGCAAACGGCAGCGAGAGCATGACGATAAGGCTTTCGGTGACATTGCGGAAATTGAGGAACAATAGCAGAAAGATGATCGCCAGAGTCACCGGCACGACCACCTGCATGCGCTCCTGGGCCCGCACCATATACTCGTATTGACCGCTCCACACCAGGCTGTATCCCGCCGGTAGCTTCACCTGTTCCAGCACTACCTGCTGGGCGCGCTGCACGTAGGTGCCTACGTCGATGTCCTTGATATCCACGTAGATCCACGCATTCAGGCGCGCGTTCTCGCTCTTGATGCCTGACGGCCCCTTGGTGATGCGAATATCGGCGAGCTGTTCGAGGGGAATCTGCGCACCCGTTGGCGTGGGCACGAGAATCCGGCGGACCGAAGTCAGGTTGTCGCGCAGCTCGCGTCCGTAACGCAGATTGACCGGATAGCGCTCCAGCCCCTCCACGGTGTAGGTGATGTTCATGCCTCCCATGGCCGACATGATGACATCCTGCACGTCGCCGACGGTCAGACCGTAGCGACCCGCCGCCTCGCGGTTGATCTCCAGATCGAGGTAATTGCCGCCCGCTACGCGCTCGGCGTAGACGCTCTGCGTGCCCGGAATCCGCCTCATAACCTCCTCGATCTGCTGGCCGATCTGCTGCAGGACCTCCAGATCGGGACCCGCCACCTTGATGCCCACCGGGGTCTTGATGCCGGTGGATAGCATGTCGATCCGCGTCTTGATGGGCATGGTCCAGGCGTTGGTGAGACCGGGAAACTGGATCGCCGCGTTGAGCTTCTCCACCAGCTTATCGGGTGTCATTCCCGCCGGCCACTCCGACTCCGGCTTGAGGGTAATCGTGGTCTCGATCATCGACAGCGGCGCCGGGTCGGTGGCGGTCTCGGCCCGGCCGATCTTGCCGAACACGTGAGCCACCTCGGGGAAGCTGCGAATGATTTTGTCGGTCTGCTGGAGAATCTGCCTCGCCTTGGTCACCGAGATGCCCGGCAGCGTCGTCGGCATGTAGAGCAGGTCGCCCTCGTACAGCGGGGGCATGAATTCGGAGCCGATCTTCTCGATGGGAAAGGCGCGGTCGACGGCGATGGCGGCCCGGTACTGCAGGCTGGCCGGCTCGTCGGCAAACCGCTCCACCACCTTGCTGGTGAAGGGGAACACCGACACGAACAGCACCAGGCCGGCGACGACCAGGGTAGCCGTCTTGTGGGTCAACACCCACTTGATCAACGGCCGATAAACCCAGATCAGAAACCGGTTGACCGGATTCCTATGCTCCGGCATGATCTTCCCCCGGATAAAGAATCCCATCAGTACCGGCACGATGGTGATGGAGAGCAGCGCCGAAGCCGCCATGGCAAACGTCTTGGTGAAGGCCAGCGGCTTGAACAGTCGCCCCTCCTGCGCCTGCAGCGCGAACACCGGCAGGAAGGAAAGAGTGATGATCAGCAGCGAGTAGAACAGCGCCGGTCCCACCTCCTTGGCGGCATCGGCGATGATCTCCCAGTGATCTTTTTTGCCGCGATCGCGCTCGAGGTGCTTGTGCGCATTCTCGATCATGACGATGGCGGCGTCGACCATGGCCCCGATGGCGATGGCGATCCCCCCCAGAGACATGATATTGGCGCTGATTCCCTGACTGTGCATGACCACGAAAGAGATCAGGATCCCCACCGGCAGGGTGAAGATCGCCACCAGCGCACTGCGCACGTGCAGCAGAAAGATGATGCACACCAGGGCGACGACGATACTCTCCTCGGTGAGCTTCACGGTCAGGTTGTCGATCGCCCGGAGGATCAGACTCGACCGATCGTACGCCGTGTGCAGCACCACTCCCTCGGGAAGACCCGACTTCAATGACTCCAGCCGCTCCTTGACGCGCTCAATCACCGACAACGCGTTTTCCCCGAAGCGCATGATGACAATTCCACCGACGATCTCCCCCTCGCCATTCCACTCGGCCAGACCGCGGCGCATCTCCGGTCCCAGGGCCACGGTGGCGATATCTCGCACCCGGATCGGCGTGCCGTGCCCGTCCACCCCGACCGCGACGTTGCGGATGTCGTCCAGCGACTTGATGTAGCCCAGACCCCGCACCATGAACTCCGCTTCCGCAAACTCGATCAGGCGCCCTCCGACATCGTTGTTGCTGCGCTGAATGGCCGTTCTCACCTTCTTGAGCGGAATGTTGTAGGCTACCAGCTTGTTCGGATCTACCGTGACCTGGTACTGTTTGACGAAACCGCCGATACTGGCTACTTCGGCTACCCCCGGCACGCTGGTGAGCTCATAGCGCAGATACCAGTCCTGGATCGAGCGCAGCTCGGACAGATCGAGGTTCCCCGTGGTGTCCTCGATGACGTATTCGTAAATCCACCCGACGCCGGTGGCATCCGGCCCCAGTTTCGGCGACACGCCAGACGGCAGCCGATCGGTGACGAAGTTGAGGTACTCCAGCACGCGACTGCGGGCCCAGTACATGTCCGTGCCGTCCTCGAAGATGACATACACGAAGGAGATCCCGAAAAACGAGTACCCCCTGACCGTCTTGGCGAAGGGCACCGACAGCATGGCGGTCGTCAGGGGATAGGTGACCTGATCCTCGACTACCTGAGGCGCCTGTCCGGGGTATTCGGTGAGCACGATTACCTGTACGTCCGACAGGTCGGGGATAGCGTCCAGTGGAGTCCTGGCCATGGAGTACACACCCGCCGCGATGGCCAGGACGGTCAACAGAATGGTGATGAATTTATTCCGAATACTCGCGTCGATAATATGGCTGAGCATGATGCGTCTTCGCCTTTAGTGAACGTGGTCCTCGTGGCCTACGGCCGCAGAGGGATCATCGACCATACCTTCATCGGCCGCGGCGGGATCATCGACCATATCTTCATCGGCGGCGGACCCGCTGACCATGGCGCCGACAGCCGCCTTCAAGTTGCTCTCCGAATCGATCAGGAACTGCGACGAAGTGACGATGCGGTCGCCCTCGCGAAGGCCGTCCAACACCTGGTAGAAACCGTTGGCCTCCACCCCGATCTCGAGCTCCCGCGGCTGGAACCTCCCTTCCCCGAGGCTTACCACGGCCAGCCGTCGCTCCCCGGAATGGATGACGGCCTGGACCGGTACGACCACCGCCTTCTCAGCCACCGGCGCCGCTATCTCGACATTGGCGTACATCTCTGGCTTCAGCGCCCCGTCGGCGTTGTCGAAACTCATTCTCACCCTCACCGTCCTCGTCTTCGATTCCAGGAAGGGATACACGTAAGTGACGCGACCGTTGAACATGCGCCCCGGCAGGTAGGAGAGCTCGACCTCCGCGTCTTGCCCGACCTGGATCCAGGGCAGCTCGTACTCGTATATGTCGGCGTACACCCAAACGGTTGAGAGCTCGGCGATCCGGTACAGATGCTGTCCGGGAGCGATGTGAGCGCCTTCCAGAACCGCCTTGTGGACGACTATACCCTGCTGCGGCGAGTGCAACGTCATTGTCCTGCTCACCTCGCCCGAGGCCTTCAGGCGCTGGATCTGCTCGTCGCTGATGTCCAAGTAGCGCAGGCGCTGGCGCGCCGAGCCCAGCAGGTCGCGGGCGCCCTGGGCAACATCGCCGCCAGCGCTGTTCTCGAGTCGTCGCTGGTAGTCGAGGGCCGTCAGATACTCCTCCTGCGCTGCCACCAGTTCCGGGCTGTAGATCTCGAGCAGGGCCTGCCCCTTCGAGACCTCCTGACCGGTGTAATTGACGTATAGCTTCTCCACCCAACCGGCGATCTTGGCGTTGACGTCCTTCACCCGCGTCTCGTCGTAGTCCACACGCCCTACGGTGCGCACGGTGCGCCGTAGCGACCGCCGTTCTACGAGCGCGGTCTTTACGCCGATATTCTGTATTGTTACGGGATCGATCTGGACTGTTCCCCCGACCCCCGACAGCTCGTCCTCGTACACCGGAATCAGGTCCATTCCCATCGGCGACTTGCCCGGCTCTCTTGAGACAAAGTTGGGGTCCATCGGGGCCCGGTAATGGTCGATGACGCGCTCGCCGCCCGCTGGCTGCGATGTCTCAGGCCTGTCGGCGACCAGGTCCATACCACACACCGGACAGCTTCCGGGTTTGTCTGACACAACCGACGGGTGCATGGCACAGCGATAAACCGTCGTCGATTCCTCGACCATCCCCGGTTGCTCTGCTGGTGTTTCCATCAGCCATGCCCCAATGCCAACACCCACGGCTACAGAGATGGCGATTGCGGTAATCTGTTTGAGCATCTTTGCTTCCTCGCGTTGTCGAACCTGCTGCAGTCTTTAGAACAGCCGCTTGCCCACCACGGCTTCCAGTCTGGCGAGACTCTTCTCGTATTCGGTCAGATGGTGATAGTAGGCAGTCTCGAAATCGAACAGCGTCACCTGGTTGTCGAGAAGGGTGAGAAAATCGACCTTGCCGACTTGGTATCCGGCCATGGCCGATGCCAGCGCCTGTTCGGCCTGCGGAATGATGGCGGTCTTGTACAGGGCCGCCTCTTCTCGGTGTGCGGTTACGTCTATGAAGAGTTGCTGGATCTGCAGGAACACTTGCTGACGTTTCTCTTCGTATTCCGCCTCCGCCGCCCGCATCCGTGCACGGGCCGCCATGGCGTGGTGGTGATGCATGCTGCCCTGGAAGATGGGCAGGTTCAGCTGCACTCCGACGGACAGAAAATCGCTTCCCGCCACCGGATCACCGTCGAAGTCGCGCTGGGTGTAGCCGACGCTGACGTCGAAGTCCGGCCGGCTCTCTCTGTGCGCCAGCTCTTCCTCCGCCCGCCAGCGGTTGGCCCGCGCGCGGATCCCCTTCAACAGGGGGCGGTTCGCCAGGGCCGTCTCCTGAAGGTTCGCCACATCCAGGACACCCGGCGTCGTCACGACCTCAGCAGTCCGGCCCAGGAGCGCCTGCGGCTGCCGATTGAGGGTCGTGTTGAGCTCAGCCGCGGCGCGATCTCTCCTCTGTCGCAGGCCGATCAGGCGGACATTCAGCTTGGACAGCGAGACCTGTGCCTTGAGGACATCTTGCTGCAATCCCCTGCCGACGGCGTACTTCGTCTGGGCAATGCGGATAAAGTCTCGTATGAGCGACCGGTTCTCTTCGGTAATGTCGATCGACCGATCGAGAAAGTGGAGGGTCAGATAGGCCTGCTTGACCAAGTTGACAATCGCTCCCTCCCGGTCTCGCAGACCAGCCTCGACGACACGCGCCTCGCGTGCAGCCACTTCCCCTCTCGCGGCTCGCTTGCCCCAATAGGGCAATCTCTGCCTCAAGACGAGCCGCTTGCCGCTCATGGGAGTGCTGTTGAAATCGAAGTCGCTGAGCGGCACGTTGCTCAGCTCCAGGGCGATCATCGGGTCGTTCAGCGCCCGTACCTGGGGGATGCGGGCCTCGGACGCCTCCAGCCGATGGCGGAGGACGGCGAGGCTGGGATTGTTGGCCAGCGCCTCTTCGATCAGCCTCTCCACGTTCAGCCTCGCCGGCTCGGCACCATGGGCGGCGATTGCCGAAGCCGCCACGGCGACGCCGCAGACTACTGTCAGTACTCGTGTCATGACGCTCGCTCCGCTTACCAGACCGTCTCTCATATCGCTGCTCTCAGAAGTATTTCGCGTCGATTTTCACTTTGATCTGAGCAATCGTCTTCCCTTCGGCAAACCATTTGAAGGCGTCACGGCCTTCTTCGTTGCACTCCAGTCAGGTGGGGGGGCAGCCGCCGGTGTAGCAGTACGTCAGCGACTCGTCGCAGCAGGCACAAGGCACCTCGGAGACGACGTCGGGGATTTCCTTGAGCAATGCCTGGTACAGGGGTAGGCCGTCTTCGGGCAGGACGACCTGCCGCAGCGCGACCAGTCTCTGATCTCCGTCGGATTTTCCGGTGTTGAAGCTGGATCCGTAAATGGCCACCACAGCCACGACTACAGCAGCAGCGGCGATGGCGGATCTGGCGCCTGGGCGCATCATCATTGTCTCCTATGCGGTAACCGACAGTCTGATTGGCTGTCAGGGTCAGTGGGCGGCGCCCGAAGCAACCGAGCGCCGCCACAGACCACGGACCATCAGTCGATCTCTTCCACTTTCGTCACTTCAAGGGTGTTCAGACCGCCGGCGGCATAGGTCAGCCCTTCCACCTTGACATGCTTTGCCAGGTGAGGGAGAACCGCCTCCTTCGGGTCGCCGTGTCCGGAGGGGATGATGAGATAAATCCGCTCGGTGCCGTCTTCGACAAAGCCGAGCGGCATCCCCAGATTGGCGCAGTACACGGCACACTTGATGTGCTTCTCCCCGCGTGAATCGTGACGCAGATAGCAGGTGATGTCGATGATTTCGCCCTTCCCGGAATACATGTCCATCTCCGCATCGGCATCAGGTGCCGCGGCGGACGTCCCCTTGGCGGCATGAGCGTCTGAACCGTGGCTGTGAGCGCTACTGGAGTGCCCGTCGGCGGCGACCTTCTCGGTGTCTTTCGTTTCGTCACCGCCGGCGCTAGCCGCCCCCAGGCAGAAAACCAGCGTTGTCATCGCGATTGCGAGTGTCTTCATCTTCAGCTCCTTTGTCTGCGGCTGCCGCCGCACTTGTGGCCTGTTCTGGCAGCATTCGGTTTCGCGACTCCCCGTTTCGGCTAGAGCGCGGACTCCCCGAAGACTGCCACGGTGAGCGGCGCTGGTGCCCGACCAGTTGGCTCCCGACGCGGTTATGGCCGGAGTCAACTGCGCCGCAAGCGACGCCGCTCAGATAAGTTGGGAGGGAACAGGCCGTTCTGGCGCCTGCGAAAGTCCTCCCAATGGGTATGTGTTTGAGTTCTGGTGCCGCGGTTGAAGCGTCCCGGCTGCAGGGATCGCCTAGCCGAGAGGACAGCGATTTGGCAGGCCGACGCACTGGCCCTCAATCAGCCACCCGCGCGGCGAGTACAAACCAGCCGCACCAATCCTGTGGAAGGTCTAAATCAGGTAGGAACGCTTGATCAGATAGAGAGGCGGGCCCGGTATGTCGCCATCGGCAGGCCCGAAACTGGTAGCAACGCGGAGGTTGATCGGATTCGAGACCGTCGCCCTACTGAGCGCCAGCCGCGCGTCCGGGTTGGTCTGGCTCGGCCCGGTCAGGACACCTACGGCGCTGGAGAAGTCCTCGGTGGCATCCGTGATACAGCAGGAGCAGACGAGCGCCGCCGATTCGGCAGCATTAGGCGCGTGACAGACCAGACTCTCGAGCTTCTGCACATCACACTGGCTGCAGCTGAGGGAGTTGCCACTCCCGGCCAGCAGGGCTGCCGCCATGATGAGAGCTGTAAGTGATCGTCCTGTCATGAGTCGCGTCATCGAGTAATGCTGAACCCCAAAATGGATATCGATCGCTCTGCTACGGTTCGTTTTCTGAATCTACCGTATTGGTGCGATTGCGCAAGCTTTGAAGGCGGTAGGACCCATTGAGGGCCATGAAACCTAACCTTCCCGCAGACGCCGAACTCCCGTGGCAGTTCCGCCAACGCGCCGAGCATGTTCCGCTGGCGCAACCAGCATGCCTCGCTCAGGCGCAACGTCAATAGGCGAGCTCGGCCCCATCAGCCGCTTCTGGGCGTGGTTAGCGCGACCTCGACGTCGTGCCTGTTTTATGGCCACTGGCTTGGCGATGAATCCATCGAAGCCGAGCTGCTCCAGTTCCTCCTGGTTCGCATAGCCGGAAATCGCCACTACGGGCAGGTCGGGGTGCTGCTCCCGGATGCGGGCGAGCAAGGCCACGCCGTCCATCTTCGGCATCCTGATATCGGTCACCACCAGATCCGGCTTGTCGCGGGCGATCGCTTCCAGCGCGTTCTTGCCATCGGTCGCTTCGACGACATCGAGAGTGGCAAGCGCCTGTTTGGCGAACCGGCGAAACGCGGGCTCGTCGTCGACGATCAGCACCCGTAGGAAGGCGGCGCGCTGAAGCCCGGCGATGACGGACCGCGCGTCGTCTGCGTCCATCCCCCCTTTGTGCTCGAGCAGATCCATCGCCCCCTCGGCGAGGATGCGGTGTTCCTTGAGGAGCTTGGCATAGTTCACGCGTTCCTCCATGTAATCCCGCGTCCGCACGTTGTCGTTGATGATCTTACCGGCCAGAATTTCGATGATGTTGCGATAGATTCTGACCTCGATGTCCATGTTATCGCGCAACAGGGCGTCGAATTCGGACCGGGGGATACGAAGAAACGTGCTGACCTCGAGCGCCTCGATCCTGGCTGAGTGCTCTGAGCGGCCAACCATGCCCATCTCGCCGACCGTCGATACAGGAACCACGGTCGCCACGCGCTGACCGGCCTGAGTCACGGCGAGCTGGCCCGATGTCAGGATATACATCTCGCCCCCCGGAGTGTCCGCCCTGAGTGGCTCCCCGGCCTCGACGCGCCCGGACTTGCCTACGGCCAGCAGCTTCTCAATCTGGGTGTAAGACAGGCCGTTGAATAGAGGGATCTGTTCGATGCTCGCGATCAGGTTTGCGACCTCGTCCTGGGGCATGGTCGTTCTCCTTGGTGAGTGCGTCCTGACAGCTCGTCTCCGCACATCCAGAGCCAGTGGCCTGCTGCTGCCAAGACTCACAGGGATCTGGCTCACAGGGATCTGGCTCACGGGATCTGGCGTATTGGGATCTGGGATATTGTAACTACTTTTCCCGACGCCACCAAGTCGCAATTTCAACCGACGGCGGGTGTCAATGGTCTTCGTTGCGCCAGAGGGGGTCATGCGAGACGGCCAAATAACCTGTCAGCGAGCTAACGCGACTGCCTGCCGATCAGGATCCGGTTCTTGGGGGTGATCTGTTCGGGGATGTAGGCCCAGCGGACATGGTACCCGGCTGCCTTGAGGCGATAAGTTCGATCCACGTCGAAGGCGGTGTCCACTCCCAGCGCCAGCCGGACGGCCTGCGGCGCGGCGCAGGCGCCCCGCGGATAGCAGCAGGGCATCACCGCCACCGAGCCCTTGAGGCGGATGGCGCAGTCGATGGAGCGATCGGTGAGCACGCCGCAGGCATGGCTGCTGATGATGGTCGCACCCGCCTCGAGCCGCTCGTGTGCAGTGGCGACGGGCCCCACCCGGTATTCCACTTTCGCCTCGATCCACGGTCCCACGCGGATCGCGGCGGCGAATATCCGGGTGAAGCTGGGCGGCTGGCGTTCATCTGTGAGCACGACGCTCTCAACGCGACGCTCATACAGCGCGAAGAGAATCCCCAGGAGCCCGTGCCCGCAACACAGATCCGCCACGCATGCCGCCCTGACCTCCTTGCGGACCCGCGTGAAGAACTCGAAGCACTCCAGGACTTCCTTGAAGGGCACGGTGCGCTCGCGCGCCAGCTCGCGCACCAGCCTGTCCTGCAGACTGTCCGACGGGAAGTGGCGTCTGGCGATCGACTCCCTGAGGGTCGTGCGCGAGGACAGCAGGACGCCAAAGTCAACGTCGTTGAATTGCCGGAAGCACTTGAAGTTGGAGCTGCCCGCCTCTACCGGCGGTGTCATCCGGCGTACGAGTAGGCCGGTACTCCGCGCACACCCGGATCGATCTTCACCAGCGATCCGGCCAGCGGCTGCTCGCGCCGAGCGCTTTCGTCCATTCCGTGAACGGCGGAGGTTACGTAGAGCTCGTCGAGCTGGTCTCCGCCGAAGGCACACGAGGTCACATTCGACATGGGGAGTCGGAGATCGCGCAGTAGCTTGCCAGTCCCCGGATCGTAGCGTCTCACCCCCCAGCCCCCGAAGACGGCGACCCACAGCATGCCGTCCTCATCTATCGACATGCCGTCGAACCCCCCGGCACCTTCGTTGGTGACGACCACGCGCTCTCCCGAAATAGCGCCCGTGTCTACCGCGTAGTCAAAGGCCCTCACGGTGTTGGCGGCCGTGTCGATGTAGTACATGATCTTGCTGTCAGCGGTCCAGACGAGGCCGTTGGAGATGGTGACGGGGGCAACCTTCTGTGTCACCGAGTGATCGACATCCAGACAGTAGAGAGCCCCCCGATCGGCAGCGCCGTTAAATTCCATCGTCCCGGCCCAGAACCGGCCGGCGGGATCGCACTTGCCGTCGTTGAAACGGTTGATGGGAAGCCCTCTCTCCGGGTCGGCGATGGGCGTGATCTTCTCGCTCTCCAGGTCGAGGCTGGCAAAGCCGTTGTGCAACGCCAGCATCAGACCTCCACTCGCCCTCTTCACCACCGTGCCCACCGCCTGGCAGGTCTCGATGGTCCGATTGCCGCCGCTGGCCGGATCGTAGATGTAGAGCTGGTGCGAGAGGATGTCGACCCAGTACAGCAGTTTTTCCTCCGGATCCCACACAGAGCCCTCGCCCACATGCGCGCGTTTCTCAACTACCAGTTCAGGGTCCACCTTCTCCTCGGCCATCGCCCGTCTCCTCAGAATAGTTTCGTGCAGCGCTCGCGCCCCTGAGAGCGCGAGAAAGCGAATTTAGACGCTGAATAGAAAATGCAGGATGTCCCCGTCACTGACCACGTAGTCCTTCCCCCGCGTCTGCATGCAGCCTTGTGCTTTGGCAGCCTGTTCGGACCCGGCGGCGATAAAATCGTCGTAGCCGATGACCTCGGCGCGGATGAAGCCGCGCTCAATGTCGCTGTGAACCTTGCCCCCCGCGGTTGGAGCCAATGAGCCCCGTGATACGGTCCAGGCGCGGCACTCGTCCTCACCGACGGTGTAGAACGACATCAGTCCGAGAGCGTCGTACGCGGCGGTGTTGACGCGGTCCAGCCCCGACCACTCCAGGCCCAGCGCCTCGAGGAACTCCTGACGCTCCTCCGCGTCGTCGATAGCCATCACTTCCCCCTCGATCTTACACGAAATCGCCACCGAACCCGGACCAAAGTCACTGGCCAGATCCTCCTCAGAGACATTGTAGACGCACAGTTGGGGCATGAAAGTGACCAGATCCAGGCTCTGGATCTCCTTCAGCTCGTGCTCTGGCAGATCAAGACCGATCAGCGGCTCGCCTGCCTCCAGATGGGGGAGACACTTCTCGAGGGCGGCCTGCTCCTGCTTCTGCTCGGCACGGAGCCCGGAGCGAGCCTCCTTTGCCAGTCGCTCGAGCCGCGTTTCCACCAGCTCGAGGTCGGCCAGCACCAACTCGGTCTCGAGGAGATCTCGATCTCGCTTCGCATCCACCGACCCGGAAGGATGGTAGACCTGGTCCGACTCGAAGGAGCGAACGACCAGGCACATCAGCTGGCAGCGCCGCGCGGCTTTCATCCAGAGGGACGCGCCCGAACCGGTGCTGGCGTCGGGGCACAGGACGAAATCATTCTCGGCGTACGTGGCCTTCTCCGGCTGAAAGATCTCCGCCAGCGCATCGACGCGCCGATCGCGGATAGAAGCAATCCCCTCCAGCACCTCCCCAGGCTCGCGCGAATCCGGCACGGCACGCCCCGTCAGCATGGAAAAAAGCGTCCTCTTGCCGGCCTGCGCCAGTCCTATCAGTGCAATCTGCATCTCTTGTGTGTCCCGATCTCGATGTGGATCCGCGTGAACGGATAAACGAAAGACAGACTAATACATGTACGAAATTCCGCCTCACCTGTCATATCCCAGATCCGCATCCCAGATCCGCATCCCAGATCCGCATCCCAGATCCGCATCCCAGACCAGCGGGCGCCTGGTGCGACTCAACACACCTCAAGATTGGCGTACCGCCCGGTGCGTCTGAAAGGACGTTGAAGTGGTTGACGGGCAGCCGGCGCGCTCACGGGAGAAGCGCCTTCCACCCCTTGGTTTGGGGTAGCACCGCTTGACGCATCAGCCAGGATCAGCGCATCTTCCGTAGCTCCTGACGCCCGGTGCGGGAGATCTGGGCTGGCTGACCCCAATCGCACCAGCCCCGGTCGTGCCGCACCGCGAAATGGACCTAGGAAATGGACATAGACAGACTCGGGATACGCCATGGATGACCCTACTGTTACTGAGCAGATCGAAAAGAGCTCACGCGGCATCGGCTCGCTGAAAATCACCCGAATCGAGCCCATAATCACCCGTACGCCGATGAGTGGGTCGCCCGCGGATGAGTTCATCGAGATGCCGCCGATCGGCTCCGTGAGTAAGCGCGTGGGGATCGGGATTCGGCTGGATCACGCCAGCCCTGCAAGATTCAAAGGACATCGCCAGACCACCCTGGTGAAAATCACCACGGATCAGGGCGTCATCGGCTGGGGCGAAGCGCATGCGCCAGCCGCGCCGGCGGTACACGCAAAGGTGATAACCGATCTGTTGGCGCCGATCCTCATCGGCCAGGACGCGCGCGACATCGGCCCACTGTGGGACAAGATGTATTCCAGCCAACGGCTCAGGGGCTATGCCACCGGCTTCTTCACTGAATCCATCGCCGGCGTGGACATCGCGCTGTGGGATATTCTGGGAAAGTTTGTCGGGGTACCGCTGTATCGATTGCTGGGTGGGAAATACCGCGACAGCATACCGACCTATAGTAGTGGCGGTAGCCCGGAGGAAGCTCTGGCGGCGATGGAAGCGGGCTTTCCGGCGGTCAAGATGGGTTTTTCAAGGGGTGTCGGTTCTGAAGATTTCGAGCGCGTCATCAGCGTATCCGAGGCCGTGGGCGCCAGGGGCCAGTTGCTGGTCGATTCGCTGGGTGCGTTCAAGTTGCACGAGGCGATCAGCGTCGGAAGGAAGCTGGATGAATTGGGGAATATAGGTTGGTTCGAAGACGCGCTGATGCCGGAAGACACGACCAGCTACCCGACCTTGACCGGGGCCCTCGATACGGCGATCTGCGTGGGCGAGACGCTGTCCAACCGTTTTCAATTCCGCGACCTCTTCGTCAACCGGGGGGCGGACGTGGTCAACCCGGATGTAAGCCGGGCCGGTGGCGTTACCGAGTGCAAACGGATCGCGGATATGGCCGACACCTTCGGCATACTCTGGTCGCCGCATGTAAGCTCCGGCTTGCCACCCTATGTCGCGGCTTCAATTCATCTGGCCGTAGCCACGCCAAACGCGGTGATTATGGAGGCGGGCAATATCCACCACGCCACGAATGTCGGGGACTCACGTGGCAATGTGCTGCTCAAAGAGCCGCTTGAATTCAGCGCCGGGAAGGTGATGGTACCGGAAAAGCCGGGGTTGGGCATCGAATTTGATGAGCAGGAGTTGCGGAAGATCGTTGTCGGGTGACGCGGATCCCTGGAGGTTGGGTGTGGCACTGGGTGTCCGGTCTCCTCTGCCGGTTCCAGCACAGCATTCACGAGACTATAGCTGTTGCTGTTGATCTACTCCTCTCTATATCGATCGCCGAGGAACCTGGCTAGCCGGAACCGCCGCAAGAGCGTTCGGACAGTCAGGCCGGCGATCAGACATCAATCCTGGTGACTGCTACAGATGTTCATCCAGAAAGTCCAGCTTGTCCACGACCGCCTGCTCCTTGAGGGACAGCTCTCCTGGTCCTACGAATCCATCGAAACCGTGCCCGGCATCGGGTACAGTGATTAGGCGATGCTCGACGCCGGCCCTCGCTAAGGCGTCCGCCATCTGCACTGACTCATCACACGGTATCATGGTGTCAGCTGTTCCGTGGAGCAGCACCGTCGGAGGGGCCAACAGCGCCAATGCGATGAGGGTCGATACCTGCCAGCTCTGGGCCATGATCCCGAATCCAGTGCAGTGCATCCCTTACATCATCGATGATCGATGGGAGCGTGACGTCGGGCAAGAGCCGATAGTCGATCGAGATGACCGCATAGCCTCGACGAGTGTATATGTATCCGTGACCACACTCCTTGCGCGACCCCTCTCTGAAGGCCCCCCATGGAGAAACAGGATGGCTGGCGTCGGAGGGACGGCGGATTCGTCCCTGTGAACGTCGAGTAGGAGGTCACCCTCTGGTGTGCTCTTGTACGTGTATGTTTTCTCGATGTTGGGCAAGTTGTGTTTCTTGTGTTTCCTCAGTGCTGAAATCGGCCAGATAGTGTGTGCTGTAGCCCGCAGACGGAAAGCCGGTTGCAGATTGAGCCCAGCGCCTCTCAGTACGGACGCGACTGCCACAGCGACGTCATTTGAAGCGGAGCTGGGCCGGACGACCAAGCTCCGCTCCCCGTCAGAAAACCCTCCTGCCCACTTACCGTGACGCCATTGATGGTCCCTGTCACGCGAACGGACAATTGAGCGGCGACATGGTGGATCGCTTAGGTTCTGTCCGAATCCCGCCAGAAACTATGGGTGGCGTTTGCACCAGCACCACCTGTAGTCTGCTCCAATTATGTGCTTCGGATTTCTCGATGAGACGCTACACGTCGCCCTCTATATCAGTCTCGTGAAGAAGCCGCGCTCCGTGATGGACAGTGAGCACGTGTATTTTGTCCTGATGAATCCGATAGATGAGTCGGTAACTATGAATGCTGACTTCCCGGATTGATTCGTCTTGCATTTCCGCTACAACTCGGCCCAAGCTTGGATGGCCACTGAGATGGTCAGCGACTTGGAACGCCCGGTCGGCGAAGACTGCCGCGACTTGAGGAGCATCCCGGGCGATAAACAGGCAGATCGCCTCCAGATCATCCAGCGCTTGAAACGTCCACTTTACTTCAGCCATTGCGCCATTCGGTTGCGGGCCTCCTCTTGGCTTACAAGCTGACCATCTTCGGTTTGGGCAATGCCCTTCTCTATCTTGTGGATCAGATAGAGTCGCTCGATCCCGTCCTCAACGCTAGCATCGTCCGGTAACTCTTGGATTGCCTTTAGCATTTGTTGTTTTAGTTCCACGCTCTGAACCTCCGTAGTGAGCGACCGTCTGCAAGGGGAGACTGGCTTAGAAAAAAGCAGATAACAGTATTGTACGATTTCAAGGACTCCGACGCCAAACAGCGTCGCGCTTTGGCAGCGCCAGCGGCCTGTCTCCCAGGCGTTTGGCTGTCTCGATACCCTTCCCTATCGGTCTTGCCTTCTGCGCGACCAAGTATCGATATTTCCGTCGATCTCCCTCGCGTTACATATCACTGAACTTGGGGAGATCCATGATCTCGACGAAAGTAGCACCGGCTATGGCTGGGTTACTTCCCTCCAGAGACATATCGTCAAACAGACGGCGTATCCCGTGGTATACCCGACCGATCGGACCTTGCACTCCTTGCACCTATTTCTGGTAGTTCGCATGCGCGTTGTCGTCAATTCACGGACCCTCCTCCAAATCGAGCTCGGTGACCATTCGCCTCAACGCTGCAAGGCTCTGTAGTGCCTTTTCGCGAGGCCTGACCTCGATGCAGTAGTCGAGGACGTCTGCTCTTGCCAGGATTGGCAGGAGTTGAGTGAAGTCCAACTCACCACTACCGATCACACGATGGCTACGAGCTTACCCTCCCTCTGCCAGAAGTCGTGTAGGTGGACCTGCTTCACTGAATCCAGGTGTTGTAGGAAATACTCCTGGACTTCAGGTTTACCTCTATTCTTCGCTACATCCCAGCACAGGAACAGATCGCCAGCTCCGATGTGACGATCGAGCACTTGAAGTGTCTCATGATCCATTTTGTAGTTTTCGACGCAGAGGATCAGTCTTCCATCCACAAGATTGATCAATCGATCTATGCCTAATCGAAGTGCCTCGTGGTAGACAGGCCGATCCTGTTGAGGATATGGCTCTTCGGGAATGGAGTCTGTTCGGAACAGCACCGGTGAGCCCAGGTGAACTGTGATGATGTGGGCACCAACCTCGACGGAAAACGCGATGAGCGCTTTGTAGTAATTGAATATTCCCTCAAGAAGCAGATCATCGGTAATGAAGAAGGAGACGGCTTCGTCAGGTGCATGCAGCGAGAGATTGCAGCCGGTCTTATTTGAGAAAGCTTTCAACTGTTCACGGTCTGTCGACCCAATACGGTTGAAAGAGAGGTGAGGACATTCGTCTGCAACCTGCACGCCGCTGAAGCCGTTCAAGTGGGCGAATTGCAAAGCTGACAGGATAGTATCGTCGTACACGGCATGGTAGCTGACTCGATCCATGATATCGAACACTACCTGATGCTCCCTGGTTGGGGTGGGTGGATGTAGCTCGCGGACTTGAAGGTCCCATCGGAGTCAAGAACCGCTGTCCATGCTCACGACTGTGGCTTTTGTGTGCTTTTGTGCATGAATGAAGAGAGAGCCCGGTAGCCCTTGCCCAGGAAAGTCCTCGAAGTGATCGGGGGTCTCTCCCCCCCACTCGTCCACGTCCATGATCTCGCACCCGACCGCGATCATGGCCTTGAGTTGATCGCTGACTGTCCAATGGTACATGTAGTGTTCTGCGCCGAATCGGTCGATGAGAACCCTTGGGCCACTGTGGAAATAAGGATACTCGATTTCAAGTCGCGACTTGTCCTTCTTCCATATAGTGGAGAAGGGATGATGATCCCTGATAACCAGGCCGCTCTACCGCCTGGCAAAAGAATCCGTGCAGCTTCTCGGCACACCGCCTCGAGATTTGAGAACCAGAAGATTGCAACGCCTCCCATGAAGACCAGATCGAACTGATTGCTCTCAAGTTCAGGTATGTGCGTTACATCCGACCGGATGAAAAGGACATCCAGATCCAGTTCTGAAGCACGCTGCCTGGCGACCTCTAGCTGGTTCTCGGAGATGTCGACTGACGTAACGGTAGCGCCCAGACCGGTCAGTGCAAAGACAGCGCGATTGTCTCCGCTGGCAAAGACACAGGCTCTCTTGCCGTTCAGGTCACCAAACGCACGCAAGTGGACGTCATCAAACATAATCGACGGGTCGCTGTGGCAGAGGTGCCAGTTGCCCATTTCGTCCTTCAGTTCCTTCCACCGTTGGGCATCGGCATTCCAGTGTGACCTGTTCGCCTCATGACATTGGTTCATGGTCATTCCCCCCTGGCACGAGTCTCGTTGCTTGTCACGATAACGACACGTAGTATAGAAGGGTATATGCCCTGGACGAGAAAACAATGCCGTTCCACAGATGTATTGGTATTAGCGGCCAAGATCAAGTTTGTACTTAATTAGAACACGCCCTACGCTTCTACCATCATCCTCCCGCTCAATTTCTCTGAACCCGGCTTTGAGGTACATCCTCTGTGCCGGGGCAAAGAATCGATGTTCTCCGGTAACGACAAGAATACTCTTCACCCCCAGGGCATTACACCGACGAACGATCTCGACCACTTGGCCTGTGCCAACACCTTTCCCACCGTTCTCAGGCAATACACAATTGCGACTTATCGTGGCTTCTGTACCGTCAGAAAAGAAGGAAAAGAAACCGACCACAATTCCATCCAATTCGGTCAAAGATACGATCTCGTCCGTCTTGGCAAGGTCCTCAAAAATGTGGTCATCATACTCTTTCCACATTGAGTCACTAGGAATCCAAGGAAACTCATTCAATTCCTTGAGCGGTTGGTAGCTTCGGGTAAGAAGCGTACAAATCACTCCTTGGTCAGAAGACTCTATATCTCTGTATATCAAATGCACATAGTTTCACTAAGTCAACAGAAAAAAAACCAAAGAACTGAAAAGAAAGAAAAACCTTGACGGCGGTTACCTAAAAGAGATTGCATGTTAGCGATTCGCCATCCTTTGAGATCGGCACTGAGTCCAACCACCGACATAACCCTCTGGTTGCATAAGAACTGCTGATTTCAGGCTATGAACTGCCACATTGTTGTCACTTGCGGTTCCGCTGAAAAGTGGGGTTTTTGGTGTGTGCGAAGACACCGATCCCCCCTATTCAGGAGGACACCGCAAGTGAAGTTTAGCAAGCAAGCAATTTTGGCCCGTTTCCGCAAGATGCCGGTTATCCGTTTCGAAGACCAGCAGCTTACTTCGTTTGGTGGCGTGATTGTTTTTCTGGCCCTGTTTCAGCATCTGGATCTGAAAGCTCGACTCAAGGAATGCTTCCAGCACTTGAAGGGTTCGCCCATCTTTGGACCGCATCGCATCGTTTTGGTGCTCATCGTGCATCTGTTGTTGGGCTTCCGGCGCTTGCGGGACGTCGACTACTACCGGGATGATCCACTGGTACAGCGGCTGCTGGGCCTGCGTCGTCTGCCCGATGTGGCCACCATCTCCCGTGCCCTGAAGGTCATGGATCGCGAGAGTGTCGTGCGGGTTCGCCAGCTTTCCTCCACGTTGGTAATCGAGGGCCTGCAGCGGGAAATGTTCCCCCGCTTGACCCTGGATTTTGATGGCTCGGTGACGTCCACCCAGGGACACGCCGAAGGCACGGCCGTCGGATTCAACCCAAGGAAGAAGGGTGCGCGCAGCTATTACAACCTGTTTTGCACCGTAGCTCAGACCGGACAGTTCCTCGATGTCCTTCACCGCCCCGGCAATGTCCATGACAGCAACGGGGCTCACGAGTTTATGATGGAGAACTTCGATCGAGTCCGTACTGCCTTCCCCGCGATCAGGCTAGAATCCCGCATGGATAGTGCCTTCTTCAGCGAAGAGACGCTGACCCTGATGGACCTGTATGGCGTCGAGTGCACCGTCAGCGTCCCTTTCGAACGCTTTCCCGTGCTCAAGCAGATGATCGACTCGCGCTGTCGCTGGCGCTATCTGGATGGCGATCGCTTCTACTTCGAAAGCGACTGGAAGCCGAAATCGTGGCCGGCTACATACCGCTTCCTGTTTGTGCGCCAAAAGGTGCGACGCCAGGTAAAGGGCGCCCTGCAACTGGATCTGTTCGTACCCCGCTCCTTCGACTACGACTACCGCGTCGTCGTTACCAACAAGACGGGCTCTGCTCGTAGCGTGCTGCTCTTCCACCATGGCCGCGGTTCCCAGGAAGGGATTTTCGCTGAGGCCAAGCAGCACACCGGCCTCGACCTGATCCCCACCCGGCGCTTGGTCGGCAACCAGATGGTCACACTGTGTGCGATGATGGCGCATAACCTGGGACGAGAAATTCAGATGCTGGCTCATCCGCGTTCCACCTACTCCCGTGCCAAACGCCCGGCCGCCTGGGTTTTCCAGACCTTGGGCACCCTCCGTCACCGCTTCATCCAGCGCGCTGGCCGCCTCACCCAGCCCCAAGGAAACCTGACCCTCACCCTCAGCCCCAATCCCATGGTCGAAAACGACCTGTTGCATTTTATCGACGCGGTTCAGAAGGCGGCCTGACTGCGCGCACACGTTTCAAGGCCGATTTATGCAACGTTAGGGTTAACTTAACAAGTTTCGTCGGGCAACAACCCCCGTCGCATCCGATGATGCCACCGCCACCGGGCCCAAACCGTCTCTTCATCCGTGGGATCGAAGGACAAACGCTGAAGTGCGTCCTCGGGGCCTGAAGCACCTGTGGTCACCTCCATTTCGATTTGAAACAGCCGAATTCGCTGGACGATCTTCCCGACCGCTGGATCTCTTGGCCATTGACCGTTCTCCGACAGTCGCTGAAATGCTCTCCGCAGCGTCAGGGGGCTGACCTCGGAATGCGTTGTCTCCAACGCCTCAAGACGTCTGATAAGCTCACGCTTCATCACATTCCCCCTCGGTTCTTCACCGCTTCCTCCAGTTTCTCCAGGCGTTCCGCCAGCTCCTCCTCGAGCAGACGCATGTCGTGCACTCGGCACTGCTGCTCGCCCAGACGCCCAACGCGTCCCAGGCACAAGGTTTGAGAAGTATCGAACATGGTTTTATTCCGCCCATACTTGACCTCGAAGAGCTTGATGGCCGGCTTCTTGTAGAGGCAGAGGAGGCTTTCTGGACCAAGCAACTGCTGGACGTTGCCGGGGTTTTCGCAGGAATTTCGTCGGGTGCCGTGATAGCTGCAGCACGTAAAGTCGCAGAAAAAATGACTTCCGGGAGGATTGTGTGCCTACTGGCAGATGGGGGCTGGAAGTATCTCTCTACCGGGTTGTGGACACGCAAATACGGCGATATCGAGTCTGATATTCAAGGCAAAATATGGTGGTGATCTAGCGAACCGTGGGGCTCTTCATGGACTGGTTATCTCAAACACTCCACGATACGCTCGGCGATCACCAGAGTGGGCAGATTAGTATTCGCCCGCGGGATAGTCGGAATGACGGACGCGTCGGCAACGTAGATGTTGGCGGCCCCGTGAACTTTGCCTAGCTCATCGACCACGGCCTGGGGGTCGGAGGATGGCCCCATCTTGCACGTGCCTACGGGGTGGTAATAATGCAGGCCGGACCGTCGCACGTCCTCACTGTTTACGCACTGGGCAGATGAAGGCAGTTCGTCGCCGATCAGGCCCGCCAATGGCTGGTTCTGCGCGATCTCTCGGGCCAGTTCCATGCCGTTCATTAGGACAGAGATGTCTTCGTCATCAGCATCGGTGAGATAGGCCGTGTCGATGATGGGTGGAGCTGTCGGCTCGCTGCTTGATAGGCTAAGGCTCCCTCGTGAAAGGGGCGTCATATTCGCCACCGGAATAGTACACGCCCAGCGTCTGTCGTCGGTCGGCCCTACAGATGTAAAAGGATATATGTGCAGATCATAGAGCTCGGTACCGTCGGTACTACGAGCCTTTGCAATGCTCTGTTCTGTAAAAGGGACGTGGCCTTTTAAAACAAAAGCTTCCATAGCCGAAAAAAGCTCAGCGCTGCTGTAGCGCAGATTCACAACCGGGTGGTCATGCAGGTTATGTCCGACTCCCGGCAGATCGAAGACGGTAGCAATTCCCAGACATCGAAGATCATAGGCAGGTCCTATTCCGGAACGTAACAGGACCGCCGGTGAGCCGTAGGCGCCAGCACAGACAATAATACGATTTGTGTCCACAGTCGCACCACCGCTAGGTCCAATGATGTCTACGGAGGTGCCGCGCCCTTGGGTGAGATTGATCTTATCGACTATGGTATCTCCAAGTACAGTCAAACACCCGCGGTCGCGTACTGGATCTAGATAGGCCATCGCTGTGTTCCACCGTATGCCGTCCACGATGTTGACCGGCGAGGTACCTACGCCAACGTCCTCGTCGAGGTCGTTGAGATCGGTCCCGAGAGGCAAACCGGCTTGTATCATGGCCTCGAGACATGCAGCATGGAAGGGTGTGATCTCAGTAGGTGCGAACGTCCGGACGCACAGAGCGATCTCCGCCTTGTGAAAGAAGGGCAGTAACTCGTCAGTCGCCCAGCCGTGGTTGCCGGCGGCTTCCCAGCCGTCGTAGTCGGCCCGGCTGCCTCGTAGACATATGCAACCGTTGTGCGCTGAACAACCACCGATGACCTTGGCTCTCTGTAGCGGATGGTTGAGCTGACCTGTTCGTGCAGCGCTGGTATAACCCCAATCGTGCCTTTCGTGATCTGCTACCACACGGGCATCCAGCAGATCTGTAGGCCATTGGCCTGCCGACACCAGGCCGTAATCGTGCCCGGCTTCCACTAGAAGTACCGACTGGTTGGCCTGTGCCGCCAAACGGCCAGCGACGGCGGCGCCTGCCGTGCCTCCGCCGATAACGGTAGTGTCGGCAATTCGATTCTTTTGGGTCATTTGTCGAGGTTCAGGCTGTGTAAGCGGAGCTTAGAACCGGCGGGACTTGCCGCTGCTCGACGTCAAGGATCTGCAAGCGACCGGCCGCCAGCGGCGGGCGAATGGCCACGTTCGACCGCACGACCTGCGCCATACCTTCGTGACGCGGCTCCTGGATCTGGGTGTCCCCATCGAGCAGGTCAACTACCTGGCCGGCCACAAATCGATGGCCATGACCAAGCACTATGACCACACCCGGGAAGAGCGGTATGGCGGGGTTATTGAAGCACTGGTAGTCGCTCGGACCGTCACACCGCAAAATAGCGTTGCCTGCTTCCACGGGTATGGCTGATGTGCGGTGCGGTGCGGTCTCGCGCTTCACGCCCGGCTAGCGTTATTGCAATTCCCATTGGTGCTGGTGCAACATCTTCTCGACGGACATTAAAGACCGTCCCTCCCCACCGAGTGCCGACGGCTACCAGATCAAACCGCGAGAACGCTTTCGCCCGGCGATCGAAACAGAGATATCCGAGCAGCTCAGCATCAAAACCCCGCTCGCGGATAAGGCAGCACATCTCCCCGATTCGGTATGGTGAAGACGAAGGCGGATGCACACACCAGTCTCCCTCCTCGTACAAGAGTGCGTGCCCAGAAACCGTCAGCTCCACCCTGTCTGCAGTGGCATCTGTTACCCTCAATCTCAGCTCTACGTCTTGAAGGGCGTTGGCTGGCCAGGAAGGTGTTTCACCTCGAACACAATCCAGCATATGATAGCGGATAAGCCGCTGAGTCACTGCCTCTGGCATAAAGAAGACATCGCCGACAGAAACATCGGAAGGGACGATCGCTTGCATCTCAGACCCAAGGAACCACACATAATCCTGATTGTGGGCATCCCGTTGCCAGTCCGGCGGGCGTAAATCCACCTGCCGAGGCAGGTCTTGGCAGCCCAGATGCAGCACCAGACCATCTTCCGGATAGGTCCAGATAAATTCTGGATCGCGCCGTTTCAGTTCCCCAATCTCAAAAGCTTCGAGCTGGGTTTTACGTTCCTCCCAGTGGACCAGTGCCCGCTGAAGCATCTGAAGCAGTTGAGCTGGATTGCGTGTGGCTCGACTGCCGAGGAGTTCGCCCTCTGCCGTCGCTACGTACAATCCTTGATGATTTTTCCTGTGCTTTGTATCCGCCCTTCGAGCATGGGCGTCAGCGAAGGAATACTGGTATCGCCCCTGCCAGCTTATGAGGCGCAGGAACTGCCCTTCTTCGTCGTCCTGGTTCTGCAAGCGGGTGTTGTCCACAGCCACCGGCACGAATCTCTCAGTCAAAAGCTGAACGACCTGAGGATTGGAGAATACGAGCGCACGGCCCGCAACGCCATTGTTTCACACGCACCCAAGGGGATGTCCGTTCATCGCCCAGATGAAAATCGGCTTTCCTTCCCGCGCTGCCTTTTGTCGGCCTTCCCAGAGTTCTCCAAGCCAATCCACCTCTGTCCAACGTTCCTCGGATTGCCGTGCAGGCTTGTCACGGGAATGCGCCCGTGGCTTGCACGTCTCGAACAATTCCGCAAATGTTTCTTCGGTCAGGGGTGGCGGGGCATTAAAAATGTCTTGCTGGCGCACGATATAACTCCTTGCTTGGGTTGGCTACACCTTCAATTTTCCCCCACAGAATTCGATCTTGATTCCATGACGAACATTGACCGAATTTCTCTGATAGCAACCTAATAAAACACGAGTCTCTTTACGACCAATCGAAAAAGAGAGGGTGATATCGCGGGAGGTGGTCGCCTCAGACATTCCCATGCACATATCAATCGCATACCGTAAATTTCCTGTATAGGTATCCACGCCCATCAGGAACTTGAG
>Ga0066376_10001107_pt1 | contig 26214 bp, 24 predicted proteins | sample Knorr_S15_td_Bot_FD_77009 | JGI IMG/M metagenome (GOLD analysis project Ga0066376, IMG submission 77009) | Marine microbial communities from Southern Atlantic Ocean transect - Knorr_S15_td_Bottom_ad_5009_LV_A | ecosystem: Environmental > Aquatic > Marine > Oceanic | place: Southern Atlantic... | reverse complement strand
GATCCGGGGTGACCAACTATTCTGGTGTGGCGCTATACACATACTCCGCATTTGCATTGACCCTTAGGACCCTATTTCGCAAATACAGAGTCATATCATAGCACACGACAAAAGTTGAAAAGATTGTCATCCCCGCAGGCTTTAAGCGGGGATCCATAGCTTGGAGAGGCTGGATGGAAGTTCCCCTTCGGGGCGACTCTTCGAGCGCTTAGCGGTTCCCGCTTAAAGCCTGCGGGAATGACGGTTCTATTTACTCTGGTGTACTTTGATGATACGACACCTTATTTGTGAAATCGACCACTAAGCATTAAAACAATTTTTGTCGTGCGCTATGTCATTTTAAATAAAAAAAATGCTGGAGGTTAAGGGCTTTTTAACCTAATGTATCCTGTAAATTGGCGCCTGTCAATATCGCCGGTTTAATGTCCAGTTCTGGGATAAGACATCAAAACAATTATCGAGTTTTATGCCGGTACAATGTGGGAATAATCACGTTTTACCAATGAATAATGTGATCAAGATCACATTATATCTGCGAAATGATTGACAGATAATCATGACAGGTGTACATTGGCGCGTATGAAACGAGACCTCTATCATGCGCTGCGCACATGGAAAGCCTCATCCTGTCGAAAGCCGTTGCTATTAAAAGGCGCCCGGCAAACAGGAAAGACCTATCTGCTCAAAAAATTCGGAAGCGATACGTACGATCGTGTTTTTTATTTTAACTTCGAAGAAGAACCGGCGATGGACACCTTCTTTGAACGAAATTTAAAGCCGACGCGCATTTTGAATGAACTCTCTATTTATAGTAAGGCGGAAATTCATCCTGAAACGGATCTGGTGATATTCGATGAAATACAGGTGTCTGATCGGGCGCTCAACGCCCTCAAGTATTTTCAAGAAGAAGCCCCTACTTACCATATTGTTGCTGCAGGTTCCTTATTGAGTGCCAAGCTGTCCAGGTCAGGATCATTTCGGGTCGGTAAGGTGAACTTCTTGAATTTATATCCGATGACTTTCCTGGAATTTCTGGATGCGGTGGGTTCCTCGCGATACCGGCAGTTGCTGGAAGATATAGATCACTTTACGCCGTTATCTGAAATTTTACACAAAGATCTGATCGACCTGCTGCGGACGTATTACTTTATCGGCGGTATGCCTAAAGCAGTCTCTCATTTTTCAGAGACTGAAAACCACCATGATGTTCGAGAGATTCATCAGGAAATTATTAATGCATACATCCTGGATTTTGCCAGGCAGGCGCCTGCATCCGATATCCCAAAGCGGATGCACATATGGGACTCTATTCCGAAGCATCTGGCCGGGGAGAACAATAAGTTTAAATTTTCCACTGTTAAATCCGGCGCCCGAGCACGAGAATATGAAAATGCGATGACGTGGCTGGAAGATGCCGGATTAATATATCGTGTCTGCAGCGTTGAGAATAGTCGTTATCCTCTTCAGTATTATGCGGATCGTAGTGCTTTCAAAATTTACGTCCTGGATGTCGGCCTATTGGGCGCGATGGCTGGGCTTCCGGTCGATATTCTGGCGCAAGGCACCCGTATTTTCAACGAGTATGAAGGCGCCCTTGTTGAGAATTACGTAGCGCAGCAACTTATTTCGGCTGGACAAAATGAACTATACTACTGGCGCAGTAAAGGCGGGACGGCGAAACTGGATTTTCTCTATGAAACGGGAGAACACATCATTCCGCTTGAGGTCAAAGCCAGTGTGAATTCTAAAAGCAAGCGTTTGAAATCATATGATGAGCAGTTCACATCATCCTACCTAATAAGATCCACCCTGTTAAATCTCAAACAGGATGGTAAAATCTGTAATGTTCCGCTTTATGCCATAGGCATATTATCCAGTATTATCTCTTCCAACCATACATAATACATATTATATTGGTATACATCGCCGCATAATTCAGAAATAACACTAAACATATACCCGGATAAAAACAGGCCTCCGAGGTTAAAGACAATGTGTGTATAAGCCTCTCATCCAACCAGGAGTACATCCTCATGCGTGAATACAACTTCGGCGCCGGGCGTCCCGATCCGTCGTCGTTTCCATCCGAAGAATTAGCCAAAGCCGCGGCCCGGGTTATTGCTGAGCACGGTACGGCATTAGTAAATTACCCAGACGGCAGAGGCTATACCGGCCTTAGGGAGATTGCCGCCAAGCGATTTGAGCGAAGTGAAGGCCAGGCTGTCTCGCTTAACGAGATCGTGCTGACGTCCGGTTCTATGCAGGCCATGCAACTAATTACCGAAGCCTTTGCTCAACCCGGCGAGACCATCATCGTGGAAGAGCACACCTACGGCGGTTCGCTGGGTGTCTTTCGCGGTCGCCAAGTGCAAATGGCCAGTGCTCCGATAGATGGGCAGGGTTTGATCATGGACGAATTGGAGGCCTTGCTGAAACGGCTCACCGATGCCGGGACGCCGCCCAGATTCATCTATACGATCGCCACCCATCAGAATCCCACCGGGTCGATTTTGCCGCTGGAACGCCGAAAGCGTCTGCTGGAACTGGCGAAGGCATATGATACGCTGGTCGTGGACGATCACTGCTACGGAGATATCCTCTTCCGATCGGAACCGGCGCCGCCGACATTATATACGCTCGATACAGATGAGCGCGTGGTCTATGTCGCCTCATTTTCGAAGATCCTCGGGCCGGGCGTCCGGCTTGGCTATTTTATGGCGCCGAACGATTTGCAGGGGCGCATCATGGAGAACAAACGAGATGGCGGCACGAATGCCCTGGCCAGTATGATCGTGGCCGAATACTTCCGGGACCATCTGTGGGAGCACATTTCCAGGATCAACACGATCATGAAGGCGCGTAAAGACGCGGTCGTCGAGGGACTGGCAACCCATTTCAGTGATATGGCCGAAGAGGTCTGGTGGACCGATCCACCGGGCGGCCTGTTCGTCTGGGTGCGCATGCCGGATGCCACGGACACAAAACGCGCGATGGCCCTGGCCTCCGAGCGCGGTGTGATTTACGCGTCGGGACAGGGATTCAGCCCGGCGAATGAGGACATCCCGTATCTGCGTATTGCGTATGGATTTCCGTCGTTGGAAGATATTCAGGACGGTGTGCCCATCCTGGCGGATTGTGTTAAGGCGGCGCAGCGGACGGCCGTGGCCGTGTGAAAGGTATGATGACCGTAGGGACGCAATATATAGTCCGCCGACTATCGCTTTGCTACGGCTACGGCTGGAATTCAACCATCCGATTCCTGCCTTCAAATCCTGGTGCGGTAACATACTGGACAGCGTTCGGGCTGATCGTGTCCACAATCAGGGCGACGTGTGTCTCTGTCAGGTGCAGCATACGGATCGACTTCGTTAATCCTTCGACGCGGATCGTCGCGGAATCACCCGTCCAGGAATGTGTAATGCGCATGAGGGTTCCTTGAATGGGCTTGTCGGTACGTCTTATGGTCCAAACTTTTGTATTTTGTAGGGGGATTGTTTAATTAAATCGATGAATCGGGGTACTTGACGATGATCTAATGATAGATCTGCTTCAAGTGCGGTATGCGCTTCCTCAGTCTGTCCCGATGCAAAGAGGACGGATGCCAGATGCAGCTGCGCCTCATGGCAGAGATGATCATCCGACGTCCTATTGACGGCCGCCTGGATTTAAGATAAATTTAATCCCCCTGAGGCCGCCGATAATAGATTTATATCCCAATATGTTCCAAATGGACTCGTAACGCCTCCAGACTCGCCTTGAGACAAGCTTCGCCATGATCAACCGACGAGTCTCTCGGATCTTCGCCACCGACGCCTTGCGGCCATACGGCCCGGTCCTGGTCCAGTTGCGACAGGTCCACCAGATCCGGATGGAGCGCCATCATGAGGGACGTTTCGTTCTTCGCTGCATGGTCCGTTTGGCTCTGCCACTGTGAATGGAGATCTCGTGCTACACTCACCAGCTTCAGGCTGAACCGGATTTCCCATTCGTCCGCTTGTTCGCCCCAGGCCGAACGGGACGGGCCATGCCCATCTGCCACGATGCATTTGAATCCGGTCCGCACGGCCTGTGCCAGAATGGATTCGCAAATCTGAAAGAACACGCCTTTGGGAATCCAGTAGCAACTGCCGTCTAACTGTCTGTGAGGCGTGGTTACATCCGCCGTATCCATCCCCTGCAACACAGAACCGTCGGATTGCGGAGATGCCCGGTCAGGCCCCAGGAAAATAGGGGGTAACACAATACCCCCCAGGGTCTGCGCGGCCCGCTCAAAGAGCCCGTGTGAAATCAACGCATCACTCCCAAGGGCGCATTGTTCGCCATGCCATTCAAGCGTCCCGAGGGGCAGATAACCGATAGGCCGCTGCGCCATCCGGGCCCTGAATTCGTGAGGTAATAGTTCGAAGTAGTGGACTTTTTCTGACATGATGTTCCCCGTGGTTAAAGTTCTTCGATCCCCGCTGCCTTTTTGGCCAGGCCCATACACCGCAGCAGGTCGTATCCGCGGAAGATGGTGATTTTCTGGGCCTCCAGAGAGCCTTCGGCATGAATGGCCAGGAGTTCGTGGTACCCGCCGAAATCCGATGCGGTGAGATCGCGAATGAGGTTCATCGCTTTCATCCGGTCCATGGTGGATACGCCTTTACGGCCGCCGAGATAGCGTTCCAGATCGTCGCGCGTCTCCGCATTGTCCCAATCCGCTTCCGAGGGGCCGGTGACAAGCAGGGCACCCGCGATATCCTGCACGTCTCGGACCGCTTCGTGGTAGTTGTTGGCAAAATAATGCTTGGCGATGTTGGTCGTCATAATATCAGGTACCGCGATGCCGTCCGTGAGTTTGCAATCCAGGGCGGCCGCCCGCGAGAGGGCACGAACGGTCTCCGTGTAGATAATGAGCCGGGTGACTTTTTCACGAATATGGCTTGCTTTTTCAATACCGTTGTAAACGGCGATCAGGGAGGCGGCGCCGATAAACAGGTCCAGAAGAGGTGGTTTGTAGGATACGGCGGTAAACCGATGGAATTCCACGAACGTGTTGGCCAACACCCCGGCAAAATCCCATTCACCGGCCAGGAATACGCGTTCGTTGGGAATGAACACATCGTCGAATATCGTCAGCGTTTCCACCAGATGATGTTTCGAACTGACGGGATGGTGATACGTACTGTCGCCCGAAAAACCGTGGGGGCTGGCAATGAGTTTGACGCCGGGGGTATTCACCGGGATCGCAAAGGCCACGGCGTAGTCCTTATCCTCTTCGGAGAGCGCCCGGGTGGGCAGCACAATCACCTCGTCCACGAAGACGGTGCCGGTGGTATGCGCTTTGGCGCCACGCACAACGATACCGTCCGGTCGGCGTTCGACGATATGGACGTAGTAGTCGGGATGCGTTTGCTGCGAAGGGAGCAGGCTGCGATCTCCTTTGGCGTCCGTCTGCGCTACGGCCATGCTCAAATCGCGGTCCCGACATTCGGCATGGTACTTCTGCACGCGCTTCAGATAGTTGGTCCCGTACTTTTCGTCTACCTGTCGTGCGACCAGATTGAAAGTAAACAGCGCGTCCGTGCCGATTTCTTTGATCAGCAGCACGATCCCACTGCCCTCGCGGGTGCTCGTTTCGATCATCTCACGACGCCTTAAGAGATCTTCCGCACTGGCTGGCGGAATAAAGTAGCGGCTGACCCGTTCTCCCGTGTCCGGCATCGTCGTGGTGAACAGATCCTGGTATTGCGGATCTTCAGCAAGGGTGTAATCGAGCGCGGTATGCTCTGCGCCGGCACGAAGTTCCGGATGCGCCATAATGTCCGGCACCCGCTCACCACGAAAGTACACCGTCCTTCCGTCACGTAATCCTTCAAGATATTCTTCTGAAGTTCTTAGGCCCATGAGATCCCTCCGGGACAGGTAATACTAAATATCTGAACTATGAATTATATATTTTTATTAACAAGATAATTATTTTCAATGGTTTACAATCATTAATGAATGATTTTTACCTGGCAATTGGTGTAAGGTAGTTGTGGGCTTAATTTATGATTTAACCAATTTTTTAACCAAGGAGAGTACTACTGCGCTGTCCAGCCGCCGTCTACCGACAGGATAGTTCCGGTGACCCAGGCGGCTTCTGCGGAGGACAGATACAGTATGGCATGCGCAACTTCTTCGGGTGTTCCGAACCGACCTGCTGGATGGCGGTCTTTCAGCATGGCGTACATTCGGTCATGCGCCTGCACCGATTCGGTCATGGGGGTATCCACCCAGCCGGGCGCTACGGCATTGACCCGGATGCCCACTGATGCGTATTCGAGCGCCAGGACGCGGGTAAGCTGATCGATACCGGCTTTGGAGGCGCTGTAGGCCGCCGTGTGTTTCATGCCGGACTGACCGAGCACGGAACTGACATTGATGACACATCCCGACTGCTGTGCCGACATCACGGGTAGAACGGCCCGTATGATACGAAAGGTCCCCGTCAGATTGGTATCGATGACTGAATTCCAGAGCTCATCGGTGGTGTCGACTGCTTTCATCAAGGTCGCCGTACCCGCGCTGGACACCAGGATATCAACCCGGTCATAGGCCTGCATGGTTTCATCTACCAATCGTTGGCCGTCCGCTGTATCGGATACGTTGCCGGTCACAGCCAGCGCATTACCGCCATCTGCTCGTATGGATGCCACCATCGTCTGCAACGGCTCCGGGCGCCGACCGAACACGCAAATACGGGCCCCTTCGGCCGCAAACAACCGCGCTGTGGCTGCCCCGATGCCGGTGCCCCCCCCGGTGATGATCGCTACTTTGTCTTTCAATCTCATGATGTTACCGCCAATGCCTGTTCCCCGAAGATCACAGGAAAAGTTTCACCTGTCTTGACGGTTCGGGTCGCAGCATCCATGTAGGCAGTGCTGAAAGCCCGGCGGGGTAGGCCGGTTCCATTCACGCCGGAACGGTGTAACAGGAAGTTGTGCAAAAGGATGGCCTCGCCGGGCTCCGCTTTCAGATAAAAACAGTCGGTCTCGGTCGCATATCTGGCTTGGTCCGCCTCTGAAGTATAGTGCCCCTCATTCAAGACGCCAAGTTTATGGCTGCCGGGGACAATTTGCATACAGCCGTTGGCTACCGTCGCCGGGTCGAGCGCCGTCCAGATGGTGACCTTCGGATTTGAATCAAGTCCCCATCCGATGCCCACATCCTGATGCCACGGCAGAGGGGTACCCTGTTCTGCGGGCTTGTTCATGAACATCGCCCGGAAGATGGACACCTCGGTCCCGATGAACGTCCGGGTGATCTCTCGAAAAAGAGGTTGCTGCATATAATTGAGGAAAAGCGAATCTCGTTCAAGGTCGTCAATACGGCGGTAGGAGAGGGTGGCTGATTGCCCCGCGGTCAGGGCAGCAGGCATATCCTGATAGTTGGCGGTTGTCGTATCAAGCTGCATTCGCATGCCTTCATAGCAGATCTCACCCAGCATAATGGCATCGATACGATCGCATAGCGCCTGCAAACACTCGGTCGATATGATGCGGCCGAGACGCAGATAGCCATCGTGGGCAAATTGGGCTTGTTCTTTAGAGCCGAACGTTGTGACGGGCATAATTGTGATCTCATTATTGGTGATGGGCATCAGGTTCCGTGGACGCGTCTCCTCCTATAATACGCCATGTACCCCAAATTATCAGGCTGAGAAGCATAAATCCACCCACGGGCGATATGGCCACATTCCAGCCGGCCATGGTATGAAAATAGGTTTCAATAAATTGATACGATTGGGTCGTCGGACCTGATAATAAAAAGAATAATACAGCCCCGTAGGCCGTCTGAGATACGATATATTGTACGCCGGCCCAGTTGATCAGGATAGAAATCATGCCGGCCATACCGATCAACCAGTCCGGAAAATACCGATAGGCTTCTCCCAGGGCAATAATCATAAAAGGGATCGCCGGAATAAGATACCTGGGCCCGAAGATGTAACCACCGACCCAATTTATTTTCAGACAACTGTTGAAGAGTAACAGCGCCATGAATATCCCTCCGATAACCCCCCATTCCCTCCGATGAGGATGATGGGTATCCAGGAGACCACGCAGAAGGGCAAAGGCGGCAAAGAGCATGACGGGCATATAAAGAAAAAAGCCACGGTACGTACTGAAAAGAAGTTTCAACAGGATAACAGGGTCAGGAAATCCAAGACCGAACTGGTCTGAATATCCAGCGCCGTCCTCTCCACTCATCAGGTGTTGCGGCATTTTAAACGGATGGCCGAAACTAAGCGTATGATAACTTAATAAACCGATTACAGGTAGGCTGCTGCCAACGATATACCGCCATAGATCACGTTTTTCTACTGTGAACAGACCATATATCCCGATGACAATAACTGCCGGAAAAGTGACATAATCGATGAACAATGCCAGACCATTCAGCATACCCGCTGCAAAGGCCCAGCCGCCACCCAGATCTCGTCGCTTCATGCCATATAAAACAAGAAAGGCGCCGAACAGAGTAAGGGCACTTGAGGCATGGGCGAAGAAACGGGTAGAATAAAAGAACATCAAGGTCCCGAAAGCGTACACGATCAGGAGCCACAGACGTTGTGTTTCTGTGACGCCCGGCGTGAACATCCTCAACGCCCGGTCAAGCATGATCATAAGACCTGTTGATACCAGGCAGCATAATACGGCGGTAAAAAGCAAATGGCATATAAGAAAATCAAAAAAAGGATAGGTCGCGACAAAATCATCCGGGGCATCCGGATTGCCCAATAAAACATGGATATATTGTGCAACATCATACTGGCTCAGCGCTGAACCGGGTATAACGCTCAATAGTGTTTTTACGGCAAGGTATAAAGGAATGGCAAGCAAAGAAAGACCAGGCGGGGCAGTCGGATAATAATGACCGTTGATAAACCCTTTGTCCATGGTATTGTGATGATATCTATCAATATGCATGACCCCATCATCAACGATGGCCCGCGTCTGATTGATATATCGGATTTCATTTACGCCGGGCAAAGGACCGATATGGAAAAGGTAGATCAGGAAGGACGACAAACACACGGCCCATAGACGACGATGATGGATGAACGCGGCTTTCATATTAATGGGCCCTCAGTCTCATTCATTTGGACGACCTGACTGCCGATGATAATCTCCACGAGACAGCCATTTTTCAAGCAACATATATAACACGATAAAGAGATATCGGCTGCCCATTTCCTTGATTTTCAGTTTGGAGACGCCGTGGAGACGCCCATACCAACTAATGGGGACAACCGCATAGGTATATCCTCGGATAATCGATTTCAACGGCAATTCCACGGTCAGGTTGAAATGAGGCGCAATCAAAGGCTGTAATCCCTGAATAACCTCTTTGCGGTAACATTTAAACGCATTGGTTATATCATTGAAATGTAATCCGAATAGAAGACGGATAAAGAGATTCGCAAGTCGATTCAGCGCCAGCTTGTGCTTGGGATAATCCTTTACCTGGCTGTCACGCATAAATCGAGAACCGAAGACACAGTCATATCCTTCCTGAAGTTTGTTATAATATGTGATAATATCTGCCGGTTCATCAGACCCGTCGGCCATGACGATAACAACAGCGTCCCCCTGCATACTTTCCAGACCTTTACGGACAGCAAATCCGAATCCGTTGGGCGGGGTATTATGAATCAATCTGATCCGGCTGTTTTCAGCTTGTAGATATTCGACACGAGAGGTAGTGGCATCCGTGCTATTATCATTAACGACTATCAATTCATAGTCAATGTCTATTTCATCCAAGGTTCGGGTAACTGCCTGAACCGTGTCCGTAATACTGACTTCTTCATTATGCGCCGGAATTACAATAGACAGCTTCATAAGCATTCTGCCATGGCTGGGTGGTATACAACAAGACCGTTTAAAATTAATAGGCGCTGACCATCTCCAGAAACGCGCTGCCGGCCAGCCACATGCCGATGCCGATAATCAACAGACTGCTGATGAGCGGCAAATATTCGAGGACAGGCTGGTCATCCGATAACCACGAAGCAAGAAAAGATGAGGATCGCTGAATGAAGATGCTGAGTAAGATCACCACGCCGCCGGCCCCGAGACTGAATGAAACAGCCAGGCTCAATCCCTGAGCAAGCTGGCCGGTTGATACCGCCGTCATCAGCATGGCCACACCTGCTGGACAGGGGATCAAGCCGCCGCCGATACCGACCAGCACCAGTTGTCTGAAAGAAGTCTCTTTTGATTTAGCGCCGTTATGTTGAGATGAATCGTTCCGGTGATGGCGGTCATGATGCCCGTGGCCGGGATGTGGACAGGCGCCCTGCCGCCAGCGAATGAGCAACCAGAAACCGACGATGAGTACCAGAACACCGCCGATCAGTGAAATAATCGGTTCCGTTAGCGATATCTGATAATAGGATGATGCGAACCAGGCGCTACTGCCGAGCGCCAGGATACTGAAGGTGTGAGCGGCGGCGATGATCAGACCGAACAACACCGCATCTATCAGTCGGCGTCGGTTGCCGACGAGATAAGCCGCTAAAACCGCTTTCCCATGAGCCGGCTCAAACGAATGCAGCGCCCCCAGACCAAAAGCGGTCAGCACGTACAGCAGTGATTCCTCGCTCAACGGCGTGCTCCCAATATTCCCGCCATACGGAAAAAATTCTCCAGTATCGTTCGGCCGTGGGGATACGCATCGATGTAATATTCCGGATGAAATTGCGTCCCGTATAACGGCCGTGTTTTATGTTTCATCGCCTGAATAGGGCAATGGTCGTTGGTGGCGATCAGATCGAAATCCGCCGGCAGCGTTTTTATTTCAGCATAATGCGACTGCCGAACGATAAACGGAGCGGGCAAATGATCGAGTAAGGGGTCTGATTGTATGGTCTTAACAGGATAGAAACCTTCCTCGGAAAAATATCCGACAGCATCCGCGCTCGGTTCAGTCACATCCGGTTCACCGGGATGAAGGGGACGCATCATCTCATCCTGTAATTCCGGCAGATTGCGGAAACCCTGATTGAACATAATCCCCATGAGTTGATGGCTGGCGCAGAACCCGATCGTCGGTACATCCGTCAGCGTATTGATCGTATCCTCAAACCCGTAAAATATCTCGGGAGAAAAGTTTTTGAAGAACGTACCGCAGCCGCTGAGCAGCAACGCCTGAGGTTTTAACGAGACGATAACCTCCGGTGTCATCTGCGAAATATTCAGAATCAGGCAGGGTATCCCCGTGATGGTTTCAAGCCGACGTTTTACCTTGAAATCCCGGTCGTCCACCCCATATTTTTCCAGCGTCTCTATCCGTACCCAGATGATCATGGTAACACCGTGAAGAACTGGATGGGAGGATGGGAGTAAAGACATTTCCCTCCACCCTACCACTCCTACCTCCGATTTTATCCTTCTACTCCCGGCACCACATGCCCTTTCGCCAATACCGGGTTTTTATGTAAATGGCCGACCTTTCCGCCTGGCGGACAAGGCCCTTCGAAATAGAAGGCTTCCAGATCTTTGTATACTTCGACCACATCATGCTCATCACCGGCCGCTGTACAAACGATATCGCCTTTTCCAACGATGTATTCCTGATCTTCACTCATGACTTTTGCTCGGCCTTTGAAGATGAGCCAGTATTCTTCAAAATCGTGGTAATGTCGATCAAAACGGCCATCACGCGGCACCTTGAAAATACCCGCGCTGGTGACATCGCACCATTCGGGTCGATTACCTGATCCGAGACCTTTGTGAACCGGCATGGTGGGTTGCTCCTGTGCTTAGAAAGGCTAAAGTTCAGTAGTACGGAGTGCGGAGTGTGGAGTGCGGAAATAAGATCAATAGAACAGGGGATTAGAATAGTGAAAAAAACGAAAATAGCAAGAGAAATTTCCTGCCTATCTTTTCGATACTATGGGTATATCCCACCATTTTTCCTCTCAAAATCTATACCATTTCAAAGCTGTAATCAGTTGCTTTTCAATACACCGACTCATATCTTGAGGGTATGTCCCACCACATATCTTCGGAAGTTGAGATACAAGCGCTTTCATCTCAACGGACCTCGCATACATACGGTATTACGCGGCGTTCGGTTGTTCTGGGAGCGTTGACGGCGGCCGGATTGTGCCTGTGGACGAACTACACCGAATTCGTGCTGCATTCGGCGGCGCTGGTGATGTCGAACCTGCCCATGTCGGCGTTCATTCCCTTTGTATTCTGGATGGCGATCAACATCGGACTGCGGTGGTTTTTTCCTGATAAAGCACTGAGCGGAACGGAATTGCTGGTCATTCTGTGCATGGGGTGGATCGTGGGTACCGTGCCGGCGATAGGCTGGACCGGATACTGGATAGGGATCATGACCGCGCCGGCGTATTATGCCACGCCTGAAAACGGTTGGAATGAATCGTTTGTCGGGGATCTCCCGGGTTGGCTGTTTCCCCCGGCTGAAGCCGTGCCGCAGTTATACATGGGCTTGCTCGCCGGCGAAACCGTCCCCTGGAGCGCCTGGCTGTCGCCCTTGATCTGGTGGCTCAGTGTAGCCGGGGTTATGATCTGGATGGGCATGTGCATGACGGTCATCTTCCGCAAGCAGTGGATCGAACATGAAAAATTGTCTTTCCCGCTGGTGACCCTGCCGCAAGCGCTGGTGGAAGGATTCAATACCCCTGGTCGGTCCATCCCGGCCTTATTCAAAAACGGCTGGTTCTGGGCCGGTTTCGCCCTTCCCGGCTTGATCGCCGCCTGGAACATTACCACCTATTTCAACGAGGGCATGGAACGCATCTGGTTGTTTGGTCCTTATGGCATGAAGGCCTTTACCTTCGCAAACTTTTTCCCGCCTTACGGATTTCGCATACTGCCTTCCCTCATTGCGTTCACCTACTTTTGCAGCATGGATATTCTGCTGAGCTTCTGGTTGTTCGGTTTACTGGCGACTCTGAAGATCGGTTTTATGAACATCTTCGGCTTTTCAGTGGGCTTGCAGGGTCAGCAGGCCGCCTCTTCGGCCATCATCAATCTGGAGAGCCACGGCGCCCTGATCGCGCTGTCCATCTGGTCTCTATGGATCGCCCGGCCCCATCTGCGGGAGGTATGGCGGCGCGCCTTTGCTCGCGACCGGACGGAAGATCCGCAGGATGGGCTGTTCTCCTATCGTACGGCGGTGCTTGGTGTGATCGGAGGCTTCACCTATCTGGTCGCCTGGCTGACGGTATCCGGGCAGGGACTTCTGTTTGCCTTGTGCACTTCGATGTTGATGTCCGCCGCATATTTTGCGGTAACTAAATTTCTGGCAGCCAGCGGTTTTGCGTATCTGTTTCCGCCTGATGTCGGCGGCAGCGGCCTGGTTAAAACGGCGTTCGGCACGATGAATATGACCAACGAACAACTGATCGGACTCCAGCTGCATAACAGCGGCGCGTTTGTCGGCGGCAGCCGTCTTCTGGCCATCCCGATGATGCCGCACTATGTCAAAATGATGGTCGGCGTCGCGGAGAAGAAATGGATGTTTCCTTCTCTCTGGATCGCTTTTGCCATGGGGGTCGGCGCCTCGTTCGCTTACGCCCTGAACCTGTTTTATACCGTCGGGGGCGATAATCTGGGCACCTACACGCTTGTCACCGGCAATACCAATGTATATTATTCGCTGTACGCCGATATCAATGCAGCGAATCGTTCACAACCGGATCTACAGAAGATGCTGGTCTGGCTGTTCGGTATGGGCGAAGTGTTCATGCTGGCCCTGCTAAGGGCACGCCTACCCTGGTGGCCTCTGCATCCGGTGGGCCTGGCCTTTCAGAATACGCAGGGGGTCCGCGTATATCAGTTCAGCGCTTTCCTTGCCTGGCTGATCAAATTGCTGGTTCTGCGCATTGGAGGTGTTTCGCTGTACCATAAAACAAAACCCTTCTTCCTGGGGCTGCTTATCGGGTATACCACCGGCATCGGCATCTCGGCGCTGGTAGATGCCGTGTGGTTCCCCGGCGACGGGCACTGGGTGCATGGATGGTGAGAATTATTTGTTGATTTGTTGATTGTAGTCTTTCCAATCAGACAATCAGACAATCAACAAATCAGACAATTAGAAGGAGCATGACTATGTTTTACACACCGGAAATTTCGTCCGATGTCCTCATCACCCGCATCACCTACGTGGAGGTGACGGGCAAAAGTTCCAAGATGATCGGCAAGAACGCGGTAAAAGGCGACCACGGAGACACGAACCGGGAGCGGCTGGTTCGGGTGTTTACGAATAGCGGTCATGAGGGCTTTGGCGTGACGCGGGCTGCGGCGGATGCCATTGAAGCGGAGACGCCGAAAGCGCTGGGTGTTAATCCCGCTACCCTGGTGGATGGGGAACGGGGGATCACGCTAACAGGCATCGAGCATGCACTTTGGGATCTGATCGGCCAAATTACCGAGCAACCTGTGTACGCGCTTTTAGGCGTAAGCTGTCGTGATACGATTGATGCGTACGACGGCGGATTGTATTTCTGCGATCTGGTGTATCCTGAGCTGGGACTCGCACGCGTCGGGCAGGAGGCCGCAGAGAGCGTAGCACGGGGGCACCGAGCGATTAAGATGAAAATAGGTCGGGGCCATAAGTGGATGCCGCCGAAGGAAGGCTTTTCGCGGGATGTGGACGCCATCCGACTCGTCCGGCAAACGATAGGCCCCGATATCAAGCTTATGGTCGACGGCAACAACGGTTTCGATGAAGCAGGTGCCGAACGCCTCCTGGAGGCGGTCGGCGATCAGGACATTTACTGGGCGGAAGAGATGTTCCCCGAGACCATTGAGGACTATACAAAATTCCGTGCCTTCCTGGATCGAAACGGCCTGAAGACCTTGATCGCAGATGGCGAGACATTGGCGGAGCCATCCTCGCTCTACCCCTTCATAGAGCAACATCTGATCGACGTCGTACAGCTCGACACCACACAAATCGGTCTCAGCGCCTGGTGGCGCCTGGCCGCCTTCTCCCAGATCCACAACCGCCTCTGCGCACCGCATACCTGGGGTTCCCGTTTCGCCGTCTACGCCACCGCTCATCTCGGCAAGGTCATCCCGAATTTTCTCTCCGACGAAATTCCGGCCTACGACCCCGACGCCTACCACCCAACCGGCTTCACCTTTAAAGACGGCGCCTACACCGTCTCCGACATGCCGGGCTGGGGCCTGGAAATCGATGAGCAGCTATATCAGTCAAAATATGCGCCGATAGAACGGCAATGGCAGGAGTAGCTTAATCAGAGAAGACACGGAGATTTTAAGAGATAGAAGTAGGCTATAATATATTCTTGCCTTATTCACATGGAACATTACCATACCCATTAACTCACCAACTCACCAACTTCAAGGATTTTCTATGATCGTCATGGCAACAGGCAACGGGGATGTCGGCATCCGGCAGGCGACGACCGCGCTTAAAGAGGGCAAGAGCGCCGTCGATGCGGTGGAAATCGGCATTCGGGAAGTGGAAATTAACAGGAAGGACCGTAGCGTCGGGCTGCATGGGTATCCCAATATACTAGGCGTGGCTGAACTGGATGCGCTTATCATGGACGGACGGACCCGAAATGTCGGCGCGGTCGGCGCGGTAAAAGGGTATGACCATCCCATATCCATCGCGCGGAACGTGATGGAAAAGCTCATTCATGTGTTCCTCGTTGCTGAGGGGGCGGAGCGGTTTGCTGCTGAGATGGGTTTCGAAAAGAGCACGCTCAAGACGCCCGAGATGCGCGAGATCTATGAAAAACACGTCCGGGAAACTTTAGGCGTCGAAGATCCGGAGACGCTGAAAACCACGAATGAACTCTGGAAGCTGAGTCATATGGCGGTTGATGCTCAGAAAGCCGGAGGCACCACCAATTTTATCGCACAGGACGGTAACGGCGATATCTGTACCGGTGTCAGCACCAGCGGCTGGGGCTGGAAATATCCGGGCCGGCTGGGCGATTCGCCGGTGATCAGCGCCGGCGGGTATGCCGACAATCGGTACGGCGCCGCAGCCTGCACCGGCACGGGCGAACTGTGCATCCGTGATGGGACGGCGCGCAATGTGGTCACCTATATGAAAATGGGTATGTCACTCGAAGAGGCCACCACCGAAGGCCTGCGCGACATGAACGACCTGACATCTCAGCGTATCGGTGGGGTGACGATTATATCCATGGACCACCACGGCGCACATTTCTCCGGCAACACCAGTGAAGGTGGCGGCAGCCACATTTTTATGACCCCCGATATGGATGGCCCTGAAACAGTTACCGGTATAGGTGTTCCATACGAAGGAGAGTAAAACGTTAACCACAGAGGGTATGGGATTTAAATGAAAGGACGAAAGGATGTCTGTTTTCCCCCTCTCCTCCTCTCCTCCTTTCTTCCTTTATCTAGAACCTCCGTGGTTAAATCCGCTTTAAATCCGCAATAGAAAGGACGTTCCATGCCCGACACCCCATCTCCCGATATCGTGCCCAAGCGTTATATCTGCTACCGCGCCTGCGGGCCGATTATAATTGATGGTCATCTGAACGATCCCTCCTGGATACGCGCTCCGCGGACCGACCTGTTCGTGGACATCGAGGGTGATCTCAAACCCATTCCCCGATTTGGCACCCGGGCTATGATGCTATGGGACGACGACTATTTCTATGTCGCCGCCGATATGGAAGAGCCGGATGTATGGGGTACGCTGACCAAGCGGGATTCCGTGATCTGCCAGGACAACGACTTCGAGGTGTTCATCGATCCAGATGGCGATACGAACCACTACATGGAGTTTGAGATCAATCCGCTGAATACAGTCTGGGATCTGTACCTGCCCAAGCCCTACAACAAAGGCGGCAAGGCCGACCACGACTGGGATTTTATCGGGGTCAAACATGCCGTCCAGATCGATGGAACGGTCAACTGCTCCCATGATACGGACCATGGCTGGACGGTTGAGATGGCCTTCCCCTGGACCAGCATGGAAGCATATGCCGGTACCGCCTGTCCCCCCAAATCCGGCGACGAATGGCGGGTCAACTTCTCCCGCGTGGAATGGGAATTCGACCGGGTTCAGGACGGCTATATCAAGAAAGAAGGTGTTCCCTGCGACAACTGGGTCTGGTCACCGCAGGGTGTGGTTAATATGCATGTACCCGAGATGTGGGGGTATGTGGATTTTTCGGATACCGTGGTGGGAACGGCGGAGATGTAGGGGCACGTAAGTCGGTGAGTCGTCCTGCCCACTTGCTCACCTGCCCTTTCACACATGGCTCGCCGCTTCACCCACCAGCATCCAGAGCGCCGCGGTCTGTACCACGCCGGAGGGCGGTATGATCAGGATGTCGTAGCCGGGCAGGTCGATACACGCATCCCCGTGTTTCCATCCACAGTCGATCAGAATTTCCTGGGGACGATTGATAAAATATCGATATTCGCAGCCTCCCTGTAACCATACCGAACTCATGCCGGCCTGCCGCGTGGCCTTGACGAACGGTTCAGGATAGCTGAAGTATCCCATATAGGCGAAGGTATCTTCCGACTGAAATGCGTCTACTGCCGCCGCCATATCCATGTCGTTTAGATTCAGGGGAAACAAGCCCGGATCGCCCGGCATTCCGTTCTGAGCTGAGAAGTGATGGGCATTGCCGGATATCCACACCCGGTGACCTGATTCGAGGCTACGGGCCATCAGCATGCCGCCCTGGAAAAAACGAGGATACTGCGTACTGAGTCCGGTGAAACAACGGGTCATTTCCGAGAGAAACTGGTTCGCCAATACGCCGGGGGCCACGGACGGCGCCATAAGATCATCATGGAACATCACATCCTGATAGGCGTTGTTCCGGGCGCCGCCGCCCGGCATGCCACCGGATTCATACATGGCCAGCGTTTTTTCAAGTCGTGTACAGGCTGCTACCAGTTCACAGGCGAATAGCCAGAGGGCCGATATATTCGCCACGCCCGCCGTCGGACACACCGGCTCTTCGCGGCACGTGACCTCGATCACCGGGTTCGTTCCGATCGGCATGCCATTATCGATGAGGATATCCGCCGTCTCACTTACCGACGATTGGGCAGACCCGAATACGATCACGAGGGCGCCGATATCCCGGTATCCATTGAGTTCCTGCGCCTGGCCCTAAGGATCGTGATTCAACGTGCCTGCCAGGATCACATCATTGCCGGTAAGCGGCGGGTGTTCATCATGTTGAATATTTTTCATCTGTCGGATCCCGCCTGCCCGTCCGCACGCCTCAGAGACGAACCCTTCTTCGTCGGCGACCGCATAGATTTGCCCGCCCCCAGTTAAACGGCCGGCAACCAGCTCTGCAGCCGCTGTCATGGTGTCCATTCTCGAATCCAGGTCGCCCAGCATACGTTCTATGGTGCGGAGGTATATTGCGGCAGGTCGGTTAATCTGATGTGGGGTATCCATGGGCGCTCCTTGATCCGTCGCTGTTTTTTTAAAAAGGTTGTAGATTAGATCTTGTTCACTATGTTCAGAATATAAAAATAGGTTGCGATAATACAAGAAGTATACAGGATATCCACCCACCATGCACTAGCGTGATCTGCTGGATGATTTTGGTGAATCTCAAAGGGTGAGCGACTTTGTATCCTGGTCCAAAGACATGCAAAACCCCCATGATCTACCTGTTTCCTCTACACCGATTCGGAAACCTGATCTGTACAGATTGGGCTTATATCATTATGATAGCCGACAAGATCACTGGGTCGTTGAAAACTCGTATATCGAAGTCCGTCTGATCCGCACGGAACAAAACCGTCGTTATCTCTCTATCTATGCATATACCCGTATGGATGGTTTTTCGCAATGCGCACTGGGCGGTACCGCGCCTATGATCACGAAGGATCCAGGTCGGGCTTCCATGCCTACACGGCTTGTCCAGGATCCGCCCGAATTCGATATAACGAAAATCCATACCACGTTTATTCCTCAAACCGATTCGCTGCAATGATAAACGAAGCTTCGTAGCTTTCGATACACAGTACCTGCCCACCTGCCTACTTGCCCACCTGTACCTCTATACCCACCGGGCAATGATCGGAGCCTATCACATCCGTGGCGATCCAGGCATTTGACAGATCCGGCAGAAGGTCCTCCGTTACATAGAAATAGTCGATACGCCAGCCGACATTCCGGTCTCTGGCGCGGGTGATGACATCCCACCAGGAATAATGGTCCGGCTCCTGGTTGAAATGGCGGAAGGTGTCCACATAGCCGTTTTCCGTGATTTTGTCTATCCAGGCGCGTTCGACAGGCAGGAATCCGGAAATTTTTTCGTTCTGCTTGGGACGGGCGAGATCGATCTCTTTGTGCGCCGTATTGACGTCTCCGCAAAAGATCACCCGTTTGCCCTCTTTCCGCAGGACTTCCCAGCAGGCCAGGATCGCTTCGTAAAAATCCATTTTATACTGAAGCCGTTCCTTGTTCTTCTTGCCGTTCGGAAAGTAGACATTGAACAGGGTAAAGTCGGGATATTCCAGAATCAGTGTCCGGCCTTCCGAATCGAATCGTTCTTCCCCGAACCCTTTTTGTACGCTGATCGGTTCATGCCGGGAATAGACCGCCACGCCGCTGTAGCCTTTTTTCTCGGCCTCCGCCCAGTAGCTTTTGTAACCGGGCAGATCCGTAATCTCAGGACCCAGCTGGACTTCATGCGCCTTGGTCTCCTGGATGCAAAGAACATCCGGCGCTTCTTCCGCCACCCATTCTATAAACCCTTTCTTAGCAATGGCCCGTACCCCGTTTACATTCCAACTTAACAATTTCCATGCGGCCATGCAGACGCCTCCTTTGACGCTTTGGGATGATGTGAAAAGACGATCGGTTCAAAACTTACGTGTATCCTAATATAATCACCTGAGCAAAATTGTCATGTCTTCGTATGACTTAATGAAAGAGATTAAAGTCGGATACCGGAAAATAGGTTGTGGTTTTTTGCTGTTACGTATAAGTTCAATACTACACGTTGGTTATTCTCGGTAGATGACCAGAATGCATTAGCACGGGTGGCAGGCGCAGGTTTTATTGCTACCCGCCACCTGCCACCCATCCTCGTATTACGAGCTGCATAATACGAGCCCCATAGGGAATCGAACGTGGCTGATGCAGAAATTCTGTACGAGAAGTATTTCCTCGAATACGCTTCCTATGCCATCAAGAAGCGGGCGATACCTGAGATTGATGACGGCCTGAAACCCGTTCAGCGCCGTATTCTGCATACCCTCTTTGAACTGGACGACGGCAAATACCACAAGGTCGCCAGCGTGGTGGGCCAGACCATGCGGTTTCATCCGCACGGGGATCAATCCATTTTCGGCGCGTTGGTGACGCTGGCCAACAAAGATCTGTTCATAGACAAACAGGGGAATTTCGGTTCCATTCTGACCGGTGACCCGGCCTCCGCCGCCCGTTATATCGAATGTCGCCTGACGCCGTTGGCCAGAGAAATTCTCCATAGCCCGGCCACCACAGAATATGTGGATTCGTACGACGGTCGTAATCGGGAGCCCGTCACTTTTCCAGCCAAAATTCCGGTTGTGCTGGTACTGGGCGCCGAAGGGATTGCCGTCGGCATGTCCACCCGGATATTACCCCATAACCCTATCGAAGTGGTCCAGGCCCAGATCGCCTGTCTGAAAGGAGGAGGGTTTCAACTCTTTCCCGATTTTCCGACTGGCGGACTTGTGGACCTGAGTGAATACGACGATGGCCATGGTAAAGTGCTTACCCGTGCCGGATTGGAAACCGGGGATACGGGTACCATCATCGTCCGTGAGCTGCCTTATGGGACGACAACAGAAAGTCTGATCGCTTCGATCGAGAATGCCGCCCGGAAGAAAAAGATCAAAATTTCTGCGATGTCTGATTATACGGCCGATGAGGTGGAAATAGAGATTAAGATAAGTCGGGATGCCGAGCCGGAAGATATCATCAAGGGATTATATGCGTTTACAGCTTGTGAATCTTCTATTGATACCAGCCTCCTTGTTATAAAAGAAGGCCATCCGTGCCGGGTCACCGTGACGGATCTAATCCGACACAGTGCCGTCCAATTGCGGGATATTCTCAGAGCAGAGCTTAAAATAGAAGAACAGGCCCTGCGTAAAAAGTTACGTGCTGAACAATGGGAACAGATTTTTATCGAGCGTCGTGTCTATAAAGACATCGAGGAGATCACGGATATCGAGGTCGTATACGAAGTCGTCCGCCGGGGCGTAGAGCAGGCGACGATCTCACCGGTCGTCGATCCGATGGACAAAGAACTGGATGAATTGCAGGGAAGTTCGCCGGAAGTCCGTTCTGCCGTCCGCAGCCTGCTGACGACGATTCACCGGAGCCTGACCTATGCGGAGTACGGCCCAAGCCGGGATATGATCGCCAGAAACCTGGATACCATCCGCACCGTTTCACCTCAGGAGCAGCGGACCATCAGATCGTTATTGAATGCGGTGTACCGTGATCTGAACCAGGAGATTGCAGCAGTCGGGAGCGAGGACCTCACACCTGTAGAGGATCTCACGCATATAGTGGACATTACGACGGAGGATATTGATCGGTTGCTTAACATGCCGATCTATCGTATCTCCCGGTACAACATTGATCAGGCTGGCCTTAAGATGACCGAAATAAAAGACCGGCTGCAGACGGTCCGGCATCATTTACATAACCTGACCTCCTACGCCATCAATTTCCTGGAACGACTCGTGGCGGACTATCGGGAAGAATATCCTCGCCGTACGGAGGTGACCTCCTTTACACCCATGGACGTGCGGGATGCTGCTGAACGTGATTTGATCCTTCGATATGATACGGAAGCCGGCTATATGGGGTATGCCATCGAAAGCGGGGAGCCTCTCTTCAATCTTTCCTTATACGACCGGGTTGTGATTGTTCGTGCGGGCGGCATCGTCGGCGTTCATAATGTTCTCGATAAGCTGTATGTGGATCTGGATATCCTGTATTGTAAGATGGAAGATCCCGATCAGGTGTTTACCGTCATTTATCGTGACGCCGAAGGATATCCATGCATTAAACGTTTTCGACTGAACCGATGCCGGGTGAATCAGTTATACGAACTGGTACCGGAGGACGGTACACTGCTTGAATTCATCTGGGAAGCCGACCCGACTATTGTGGTCTTCTGTCGCACAGATTCTGACGACACATTGCAGGAAGAAACGATAGGTGCTGAGGATTATGAGGTGAAAAGCCACCGCGGCAGGGGAGAACAGATGGTGGAAGCCGTGGTGGAGCGGATTGACGTTTTGGTGGACATGAACGCATGATATCTTACAAAGCTGTATTATTCGATCTCGACGGAACCCTGGTCGATACGATTGATGACCTCGCTGATTCTATGAACAGTGTGCTGGCCGACATGAACCTGCCGACGTACACGGTCGCCGAATATAACTTCCTGGTCGGCGATGGCATCCGGGTGTTGGCTGAGCGGGTGTTGCCGGCCGACCGACAGGATGGGGCGACAGTGGCCCGGTGCGTTTCCGGTATGCGGGCAGCTTACGAACAGCGCTGGGCGAACAAGTCACGGCCTTATGACGGCATCCCTGAGCTGCTGGATGTCTTGACGAAACGGGGAATGACCAGAGTGGTCCTTTCAAATAAACCGGATGACTTTACGAAGAAGGTCGTGGCCACCCTGTTACCTGACTGGCAATTTGAACAGGTCGTCGGTGTCCGGCCGGAGGGTCCGATCAAACCGGACCCGACCGGTGCGTTTGAGATCGCTCAATCACTGAATATATCTCCGGATCAAATTCTGTATCTGGGCGATACCAATACCGATATGAAGACCGCTGTTGCCGCCGGCATGTACCCGGTTGGTGTCCTCTGGGGTTTCCGCCCCGCAGAAGAGCTGACCGCCGCCGGCGCGCAGACGTTGATTGCACACCCGATGGAACTATTTCAATTTTTGAATTGTGATTGTTGAACTATGCGAAATAGATGGACCGGGATGCATCAAGCATATCTGGATGACGCTCGGCATCCCCCAAGAGGACTACTGTCGGCGGATTATTATACGGATGTACTGGGACGACTGCCCCGAGCCAAGCGTCGAATGTCCCATCGGTGATTTTTTCGGGCTGGGACACGGTATGCGTAAGAACTTCATCACGGCGCCGCTTCAGATGAGCCCCTCAAAGTGGTAAGGGATTTAACTCCTGGTGGTCCATGTCCTATAAGAAAAAAGCCGTGATCGAAGTGGAGAATCAGGGCGACGAAGGCTATGCCCATTATTTCTATATCGACTATGAGCCCTACCCATCGGTTGACGCGGTGGCGGATTAGACGTATTTTCATGTACAATGGCACAGTGAGCGGAATACACAGGGCTGGGCCTATGAAGAAGGCCTTACATCAGAGACATACCGTAATGACCCGCGCTGGCAGAATTTGAGCGATACGGAAAACTTTGTTATGTGCGACATCGAAGGCAATGGCATATACTGCGGCGCGCATCTGGACATCGACTGCTTTCAGCGTAATCCGAACGACTGGTACGGCGAGGGCGACGATATGATGCTCATCGACGGTGAATCCTGGCCGCCTTCGCTGCACGGCACCGGCACGGAAGACTGGTACCACTGCGCTGCTTACTGCCCTACGCAGGAATACAACGCCCGTATCACGGCATCATCCTGTACAGCGGCAGCGAGGAATGGCGATGGAAAGGAAAGAATACCGTGTACCGAAACCACGTGGAAGACCCGATACGATTGCGCACCAGCTTTCGGATATCCATCGAACACGGTCACGCCAATAAGTTGAGTAACGACTACACCAGCACCGCGTATTATTATGTCACCGAACCGCAGCGAGGTGGCCCGACCTTACCACCGGTAGAAGCCCGATTGCCCCTGCCGAACGAAGATCAGTATGAAGGCGGAGCCTATAGACGCGATACAGGAGGAATACCATGTTATCCCAGGAACAAATAGACGTTTACCATGAACATGGTTATACCAGTGTACCGAATGTATTATCGGCACAGGAGACGGCCGACTTACAGCGGGTGACGGATGAACTCGTGGAGAAATCCCGGACGGTTACAGATCATACGGCCCTGTATGATCTGGAGCCGGGCCACACACCGGATAATCCGAAAGTCCGTCGCCTGAAGGGTCCGATTGATCATCATGAGGTGTATAATCACACCCTTCGGCATGACGGCATTCTGGATATTGTCGCACAGCTTATCGGGCCGGGTATCCGTACCAACGGCAATAAGCTGAATATGAAATCCGCCGCGTACGGCAGTCCGGTGGAATGGCATCAGGACTGGGCCTTCTATCCGCACAGCAACGACGACCTGCTCGCCGTCGGTGTTTGCATCGATGACATGACCGAAGCCAACGGCGCGCTCCTGGTGATCCCGGGATCGCACAAAGGACCGATATACGATCATCATCAGGATGGCCGGTTCTGCGGAGCGGTGACGGACCCGGCATTCAAACCGGAGCATGCGGTGACGGTTGAAGTGCCTGCCGGCGGTATCTCGATCCATCATGTCCGCACCCTGCATGGCTCTGCGCCCAACATCTCGGGAGCGCCGCGCCGGCTGTTGCTGTTTCAGTACGTCGCCATCGACGCCTGGCCGATGAGCGGCCCGGGGGATTGGGACGCATTCAACCGGACCGTGTTGCGCGGCGAACAGGCCAACGTCCCGCGCATGGCGGATGTTCCAATCCGCATGCCTCTGCCGGGGGCTCTGCACGGTGGGTCGATCTACGAAAATCAATCGGTCCTGGAGAATAAAATTCTGGCCAGGAAGGCGGGGTAGGGTAAAGCAGGATGTAGCCATGAAGGCATGTTGTGATAATTCGATACCTGAATACTTCGTGGTGGGGAGACGCCTATGGACACCGGCGCCACAATACGTCACTATACGATCATCCGTACGCTCGGCAAAGGCGGTATGGTTGAGGTGTTCCTTGCAGACGACCTCGAACTTAAACGCCAGGTAGCGCTTAAGATACTACCCGAGGCGGTCCGCCGGGATGCCATGCGGCTGGCGCGATTCCGTACAGAAGCTGAATCCGCGGCCAAACTGAAACACCTTGACATCGCTCAGATCTACTCTATCGAGGAAGCCGACGGCCATCAGTTCATCACCATGGAGTACATCGATAGCAATCCGCTCAACGATCTGATCCCTCCGGATATGGCCTGCCTGTAGAACAGAGATCAACCATCATGCCGACCTGCGGGAGCGTAAGCTTAAAGACGGCTGGGTGAACGATTTCACGGAGCTGGTCCGGCAAGCCTGGACGGATTTTGACTTTGCGCTGCCCGGATGTGAGTCGAGTGCGGCTGCGCAGCAACGTATCGTACGACCATTGAAGAACCGGTAGACCTCCACACCGGAGATTGCATAGCCGTCAGCTCTCACGGCAATATCATCGGTCTGTATCTTAACGCCATAGATCCCTCGTTCGGATTTGAAAATTGGCAGGTGATGCGCAACCCCGATGTGTTTAAAATCGTATATAATAATAGTGGTCCTTATCGGGATACCGAATTTTGTTTTTGAAGACGAAGGAACGCCACATGGCTAATACAACAGAAGCAGAAGAGCCGATGAAGGATACAGCTCTGACGCATCCGATCCTGTTTTTCGATGGGGTATGCGGTCTGTGTAACCGGTCCGTAGATCTTCTCCTACGCATAGATAAAGAGGATATTTTTCGTTTCGCGCCGCTTCAGGGCGAGACAGCCCGCCGCATGCTGCCGCCTTTGACCGGAGATCCCGAAATCTGGTCCATCCTGTACCTCGATGAAAACGGCCTTCATGACCAGTCGGATGTGACCATACAGGTCTGCCGCCGTCTGGGCGGTCTCTGGGGATTGGTCGGCCTGCTGCGCATTATGCCTGTACCCATCCGTAATGTAGCTTACCGTTTTGTCGCACGAAACCGCTATAGCTGGTTCGGCAAACACGATACCTGCCGACTGCCTACCCCGGAAGAACAGGCGCGTTTTCTGCCGTAGAGGATTATGTCTTCAGATCATCATCCATATATCACACCCGATAAAGTCAATGCGCTACCGAGTAAGCCCGCAGATGTGCGCAGCCACTACGGGTCGGCCCCGAATCAGTTCGGCGAATTACGGATGCCCGATGGCCCGGGACCGCATCCTGTCGCCGGGGTTATTCACGGG
>Ga0066376_10001101_pt1 | contig 26315 bp, 22 predicted proteins | sample Knorr_S15_td_Bot_FD_77009 | JGI IMG/M metagenome (GOLD analysis project Ga0066376, IMG submission 77009) | Marine microbial communities from Southern Atlantic Ocean transect - Knorr_S15_td_Bottom_ad_5009_LV_A | ecosystem: Environmental > Aquatic > Marine > Oceanic | place: Southern Atlantic... | reverse complement strand
TGGAGGGCAAGGAGAACGGCGCGAAGCTCATCGTGCTGGATACCCGTCTGTCCAACACGGCGACGCATGCCGACTACTGGCTGTCGCCGTATCCGGGGTCCGAAGCGGCGATCTTCCTCGCTGTCGCGAGCTGGATGATTCGTGAGGGGCGGTACGACCGGGACTTCGTACGCCGCTGGTGGAATTGGCAGGAGTACATGGAGGAAGTGGTCGGCGAGGCGGGCGCCTCGTTCGAGCGCTTCGAAGAGGTCCTAGGGGAGGTCTACGCCGACTTTACCTTCGAGCACGCTGCCGGCGAGTCGGGCATCGACGCGGCCGTTCTCCGAGAGGTCGCAGAAGTGATCTCCACGGCCGGCACACGGCTCGCGACGCACAACTGGCGCAGCGCCGGCTCGGGTAACCTCGGTGGCTGGCAGGTCGCGAGAACGCTCACGCTGCTGAACGCCCTGCTCGGAGCGCTCGCAACCGAAGGCGGCACGTTCCCCAACTCCTGGAACAAGTTCACGCCCAAGCCGCCTCGCCTGCCGCACCGGCGTCCCGAGCGTTGGAGTGATGTGCTGTGGCCCGGCGAGTACCCGCTCGCGCTCATGGAGATGTCGTTCCTCATGCCGCACCTCATGCGGGATCAGGACGCGTTCGTGGACGTCTACTTCACCCGCGTCTACAACCCCGTGTGGACGAATCCGGACGGCTTCAGTTGGATCGAGATGCTCACCGACGAGAGCAAGATCGGACTCCACGTGGCGATGACGCCCACCTGGAACGAGACGGCTTACTTCGCGGACTACGTCCTCCCCATGGGGCACTCGTCTGAGCGCCACGACCTGACGTCGTACGAACAGTACGACGGCCAATGGATCGGGTTCAGGCAGCCGGTGCTCAGGGCCGCGCGTGAGAGGATGGGTGAGAAGATCACGGATACGCGCCAGGTGAATCCCGGGGAAGTCTGGGAGGAAAACGAGTTTTGGATCGACCTCACGTGGCGCATCGACCCGGACGGCTCGCTTGGGATCCGAGAGTTCTTCGAGTCCAGGAAGACCCCCGGCGAGAAGATGACCGTCGACGAGTACTACGGCTGGATCTTCGACAACTCGGTGCCGGGGCTGCCCGAAGCGGCTGCCGCCGAGGGGATCACGCCACTCGAGTACATGCGTCGCTTCGGTGCGTTCGAGGTTGCCAACAAGGTGGGGAAGGTCTACGAGCAGCCGATTCCGGACGAGGAGCTCGACGACATCCGGGTCGATGCGGCCGGCAGGGTTTACACCCGAGCGCCCGTGCCCCCCAGCCCCAAGGCTCCGGGCGGCACCAAGATCGACCCGGACGAGGATGGGCGCCGCCGCGTGGGCGTGCGTGTCGACGGCGAGATCCTTCGTGGGTGGCCGACGCCAACGGGCAAGCTCGAGTTCTGGTCGCGTACGCTGCATGACTGGGGATGGCCCGAGCTCGCGATCCCCACCTACATCAAGAGTCATATCCACAGGCAGAATCTCGAGTCGGATCAGATGCCGCTGATCACGACCTTCCGCGTTCCGGTTCAGATCCACACTCGGAGCACGAACTCGAAATGGCTGGACGAAATCGCGCACACGAATCCGTTGTGGATTCACCCGTCAGACTCCGCGCGACTCGGGATTCACAAGACCGGGGATCTCGTGAGAGTGGAGACCGAAATCGGGTACTTCGTTCTCAAGGTGTGGATCACTGAGGGCATCCGCCCCGGCGTCGTGGCCTGCAGCCATCACATGGGTCGATGGAAGCCGGAGAGTCAGGAAGGCGGTCCACGGCTCGGGATGACGACCGTGGCACTCGACAGGGTTGGGGCCGAATGGTCGCTGGAGCCCAAGAGTCGAGGTGGACCGTTTGCTTCGTCCGACCCGGACACCCTGAGGGTGTGGTGGACCGACGTGGGGGTCCATCAGAACCTGACGCATGCGGTCCACCCCGATCCGATCTCCGGCCAGCACTGCTGGCATCAGGCCGTAAGGATTCGCCCGGCCGAACCCGGTGACAGCCAGGGCGATGTCTCGGTGGACACGGCGAAGTCGCGGGCCGCCTACGAGAAGTGGCTGGCGCTGACGCGATCGGCCAGCGAACACTCCCCGGACGGGACGCGTCGTCCGTACTGGATGTTGAGGCCGGTCCGGCCCGAGCGGGACGCCTACCGACTCCCTGATGCGACTGAGCCCGCGGGGGTCTGAGGTCGGCGTGACGGATCGCGACCCCACTTTGGTTGGCATGGTCGGCAGCATCCCTCAGCAGGAGACGCCGGTCGAGTTGCTCAGGGCCCTGGCGGTTTTCGCGGAGCCACCGGGCGACGGCCACGGTCGCATCGCCGAGACGCTCGGCTTTGGAACGGCGCCCGGCGCGTCGGACTTCTCGGACGTCTTTCTCTTCCAGCTCTACCCCTATGCCTCGATCCACCTCGGGGAAGAAGGCATGCTGGGCGGAGAGGCACGCGAGAGGGTCGCGGGCTTCTGGTCGGCGCTGGGGCGCACGCCGCCCGCCGAGCCCGATCACCTCTCGGCGCTCTTGGGCCTGTACGCCGCGCTCTCGGGGGAAGTGGCGGCTGCGACCGACGCCCCCGGCGACGCGGCCGCACCCTCTGAGGTCGCGCTGCTCGCCGAGAGCAGGGACGCGCTTCTGCATGAGCATCTCGCGCCCTGGGTTCCCGCGTACCTCGACAGGGTGGTTGAGATCAGTCCCCGGACCTATGGGCCGTGGGCTGCGATGCTTCAGGACGTGTTGAGCGCGGAGTTGAGGCGGGCGGGACGCGCTCAACGACTCCCGCTCCACCTGCGCGAGGCGGCGGCTCTGCCCGACCCGCGAGAGGAGGGCGCCGACGCCTTCCTCAAGGGTCTGCTCGCACCCGTTCGCTCGGGAGTGATCCTCATCCGGGCTGACCTGGCTTCCCTCTCGGGGGGGCTCGGTCTAGCGCTTCGGGCCGGCGAACGTCGATTCGCTCTCGATTCACTGCTCGGCCAGGATGCCGCGTCGGTGCTGGCCGCGCTTGCCGGCGTGGCGGGAAGGCAGGCGGACGCTCACGAAGAGCGCATCGAGCTCCTTGGTGTCACCGCGTCCTTCTTCGCCTCGCGGGCGAGGGCCTCGGCGGCGCTCCTGTCGGAGCTCGCGACCGAGGATACGGTTTCCGCAGTGGGCGTGGGCTCGTGAGCCAGCCGATTCGCTCCGAGCCCACGAGGCGATTCTCCTCGCGGGACGTGCTGGCCGGCCTGAGCGTGTCACTCGTGCTGATCCCACAGTCGATGGCCTACGCCGAGCTGGCAGGACTACCCACCCACCATGGACTGTACGCGGCGGCCGCCGCGCCTGTCGCCGCGGCATTCTTCGCCTCGTCGCCATACTTGCAGACCGGTCCCGTGGCGCTGACCGCGCTGCTCACGTTGGGAGCCCTGCTGCCACTCGCCGAGCCGGGGTCGGCGGACTTCGTCGGTCTGGCCGCGCTCCTCGCGCTCGTGTGCGGCGTGGTGCGCGTCTTCGTCGGAATCGTGAAGGCCGGCTGGATCAGCCACCTGATGTCGCGGCCCATGTTGAGCGGCTTCACGTCTGCGGCAGCGATACTGATCGTGTCGGCACAGCTTCCCGGCGCGCTCGGATCGGACGCGCCCGCCGGAGGGGTGCTTGGAAGGGCGCTTTGGGCGGTCGCGAACCCGGAGACGTGGGAGTTCGCAGGCATTGGGCTGACCGTGGGGACGGTGATCGTCGTTCTTGGAGGCCGACGCCTCCACCCGCTCGTCCCGGGCGTGCTCATCGCGGCACTGGGCGGACTCATCTTCTCTGTGGTGACCGGCTACGAGGGCGGCACCGTTGGAGCCATCCCGTCTGGACTTCCGCAGGTCTCGCTCGCCCTTCCTTGGCAAAGCCTCCCGATTCTCGTGCTGCCCGGGGCGGTCATCGCGCTGATCGGCTTCGCTGAAGCCGCCTCCATCTCGCGCATCTTCGCGACCGAGGACCGTCAGCGTTGGGACCCGAATCGTGAGTTCCTGAGTCAGGGCGCGGCCAATCTAGCGGCGGGCCTCGTGGGCGGGATGCCCGTCGGAGGTTCGTTCACGCGCAGCAGTGTGAACCGCCTTTCGGGTGCCCGCAGTCGATGGAGTGGTCTCATCACAGGTGTGGGGGTACTCGTCTTCCTGCCCTTCGCTTCGATCCTGGCTCCGCTGCCGCGAGCAGTGCTCGCGGGCATCGTCATCGCCGCTATCGCGCCACTCTTCAGGCCGCGCGATCTCGCGGCGCTCTGGTCGGTCTCGGCCGCCCAGGCCCTGGTGGGTTGGGGCACGTTCCTGCTGACGCTCGCGCTCGCCCCACGGATCGAGCAGGCGGTAGTCCTTGGCGTGCTGATGTCCGGAGCAGTACATATGTGGCGGGAGCTTTCGCCGGACGTGGAGGCGCGACTCGAGGGCGATGAGTTACATCTCCGCTTGAAGGGCGTGCTCTGGTTCGGCTCGGCGCCGGGCCTCGAAGACGCTCTCGTTGCCCGTCTGGCGGAAGAGCCTGATGTGAAGAAAGTCGTGATTCATTGCGGCGGACTCGGTCGCATCGACTTGACGGCGGCGTACGGACTCGCCCACATGGCAGAGCAGGCGGAAGCAGCCGGTTTGGAACTGGAGGTCCGGGATGTCCCGGAGCATGCGAAACGTGTGATGGAGGCGGCTGGTGTCGGAACACATGGGCCACCAGCCTCGTAGTGGAACTGACAAGGCACTCACCCTTCGGGGGATATCATGTTTGGACTATTAGCGCTGGGAATAGCGGGCGCGGCCGGAGTCTTCGGCCACATCAAGTCGCGGAAGTTCGTCGGACAGCGACTCCGTTACACCAAGGTCGTCGAGACCCCCGGCATCGGAATCTTCGCGGGCGTAGGGGCCACGGTCGTGGCCGCGCCGGTGATTGCGCTGGCGGGAATCGTGCCGTTGGTGGGCGGGCTCGTAGGCGTCGGCACTGCGATCGCGCTTGGGGCGGGCGTCGGAACCGGCGTGGCCTTGGGTGCAAGGGACTCCAAGTCACCACCCCCGCTGCTCAACGATTGACCGGATGGAAGTACGGCTCATGAAGGACCAGCGGCGGCTGAGCCGGGACTAGGAGCGCGATGACAACGGGGGCGAGTGGCGGCGGAGGGGGGCTGCGCCGCGCGATTGGCCTCAAGCAGGCGACCGCGATGGTTGTCGGCACCATCATCGGCGCGTCCATCTTCGTACAACCCTCCGAGATCACGGGTCAGGTGCCGACCATATCAGGCATCTTCGCCGTGTGGATCGTCTGCGGCCTCCTTACCCTATTCGGTGCGCTGGTCTGTGCGGAGCTCGCGAGCACCTTCCCGGAGTCGGGCGGCGTCTACGTGTATCTGCGGGAAGCCTATTCGCCGGCGGTGGGCTTCCTGTGGGGCTGGGCGATGTTTTGGACGATGCACTCGGGCATCATCGCCGTGATCGCCGTGATTTGCGCTCGCTACCTGGGCTTTTTCATCGACCTGGGCGACTTGGGGCAGCGGTTGGTCGCTGTGGCTACGATCGTCATTCTCAGCGCGGTCAACTATCTGGGCGTGAAGCACGGTAGCGTGCTCCAGACCGCGATCACGGTCGGAAAGCTCATAGCGATCGTAGCGATCATCGTTCTCGGCTTCGCCTTTGGGGGCGGCGCACACGAGGTGGTGGTCGAGCGAGCCGCGGCTGCTCCCCAGGGGAGCTACACCGCCCGTGACTTCGCGCTGGCCTTGGTCGCCGGACTGTTCGCCTTCGGCGGTTGGCACATGGTCACCTACAACGCCGAGGAGACCACGGAGCCTCGTTCGACGATTCCGAGGGCCCTGGTCGTCGGGACGCTGGTCGTGACGGTGTGCTACATCCTACTCAACGCGGTCTACCTCTACGTGCTCCCAATGGAAACCGTTGGCTCGTCGGATCGGGTCGCAGCGGATGCGGCCGACGCGGTGTTCGGGCGCGGTGGCGGCGCCGCCATGTCAGCGCTGGTTGTTTTCTCCACCTTCGGCGCGTTGTCCGGTATCGTTCTCGCGGGCCCGCGGGTCTACTTCGCGATGGCCCGCGACGGCTTCCTCTTCAGTTGGATCGGCGCGGTCCACCCCAAATACGGAACTCCTCACCGCGCGATCGTGCTCCAGGGGATATGGGCGAGTGTGCTCGTGTTCACTGGCACGTACAGGCAGCTCTTCACCCGGGTGATCTACACCGAGTGGATCTTCTTCGGGCTCATGGCCCTCGGGCTCATCATGCTGCGCCGCCGGACGGACGTCAGCAGGGAGTACGAGATTTGGGGCTACCCGTGGTTGCCGATCATCTTCGCGCTGTCGGCATTCGGCATCGTGGCCAATCAGATCGCAACCGAGCCAGTGGAGAGCATCACGGGACTCGGTCTGGTCCTTGTCGGCTGGCCTATCTACATGATCTGGGCGAGAAAGTCCTCCGGGGTCGGCGCCTAGGGAGCCTCTGCACAGGTAGGGCGCGCCCGCGATCCACCGCCTCCGAGAGTGCTAACCGAAGGCCCGTTTGATCAGGGACCGCACCCGCCCTTCGTAGCGCCGCACGACCAGGACCGACGCGGGCGAGTACCGGGCGACCTTCTCGGGGATCTCGCCGAACATCACCTGGCGCACGAAGCCCTCGCGGGTGGCACCGAGCACGACGAGATCGTAGTCCCTGCTTTCCTTGGCGATGCCGCCCGCGACCGACGAGGACTCGATGAGCTTCCGTTCGACGTCGACGTTCACCTCGATCGCCTCGAGCGTCTTGGTGATCCAGCGGTCCGCCTCGACACGGTCGCTCTCCGATGCGTCAGGTGGGACGACGTAGCACGCCGTCACCGACATGCCGAGCGCCGGCGCGAGCACGTTCAACATCTCCGCCGCCAGCCGAGCGTGCGGACCGCCGGCTGTGGGGAACAGGCACCGCTTCGGTCGCTCCGTGTTCGCGATCTTGAGCATCGCGAGGTCGCATGGGCTGTTCCGGATGACCTGGTCCGCCACCTCGCCGAAGATTCGATCGCGCGTGTCGGTGTGTCCCTTCCAACCCATCACCATGAAGTCGGCCCCGTAGCGGCGGGCGCCGGAGAGGATGCCGTCGGAGGCCTGGTGCGCGATGACCAGATCGGTCTCGATCTCGATGTTTCTTTCCTTGGACACCTCGCGGGCCGTCTTGAGCAGGCCCTCTCGGTGCTGAGTGAAACGGAGGCCTTCGTGAATCGGGAGCTGGCGTGGTACTTCCACGACCGAGAAGCCCACGAGCGGCTTTTTCCGCGCCGTCGCGATCGCGTGGGCGTAGTCGAGCAGGACGCCGATGTGGTCGGGGTTATGAAGCGGTACGACGACGGTGTCTTGCAAGGCGGCGCGGGGTGGTACGGGTGTGTCCAGGACCTGGGGCTTCACGGCGGCGGCCTGTCGCTCGAAGTAGCCGTAGTAGAGAAGCAGTCCCAGCAGAACCCAGCCGATGGTCACGTACCACGCGAGCGGCTGGAACGTGAACTGGTAGGCGGCCAAGAAGAGGTTCAACACGATGCCCAGGATCGGCACGAATGGGTAGAACGGGACCTTGTAGCGGCGAGGGATCTCCGGGGCTTTTCGCCTCAGGACGATGACCGAGAGGTTCACCATCGCGAAAGTGAGCAGGAAGATCAGGCTCGCCGCCGATCCCACGGCCTCGATCGGGAGCGTCATCGCCATCAGCAGCACGAGGACGCCTGTGACGAGGATGGCTATGTGGGGCGTCCGCCGCTCCGGGTGGATCGTCGCTACGGCCTTGGGCAACCATCGGTCTCGACCCATGGAAAAGGCGACCCGTGAAGAAGCCATGATCGTCGCGTTCAGAGCGGACATCGTGCTGAGGAGGCCACCGAAGACGATGATCGCCACACCGGCTGCCGGCATGAAACCTTCGGCGGCCCGCACGATCGCGGTCTCCCCGTACCGTCCGAGGAACTGCCAGGAGGGCTCGCCCCCCGGGGGGCTGACTGCAGCCAGCGCCACGAAGAGGATCAGCAGGTACATCACCACGGTAATGCCGAGGGAGATGAACGTCGCTCGAGGGATCGTAATTTCGGGGTCTTTGATTTCCTCGGCGACGGTCGCGATCAGGTCGTAGCCCTCGAAGGCGATGAACGTCAGCCCCATCGAGACGATGACCCCTCCGAATCCCATGGGCAGAAAGGGATCGAAGGCATCGACGGCGCGTTCCGGAGCGTCGATGACGGCGCCCAGACCGTACGCGATGAAGATCATCAGGATCAGGAGCTTCGCCACGGTCATGACGTTCTCGGCGAGTCCGGTCACCGCAGTGCCGCGCGCGTTTAGCTGGATGAACAGACCACCGATCACGAGCGTGACGACCAGACCCGCGCCGTGCTCTCCGACCAGTGCGAAGGTCGCGTCCGCGAAGCCTGGGATGTACTTGAGGAAGAACTCCCAGAAGTAGCCAGCGAAGCCGAGGGCGTAGAGGGAGCACGCCACCGTGTACGCGAACCAAAGCATCCACCCCGCCGTGAACCCGACGACGCCCGGGAACGCCCTGCGGACGAAGGCATATCCCCCGCCGGCCTCCGGGATCGCAGAGGCCAGCTCGGCGTAGGCGAACGCCGTCAACAGCGTCACGCCTCCGTTGAGCGCGAACGCCATGATCGAGGCCGGGCCGGACTCGCCCGCCGCGATGCCGGTGAGGACGAAGATGCCGGCGCCGATCATCGCGCCGACGCCGATCATCGTGGCGTCGAACAGTCCGAGATTTCGGGCGAAGGTGGCTTCGCCCGCGGGGGAGGCTTCGGCTGTGGGGGTCACGGGGGTGCAGGATGTCGTCCCTCTGCGCGAAGAGCAAGCTATTTCCGCCATCGGTTTTAGAGGGCACTGGCCCACGGACCGGTGGGGACTTATTGCTTCCCGCCCTCTCGAACGAACGCGCCAGGAAGCGATGATGATTCTCGATTTTCACAATCACTATTTCCCGCCCGAGTACCTGGATGCCATCCGCGAAGGGGGCAGCCATTTCCGCGTCACGACGGATGATGACGGGAACCCGGTTCTCCACTCCCCAGGTGACTACAACGTGTTGGTTCCCGGGCACCGGGACCTCGACTTTCGGGAGACCGTGCTTGAGCAGGCGGGGGTCCAGATGCAGGTGCTTTCGTTCACGGCCCCGGGTACCAGCATCGAAACGCCGGACAGGGCGGTTGAACTGTGCCGCGTCATCAACGATGCCCTCGCCGCGGAAGTTCAGGCCCGCTCGGACCATTTCACGGCACTCGCGACGCTGCCGATGAACGCCCCGGAAGCCGCTGCTGACGAGGCGGAACGAGTGGTGGGAGAGCTCGGTCTGCCCGGTGTGATGCTCCTGTCTAACGCGAGCGGCACACCCCTGTACGAGGAGCAGTTCTGGCCCGTGTACGAACGGCTATCCGATGCAGGCGCGGTGATCTACATCCATCCGACGTACCCGGTGGGCGTCGAGGTCATGGAGCGCTTCATGCTCATGCCCATGGTCGGCTTCCTTACCGACACCACCCTCGCCGCCGCCGGCCTGGTGTATTCGGGCGTTGTGGAGCGCTTCGGAGGAATCAACTGGGTGTTGGCGCATCTCGGTGGGGCGGTACCCTACCTCGCCGAGCGATTCGATCGCGGCTTCGAGGCTTACCCAGAGTGTCGTGAGCACTGCACCGTGCCGCCGAGCGAGCAGCTGAAGGACTTCTACTACGACACCGTGAACTTCGACCCGAGCTGTCTCCGGCTCGCGATAGACTTCGCGGGTGTCGACCGGATCGTGGCGGGCTCGGACTATCCGCACATGATCGGGAGCCTCGAAAAGATGAGGACGAGCATCGATGCGCTCGACCTTTCAGACGGGGACCGGGAGAAGATTCGGGGAGGGAACGCGGCCCGGATTCTCGGCCTCAGCTAACGGCGCGTTGCTGCGCCTGAGCATCGACTCGTCTAAGACCATGGACGTCCAATTAGGGGCCTCGGAGCGCTAGCGCTACCAGCCGGTCCCCTTCTCCGGACTTGAGCGGCGCGGGCGCACCGTCCAAGTTGGCAGCGGTACTCTGTTGATCCGCTCCCACGACGACTCATGAGCAAATCCGACTCCCGCGCGTCTCTCGACCGACGCGAGCTCCTCAAGGTCGGAGCAGCCGGCCTCGGCCTCGGCGCGGCCGCAGGCCTCACGCCGATGTTCGCCGCCGCCGATGACGACACACACGCGCAGGAACGCCCGGCGCTCGGCCCTGCTCCCGCCACGCCCTTCGCCTCAGACCCGATCGACGTGGTCCGCGTGGGTTTCGTCGGCGTCGGGGGGATGGGCGGCGCGCACGTCAGGAACTACCTGGGCATCGAGGGCGTGGAGATCGTCGCCCGGTGTGATATCAACGAGGCTCGCAATGAGCAGGTGGCGAGCTGGGTGACCGACGCCGGTCAGGCCCCGCCTGCCATGTATGGTCGGGACGAGACCGACTTCGTGCGCATGTGCGAGACCGAAGAGCTAGATCTCGTCATGACCGCCACTCCGTGGGAATGGCACGTTCCGGTGTGTGTCGCGGCCATGGAGAACGACAAGCACGCGGCCACAGAGGTGCCAGCCGCCTACACGACCGACGACTGCTGGAAGCTGGTCGAGTATGCGGAGAAGCACGACAAGCACTGCGTGATGATGGAGAACTGCAATTACGACCGACCCGAGATGATGGTCTTCCACATGGCTCGCTTGGGAATCCTCGGTGACATCCTGCACGCGGAGTGCGGGTACCTGCACGATCTGCGGGAGATCAAGTTCTCGGACGAAGGTGAGGGACTCTGGCGGCGCGCCCACGCGATGGTGCGCAACGCCAACCTCTACCCCACCCACGGGCTTGGGCCCGTCGCCAACGTCATGGACATCAACCGGGGCGATCAGTTCGAGTACCTGGTTTCGATGAGCTCGCCGTCCCAAGGCCTTCAGGAGTGGGGGATGGAGCACTATCCGGAGGGGCACCCGAAGCGCAGTGAGCGCTACGTCCTTGGTGACGTCAACACGACAATGATCAAGACCGTACGTGGCAAGACGATCTACGTGAGTCACGACACCAACCTGCCGAGGCCGTACTCGCGCATCCATATGGTGCAGGGTACCAAGGGAATTTTTCAGGGCTACCCACACCGCGTGCACGTCGAGGGGATGAGCCCGGGGCATCAGTGGCAGGAATGGACGGAACTCCTAGACGAGTATGACCACCCGCTGTGGAAGGACCTCGAAGAGCAGTCCCAGGGTGCCGGCCACGGGGGGATGGACTTCATCGAAGACTACCGCCTCGTGAAGTGCCTTCGTGAAGGCAAGCCCACCGACATGAACGTGTACGACGCGGCGGCTCTGTCCGTCGTCGTCCCACTCTCGGAGTGGTCGGTGGCGAATAGAAGCAGACCCATCGACGTGCCCGACTTCACCCGGGGTCGGTGGGCGCAGTGGCCACAGTTGGAGATTCTGAGGGCGTAGCGATAAGGGGGACCCCCATGAAGGGAATTCGCGTCGTAGGCCTGTTGGGCCTGGCGATCAGCGGGCTGTCCAGCCCGGCTTCCACCCAAGAGTTCACGCTGGCGCTGACCGGAGACGCCATCATCACGCGTCCGCTCTCGGTCTACGATGAGCCGGACTTCCTCGAGATGATCGATCTGATCAGAGGCGCCGACGCCGCGTTCACGAACCTGGAGATGCTATTCCACGACTACGAGCCGTACCCCGCGCACCAGAGCGGCGGCACCTGGATGCGTGGTGATCCCAGCCTCGTCGGGGAGCTCGTTTGGGCCGGCATCGACATGGTGTCGCGTGCCAACAACCACACGGGGGACTACGGTGTGGAAGGCATGCGCCTGACCACCATGTACGTGGATGAGGTCGGACTCGTTCAAGCCGGGGCAGGAGAGAGCTTGGCGGAGGCACGGGAGGCGAGGTTCCTCGAAACCGCGCGGGGTCGTGTAGCGCTCATCTCGACGGCGTCCACGTTCCCAGATCACTCCCGCGCGAGCAACGCCCGCGGCAGCATGCAGTCACGCCCTGGCCTGAGCCCGCTGCGCTTCACGACCACGCGGATCGCTACGTCCGATCAGATCGATCGCCTCGGCGTCATCGCCGAGGAGATGGGCGTGGGGTTCAACCGTACGGAGCGCGGTGCGAGAACGATGTCGACGACCTTCGTCGAAGGACCGGCCCCGGGGGTTCTGACCCAGCCGAACCCACAGGACGTCGCCGAGATCGCCGCGGTCGTCGAGAGCGCAAGCCGCCTGGCCGATCAGGTCATTGTCACGATCCATGCGCACGAGAGTAAGGGAGACCGCTCGGTCCCAGCCGACTTCCTTCCGGTTTTCGCGCGCGCGATGGTGGATGCTGGCGCCACCATGTTCGTAGGGCACGGACCTCATGTCCTGCGCGGGATCGAGATCTATAGGGGGAAGCCGATCTTCTACTCGCTCGGCGACTTCATTTTCCAGAACGAGACGCTGCTCCGCCTGCCCGAGGACAACTACGAGAGGTACGGCCTCGGGACCGATGAGCACGTGGCGGATTTCAACGCCGCTCGATATCAGAACGAGACGACGGGCTTCCCGGTCAACCCTGAGATCTGGGAGGCGGTGGTCGCGATGCCGACCTTCGAGGGTGACCAGCTCGTCGAGCTGGCCTTGCACCCCATCACTCTGGGCTTCGGTCAGCCGGCCTGGGTGCGAGGCCGGCCGATGCTGGCGCGCGGTGAGCTAGCGGCCAAGATCCTGAAGGATATCGTCGACCGCTCCAAGCCGTTCGGCACTACCATCGACGTTAGGGATGGGGTCGGGTACGTACGACTTCGCTGACCCTCTCGTGATGATGGGGCCGCAAGAGAGTCAGCTGCCGAGCCCGTTCTCGCATGCCGCCGCGATGTTCTCCGAGGCTTACGGAGCGCCTCACACACACACGGCCCGGGCACCGGGACGTGTGAACCTCATCGGCGAGCACACCGACTACAACGACCTGCCGGTCTTGCCGATCGCGATCCAGCGCGAGGTGCGCCTTCTGATCCGACGGCGGGAAGACAGCTTGGTGCGGGTGCGAAACGTAAACCCCAAGTACCAACCCGTTGAATTCGAGATCGGCGAGGCCATCCCACCCAGCGAAGAGGGAAGCTGGGCGAACTTTCTCAAGGCGCCCGCGCACGAGATGTTGAAGCTGTCCGCGATCCGGCGGGGCTTCGACGCGGTGTTGGTATCAGACATACCTCCGGCGGCTGGGCTGTCGTCCTCGTCGGCCATCGTGAACGCGGCCGGCCTCGCACTCGCTCATGTCAACGAGGTAGCGTGGGAGCCGATTCCCTTCGCCACGCTCATGGCGGAGGCCGAGCACTTCACCGGCACTCGGGGCGGGGGGATGGATCAGGCCATCTCCCTGGCCGGGCGAGCCGGGCACGCAGCCCAGATCCGCTTCAAGCCCTTGAGGATGCGACACGTCGCGATGCCGGAGGATTGGCGCTTCATCGTCGCCGACAGCGGAGTGAAGGCCGAGAAGTCGGGCGCGGCACAGCAGAAGTACAACCAGAGGCGAAGCCAATGCGAGGAGGCCTTCAGCATCGTGGCCAAGGATGCGCTCTCCAGCGGGGCGGCGGCGCGCAAGTTGAGCGGCTACCCGGACATGATCGCGACGATGGGCCAGCTTGGCGCGATGGTCGCGGGTGAGTCGGCGCTCCGTGGTGACTTGCTCCGCCGCTTCAGGCACGTGATCACCGAGGCGGGCAGGGTGGAGGCGGCCGCGGGTCACATGCTCGAGGCGAACATCGACGGGTTCGGAATGCTCATGGATGCGTCGCACGGAAGCTTGTCGGTCGACTATCAGGTCAGCACCCCGGAGTTGGATGAGCTCGTGGCGATCGCCAGAGCGGGTGGCGCCGAAGGAGCCCGGCTGACAGGAGCCGGCCTGGGAGGCTGTATCGTAGCTCTGGCTGGGGCCGCGACCGTGGAGGGGGTCATGCGGTCGCTGATGCGGGAGTACTTCGCTTCTCGGGGCAGGATGGACCGGATCGACGACCACCTTTTCGTGGCGGCGCCCTCGTCGGGAGCGTCACTCGTCGAAGGCTAGCCGAGGGCACCCGCAGCGCGCATTAACCGCGGAGGCGGCGGGTGCACTCTCCGCGGGTTGACGACCATCCGTGAGCCCCCCTTCTTCAGCGTTTGGCAGTAACCCGGCCCCCGACCCAGAACAATGTTCCATCCATCGTCGAAGAAGATTCTCCTGGCCGTGCTGGTGGCGAGTTTCGTCGTCCAGACCGGCCTGGTGTACAGCGACGATGTCGATCTCGTGCTCTCGTCCGAAGCTGTGGAAGGGCGCCGTTTGTACCACGAATATGCCTGTCAAACCTGTCACCAACTCTGGGGCCAAGGTGGTTTCCTTGGTCCCGATCTGACGAATGCCGCGAGCCGCGTCGATGAGACGCGGCTCGTTTCTTTGCTGACTGTCGGAAGTGGTCAAATGCCGGCTCTGAACTTCGACGAGCGCCAGATCACGCGGATGGGTGCTTTTCTGCGGGAGATCGATAGCCCCTCGGTCGGGCGTGGCCAGCTTCGGATGGGTGACCCCAACGCCGGTACCACCCCACAAGCGGCATTCGAGGCCGCCGTGGTGGACGCCTCTCCTCCGCGTGATGTCGCGGCAGGATTCGAAACGTTCCGCTCGGGCATCTGTACCGCGTGTCACTTCCCATTCCAAAGATCCATCGTGGGAGCACCCGACCTGTCGACCGCGGTCGAGCGCTTCGGTGACGACGTCCTGAACGACGTGCTCTCGAACGGCAGACCCCAGGCCGGGATGCCACCTCCCGCGCCCGCTCTGTCTCAGCAGCAACGCTCCGATCTCGTCGCCTATCTCCGCTGGCTGAACACCAACCGTGGGCTACTCTCAGACGCCTCTGATGCCATCCAGGCGGGCCGGTCACTGGACTGGGGCGCGCTTCCGTGGTGGGAATTCCGATGAGTGACGGCGGTGTGATGAGTCGGGCGACTCTCGACGCGCAAAGCGTTCCGAGTCCTACGATCACCGGCGACGCTTCGGGAATGGCTGGGCAGGGTGCCTTCTGGCGTTCCTTCGACGATTCGGACCCGGTGCGGCAGTTCGCGACCATCATGTTCATCCGCGGCGGGCTCATCGCGATGGCTGTGACGCTCGTGGGAGGGATTCTCTCCGCGCTCTACTCGGTGCCCGCGCTCGCGCCTTCGTTCCAATCAGTCGGGCTGGATCTGCGCCAGCTGCGACCGATCCATACCACCTTCGCGTCGGCGTGGATATTTCTGGGAGGCGTCGCCGTCGTACATCGCTGGCTACAGGATCACGGCGGTGTAGCCACCGCGGGCGATCGTCTCAGGCTGCGCGTCCAGGTGCTGTCGTGGTCGGCCGCTGGGATCGGCATCCTGGTGACGCTGGCGCTGGGCATCGGCTCGGGCCGTGAGTACGTCGGCTTCCATCCGATCTTCAGCGCGCTGATCCTGACGGGCTGGTTGTGCTACGCATGGAACTTCTTCCGTGTGGCCGGTCCGCGCTTCTTCGAGCGGCCACTCTATGTGACGATGTGGGGCGTGGGGATGCTCTTCTTCGTCGTGACCTTCGTGGAGCAGCACCTGTATCTGATCCCCGCTGTGTTCGAGAATCCGCTCCAGGACCTTCAGGTGCAGTGGAAGGCGACGGGGACCCTGGTCGGCAGCTTCAACCTGTTCGTGTATGGCGCCATCATCTACATCGGCGAGCGCATCAGCCGCGACCACACGTACGGCCACTCCCGCGTTGCATATGCGCTGTTCGGCGTCGGTCTACTCAACTCGTTCACGAACTTCGCGCATCACAGCTATCACCTGCCGCAGGATCACATCGTCAAGTGGATTTCGTTCATCGTTTCGATGATGGAGATCGCGATCCTCTGCCGGGCGGTATCCGACCTGTGGAGGCTCGTCCGTGCGACGGAGCACGGCGAGTTCTGCGCCGCCCGCGGAAGCTTCGGCGCCTCGAAGTGTTGGACCGTCTTCATCCTGCTCTCAGCGGTCCTGATCTCGATTCCACCGCTCAACGCGATCATTCACGGCACTTATGCGGTCACCGGTCACGCCATGGGTGCCACGATCGGGATCGACACGATGGTGCTTCTCGGCGCCATCATCTGGATCCTGGGCGAACACATGCGGGCCCGGGAGGGTGAAGCGGCGTCAGAGGCCCTCCATACCGTGTCCATGCGACGGATCATCCTCGGGCTGAATATCGGTGTAGCGGCCCTCGTCGGTTGGCTGCACGTGTCCGGCGTCATCACGGGCGTCACACGTGCCGCTTTTGCGCCTGGAGAGACGTACGTTCCGCCGGCTTGGTTGGCGGCATGGAACGGGATCTTGTTCGCGGCGACGGGCACCTTGGCCTTGGTGTTCTTCGTCGCGCTGCTCGTGAGGCTCTGGCCGGCGGCGTTCCGTTACTGGTGGGTCAGCGCGGAGCGGACTAGGTAAGGCTGATTCGGGGCAATGTGCGCGCGAGGCCCAAGCCCGCGGCGGCGGCGATCGACAGGCACGCGGCCGCCAGCCCGACCTGGCCGTAGAGGGCGTAACCGGTCCCAAAGAGCGCGCCATAGATCGCGACGCACCCGAGGAACCAAGCCAGGAGTGCTACCGTGGGCCCTGGTGCGTTGGGATCGGGCTCCAGTCCGAGCCCGGCACCCCTCCAGCCTCTGCCCATGGGCCGGATGAGCCCGTGGAACGATCGGAGCGTCTCGGGGCTGACCGGAGGCGTCAGCAACGTCACGGTGACCCACACGATGGTGGTGATGACCACACCCACCACGAGTTGTAGGGACGGATCGACTTCGGCGAATCCGAGCGCACTATGGATGCCCTGGAAATAGACAGCGATAACGAACGAGACGATCATCGCGGAGATCTCGCTCCACGCATTGATGCGCCACCAGAACCAGCGCAGGAGGAAGACCAGCCCCGTCCCGGCTCCGATCTGCAGAAGAATCTGGAAGGCCTGCAGAGCGTTCTGCAGCCACAGCGAGACGGCGCCGGCGAGCACGACGAGCGCGACGGTCGCTGTGCGTCCGATACGGACGTAGTGACGTTCGTCTCGATCGGACGCGATGAATCGCCGATAGAAGTCATCGACGATGTACGAGGCGCCCCAGTTGAGGTGGGTACTGATCGTGGACATGTAGGCGGCCGCGAGTGAGGCGACGACCAGCCCGAGTAATCCGGATGGGATGAACACGAGCATGGCTGGGTACGCCAGGTCGTGCCGTACGATCGAGGGGTCCACCGCCGGGAACGCCGCCTGAATCGACTCGAGGCTCGGGTACACGATGAGGGACGCGAGCGCGACGATGATCCATGGCCAGGGGCGCAGTCCATAGTGGGCGATGTTGAACCAAAGTGCGGCCTTGAGCGCGTGGGACTCGTCCTTGGCGGCCAGCATTCGCTGCGCCACGTAGCCTCCACCCCCGGGCTCGGCCCCGGGGTACCAGGTACTCCACCACTGCACCGCGATCGGGATGATGAACACGGCCGACGCCGTCCGAATGTCTGTGAAGTCAGGGAGCAGGTTGAGCTTTCCGTCGAGCGCCGGGTTCGAGAACAGACCCGTGAGTCCGCCGACATCCGGATGACCGACGGCGAAGTATGCAGCCGCGAGTGACCCGATCATGGCGACGAAGAAGAGCACCAGATCGGTCACCACGACGCCCCAGAGCCCGGATGTCGCAGAGTAGAGCGCGGTAATCGCGCCCGCGATGATGACGACCTCGTACTTCGACACCCCGAGCAGAACACCCCCGATCTTGATCGCCGCGAGCGTCACGGTGGCCATGATCATCACGTTGAAGAACACGCCCAAATAGAGGGCCCGGAAACCGCGCAGGAAGGCCGCCGGCCGCCCCGAGTACCGTAGCTCGTAGAAGCCGATGTCCGTGAGCGTGCCCGATCTGCGCCAGAGCCGTGCGTAGAAGAAGACCGTGCACATGCCCGTGATCGCGAATGCCCACCAGAGCCAGTTCTGGCTGACCCCGCCCGTCCGTACCAGATCCGTGACCAAGTTCGGCGTATCGGTGGAGAAGGTGGTCGCGACCATCGAGGTACCCAGGAGCCACCAGGGCATCGAACGGCCACCCAGGAAGAACTCGTCGGTCTCTCGCCCAGCGCGGCGGGCGAAGTAGAGACCCACAGCCAGCGCTGCCGCACCGTAGACGGCGATGACGATCCAATCGAGTGAGGTCAGCAGCATCGGTGGATTGCTAGGTCAGACTGCGAGCGCGGCGAAGCCCTCGGCCAGAGGCCGAGGATACGCGCCGGCCTCGAGGCGCTCGAGCAGAACGGCCTCTGCGCGGGCGCGATCGGCGGGATGCGTGACGCCGAACCAGCGATCAGGAGCGTGGAGAACAGCGACTGCGGTCGATCCGACTTGCACCTGGCCGTTCACGGCAGTCGAGAGTAGGAATTCGCGGGACGTATCGGCCCCGTGCATTCCCAGGAAGCGGGTGAACTGGCGGTGCATGTGGTCGACCACCGGCTGCGTGAAGCCCCACAAGTTCATCGAGACGATCGAGCCTGCCGCGAGCTCGAGTGCCTGCGCGTCCACGGTCTGTCCCGTGATCCAGCCGTCGTTCTGACGCACGTCACGCACCTCCTCGACGCGGGACAGCATGCCGTCGGTGCCCATGACGCAGATCCCTCGAGCCACGCCCCCGGAGCCGGAGAGCGTGTCTTCCAGCGTGTACCCCGCCAGCGCGGCTTCGGTGGGAAGCGGGTCCTGTGTCATGTGCGCATACAGCAAAGCGAACGCGCCCGGCCCGTAGAGGTCATCGGCGTTGCAGACGGCGAACGGGCCGCTCGTATGCTCGCTGGCGCAGAGCACGGCGTGCCCCGTGCCCCACGGGCGGTTTCTGTCCGGCGGCGCCCGGAAGCCGTCCGGGAGTCGGTCGAGTACCTGGTCCGAGTATTCGATCGGCAAGGCGTCTCCGACGACCGCGGCCACGTGCTCCGCGACCGCATCATGAATCTCGGCGCGCGTCACGATGATCATGCGATCGAAGCCGGCGCGGGCGGCGTCGAACATGTTGTAGTCCATGATGGCTTCGCCGTCCGGACCCAAAGGATCCAGCTGTTTCAGCTGGCCGTAGCGCGTGGAGAGGCCGGCGGCGAGCACCACCAAGGGAAGCCCCACGGAGCTAAGCTTTGCCCGACATCAGTTGCTGTCCCCGAGGTGCGTCCTGAAGAAGTCGATCGTGAGCGGCCATGCCTGGCTGGTGGCGCGCATGTTTGCGCCGTCCTTTCCCGACTGTGCTCGCAGGAAGCCGTGTCCGGCGCCGTCGAAGATGTGCGGCTCGAAGCTCTGACGAGGGCCCGACATCGCCTGCTCGGCGCGGGGAATGCTGGAGTTCACGCGGTTGTCGTCGCCGCCGTACAGGCCGAGCACCGGCGCGCGAATGTCTCCCAAGCCGTCCTCTGGCGCTCCGCCGTAATAGACCACCGCCGCGTCGAGGTCTGCGAAATCGACCGCGAAGAGAAAGCTCGTGCTTCCACCCCAGCAATACCCCACCGCGCCGACCCGATCGGTCGCGGACGGAAGGGCGGTGCCGTACGCAGCCGCGGCACGCAGCCGCCGGTTCACGTCGGCGCGGTCGAGGGTCTGAATCGCGGCGACGGAGGCTTGTTGGTCCAATGTCTCGGATCCGCCGCCCCCCGTGCCCGCGCCCGAGAGCAGATCGGGTGCGATAGCGATGAAGCCGTCGGCCGAGAGTTGATCCGCCACTGACCGCACCCAGTCCGTCATGCCGAAGATCTCGTGGATGACCACGACCACGGGGGCCGGATCGCTCCGCTCGGGATACGTAACCCAGGCCCGAACCATGTCCCCGCCGCCTGCGTCGTACGTGACCCACTCACCGTGTCGCGGCGATGCGTCGAGGCGCGCGAGGGCGCCCTCCGCGTCGGGGGGTAGGGCCTGCGCGGCCGCGGCAGATTCCGCGCCGAACAGAGCGAGCACGGTCCCGAGCCCGATCGAGATTCTCAGGATGTGTTTGGTCAGTGCCTGCATAGTTGTCTCCGGGCTCACCCGTTGCCGACCCCGGCGTACGTGACACCGGTCAGATCGGCGATGTCGCGCTTCCAAGTCGTCAGATCGCGAGAAGAGAAGTCCCGAAGATGGCTGTGCCCACACGCACGCGCGAGCACCTGCATGAGTTCGGTCGTCGCGCTTAGATACGTGGCGAGCCGACGGGCCGATTCGTCAATGACGAGACGCGCCCTCAGGTCCTTCCGTTGCGTCGCGATACCGACAGGGCAGTTGTTCGTGTGGCACGCACGCATGCCCAGACATCCGATGGCCTGTAGCGCCGAATTCGAGATCGCCATGCCGTCCGCGCCCAGAGCGAGAGCCTTCACGAAGTCCGATTCGGTGCGCAGACCGCCTGTGATGATCAGCGTGACATCCGTGACGCCTTTCTCGTCCAGATGTCGCCGTGCGCGCGGGAGAGCGGCCATCGTTGGGACCGAGATGTTTTTCTTGAAGATCTCGGGCGCCGCTCCGGTCCCACCTCCGCGTCCGTCGAGGATGATGTAGTCGCAACCGATCTCGAGTGCGAAGTCGATATCGTCCTCAATGTGCTGGGCGCTGAGTTTGAAGCCGATCGGCACTCCCCCCGTGACTTCCCTGACCTGGTCCGCGACCTCCCTGAAGTCGCTAGGGGTGATGAGGTCGGGGAACGTGGGAGGGCTGACCGGGCTCCAGCCCGCGAACCTCCGCGATCTTGCCCGAGACCTTCTCGCCAGGCAGATGCCCGCCTGTGCCGGTCTTTGCTCCCTGACCACCCTTGAAGTGGAATGCCTGGCAGAGGGCGACCTTCTCGAGTGCCCACCCGAACTTGGCCGACGCGAGCTCGTAGAAATACCGACTGTTGGCGGCCTGCTCCTCGGGCAGCATTCCGCCCTCCCCGGAGCATATGCCGGTCCCCGCCATCTCCGCTCCAGTGGCGAGCGCGATCTTGGCTTCCTCGGATAACGCCCCGAAGCTCATGTCGCTCACGAACAGAGGGATGTCGAGCCGGAGCGGTTTGGCAGCGCCGGGGCCGATGATCAGCTCGGTACGTACGTCGTCGTGGTCCATGAGAGGTCTCGTCGCGAGTTGGGCCGTAAGCAGCTGGAGATCATCCCAGCGGGGCAGCTCGGTGAGGGCCACGCCCATGGCTGAAACCGCGCCATGGTGTCCCGCCTGGGTCAGGCCGTTCCTGGCTAGCTCCTGGATGTACCCATTGTGCGGTTCCTCTGGAGTCCCGTGGGGGTCTTGGTAGGCCCCGAGGTACTCGTCGCGTCGGAACGGCTGCGGGTTCTTGAGCGCGAAGTCCTGGACCTCGGCCTCATCGACCCAGACGGCGTCCTCCTCCGCGTCGATTTCGGCGGAGAAGCGATGGAGCGCCTCGTCGTTGTTGTACTCGCTGACGCCCGTATCGAAGCGGTAGTCCCAGCCATGGACGCCGCAGATCAGGTTGGGACCCTCGACGCGACCGTCGGCCAACAGAGCCCCCCGATGGTGGCACCTGCCGTACATGACGGACACCCGATCGTCGTGACGGATGGTGACGAGGTCTACGTCGGCGACCAGCGCGTGAGCCGGCTCACGATCGGTGAGCTCGCTCCAGGTCGCGACCTGGACTCGAGTGGCGGACACAGTGGGCAGATTCATGACGTGCTCCCAGGCGGTGGATCGGTTTGGCGGGGTCGAGACTTACTTCGGCCGAAGGCCAGCGCAATCCGCGTCGCGCAAGTGACGAGGCCTGACCCCCGGACTGTTACAAATCCCATACGTCACGAATACGCAGAACGGCGTAGGGATCCCAGAACCGCACCGCTACACCCTTCCTGCACACGGAGCGCGCCGCGCTTCAGCGATCGAATGCGGGAGAGACAATGTTCGAGATCTTGGGCGGACTGCTGCTGGCCACCGCCATCAGCGGAATCATTCCGCTGATCAACGCGGAGATCCTCGTGGTCGCCGCGGCCGCGAGCGCCCCGACGGTTGGCGTCCCGCTCATCGCCGCCGCGTCGACGGTGGGTCAGATGTCGACCAAGACGATGCTCTTCATCGTCGCTCGCTGGGCGCCGAGCCGCCTCCCGCGAAAGGCACAACGAGCACTCGCCAAGGTCTCCAAGGCCGTCGAAGCACGGGGCGGTGCAGCGGGCTCCTTGGTATTCATGAGCGCCGCGGTGGGGCTCCCGCCGTTCTACGGCGTGAGCCTAGCCAGTGGAGCCCTAGGCATGCGGCTAAGGGCCTTCGTGGTAAGCGGGACCGCCGGACGAGCGGTGCGTTTCACCGTCCTCGCATGGGCGGGCCGCCGCTTCGGCGAAGACGCGCTGCAGCTCATCTCCGCGCAGCTCTCCTCTGTCCCTTTCCTGGGAGCCTGATCCATGAGAATCGAATTGCTCGTCGACTCCGGTGAGTTCTGGAATCGACTGACTGAAGACCTCGCCGGTGCACGGAGCAGCGCCTACATCCAGACCTTCTCGTTCGAGGGAGATCGTGTCGGGTCCGCGCTGGGGAGGGCACTCGAGCGCTGCCCGGCGACAGACCGCCGGCTGTTGGTGGACGGCTACAGCCTGCTCTACCACAACGATCGGATCATCCCCGGTCCGGCATGGTTCGACAGGAGCTTCCGCCGTGAGGTCATGCTGACCCACCGCTGGGCGCGTCGGCTGCGTGACGGGGGCGCTGCGGTGCGCTTCGGCAACCCGATCGGGCCCTCTCCGGTGAAGCTGCTACGCCGCAACCACAAGAAGCTGGCGCTCATCGACGAAACGGTCGCCTACCTCGGAGGCATCAACTTCTGCGATCACAACTTCGCCTGGCACGACATGATGTTCCGCGTCGAGGACGACGAGTTGCGCTGAGCCCGGCGTCGCCCATGGAACGGGCCGTGCTGGCTGAGGCGATCGAGCTCGAGAGCAAGCTGATCAGCTAGCTCGAGGTCTCGTGCAACGAATCGGCCTTTCGTGCCGTCCAAGGGTCAACAGATGGAAAAGGATGTGGGTGGGTCGGGGGGTGGTGAGCACTTTTTCGAAACTTCCGCGCCTTGTTGGACGAAGTGACACATGAGGGAGCGCGACACGCGTCGCGACCCGGTCGGAAGGAGACAGAGATGTTAAACACAAATAAGAAGGGGGAACCGGAGGCCGCGGTTTGGGCGGCTTTGGCTGCGCCGGTGATCGGAGTGCCGCTTATGGTGGCCCTACTGGCGCTCACTGCGCCGACGGCGAACGCGGTCGTTCGCGAGTCGGAAGTGGGTGTGACCATAGAGCAGGTGCAGGTCCAGGCCGTCGACTATGTGGCCGAGGATCCTTGCGAATATATCGAGCAACCGAAGCGTTTCTGAGCAGCTCCGGCCGCCAGGTCGAACAGCCCGCGGCCGGATCAGGACCTGCGGCTGGCGCCGCCCCAAGGGGCGGCGTTTTTTTTGCATGGAACTTCTGTCCCCCGGTCGGCCGTATAGGCTCCTATGGAAGACATCCACATTCCGAATGACGCGACATACGTACCGTTCGCACTGACGGACGTCATCGCCACCGCGCCGCTGGCGTCTCGCCTTCTACTCGGTGCGACGCTGCCTGGGCGCGTGCTCAGCGCCGCGGCCCTGGGCATGTACGCCGGAAGTGCAGTGAAGGACTGGGTCAGCCGGCGCGAGATGGTCTGGGTCGACTTCGAGCGCGAGTTCGGGTGCGACGTGAAGACCCTTACGGACATGCCTGAGGAAGCTCGGCACAAAGAAATCGAGCGCCTGGCCAAACGCCTCAACGAAGGGTATACGACGGAGCGCGTGCCCCGAGACGAGCTCGCTAAGGCGGTCAACGGACACCTCACTGAATACATGGCCGGCCTGACCGGTCAGAGGGTGCACACGAGCTCACAGGTGCGGGACTTCACCCTCGCCAAATTGATTTTCCCGTTTGCGATGGGCGTGTGCGACATGGTGTCGGGTGACGTCGCGCTCTTCCGCGACACCGGCATTTTCGAGCCGCACATCATCTGCCACGAGTTCGTGCACCGGAAGGGATACTGGAAGGAGCTCCACGCGCAGGCTCTTTCATACCTCGCTCTCATGGCCTCCGGTGACCCGGTCATGGTCCAGTCAGCGTTGGCCGAGCGACTGCACCGACAGCTGAAGTCGATGGCCGGTGAAGATCACGAGAAGTACCACGACCTGGTGGATGGCATAGAGCTCAGCCCAGAGCTCGCCGAAGAGATGCACAGGCTGCGTCCCGACCCCGGAGCCTACGAGGGCGCCGTGTCGGTCGTCATGAAGAAGATGTACGACGAGCGGCTGAAGCTGACGGGCCAAAATGGTCTGTCCGACTACGACGTGGGCTTCACGAATTTCCTGTGGACGTTCGGCCGAAGCCCTTCAGCTCGACAGGAGCGGTGGCAGGCGGAGTTCTAGCCGCTCACTATTCGGCGAACAGGTCGGTTTGGGGGCCGCGGGCATCGGCGGGGACGCGGAAGCTTCGTGTCGAGGGCGCGGAAGGCCGCTCGAACGCCAGCCGGGCGGCTGTGACCTTGAAGAGCGCTCGAAGTTGCTCCGCCCACGGTCCCTCGCCTCGCCCGCGCACCTCATATCGACCGTCGTAGAGCTTCCCGCCACGCATCTGGCGGACCCGGTTGAGGACCTTGTCCTTCCGCTCCGGGAAGTGCTGTCCAAGCCAGCCCGAGAATAGGTCCTTCACGCCATGCGGCAGCCTCAGCACGATGTAGCCCGCGAAGGTGGCACCCGCGTCCGCTGCCGCTTCCATGATGGCCGGAAGCTCATGATCGGTAAGACCCGGGACGATCGGGGCCACGTTCACACCGACTGGAATCCCGGCCTGGGCGAGCATACGGATCGCATCGAGCCTCCGAGAGGGAGTCGGAGCACGTGGCTCCATGGTCCGCTGGATCTCGTTCCGGAGCGATGTCACCGAAACGGTGACCCTGACGGCGTCGTGCTCCGCCAGTCGGGCTAGAACGTCGATGTCACGGGTCACCAGGTGGCTTTTGGTGACGATGCCCACCGGATTGCGGAAGTCGGCGAGGACTTCGAGACAGCGGCGCGTGATTCCCAGCCTTCTTTCGACCGGTTGATAGGCGTCCGTGTTGCCGCTCAGGCCGATGACCTGGGGCTTCCACCGCTTGGCCGATAGAGCCCTCCGCAGAAGCTCAGGCGCCTCGCGCTTGACCATGATCTTCGTCTCGAAGTCGAGGCCGGACGAGAACCCGAGGTATTCGTGGGTCGGTCGGGCGTAGCAATAGCTGCACGCGTGCTCACAGCCCCGGTACGGGTTGATGCCGACGTCGAATCCGACGTCCGGAGCATCGTTGTACGACAGGATGGACTTAGTGGAGTCGTTGAAGAGTATCGTCTCTGGCGGTGGATCGTCCGGGTCCGTCCAACCCTCCCGGTCGACATGGAGCCGCTCGAAACGATTCGGCGGGTTGTGGGCGATGCCGCGGCCCTTTAGGACTGGGAGTGCCTGAGTCATGATCCTGGAACCCATACCGAATAAAAACCGTATACCAGGATAACTCGTTGCCACAGGCGGGCGAAAGGGTAGGTCCAAATCAAAAAAAAGACCCCGCCTCCGTGCTGAGGAGGCGCGGTCTCTGCCCTACGGACCGTGAGAGCGGCTAGGCGGTCTCGATGTCGTAGCACACGCGCCAGTCGATCATGTTCTCGGGATCTTCGGTCCCCTCGTCGGTCGGCTGGTGACGGCCGATCCAGTTCGACGCGCCGCCGGTAAACTCTCGGCGGTAGTCGGCGAGGTAATCATTCGCGGTTAGCTGATCCAACTCGACGCCGAACAACTCGACCACGAGCGAATCCCCGGCCGCACCCTCGAAGAGCATCTTGTCGATCTTGTCGACCTTGTTCCTTCGCGGATGGTCGGAGATCGACCAATATCCTTGCTCTGGGAACTTGATCTCGTGGCTCTCGCCAGCGGTGGTGATCTTCGAGCGGAAGCGGAACTCCCCCTCGTCATCCCACATCGCTTCTTTGTTGTCCTTGATCTGAATCCAGCGCAGGATCACGCGGATGTTGCCGCCGTTCTCCGACATTAATGGCTCCTGGTTTCGTTCGACGCTGAAGGCGAGTAATAGAGCCCTTCCGGGGCCGCGGTCAAGGGCCACATGAGCGCCCGGGATAGAGCGTAGGTTAGCCTTTTGTGACCTCGGCCATCAGCGCGAGGTTGTTGCCTTCCCCGTCCTCGAAGAAGGCCATCCACAACTCGTACTCTCCCATGTCCGCGATTCGGTGAGGGTCTGCTACGAAATGCACTCCTCTTT
>Ga0066376_10001100_pt1 | contig 26317 bp, 19 predicted proteins | sample Knorr_S15_td_Bot_FD_77009 | JGI IMG/M metagenome (GOLD analysis project Ga0066376, IMG submission 77009) | Marine microbial communities from Southern Atlantic Ocean transect - Knorr_S15_td_Bottom_ad_5009_LV_A | ecosystem: Environmental > Aquatic > Marine > Oceanic | place: Southern Atlantic... | reverse complement strand
TGGGACTGGCTCTCGACGGTAGCGTGACGGGCATGCGCATCACCGACTACCGTGAGTCGATGCGCAGTAGCCGCGGCGACTTCCTGAGACCGTATGGCTTTCAAGAGCAGTACGCGGGCAAGCACATCAGCGAAGCGTTCCGGCCCTTCAGGGACGTCGAGAGCATATCGCGGGCGACGGTCAGCGTGCGCGCGCTCTCGCTCGGTTTGCGCAACGCGGCTCGGCGGGTCGCCAACGCATACTTCCCCCGAGCGGCAGAGGCGCCTGGAGTCATCGCCGACGTGAATGCGCTGTCCTGGCTGGAGCTACGTGAGGCCGGGGTCGTGAAGGTGATGATCATCGAGAGCTCCATCGGGAATGCAGAGATGTCGCTGGTGCACCTTTCCGACGACGTGATCGGTGAGCGCATGGTCGGCACTGACGGGTTGGCGATGGCGCACCGAGCCGCCGAGTCCGCCGGGGGCGGGCATTTGTTCGCGTACGGCGTGGATGGGCCGCGACTACGTTACTTCGATCGGGAAGGGTGGTCGGTCGTTCAGGACGGTGACACGATCGCGACACCCGAGGACCAGGTTCTGCCCTTCGGGTTGGCTGCGGGCGGCCTACTGTACGACCAGGTCCGGCTCACGGGGGCGATGATCCTCGATGCGTCGATCGACGTCAACAGGCCGTTCGAGATCCTGTTCGATCTGCGGCCGAACCTGGATCTGTTCGCGGTGGAGTACCTCACCCTCGCGGCTCGTGAGGCTGAGGTGGCTCGGGCGGAAGCCGAGGCGGCGGAGGCGGCCCGGTCGGAAGCGGTCTCTCCGGCTACCGGCGCCCCGGCCTCCGGGGCCGACGGCTCCGATGTCGTAGACGGGGCGACCGCGGCCACTGACTCGAACGATGGCCTCGGCGGGGCCCAGCCGGGAACGGCCGACGCGTCTGCGGAGACCACCGGAGCCGGTGCCACCCCCGCCTCGGAGTCACTCGCGGCCACGCCGCTCCAGGACCTGGACGAACTCGGGTTCGAGTTCGACGAAGACGAGACCATCCTCTCCCGTGCGCTCGAGCGTACCGAGGCCAAGCGGCTCGGTGCGATGGCCTTCGTCTTGTTGCTGGCCACGATGGCCTTCGTCCTGAAGAAGGCGTCGGTCCGCGCGGTCTCGCTCGCGGTCACGCTCGTCTTCCTCGGATGGATCGACGGGGGATTCCTGTCCGTGTCTCACATCACGGCAGGCATCTGGCGTGGCCCGTCGGTGTACTTCGACGACCTCGCGCTCCTGCTCATGGTCACGTTCACGGTGATCGCCACGCTGCTCTTCGGGCGGATCTTCTGTGGTTTCCTGTGCCCCTTCGGCGCGCTCCAGGACCTCCTGGACAAGATCGTGCCGGCGCGTTTGCAGAAGGAGGTCCCGCAGGCGGTGCACGACCGCGCGCTTTGGGTGAAGTACGGCTTGCTGGCGGGAATCCTGATACCCGCGCTCGCAGGGAGCCACACCAGCCTCTACCAATACGTGGAACCGTTCGGAACCGTCTTTTTCCCGAGCACGTCGGTGCTGCTGTGGGCGATCGCGCTGGCGTTCCTGGTGGCGTCGGCGATCGTACCGCGCTTCTACTGCCGGTATGTGTGCCCGCTGGGGGCCGCGCTCGCCATCGGCTCACTCGTTTCGCTGAAGCGGATTCGGCGAGTCGAACAGTGCAGCCACTGCAAAGTGTGCGAGCAGAACTGTCCGACGGGCGCGATCAGGGACGAGCGCGTGGACTTCAAGGAGTGCGTCCGCTGCAACGTGTGCGAGACCAAGCTGATCGAGAAGGCCGGCGTGTGTAAGCACGACATGGAGGATATTCGTCCCAGGCTCGTGCAGCTCAGGGTCTCGGGCGTGCAAGGGGCATCCGGTGGCTGAGCGGTTCTCCCGCAGGGACATGCTGAGAATCAGCGCGGTCGCGGGGGTCGGCAGCGCGCTCGGCGCCGGCCTGGTGTCCGAGTTGGTGCGGCGGGCCGCAATCCACCGCGTAGTGAGTACACGCACGCGCCTCGGCACGCTCGTCACGGTGACGGTGGTGCATCCCGACGCATCCGCCGCAGCCACGATGGTCGACGACGCGTTCGCGGAGATGACCCGACTGGAAGCGATCCTGAGCCGCTATCAGCCCAACAGCCCAGTTTCCCGCCTGAACGCCGTGGGGCGCATCGACGACGCGCCCGCCGAGCTGCTGGACGTGATGGCGTGGGCGCTCGACTGCGCGCGCATGAGCGACGGCGCGTTCGACCCGACGATCGCGCCACTTCTAAGCTTGTATGTTGCGCGAGCCGAGAGGGGCGAGGGCACGCCAGAGCCGAGCGCGGTAGCCGCGAAGCGCTCGCTGGTGGGTTATGAAGGCCTGAGCATCGTCGGCACACGCATGGGGTTCGACCGGCCCGGCATGTCCGTCACGCTCGACGGGATCGCGAAGGGCTATGTGGTCGACCGTGCCGTCGCCGTGCTGGTGGACTCAGGTGCCGATCGCGTGCTCGTGGATGCCGGAGGTGACATGGCGAGCGGCGGGCAGGGCTCCGTCGACGATCCGTGGACCGTGGCGGTTCAGGATCCCCGAGACGCTCGCAGTGCGGTCGACCTCGTGCGGCTCGCCGGCGGGTGCATCGCCACTTCCGGTGACTACTTGCAGTCCTTCACCGAGGACCGGAGTGCGCATCACATCATCGATCCCCGCACGGGCTATTCGCCCGCCCACACCGCGTCGGTCTCGGTGGTGGCCGGCACCGCGATGGCGGCCGACGCACTGTCGACCGCTGTCATGGTGCTCGGACCGGACGAGGGCATACGCTTGCTCGAAGGCCTCGATCGGGTCGAGGGACTGCTCGTGACGAAGGCTCGTGAGGCCGTTCGCACGAGCGGCTTCATGGGAGCTACGCGGGCGCTGTAGCCTTGTCGGCACCCGCATCGGCCAGGTCGCCGAACTTGCGCCGGTAGTGGGCTTCCCAGTAGCGACCCCCGGGAACGCCGATCAGCGCCGGGAGAATCCACGGAACCCAATTGAAAGAACCGAACAGGCTCAGATCGCTCAGCGCTCGAGAGCCGAACACGAGGAAGGCCGTGTGAAAGGCGATGCCGGCGCCGAGCAGCGCGCCCATATGCGCGTAGAACCAGGCTCGCTTCTCAGGGGGGCGCCGGTACGAGTACTTCAGGATTGTGGAGCTGATCAACACGCCGAGAGGCGCGAACGCCAGCATGACCACGGAGAAACTGGACCAGAACGTGAGCGCCCACGTAAGAACCATGACGCTGCCGACGGTTGGGGCAATGCCCACAACCAGGTGGAAGGGGGTGCGGATCGAGTCCGGGTCGCGCCTCGTTCGCACCGTTTGTACGGCCTGTCGTGTGAAGGCGAATGTGACGATGCCCAAGTAGAAGAGGAAGAGCACGAACCCGAACGCTTGGGCGTTCTCTGTAACCGACGCCCCCCCGCGAGCGCTCTGCCGATGCGCAACGGCGCAGTCACCAGGGCGCTCACGGAGACGAAATATGCGCTGAGCGCGAATATCATGCCGAATTGTTTGTGGCGTGCACCACCCTTCTTGGTGACGATCGGCACCCAAAAGGCGGCGAGGCCGACAAATCCGACCAAGATGTGGGCCCACCGAATCCCTCCGATTACTGCGTCCATCTCATCCTTCCGTCCCTACAGGTTCCAGTTCAGCAGCGCGGATACGTTTCTCCATCCGCTCGATAGTCTCGTCACACCAGGCGATCCTGGCTCTCAGCGAGTGCAGCCCCATGCGCAGAGCCGCGTGCGCGTGGAATAATTCTCGGTCCAACTCCGAGTCCTCGCCGTGCTCCTCCCGCATCATTCGTTGCGTGAACTCCAGGGGTGCGAGCTCGCTCTCCCACGTAGCTCGCATTTTGCGCACCTGGCTCAAGGACTCCGGGTAGTCGTCCAGCTCGCCCAGGAAAAACGTCTGAGCCACGAAGCCCAGTCGAACGTTCCCGATGTGCGGGCCGTCACGCAGCCACTCGACGAGATGCTCACGGCCCTCGGCCGTGGTCTCGTAGACCTTTCTAGTCGGACCTCTCTCGGAGGGCTCTTCCCAGCTCTCGAGCCACCCTCGATCCCGCATGCGCTTCAGCGCTGGATAGATCTGACTGCGCTCCGCGAACCAGAAGTGCTGCGCTCGTTCGGAGAACTGTCGGCCGAGCTCGTAGCCCGTCGACGGCTGTCGCAGCATGCCCAGCAGAATGTGGTCGAGGCTCATCAGGGACTTCTCTCAGGGTCGCGTATCGTGCGGTAGATAAGTGTGTATATAAATAGTTATATAGTGAAGCAAGGCGTGTGTATCGCATATTCTGGGCGCACAGCCCACGAACCGAGTGAGACTATGAATCGCCACCGCCTATCGACCCTCCTCAGGGCCGCCTCGCTCGCCGCCCTCGTCCTACTGTGTTCGGCCGGTAGGACCCACCTCGCCGGCCAGCGATCCGCTGGCGAGTTGTCCCTCGAACGCATTTTCGACTCCAGCGATTTCGACTCCGAGCGGTTCGGCCCGGTGCGTTGGCTGGTGGATGGCACCGGCTACACGACGCTCGAGGCTGCATCGCGGGTCCGCGGCTTCGACATCGTTCGATACGACCCTGGGTCAGGTGATCGGGACGTCCTGGTGGCAGCGGAGCGCCTCATCCCACGGGGTGCTGGCGCACCGCTCATTATCCACGACTACGACTGGTCGGACGACGGTCGCAAGCTGCTGGTCTATACCAACTCCCAGCGCGTGTGGCGCGTAAACTCCCGAGGCGACTACTGGGTGCTGGATCTGGAGACCGGCGCACTCCAGCAATTAGGCGAGGGTGCGGAGCCGGCCACGCTCATGTTCGCCAAGTTTTCGCCCCATGCCGACCGAGTGGCCTATGTCCGGGAGAACGACGTCTATGTCGAGCGACTGAGCGACGGTCGCGTGACGAAGATCACGGAGGGTGGGTCTCCTACCCTCATCAATGGCAACTTCGACTGGGCGTACGAAGAGGAATTCGGCATTCGTGACGGCTTCCGCTGGAGTCCGGACGGGGCACGCATCGCGTATTGGCAACTCGATGCCAGCGGCGTGAGAGACTTCCTCTTGGTGAACTATACGGATTCCCTTTATCCGATGATCACGAGTCTCCCGTACCCAAAGGTGGGTGAGACGCTGTCGGCCGCACGCGTGGGCGTCGTGTCCGCGGGGGGTGGAGAGACCGTGTGGGCGGACCTCGAAGGCGACCCCCGCAACAACTACATCGCCCGCATGGAGTGGGCGGCGAGCTCCGACGAATACCTCATCCAGTACCTGAACCGCCCGCAGAACACGAACGAGATGATGCTCGTTGAAGCCGCGACGGGCGCCGCCCGGACGGTGTACACGGACCGGGACGACGCCTGGGTCGACGTAGTGGACGATCTGCTGTGGATGGACGGCGGAGAGCGCTTCACCTGGGTCAGCGAAAGGGATGGATGGCGGCACGTTTATGTCGTCTCCCGAGACGGCTCGGAACAGCGACTCGTAACACCCTGGGAGATGGACGTCGTAAGCGTCGAGCTCATCGACGACGAAGACGGATGGCTCTATTTCATCGCCTCGCCCGAAAACGCCACGCAGCGGTACCTGTATCGCTCACGCCTCGACGGTAGCGGTGAGCCAACACGCCTCACACCGGAGAGCCAGTCCGGCTGGAACGGCTACCAGTTGTCGCACGACGGCGCCTGGGGCTTCCAGACGCACTCCGCGTTCGGGACCCCGCGGACGGTGCGGCTCGTATCGCTCCCGGATCACGAGACGGTGCGAAGCATGTCCGACAACTCGGCGCTGAGGCAGGTGGTGGCGGGGCTGGATCGGGGGGACTCGGAGTTCTTCCGGGTGACCACGGAAGACGGCGTGGTCATGGACGGGTGGATCATGAAGCCGACCGATTTCGATCCGACTCGGAAGTACCCTTTGCTCTTCTTCGTGTACGGGGAGCCGGCCGGCCAGACCGTCACGGACAACTGGGGTGGGGCGCGGTACCTGTGGCACTTGATGCTCACGCAGCGCGGCTACTTGGTGGCCAGCGTGGACAACCGGGGCACGCCCGCTCCGCGGGGTCGCGAGTGGAGAAAGTCGGTGCACGGAGAGATCGGAACTCTGGCGTCTCGCGACCAAGCCGGAGCAGCACGCATCATACGCGCTTGGGACTTCGTGGACGACACTCGAGTCGGAATTTGGGGCTGGAGCGGTGGCGGTTCCATGACGCTCAACATGATGTTCCGGCATCCCGACCTTTACCACACCGGCATGTCCGTGGCGCCTGTGCCCGACCAGAAGCTGTACGATGCCATCTATCAGGAACGCTACTCGGGCGTGTTGCCCGACTACGAGGATGGATACCGCCGCGGTTCGCCCATCAGCCACGTAGCCGGTTTGAGCGGCAACCTGCTCCTGATCCACGGGACCGGGGACGACAACGTGCACTATCAGGGCTCGGAGAGACTCATCAACGCCATGATCGAGCAGGGCAAGGAGTTCACGATGATGGCGTACCCGAATCGAACGCACGGCATTTTCGAGGGAGCTGGCACGACCCTCCACCTCTACGGTCTGCTCACGCGCTACTTGGCCGACAACCTCCCCGCGGGCTCGACGCCGATTTCCTGAGTGGCGTCCCTGCTATCGCATCGGCTCCGTAGTCACCGACCCGTCCGGGAAGCGAGCCGCCAACGCCCATCCCCCGAAACTCTCGACGACCACGATGACCAACTCGTTTCGTCCCGCTTCGAGAGGTAGGAACAGGGCAGCCTCGTTGGGCTGGAAGAATCCCGGTCGTATCGGCTCGGCGTAGCTGTAGCGGTGATCGCCCTGGAAGATCGGGGCGCCGTTCAGGAAGACCGTCACCAGATCGCTGAAGCCCAGCTCCATTTTCGCGATCTGCGCGGACTGGGACTGGATGACGATGCCGGCGGAGACGGCGGGTAGCCCCTCGCCACCGGCCCGGCTCACGTGCCGATCGATGAGCAACATACCGTCCGGCTCGGTTGAGCGGGCTTGGAAGCGAACCGCGGTGGGGACCTCTTCCGCGAGCTGATTGGTCGCGAACGCATCTCCGAGGCCCCACGGCATCACGGCACTCTCACGAGCCACGGGAGCATCGACGGCAGGGATCGAGCGCGGGCTACTCGCGCAGACCTGAATGTGCTCGATCACTATGGGGAGCTCGTGCTCCGTGGGTTGCAGCACGTTGCTCCAGAACGTCAGCCCGCCCGTCCGAGGGTCCAAGGCGAGCCTAGGTACGCGAAGCACGGGGTCGCGGGCGTAAGCGATGAAGATCGCCGCGTCGCGTCCCTCGAACACGATCTCCACGGCGATGCCCTCCTCCGTGTCCTGGGTGGGCGCCGAGTCCGTGCCCATAAGGCCGTGGACGAGCTGCCAATTGGTGTCCGCACCCGAGAATGAGGGAGTGTATTGCAGCGCGTCGGGCGCATTGTGCTTGTGCGGCCGCAGGTAGTGGATCGGGAAGCTGATCATCGAGGCCGTGGAACTCTACTACAGGGGCGGTCAGCCAGTGGACTGGTCGTACCTGTGGACGTTGGTTGCCATCGAGCTGGTGGTCGCTACCGGGGCGGAGATCGTCTCGCGGGCGTCCAATCTCACAGAGGGTCTGCTCGGCGAGCAGTTGCGCAACGAGGTGTCGGTGCGACTCATGGAGCACTCGGCCAGGCTCGACGTGGCGCAGTTCGAGGACGCCGACATCTACGACCAGTTCGAACGCGCGCGCTAGGAGACGCACAAGGGGATCGGCTTCCTCCGTCAGCTGCTCGGGTTCGTTCAGTCGGCCATCACGCTACTCACCCTGATCGCCGGGTTTGCCATCTTCGTACCCTGGCTGATCGTGCTGCTCGCCGTCTCAGTGGTTCCGGTATTTTTCGGAGAAACGCACTTTGCCGCGCTCGGATATGCGCTGCAGCATCGCTGGACAGAGAGCCGACGCCTCCTCAGCTACCTGCTTTATCTCGCCGCGAACGACACCTCTGCCAAGGAAGTCCGGCTCTTCGGGCTTTCTCCCTATCTCGTCGGCCGCTACCGGGAGCACGCGGACGCATTCGTGCTCGAGGGCCAGAACCTGGCCATCAAGCGAAACGCGGTCGCAGCGTTGCTCACGGTCATCGGGTCGGTGGGCCTCTACGTCGGATACGCAGTGATCATCTACTACACGATCGTCGGTCACGTGTCGCCCGGCGGCGGGGTCCTCACGATCGGCACACTGACGTTTCTGATGGGCTCATTGCACCAGAGTCGTGGGTTGCTCCAGGGCCTTCTTCTGGGCTTCGCCGGGATGTACGAACTGAGCCTATACATCCGCGATCTCTTTCTCTTCTTGGACATCGAGCCGCAGATTCGCTCCAAGCCGGACGCATCGCCTGTGCCGAAGCCGATCGCAGAGGGCTTCGTTCTCGAGGGCGTGAGCTACAAGTATCCCGGGTCGGACACCTACGCGGTCCGCGACTTGAACTTCGCCCTTCGGCCCCGGGAATCCGTTGCTCTGGTCGGTGAGAACGGCGCGGGCAAGACCACGCTCGTGAAGCTTCTGGGGCGTCTGTATGATCCCGATGAAGGCAGAATTCTGCTCGACGGAGTGGATCTTCGGGACTACGATCTCGATGATCTGCACCGCAATATCGGCGTGATCTTCCAGGACTTCATCCGGTACTCGTTCCTCTTCAAGGAGAATATCAGCGCGGGTCTGATCGAACGGATGCACGGTGACGGTCGCATCCGAGCGGCGGCCGACAACAGCCTCGCGAACGAAGTGGCCCTCGACTTACCCGGCGGCTTCGATCAGCAGTTAGGCTGCCGATTCGACGGCGGCGTCGACCTCTCCGGGGGGGGAGTGGCAGAAACTCGCCTTCGGCCGGGCGTATATGCGGGACGCGCAAGTGCTCATTCTCGACGAACCGACCGCTGCCCTCGACGCCCGGGCCGAGTATGAGGTCTTCCGGAGATTCACCGACCTGAGGCGCGGCCGCATGGCGGTGCTGATATCACACCGGTTCTCGACGGTCCGCATGGCGGATCGAATTCTCGTGCTCGAAGCGGGGGAGGTCGTCGAGAGCGGGACGCACGATGCGTTGCTGGCCCAGCCCGGTGTCTACGCCGAACTCTTCAATCTCCAGGCCGAGGGATACCGGTAAGCCGCGGCGAGCCCTACTTTCGCGTCTGTTCGCCGTCGTTTTCGATCCGAACGAGGTCTGGCCATGAGTTCCGCGTCGATGCGCTACACCGTTCTCCCCATCGCGACCTTGGCATTCACCCTGACCTGGTCGGCTTGCACGATCGGTGACCGCGTGGGGGGCATCGCGGGCGCGGCCGCGGAGGCCGACATCATCAGCGGCATTGTGGAAGGACGCGACGGTCCGGAGGCAGGCGTCTGGATCATCGCGGAGACCAACGAGCTCGGGACCGGATTTACGAAGATCGTTGTGAGCGACGACGATGGGCGATTCGTTCTGCCCGAGTTACCGGATGCGAGCTACCAGGTCTGGGTGCGCGGGTACGGCCTCGCCGACTCCGAGCCGTTGGCCGCCGCGCCGGGCGACGATGTGGTGCTCGCGGCGGCGTATCCCGAGACGCCCCAGGAGGAGGCGCAGGTGTACCCTGCCAGCTACTGGTACTCCCTCATGGAGCTGCCGCCCGCGAGCGACTTCCCCGGCACCGGGCCGACGGGAAACGGCATCAGCCCCACGGTCCGATCCCAGGCTGCGTGGATCGACAACCTGAAGCAGGGCTGCCAGCTGTGTCACCAGCTCGGGAACCAGATCACTCGCGAGACCACGCACATCCAAGGCCGCTTCGCCTCCACCGAAGAGGCGTGGGCGCATCGGCTGAACTTCGGCCAGCGCGGACCGCGCATGGGCATGCAACTCGCATCGATGGGTGCCGAGCGGGCCCTGCCGCAGTTCGCGGATTGGACGGAGCGCATCCTGGCCGGCGAGGTGCCCCCGCAACCTCCTCGACCTCATGATCGGGAGCGGAACGTGGTGCTCACGCTGTGGGACTGGGGTGACGGCACCTCATACGTGCACGACGAGGTGGCGTCGGACAAGCGTAACCCGTCGGTCAACGCAGGCGGCGACGTGTATGGGGTCTCGATGTCGGACGATCAGTTGCTCATCGTAGACCCGGAGACGCACACGGCCCGGGACGTTCGCGTCCCGGTGTGGGACCCCGACACCGAGTCCTACTTCCCGACAACGCCCGGCTTCGAGCCTTCGGCCTTCTGGGGGGACGAGGTTGTATTGAATGGTCCCGCCAATGTGCACAACCCGATGATGGATCAGGCAGGGCGGGTGTGGCTCACATCCAGGATCCGCAACTCGGCGAACAACCCTGATTGGTGCCGGGAGGGCTCGTCGAACCCGTACGCCAAATACGCTCCCATCAACTTCAGCGGGCGCCAGGCCTCGGTATTCCACCCTGATACCGAAGAGTTCACCCTCGTCGACACCTGCTTCGGCACACACCACTTACAGTTCGGCGAAGACTCGGACAACACCCTCTACTTCAGCGGCGACAGCCGCGTAATAGGCTGGTTGAACACCAACGTCCTCCTGGGCGGACCACCGGCCCCACTCGTGGAGATGGTCCGAGACCAGGCGCCGGCGCGCCTCGCGGACCGTGCCCAGGCCGCTCAAGGCTGGTGTCCTACGGTCATCGACACCAACGGCGACGGACGCATCACAAAGCCCTGGAACGTGGGGCGTGGACCCGTGGACCCCAACCTCGACACTCAACTCACAGGCTTCGCATACGGAGTCATCGTCAATCCGGTGGACAACGCCATCTGGGTTGCGAGGACCGGAGGAGTGCCGGGCCGGATCTTTCGCCTGGAGGTCGGGGACAACCCACCCGAGAGCTGCATAGCCGAAGTGTACGAGCCGCCCTTCGAGAACCCGGCGGTGCCGGAAGACCAGTGGGGCTTTTCGCCGCGGGGAATCGACGTGACGCGGGACGGCATCATCTGGACCGCCCTCTCGGGCAGCAGTCACCTCGCCAGCTTCGACCGCAGCAAGTGCGCCGTCCTGAACGGGCCGGAAGCCACGGGTCAGCATTGCCCCGAAGGCTGGACGCTCTATCCCGCCCCTGGACCCAAAATGAAGAGTGAGGTCGGGTCGGTCGGTGCCGACTTCCACTACTACAACTGGGTGGACCAATTCAATACGCTGGGCCTGGGTGAGGACGTCCCCATCGCCAACGGGACGACCTCCGACGCGCTGCTCGCCCTCGATCCCGATTCGGGCGAGTGGATCCGCATGCGGGTCCCCTACCCGATGGGCTTCTACTCCCGCGGACTCGACGGACGCATCGACGATGCCGATGCCGGGTGGAAGGGGAGGGGCGTCTGGGCCGACTTCGGCACCAACGCTCCCTGGCATCTGGAGGGCGGTGCGGGAACGTCGAGCAAGATCGTCAAATTCCAGATCCGACCGGATCCTCTGGCGCACTAACGTCGGAATCCCACATGTTCGAGCCTGTTCTCTCCCTTGCGGATCGGTTCCCACGCGGGTTGCTGGGAACACAGGAGGTCTCCATGAAACGCCTCGCCCTGCTAGTAGCGCTCACCGCCTTGCTCACCGCTCCAGCGATCGCGCAGCAGTCGCCGCCAGAGATCGCATTCGAGTCGGTGCCGCGCTTCCTCAAGTACTCGCCCGACATGAACCTCGGTGAGATTCTGGGCGTGGCAGTGAACTCCGCCGGCACCATGGTGATCCTCAACCACCCCGGAAGCGCGAACGCCGGCCCCATTTGGGGTAATTCCACGACGCAGCTACTCGAGTTCGACGCGGAAGGAAGCTTCGTCCGCGAAATCGGGAAGGGCGTGTACGGCATCGCGTACGCCCACCAGGTTCGCTTCGACGACGACGACAACCTGTGGGTCGTCGACAAGGCCGCGAATACCGTCGTCAAGTTCGACCCGCAGGGCTACGTCATGATGAACTTGGGGCGTCGCGAGGAGGGCTACCACGGCAACGTGGAGCTTCCCAGCCAACGAGAGGCGAGGGCCTTCGGTGGGTACTTCAACGGTCCCACCGACGTCGCGTGGGACTCGGACGGCAACATATTCGTGAGTGATGGCTATGTGAACTCACGCATGGCGAAGTTCGACAAGCACGGGAACTTCTTGATGGATTGGGGATCGTTCGGCACCGAGATCGGCCAGTTCCGCCTGCCGCACGCGATGCTGCTCGACCGGAATGACAGAGTGTACGTCGCGGATCGCTCGAACCTGCGCATTCAGGTTTTCGACTCGAATGGAAACTTCGAGAGGGTCATCGTGCTCAACGTCCCGTACCCCGCGGATTATCAGCCGCCCTACGCCGCGGTCAACGCCAACCGGCCCATCCGGGAAGCGACGCAACCTTGGGCCATGTGCATCACCGATGCGTCTCCGCAGGAGATCTGGGTCGCGGACGCCGAGCCTGGACGTATCTACCGTGTCGCGCTCGACGGCACGATCCTGGGGTGGCTCGGTAGCTCGGGTCGCGAGCTGGGCCAGTTCAACTGGGTCCACAGCCTCGATTGCTCCCAGGTGGGGGACGGGGTCCTCTTCGTCGCGGACATGAACAACTGGCGCGTGCAAAAGCTGCTCATCGATCCCTGATGGACTGATGTGACTGGGCGTCCGTGGGCGACGTGATCGGGCCACGCCTCGAGGGCCGTGTCTTGGCTCGCGAGTGGTTCGCGATCGATGTCCGCTCGCTCGCGGCTCTCAGGATTGCGCTCGCGCTGCTGACGCTTCTGGACGTGGTCGCCCGTGCGCGGCTCCTGCCCGCCTTCTATACCGATGCGGGCGTGGTCCCGCGGTCGCTGGTGAGTTCTGGTCTACCTCCCGTGCACCTCTCACTGCACATGTGGAGCGGCGGGATCACGTGGCCGGTGGTCCTGCATATCGTGCTGGTGGCTGCCGCCCTTTCACTGCTCGTGGGGTGGCACACCCGGATCGCAACCGCAGTGACGTGGCTCCTGCTGGTGTCTCTTCACTTGCGGAACGAGTACGTGCTGCAAGCGGGCGATTTGCTCCTGCACCAGTTGCTCTTCTGGTGCATGTTCCTGCCCGTCGCAGCGGTCTGGTCGCTCGATGCCCGGCGCGGGGCCCCATCGGTCCGCGTCGCTGGAGGGACCGTGTTGTGTTGGGCGGGGGCCGCGCTCATGCTCCAGGTGGCGGCGGTCTATCTGACGGCTGGCCTTTCGAAGCTCCACGGCTCCCCCTGGCTCGATGGTACCGCGGTCGCTTATGCGGTCGGTCAGGACATCTGGGCGCGGGCGTTGGGCGTCTGGCTCCGAGACAAGGCGGCGCTGATCACGGCGCTGACATACGCCGTGATCGCGATCGAGCTCGTGGGGCCGTTTGCGTTGTTCGCGCCCGTCCATGGCCGTCGTCTTCGGGTGGTCGCGCTCGTAGCCTTTTTGTCCTTGCAGGTCGGGATGGCGTTCTCCATCGACCTCAAATACTTCCCGTTCATTTCCAGTGCGGCGCTGCTGCCGTTCGTGCCCCGCGAAGCGTGGGATGCATCGCTCGCTCGCCTGCGCCGATGGGTGCCGCTTCGCGCGGTCAAACCGCCCGGTCTCGCTACAGAACTCCCGGATCCGGTGGAGCCCGGATCGAGGGCCTCCGCAACGCGCTCGGCTCGGGACGCATGTATGGCAGCGATGATCGCCTTCGTTGTGTGGGCCAACGTGGCGGCCGTATCCCGGGTCACGATGCCGAGCGGACTGGCCTCGGTGGGTCGCGCGCTAGCGATGGACCAGCATTGGCAGATGTATTCTCCATCGCCCTACGAATACAACTTCCGGCTCACAGTGATCGGGCTTCGAAGAGATTCGTCCGTTGTGACCGTGGACGACTGGGGGGAGTCGACGACCTGGCCTCCCCTCGAACGCCTTCGAAACGACCACCCGACCAGGAGCTATCTGGAGTTCGTGGCCGACCAGGTCGCGCAGGATGAGCACTTGGCATTGGGGGCGTGGACGTGTCGAATCTGGAACGAAAGCCACGACCCCGGGGGGCGCCTCATCGCCGTCGCGCTCATCAGATGGGCGCGAGAGATCCGGTTGGACGGCTCTACCGCCGCCCCAGAGGAAACGGTGCTGCAGGCGCAGGAATGCCCGTCGTAGAGGCTACCTGAGACCGAACGCCAGCAGCACGTTGCCGGCGCGTCCGCCGTGGCTCCCATATCCGGAGTTCACGAAGACCATGCCCCCGGCGATCGCGGGGCCCGGGCCGAGAATCGATGCTCCCCGGGCGGGGATGCCGTTGACGGTCTCAAAGTTCCGGTTCGTATCATACTGCCAGATGATCGACCCGTCGGCCGTCGAATAGGCCCGGAACCCTCCGTCGTTCGAACCCGAGAACACCACTCCGGGCATCACGCTCACAGCCGCGGCTTGGGCGGCGTCACACCCACGTGGTTCGTCACAGAGGAGTGGCGCGGGAGGTGCGTACCAAACGCGCTCACCCGTGATGAGGTCGACCGCGTGCAGCCCTCCTGCATCTCGCTGCCCGATGTCGGAGACGGGGAAGTAGGCGTTGCGAGCATCTACCGCGGAGCCGTATTCCAGTCCACCCAGCGCCCCTCCGCGTCCCGCCCGGTACTGCCAGAGCGTGCGACCGTCGTCGTCCGGATCCATGGCGTAACCGATTCCCGACTTCTGACCGATGACGATCACTTCTTTTCCGTCCGGCCGCGTCGTGAGGATCGGGGCGTTGCCGAAATCGTAGTCCGGCCCTAGCTCCTCGGGACAGTTCGGGTTTTCTGTGCCCGCTCGGCATCCCCCGATGTACACATCGTTCGGGGTTACCTGATTGACCCAGCGCACCGCTCCGCTCTCCATGTCGAAAGCGATGACGGCGTTGCTCATTGCGCCTGCGGGGGCGCTGTAGGCGTTCCCGGTCGAGGCGTATACCACACCGCGTTTGGGGTCGACGGTGGGTGACGTCCAGATGCCGACGCCCGATGGCCCCCAGAGCGGAACTCCCTCGGTACTGACTCCACGACGGCGCGGCTCTGGTGCCGTGTAGGTCTTCCAGAGGACCTCTCCCGTCTCGGTGTCGAGTGCCGAGACGCTGCCGCGAAACGTGCAGCACCCGTAGCCGGGGCTCGCCGTGCCCACCTCCTCGTAAGAGGACAGCGGTACGAAGAGGCGACCGTCGTGAAGGGCAGGCGTGCCCGTGACCCGCGCGAGCGGGTGGTCGTCCAGCGTCTGTCGCCAGAGCTCCCGACCCGTCTCGGGGTCCACGGCGTACGTCGTGGAGTTCGAGTCACCGAAGTACGCGGCATAGCCGCTACCGCCCGGGCCGAGTCCGATAACGATGGCGGTGCGGACTCCGCCCGCCGCGACGAAGGTCCAGTGGACGCACCCGGTGTCCGCGTCCAGTGAGTAGACCGTGCCGTTGTGGCTCCCGACGAAGACCCGACCTCCGGCCACGGTGGGCTGAGCCCAACTGTGGGTGGCGTCGGGGAAGGCCAGGGCCCACTGGAGCGTGAGGCGTGGCACTTCCTGGGCCGTCAGCCCGGCCTCGCCTTCAGGCTGGAATCGCGTGTTGCCCGAGCGCGCACCCCAGGTCGTCCAGGATGGCGTCGTCGATGGATTCTCGAAGGGTGACGGCGCCTCGCACCACCCGGTCTCTACGCCGTCCACCCGTCCGCCGAAGTTCTGGCCGGTGAGGTATTCGGCGATGGCCCTGCGCTCCGAGCCGCCTATGCGGGATCCCTCGAGCCGCATAGGCCCATTCGTGAGCGCGAGCACGATGGCCTCCGGCGAGAACTCGGCGAGGGCGTCCGTGGAGGGAGCACGCACGCTGACCTTGCCACGGTGGCAGGAGGCGCAGTAGACCTCGAACAGGGCCTCGCCGTCTGCCTCTTCGTCCTGCTGTGCTGTCAGGGGACTCACTACCAGGAGTGCCATGACCGCCGTGAGCGTGAATCCGATCTTAATGGTCTCTCCTCCGACGTTGGTCTGGCGCAGGATGAGTCTCGGGCGGGACCGCCGTCAAGCTCGTGGCTCCTTCGACTACCCTGGATCCGTGACCAGCGTAATAACCCCAGTCTTCCTACGCTCTTGAAGGATCCGCTCCACCTCCCGATGCCCCGCGAGCAGGTTCTCCACAGCGCCTCGGCTACGGAGAGCTCCACGTCACCGTTGAAGTAGTGGGCGTCCAATAGACACCGATGTGCCCAGTGATTTTCCGGGATCAGGTCGATGCCGCGCTCGCAGTGTTCGACCGCCTCTTCGCTGCGACCGGCCGCAATGAGGAGGACGCCCAAATCTCCGTCGATTGTCGTCGACATAGGATCGAGGCGGCGTGCCGCCTTCAGGTGCTCGATCGCCTCGTCGAAGCGCAGGACATTAGCCAGAATCTGAGCGAAGCCCAGCCGGTACCGAGCGATGCCCGGCGCGAGCTCGACCGGCCGCTCGTAGGCTGCGAGCGCGTTGTTGATCTCGTACATGCTCGTAGCGATGAGGCCCCGCTCGAAGTGGGCCTCCGGCAACTCCATGTCCAGCTCGAGTGCCCGCTCGTTGGCGTCCCTCGCTCCCTCGAGGTCACCGCTTCGCCTGCGAGCGCTGGCGGTGAGGGCCCACGCGGGTGCATAGCCGGGGGGCGGCCGCGCGCACGGTGTCGAGCAGAGCGAGCGTGCGAACGGGTTCGATCCGATAGGGGTTGTTCATGTACCACCGCGCGGTGAGCCACGCCTCCCGGACCGAGGCGGGTGGTTCGATCTCCTTGGTCGGGCGCTCGCGGCCGAGAATCTCGACGGAGAGGGCGTCCGCCACCGCCCGTCCGATCGCGGCCTGGGCGGCGAGCGAGCGGTCCGGTCCATCGTCGAAACGGTGGGCCCAGACGGCGGCGCCCTCGACGGTCGCTTCCAGCTGTACGGTGATTCGGCGGCCGGCTGCCGCCTCCCGGACGGTGGTCCGAATGAGGTAATCGACGCCTAGGCGCGACGAGAGTTGCTCCGGGCCCATTCCCCGCTGCTGAGCGGCGCGCGCCGCCGCCGGCGAGATGACTGCGAGGGCCGATGGGTTGAGCCCTGCCAGTTCCACGACGAGGTCCTCCATGAGGCCGCGGGAGAAACGCCGCAGGCTCTCGTCATCGCCGAGGCTCTCTACCGGGAGCACCGCAAGCAGCACCTGTGGCTTTCCATCCGGCTCCCCGGCGTCGCCCCAGGTACCCATGAGTGCGGCCGCGCCGAAAGCGATGGAGGCCAGCACGATTCCGTATTTTGCGCCGCGAGGTCCCGGTGCCCTCCCCGCCGGCATCAGAACACCGCCTTCCTCCACCGCCGCCACGAAGCGGTACCCTCGCCTCGGGACCGTCTCGATGAATTGCGGCGAGCTCGCGGTGTCCCCCAACGCCTTCCGGATCTGGAGGATGCTGAAGTTCAGCCCCGCGTCGAACTCGATGATGCGATCGCGCCACACCGTAGCTCGGAGCTCGGCACGCGAGACGAGTCGGCCTGGCCGCGCCAGCAGCGCCGCGAGAAGCTGCGCGGGCTGCGGTTGAAGACTCACCGGTGACCCGTGCTCGAGCAGCTCCAGTGACTCGAGGTCGACTTCGAAACGGCCGAATCGTACAGCCTGCATGGTCCCTTCCTCCCAAACTTCCACTGTCCCGTACACATCGGTACAGTGGCGCGGCGGAGCCGCGCTTGTCCACTGCTGCGGCGTGGTGTCTCGTGTTTCCCCGATCAAGATCGCGGTGGCGCTGCGTCTGATGAGGGCTCCTCACAAGTCCCTGACAATTGGGCCGCTGGGGCCTCCCCGGCGCCGGCGCCTCTTCCTTGAAAGGACCCTTCGAGCATCTTCACGGGACGGCGTGTCTTTATCGTGGCGCGCCGGACTCACGCTCGACCAACCACCGCTGCTAGATGCTCAAGGCCCTCGCACTCGTCGCCCTGCTGAACGCCGCGCCCGACTCGGTTCGGTACAGCGGGCGCATGGGCCAGCTGGAGGTAGCACCGCCGAAGCTCGTCGACGCGGGCATCAGCGTGGACGGTGCGCTGGATGAGGCCGCGTGGGGTGAGGCGGCGATCCTGGCTGGTTTCTCGCAGTACATGCCGGTTGAGGGAATCGAGGCGTCGCAACAAACCGAGGTCCGGGTCTTCTATACCGAGGAAGCCATCTACTTCGGGATTCGGGCGTATGACACGGAGCCCGAGCTGATTCTCGCACGTTTCGGGGAACGCGACCGGGTCACGTTCAGCGACGACTTCGTCCGGATCATCTTGGACACCTTCGACGATCAGCGTCAGGCGTATGCGTTCGGCGTCAACCCGCTGGGTCTGCAGGCCGACGGCTTCATCAACGAAGGCAGTTCGGGCGGCTTCGGCGGCCGCGGCGGCGGTCGAAGCGGTGGCGGTGGTGGCGGCGGTGGCTTCAGTGGCGGGGGCTTCATCTTCCGCGTGGACTCCAACCCAGACTTCATCTGGGAGTCGAACGGACGGGTGGACAGCGAGGGTTGGACCGCGGAAGTCCGAATTCCCTACGTCTCGCTACGCTTCCGAGAGGTTCCCGTGCAGACCTGGGGGATCCAGGTCGAGCGGGAAGTGAAACGCAGCAGGTTTCGGCAGTCGTGGGCGCCGGTCACGAGAGAGGTCTCGAGCTCCTTGGCCCAGAGCGGGAGGCTGGTGGGGCTCCGCGACATCCACCCGCGCCGCCTCGTGGAATTCAACCCGGTCGTGACGGGGCTCCGGGCGGGTACCGACGGCACCGGAACATTCGTACGCGATGACCCCGAGGGTGACTTCGGTTTCAATGGCCGCGTCGGCGTGACGTCCAACATCGTTCTGGACGGCACCTACAATCCCGACTTCTCCCAGATCGAGGCGGACGTCAGCCAGATCACGGTCAACGAACGCTTCGCGCTCTTCTTCCCGGAGAAGCGGGCGTTCTTCCTGGAGGGCGCCGAAATCTTCGGCACGCCCCAGCCGCTCGTGTACACGCGGCAGATCCTGGATCCCATCGGCGGCGTGAAGCTCACTGGGAAGGTCGGGAGCTTCAACGTGGGGTACATAAGCGCGCTCGACGAGAGCCCCTCGTCCATCCTCGATGCGGGCGGGAACGCGGCCTTCAATCTGCTGCGGGCCCGCCGCGACGTTGGCAGCGGATCGACGGTCGGTCTCCTGTACACCGACCGGATCCTGACCGACGGGTCCGGTGCCTTCAACCGGGTCTTGTCGGGTGACGCGCGTCTCTTGCTCGGTGGTCGGTACACGCTGACCACGCAGCTGGCGGGGAGCTTCGATCGCACGGAGAGCGACGATGCGCACACGGGCTTCAAGCCCCTGCTTTCGGCGTCGCTCGCTCGGACCGGCCGGGAGTTCTCCTGGAACTTGGACTTCACCGACATTCATCCAGACTTTCGGGCTCGCAGCGGGTTCATCACCAGGGCCGGCGACACACAGCTGGATGGAAGGATGTCCTTCACTAGCTTCGGGCGCCCGGGTGCCGTCCTGGAGCGGACGTCGGTGAGCGTTTCGAGTACGAACTTCTTCGGCCATGACGCCTTCTGGGCCGGATCCGGGCCGTTCGAGCACGAGCTACAGATCTTCCCCAGCTTCACGTTCAGGGGCGGGCGCTCTCTCACCTTCATGGTAAGGAACGGCTACTTCAGCTTCCAGACGGAACGGTACGCGAACCACACGGTGGTAGAGGGGGACGGCTCGCAGAGTGCGTTCACGACGCCCGGGGCGCTCACGAACCTGAAGGGCCTCATGATGTTCCCTCGTATGCGGATCAACAACGCGTTCAGCATCAACGGGATCTTCATGCTACGGGAGACGCCGATTTTCGCGGAGGCCTCGCGCGGATTCGAGGTGCAGCTGCGACCCGACGTTCAGTGGAATCCCACCGATCGATTGCAGTTCTCACTCAACTACGCCTATTCGAAGATCTGGCGGCGTTCGAGCGAGACGGCCTACCTGGTGCAGGACGTCTCCGGGCTGGGCACGGAGGTGATCACGGTGGCGAGGTCGGTCATGCGAATCAACAGCGAAGTCTACGCCACGGTTCACGTGTCCAACCTGCGAGCGCAGTACCTTTTCAACAAAGCGCTCCTGGCCCGAGTGACCGTTCAGTATGAGCTCGATGAGCGCGAGGCCCTAAAGGATCCGACGACCGGCAAGCCCCTCGCGATCTTTGGACAGGCGCAGGGCGCCGGCTCGACGGGCGAGTTCCAGGGCCAGCTCCTGCTGCAGTACGAGCCCTCTCCCGGGACGATCTTCTACGTTGGCTTCAGCAGATTCATGGAGGGCGAGAGGAGTTACAGGCTCTCGACGATGAACCCGGTCGAAGAAGGTCTCTTCGTCAAGATGAGCTACCTGTTCAGGAGGTAGTGGAAGGGACTGGTTCGAGCAAATTGCCATCCCACCGGATCGGCACGTAGATTCCAGCGAGTGTCATTCCTCAGGCAGGCCGGATGTGACGGACACCTGAGTAGACCGGAGAGGATTATCATGGATCTGCAGACTCGTAGCGCGCGTCCGGGCTCGTTCTGGATCGGAGCCGCCACTCTCGCCCTCATCGCGACCTTCGCTCTACAAGGTGCCGCACACGCTCAGGTCACGTTCGCCTCGGCGGACGGCGTCGATGTGGACGTGACCTACGCCAAGGACGTGGCGAGCATCATCCAGAAGAACTGCACGGTCTGTCATCGCCCCGGTGGTATCGGTCCGATCGACCTTGTGGACTACGACGACGCGAAGCGGTACGCGCGGCGTATCCGCCGTCAGGTTTCCAACCGCCTGATGCCGCCCTACTACTACGACAACGACATCGGTATCCAGGACCTCAAGCACGACTGGCGCCTCTCCGACGAAGACATCAACACCATCGTGGAATGGGTCGATCAGGGTGCGCTCATGGGAGATCCGGACGACATGCCGGCGCTGGCCGACTTGCCGGACACCGACGACTGGGCGCTCACGCCGGACTTCGGTCCGCCGGACGTGGTCGTGCCTTCGAGCCCCATCGATGTGCCGGCCAGGGGACTCGACCTGTGGCACCGACCCTTCGCCCCCATCGGGATCGACAGCGATCGCTGCATAAAAGCGCTTCAAGTGAAGCCCTCGGGGGGCGCCAAAGGTGTGGTCCACCACGCCAACTCGACCTTCATGAAGATGCAGGAGGACGGTTCCTTCGTCGGGACGGGGGATCGCGCGACCGAATACGCCATGGGCAAGCTGGGCGAGGTGATTCCCGAGGGCGTGTGCCGAACGCTTCCGGCGGACGCTTGGGTCCGTTGGGACATTCACATGTATCCGGGCGGGCTCGGGACGCTGGCCGCGGATGCCGTGATCCGGGACAACGTCGTGGAGCTGGGCATCTGGCTGCACCCGGAGGACTACGAGTACGAGTACAAGCAGGATCTGGTCAGCTACATGTTCATGGAGGGTCAGCGCGACATGCTGCTGCCCCCGAACGGAATCGAGATGACGCAGGGGATGCGCTCGTTCGACCACCCGGTCCGCATCGACAGCTTCCAGCCGCATGGCCACTTGCGGCTGCGGGCCGCGTCCCTGGAGATCTTCTATCCAAAGACGGGCCGCACCGAGGTGATCAGCATGGTCTCCAACTGGAGCGCCGTGTGGCACCAGAGTCACATTTACGAGGATGACGTGGCGCCCCTGGTCCCGACCGGCGCGGTCCTCATCATGAAGCAGTGGTACGACAATACGGCTGCCAACCCCAACAACCCCGATCCGGACCAGTGGGTCGACTACGGAAGCCGGACCGCGGACGAGATGTCACACTTTTGGATGGCCGTGACGCACCTCGACGAGGAGGGGTACGAGATGCTGGTCGAGGAGCGAGAGGAGAAAGCCAAGGTCATCTCCTGATGGTTGGGAGGGCGTCGTTCGCGCTGCTACTGTGCGGCGTCCTGGCCGGGCCCGCACCGCTTTGGGCGCAGGCGGCGGCGGATGGACGCTTGCTCTTGCAGCCCCCTCCACCAGCGGGTGGGCAACAGAACGTCATTCCGTTCATGGAGGGTTGGTACGCGAACGAGGACGGGACGTATACCATCGCCTTCGGATACCTGAATCTGAATCGGGACGTAGCCGTGCAGATTCCGGTGGGAGAAGACAACCGCATCGACGTGGCCGAGTTCGACGGGATGCAGCCCACGACGTTTCTTCCGGGCCGGCAGCGGGGCGTGTGTTCGGTGACGCTGCCAGCGGATCGGAAGGACGAGGATGTGTGGTGGAGCCTTCGCAACCACGAGGCGGACGGCGAGGTCATGCGGGTACCGGGCCGCACCAGCGCCATGGCGTACGAATTGGACTGGAAACTCCGGCCCCAGGGGTCGCTCCACCCGCTCGTCTGGTTCGAGTCGAGCAGCGAGCAGGGCAGGGGACCGCGAGGCATCGCTGCGGCGACCACGTTGACCACGACCGTCGGATCACCCGTCGTGCTTTCGATCAATACGAGGGACCCGTCGGAGAGGGATCCCGACGATTACCGATTCGTGAACGCCATTCCTCTTCGGGTGGTGTGGTCCAGATACAAGAGCCCCGGGGACGTCGAGTTCACACGGCATGCGTCCAACCCGCTACCCGAGCCCGAGGTGGTCGTGGATTCCGCGAGCGCCGCCGGTCGTCGCGCCATTGCGAGGAACAACAATCCTCCTGGGCCGGAGAGCATCCTTCTGGTGGAAGGGCACGGCGAAGCCAGCGTGATCGTGACGTTTTCCGAGCCCGGTGAGTATATCATGCGCGTTCAGGTGGATAATTTTCGCGCAGTGGACAGCGCCTCGAACGACCAGTGCTGCTGGACCAACGGTTACGTCAGGGTGCGCGTAACGCGGTAGGCTGCGGTACCCATGGTCCGGGTGCGGGGCCTCGGAGGCGCGCGTAGCTTGAGCGGGCCGTTCGGGCTCCCCTCGCTGGAGTGACCCATGTGCCGAGCCAATCACCTACGCATCGCTTTCGTCGCGTCCCTGCTGGTCGTCTTCGCAGGATGCGAGGATCCGACTCCCGAAGCTCCCGGAAGGATGCTCGACGACGACGTGGCGATGGCGGACGAGACGAATGGAGAGAACTGGCTCGCGTTCGGCACCCCGCCCCGATACCGCCAGCGACTCCGGTCCCGACCGGCCGACCTGTCTCCAGATCGACGTGGCTGGCCCACGTCCCGCGATCGAGCCGAGGTCGCCCTGGCCTCGGGGGGCGGTAGCGGAAACTAGAGATGCTTCCCGCCCGACCCGTCGCGCTGAGAACGGCATGAAGCCGACCCTGAGGGCGGTCGTTCGCGAGCCCCTGTTCCACTTCGTGCTCCTCACAGCCGCGCTTTTCGCGGTGGGCTCGTTGTTCGGCCCTGGGGACGATGTCATCGAGGTGAGCCAGGAGGAGATCGAGTGGCAGATTCTCCAGGTCGAGGCGGGACAGGGCGCACCGCTTACCGAGGAGGAACGACGGCTGGTCGAGCAACGGTACATCGACGAGCGCGTGTTGGTGCGCGAGGCTCAGGCACTGGGGCTCGGGGCGGACGAGCGCATCGATGACATCCTCGTGCAGAAGATGCTGCACGTCTTGAGCGGCGACGTCATTCAGCCGAGCGAAGACGAGCTCGCGGCGTACTACGCGGCCAAGCTCGAATGGTACGTGAGGGCGCCGGCGGTTACGGTCGATGAGCTCGTGGTGGCTGAAGGTGACTCGTTCCCTCGAGCGCTCCACGAAGGCTTGGAGCCGGAAGAGCTTTCCGAGGCCTCGATCGTCGGCCATCGCGTGATGCCGAGACTCGACCTCAACGATCTCGTTCTGCTGTTCGGAAGCGTGGGTGCCGATGTGATCTTCGCAGCCGATGAGGGCGCTTGGGTTCACGCGTACCTCAGCGTGCGTGGGCAGCACTGGTTCCGGGTCAAGCAGCGATTCGCCTCGGAGACGCGACCGCTCGCCCAGGTGCGGGACATCGTGCGGAACGACTGGATCGCCGAGAACGAGGACCAACGGCTCTCCGCCGCCGTCTCAGAGTTGCGCGCCCGCTACACCGTCGTCGTCGAAAGCAGTCGGGACCGACCGTGAAGGCCTCATGCTGTCTCGCCGTCCTGGCTTGCAGCTTGTTGACGGTGTCGCCCGTATCGGCACACGACGTCGACGTGACCTCGGTCGCGCGCGTCTTCCTAGACCAGATCGGCGAGGGGCGCTACCTGCTCTCCGTCGTCGACGCCAAAGTCCCGCGCATCGCGGACCCGCGCGCGGTACTTCCGGCTCGATGCACGCCCGTGGCCCCGGAAGATGTCGACGTTCAAGTGGTGTCGGGCTTCGTCTTCGAGTGCGAAAGCCCGCTCGACGGAGGCGACGTGCTGACGCTTCCCTGGTCGCTGGCGGGCGTTGTGGTGCTCGCGCGCTGGGCCGATGGGTCTTCTGCTTCGGGTTACTTCCGCGGCCGGCGCGGCATGGTCCCGGTCGCTCTCGGCGCCCTGCGCTCGGGAGGTGGATCTGGCCTGCGCTTAGCCGGGACGTACTTCGCGCTCGGAGCCGAGCACATTCTACTTGGAGTCGACCACCTGCTTTTCGTGCTCGGGCTGATGCTGCTCGTCCGAGGGTTCGGCCCGTTGGTCAAGACGATCACGGCGTTCACCGTAGCCCACAGCGTTACGCTCGGTGCTTCGGTGCTCGGCTTCATTCCGATTCACCGCGCTCCGATCGAGGCCGCGATCGCGCTCTCCATCGTGTTGCTCGCACGGGAGATCGTCGTGGCCGACCGTGGCATCGTGCATCTGACGCATCGCAAGCCGTGGCTGGTGGCCTTCGTATTCGGGCTCCTGCATGGTTTGGGCTTCGCCGGCGCGCTCGGTGAGATCGGCCTACCGGAGAGCGCCATCCCGCTGGCGCTCCTGTTCTTCAATCTGGGCGTCGAGGCCGGACAGCTTGCGTTCGTGGTGGCGCTCCTTGCGGTGTACCGGCTCACGCGGGGGACGTTGCGCCAGCGCGCGCCCAAGCTCGAGCCTCTCGTGGGATACGCTTTGGGGGCCTTGGCTACGATTTGGTTCTTCGATCGTCTGCCCGCGATCTGGGGCGCGTAGTCCTTAGCGGATTTCGTTATAGGGGGAGGGCTGTCGGGGGCGGCTTTTTACCCTACATTGCCGCCCGGTTGCCTGTAGGCGACCGACGTTGGGGGCGTCCCACCCTCATGTGAGGGTTGGAAACCCCGGGGTGTCCACTTCAGATCTTGGTTGAATAATGCCCGCGATCGTCCCGGCACTAATCGGCATCACGCTCGTTGCTCTCGGCTACTTCTTCTACTCCAAGTTCATCGCCGAGAAGATCTACCAGCTCGATCCCGATTATGAGACGCCCGCGCACGCGCTACGGGACGATATCGACTTCATTCCCACCAACAGGGTCGTATTGTGGGGACACCACTTCACGGCCGTAGCCGGTGCCGCGCCCATCATCGGGCCCGCTATTGCGGTGATCTGGGGATGGCTGCCGGCGTTCATTTGGGTGATCGGCGGCACGATGTTCTTCGCCGGCGTACACGACTTCGGCGCGATTTGGGCGAGTGTCCGTAACGAAGGAAGGTCTATCGGATCGTTAACCGGCGACGTGGTCAGTCACCGCGCGCGCACGCTGTTCATGATCGTGATTTTCTTCCTCCTGATGATGGTCAACGCGGTGTTCGCGGTCGCCATTTCCAATGCGTTCGTGGCGACGCCCAGTAGCGTGATACCGGCCTGGACCGCGATCGCGGTGGCCGTGGTGATCGGGGTGCTCATCTATAAGATGGGTGTGCCGATCCTGTGGCCCACCATCATCGGTACCATCATCCTCTACGTGGTGATCTACGTTGGGGATCAGGTTCCGGTCTCGCTGCCAGAGACAGTCATGGGTCTCGGAGCGGGCCCACAGTGGATCATCATCCTCTTCATCTACGCCACGATCGCGTCGCTGCTTCCGGTGTGGCTGCTGCTTCAGCCGAGGGACTACATCAACGGCATTCAGCTCATCATCGGTTTGGGCCTGTTGTTCGGCGCCGTCTTCGTAGCCAACCCCGACATCGTGGCACCGATGTTCAATACCGATGTTCCCGACGGGACTCCTCCGCTGGTGCCTTTGCTCTTCGTGACCATCGCGTGCGGGGCGCTCTCGGGCTTCCATGGACTCGTATCATCCGGGACAACGTCCAAACAACTGAATAAGGAGACGGACGCACGCTTCGTAGGTTATCTGGGTTCGTCCGGCGAAGGGCTTCTCGCTCTCGTCACCATCCTCGCCGTCAGCGCCGGCTTCGCTTCTCTCGGCGAGTGGCAGACGGTCTACGCGGAATTCGGCGGTATGACGG
>Ga0066376_10001098_pt1 | contig 26336 bp, 21 predicted proteins | sample Knorr_S15_td_Bot_FD_77009 | JGI IMG/M metagenome (GOLD analysis project Ga0066376, IMG submission 77009) | Marine microbial communities from Southern Atlantic Ocean transect - Knorr_S15_td_Bottom_ad_5009_LV_A | ecosystem: Environmental > Aquatic > Marine > Oceanic | place: Southern Atlantic... | reverse complement strand
TTCGCCCGCAGTTCTGTTTTCGTTTACGGTTTTGGTCCTGGTGCGGGTTTGCACGGATGTCGGGGGCGGTTTTCTGATGGCTGGTAAGAAGGTTCTCGTTCTGGGTGGTGGTTTCGGCGGAGTTCAGGCCGCGATCAGCGCACGCGCCGCACTCGATTCCGATCACGAAGTAACGATCATCGACCGGAACCGCATGCCGCACCTGTGCGGAATGAACCCGCTCCTGATCGTCGGTGAACGCGAAACGGATAAGACGGGAAGGTCGCTGGGAAGGCTCGCCAACCGGGGAATCAAGTTCGTGGAAGCGAACATCGACCTGATCGACACAGACGCCCAGAATGTTTCTACTTCAACCGGCACGCTCGACTACGACTATCTCGTTGTCGCCCTTGGTGCCGCTTACGACTGGGACGCCGTCCCCGGTGCCCGGGACGCCTATTCGTTCTACGACTTCGACTACGCACGACGATTGCGCAGACGCCTGAGTCGGCTGAAGCGCGGCAAGATTGTGCTCGCCGCCTCAAAGCCCCCTTACAAGTGCCCGCCCGCGCCGTTTGAAACGGCAATGATCATCAACTGGTGGGCCCGAAAAAAGGGGATTCGCAAAGACATCGATATATCCGTCTACATCCCCGAGCCGGGTCCCCTCGGAGTTGCCGGAAAAGAAGCTTCGATGCGGGTGCGGAGCGACCTTGATCAGCGCGGAATCGAACTGGTCACCGCCGCCGGTGTGACCGAAGTTTCAGCCGACGGGCGTGAGGCCTCGTTCGCCGACGGCAGTTCGGCATCTGCCAGCATCATTGCCACGATCCCGGTACACCGGCTGCCCGATGTCGTTGCGGCTTCGGGCATCGCAAACGGCAAACCGTGGGTACCGGTCGACAGGGCGACACTTGAAACTTCAACGTCCAACGTTTTTGCGATTGGCGATGTGAATGTCGTTCCCGCCGGTGATTTCGCCATCCCAAAGGCCGGTGTTTTCGCGGCCGGGCAGGGCACCAAAGTCGGCGAGGTTATAGCCAGCCGAATCAACGAAACCGTTGCACCGGAACCCTACGACGGGGTTGGCTTCTGCTTCATGGCCTACTCGGGCGGGCGGGCCGCCACGGTGGGTGGAGAGTTCCTCGCGGACGGCGGCCCCGACACTGTCCTCACCGATCCGACGGTTGCCGGCAACAGGACCAAGGAACGCTTCGAGCGCGACTGGCGCAGTTTCAGGATTTAGCAGGTACTAAAAACAATGGAAAGAGTTTGGTCATGATCGCTGTCCGACGCACCTATCTCCCGAAACCCGGAACCGGTGGAAAACTGGCGGCCCTGGTAAAACAGGCGGGCGAGGCCATGAGCGCCGCGGGGTTCGAGAAACCGGTTGTTTATCGAGGCTGGCACGGGGCGCACGGCAGGCTTCAGACCGAGCAGCGGTGGGATTCGATTGCCGACTATGAAGCGTCTCGTGATGCAGTGCGCAACACCCCCGAAATAACCTCGATATTCGACCAGATCTACCCCCTGCTGGCTGAAACCCACAACACCGAAATCTTCCAGATTACCGAGTGAGGATGGTGCTGGAGGCGCCCTCTCCGGCGTGGCTGCTCCAGGCCGAATCGACTCAAAATCAAAGAAAGCTGGAAGGAGAGATACCAATGCCCGCGCTTTTGTTGCACACATTCGGAATCCTGAAGCATGCCGCGAGCCGTCCTGCATCGCAGGCCTTCATGGCAACAAGCCCGGGCGTAATCGAGAGTATCCCGGGGACACCCGGACTGTTGAAACACTCGATCATTACATTCATGCCCGACGGTACCAGCATGTCGGAAGAAACCGAGTTCGGGATTCCGCCCACGCCCACCTTCTTCGAGAAAGACATCGACCGGTATGGACTCGCGACCCTTTCGGCCTGGGACGACGTTGAATCTGCGGTGGGATTCTCGTTTCATCGGACTCACGGTGACGCGATGAAACACAGAAAGGACTGGTTCCTGTAAGATCACGCCTGGCCGTCGTCCGTCATGTGGTGGACTGACAACATCGATTCAGTGGACTGGGCCGAAGCCGATTCGAGACTGGTCCGACTGAACGAATACGGCCCTGCGCGCGATGGGTTTACGTTCCAGTCGCTGTTTTCCGCTGAAGGCGAAAGCATGAAGCTAGACCAGGACCGCGTGCAAGAATTACGCCTGGGCTGACCCGACCGCAAGCGCCCGTTTCAGCTCTTCGTGCCGACAACCTCTACCTGTGTAAAGGCGAAGAACGCGCCCGGCGCCCGCATCCAGTCGAGCCACCCCTGGGAGATTTCGGAAAGCTCGCCTTCGGTCGCTATGCCGTACTCGACGGCACGCGTCGCGAGGTCGGAGCGGAGTATTCGCTCGGCCCACTGCTCGCCCCACCAGCTAAGGCCGGCTTCATCGGAAAACGACCAGGTCGAGGTCGTGACAACGAGATCGGAAAACCCGGCGTCGATGAACCACTGCTTCAGGTTCCGGCCAGCGTTGGGCTCACCGCCATTTCGATTGGCAACCCGGCGGTAAATATCGAGAAATCGGGTCAGCCGGTCGTCCTGCGGCCATATCGCAGTAGTCCCCCAATCGACCTCCCGAACCCCGCAGATCCCACCCTGAACCAGCACACGCCTGACCTCGTTCAGCGCCTTCACCGGCTCCGACAGGTGCTGCAACACCTGGTGGGCATATGCCGCATCGAAGCTTGCGGGCGCATACCCGGTTTCGTAAATGCAGTTTACCTCGAACGAAACGTTTTTTACCTGCCGCTCACTTGCCGTCGACCGCGCCTGCTCGATCACCTTTGTCGAGCTGTCGATACCGACCACCGACCCCTCTGGCAGCAGGTGGTCGGCCAGATCAATCGTGATAGTCCCGGGACCGCAGCCGAAGTCGAGCAGACGTGCGGGCGATTTGAGTAGCGGCAACAAGAACGCCGCGGCCTCGCTGGCTCGCCGGACCGAATGGGCGGAAACGACCGAAGAGTGGTAGCCGTGCGTGTATTTATCGCCTGAATTGCCTGGAACAGCCATTAATCCCCCTGAATTTTTCAATCGCCTTACTGGTATGCCGTCCACGCCGCGGGCACATCTGCCGGTGCAATCGTCCGGCGCTCGTCAGCACTCATGATCGTTGCGAGCGTTGCTGCAAGTTCCGATCTGCCGTCTTCTCCCGAGTAACGAACGGGGTCGCCAGCGAGGATCGAATCGATCCAGTGTCGAAGTGCCGCCTCGTGCGAGGCGTCGTAATAGTTGTTATTCGATATCCAGACGCGGTCCGTCGGGTTCACATCGTCGATCACCTGGCTATGGCCGTCCCGATACAGAACGACCGCCGGAGGCTGGCTCAGGCCGGGCGCAGCGCCCCCGCCTTCACCGTATACGACCAGCGTTCCCCTGGTCCCGTGCACAGTCGTCACGAACCCCACTTCGCCAACCGCGTTCTCGCCCGACTCGACCTGGTTCCAGGCGCTGTCGGTCCCGGTATCGAAACTCCAGGCCACGGAAGTTATGGCCTGCCCCGTTGGCGCACCCGTCCCCGAAATCCGGTCGCTCGCCGTCGAGCCACTTTGCGAATGAGCGGTAACTGCGGTTACTGCAGCGCCCCCCGCAAGATACCGTGCCGTTGCGAAAAAGTGGGGCGCATGATCCATGACCCACGGGAACCGGCCACCTCCCGACAACTCAGGATCTACCCTCCACGGAGCACTCGCTTCATGGCTGAGCCCGTCGAGCCTGCTGACTTCCTCGCGGCGCATGATCCACGGCCCCTTGGTTTCCCGAATATGCAGGACATCCCCGATGCCGCCGCTTTCGATCACAGCCCGCGCAGCGACGATCGGGTGGTGGAAAACGTAACTCTCGCCCACCATCAGGGTCGTCCCGGCTTCTTCGTGCGCCGAGATCATCGCATTTGCCTGCTTGAGCGATTGCGCCATCGGTTTTTCGCAGTAGACGTGCTTGCCGGCTTTTGCCACGGCGATGGTCTGCTCGGCATGTAAAAACGGCGGAGTTACGAGGTCGACGGCATCGATTGCCGGGTCGGCAAGTACCTCTTCAAACGAAGTGAAGGCCTTTGCGCCGAGTCGATCTGCCAGCGATTCGAGACTCGCTGCATCGATGTCACAAACGGCGTACAGGTTCGCGCCGGAAATCGCGGCCAGACCGTTCAAATGTGCGGGCGCTGCAACCTTGCCGGTCGCGCCGATCAGGGCAATGTTGAGGCGGTCAGAGGTCATCTGTATGCGGGGATTTTCCTGTTCTCCCTCTGCTAGTAACTATCGCCAAACTCCCTCTCCCCCGGGAGAGGGTTGGGGTGAGGGGGAAGCTGTTCTATGGAAAATACCATTCGAAAGCATCTACACCGCGGTCGAATACATTCCCCTCAACCTGGCCTTCTCCTTGGGGAGAAGGAATTTCACTTCGCATATTAATGTCTTTTGGGATAGTTTCTAAGGAGGGAATTGGAGGGTCGGTAGAAGTGTTCACTAGAACAATCACTCTAAACACTCGAGGTTTTCACCCACACCCTAACCCTCTCGCTCGCAGCGAGAGGGGATTTACCGGTCGCGCGTCGCGACCAGCGACATCGCCTCTGGCACATCGACCACCCACGGACCTTCCATGCTGAGGGTTGCATAAACGTCCTGGTTGGGCAGAAGTTCCACCTCGCGCTCACCGTCCAGGGCAATGGTACCGGGGTGCAGGTCGATCTCGATCTTCTCGCCCGGGGCGACCTTCTGCCAGTCGGCGATCTCGACCCTGGAAACCGTACCCGGCGCAATCGGTGCTGTAACCGTCGTGGCGTTCGGACCGGGCTCCCCGTCCAGCCGGACGTACAGTCCGCACTCCTCGTCTATCGACACCGGGACGAGCCTCGATCCGATCGAGGAAAGACCGATGCTCGCAGGTTCGGCACGTGTCAGGAACATGGCATGGAGCGATTTCGTGTCCCAGACCGCCCTCGCGCCGACGAACATTTGCCTCGTGATTGCCGCATCGACCAGGGCGGTGTCGTGAAGCTTGCCATCGATAAATATGTCGATCCGCTTTGAACGTCGGCACACCTCCCCGCGGTCGAGTGCCCCTGAGGCCAGGGAACCTGCGGCAATGCCGGCCAGCGTCCCTTCGATGTTCGATGGAAACACATTGTTTGTCCCGGTCGAAATGGGAATCAGTGGCACCTCGCCGCAGCCCTTGGCAACCACCCGGTTCGTGCCATCGCCGCCCAGCGTCACGATGCAATCGACTCCCTGCTCGACCATCGCCCGGGCGGCTTTCGTTGAAGCGCCCTGGTGATCGGCAACCGGCATTTCTACATAGTCGAGCTTGATCTTGCCCTCGACATCGTGGACCGCAGGGCGTGCAAGTCCAGAGTGATCGGGCATTATCAGGATGCGGTCGACACCCACAGACACTATCCCTGCGAAGACACGGCGGAGTATATTGGCCTTTTCCTGATTGGAAACCACTCTCCCGTGCGCGACGAGTCGGCGGATGTCTTTCCCGGCTGCCGGGTTGGCAATGATGCCGACTGTGCTCATGCTGTAACTGTACTCATATATTTATACTTGCCCACTGCTCGCAACTCTCATTTGGGAGGGACCGACGGAGGGTAGATTGCAGCGACGACGCCCGGAGCAATAAGCGCGGCCAGCATTCAGGCTGTCATCCAGCTCGGATCGCCCAGGTATTTTGCGATCAACCGCACAAATTCCGCCGCCGGAGCGCCGTCCCACGCCCGGTGATCGAACGCCAGGTTCAGGTGACCCACCGACCGCACAACAACGTTGCCATCGACCACTGCCGGGACCTCGCCGACGCTCCCGACACCAAGAATCCCCGTTTCGGGCAGGTTCAGCAGCGGATTGAAATCTTCTATGTCGTAAGAACTGAGGTTTGTGATTGAGAAAGTGCTTCCGGTCATCTCGTCAATCGAAAGACTGTTCGCCTTCGCCTTGCGGGCCAGGTCGCGTACTTCCTGAGCGATTTCGAGAAGAGATTTCTGGTCGGCATTCTTTATCACCGGAACCAGCAGACCCTCTGGAACCGCCATCGCGATCCCGACGTTCACCTCATCGAGAATCCTGAGTTCGTCGCCAACGAGATGGGCGTTGGCAGCCGGGGTTTCTTTCAGCGCACGGGCAACCGCGGCTATGACGAGGTCCTGGTACTGCGGACGCAGCTTGTGCTTTCGCCACGCCCCAACGAGTTCGCGCTGGAACGCGATCGCGTCCGTTACGTCGGCCTGGGTCGATAAAGTTACCGTGGGCACCGCGGCGCTCTCCGACATGCGGCGGGCAATAATTCCGCGCAGTCCGGCCAGCTTGATCGTCTCCTTCACCGGGACGATCGACTCTGGTAGGGGCGCACTATCACCGGGGGCTGCCGCTGCCGGGGCGCTGGCACCAGATTTCGTCGCCCGGACGTCATCTTCGGTCACTCGCCCGCTGGGCCCTGTGCCGACCACCACTGCAAGGTCGACGCCCAGCTCTTTGGCCAGCCGGCGGGCACGCGGCGTGACGACCTGCTTGCCGCCTTTTGGAGCGGTGGCCGCGGGAGCGGGAGCAGCGGGAGCGGCTGTCGCGACCGGGGCGGGTGTTGACGCTGAACCAAGCACGATAGCTACATCAGGGAGGTCCGAATCCGATTCTCCCTCTTCGAGCACGTACCCGAGAACGGTCCCGACATCGACTATCCGGCCCTCTTCGACATCGATTCGGCCAAGCGTCCCATCAGCTGTGGCCTCGACCTCGGCGTTCACTTTGGAAGATTCGATCTCGACAAGCTGGTCGCCCTTGGAAACCGGGTCGCCGATGCCCTTGAGCCACTTCACAATCTCGCCGTCGTTCATCCCCATGCCCCACTGGGGCAGGATGATAGGTGCAGACATATTTGCCATTCTCGGGCCGGGTCGCGGGCGCAACGCTTGCCGGCAATGCCCTGCAAACTACCACCGTTTCAGGTGAAAGGCAGAACCCTGGTATTTGTGTCGAAATTCCGGCGCCGACGGTTATGTTAGCGCAGGTGCAGCCCGGTCCGGCAATGGCGGCGCACGATTCAGCGACAACCCCGTCAAGCAGCTCGCTTCGCGTGTGTTTGCCGAAACGATATATCATTCCACACTTTCATCCTGGACAACATCCAAAATCGGTCGGGATATGAAAGCTCGCGCTCGGAAGCTCATTGCCGTGGTCTCGATCAAAATGCCAAGCTCAATCAGTTTCTCTACATTGTTCGCTGCGGCACGATAGGTAACCCCTAAAATATCGGCGGCTATGGGAATTGTCAGACCGGGCACTATAAACAACTGGTCAACCAATTGGACTAGAAGTGCAGATGATCTTGCAGTTTGAACGAGGGCTCGCAGCTGCTCACGCAAGTCGAGCAATTTCTTCACTCTTTTCAATGCATCGGTCGCTTGACTTTGAACTGCAGTCAAATAAAACGAGATCCACTCTTCCCAGCGTCCTGACAAGCTGACTTCCAGTAATAAATCGATGTAGTCGTTTCGATACTCTTCAAAATACGAACTGAGATGCAGAAATGGTTGCGGCATCAGTCCCCATTCTGCCATCAACAATGTAGTTATCAGGCGACCAACTCGGCCATTGCCATCCTCAAAAGGATGAATGGTCTCGAACTGGTAGTGAATTAGCGCCAAATCGATCAGAACTCTACTGTGGTCACCGTTGCCTACGAATTCTTCGAATTGGTTGAGGCACCTGTTTAGGTGGCTCTGCGGACAGGGGACGAACCTAGCCTCGCCAATAGGCGTGCGCGCGCTGCGGCCAATCCAGTTCTGGCCGGTTCTGAATTCACCTACACTGGTATCTCCACCTCGCACACCTCGCAGTAACTGTTCATGGAGTTCACGAATTAAACGCAGGCTGACTGGTAGGTCACTGAGCCGATCAATGCCATATTTCAGAGCTTGAGCATAATTACTTACCTCACGAACTGTTGGTTGATCTCGTTCGAAGGCCTCGTCCGCCGTAAAAAGTGCGAGTTGCTCAGCTGATGCAATAGTCCCCTCTATTCGGCTAGATGCTAATGCCTCCCTGCTGATTAATGGCCTGGTCAAGTAGTCAGCATTTTGTATTAAAAACGCAGCACCTCGGAGCTCCCCAACCGATTCCATTGAGGCAGATAGTTGATCCACTAGCGTATCCGTTAGATCGATCGTGGGAGGGAGTGGATACGGGACGAATGCCAAGACCCCTTCGTCGGTGGGCACCAATATGCCCGGACTGTTATCTGTAAATTTAGACGTATCCATGGTGTTCAGTTCATTTAATTAAGTACAACAACTCAGCAGTGAATTATACTTTATGGCCTGAAAGTATAACTTATCCAGCGTGGTATATATATAAGTAAAAGTGCCTGTAAGCTCACTAGTTCACCAATATGATGTGGAGAGAGGTCAAGATCATACTTCATATTGATGAGACTACTTTCTACCGCCCCCGGCCAGGGCGAACACGAGCCCGTGCGACCCGTCGCCTGTCGGTGTAATCCCGATAGCTACCACATCGCCGTGATCACCGGATCTCCACCGGCTCATTACCACGTAACCGCCCGGTCCCCGCCAGGCCTCAAGAACTTCCGGCAATCCACTGCTCGCTATCGTGAACTCCTCGTGGGCGTCCAGGGTGTCCGATGCGATCACGAAGAACTCCCGCGCGTCGGCGTCTGAATCCCAGGCGATCACAACGCCCAGCGCGAGTTCGCCCGCCTCATCCTCGAATACCCCATAGGCGTCCCCGCCCCAGCCGGCCAGGGCCGCACCTGCCCGGTCGCTCCCGAGCGCTTCGAGCCACGTTTTCAGGAAGAATTCACCGAGCACGTTTTCGGCCTTCAACAACCAGCCCGCACCCATCGCGTCATCGGGTACGTCCAGTTCGATCGGCTCTTCCGAATCGAAATATCTTTCGGGATGAAGGATTTGTTCGGAGCTGCGCGGTAGATTTTCAAACGCATTGTCGACGGCTGAGAATCCGCCAATCGCGATCAATCTGGACACGAACACGGCACCTTCCACATATGAGAATTCAAGGCCGCGCTGGAGGAAATAGGGTGCCGGGGTAATTTCTTCCTGCGCCGCGAGCGCCGATTCGAGAAGCTCGGACAACTCGCGGAAGTCGAAGACCTGGAACATGTACTGGGTTTGCGCAGTAGTCGCGTCGCCTTCAACCAGCGCCGAAATCGCTATCGACATGTCGTCGCTCGAATCAAGATCGGTAATCGCCTCAAGGTCGAACGCTGCGTCCTGCAGTCGGTGCACGTACTCATGTGCGTAGGTGAGTTGCGCTTCCACACCGAGCGACTCGACGCCCGACCCATCGTCGCCAAGCACGAAGAACTGCTCTTTTTCGGGGTCGTATAAGCCCAGTACCTGTCCGCCGAGCATGCTTTCGTAAATGGCAGCCAGGTCAGAATCCTGCGGAATGACCCCGAGCAGTTTCAGCAGGACCGACTCATGAGCGATCTGTTCAACGACCTCCGGGTCTTCAAACTCCTCGGCGATTCGCTCACGCATCCCCGCCTTGTCGACAAACATGTGCTCGACGGGCGGCGGGGTGTCTATTCCCCTCAGTTTCTCGATGTCACGGTCGATTGAAGCCAGCAGGTTTTCCAGCGTCTGGGCGGGCTCTTCCGGGGTCGCAGTTGGGGCGACCGTGGGCGTCGGGGTGGCCGGAACAGGCGTCGGGGTCGGCGGGGCCACGGTCGCGGTCGCGGTTGCAATTGCTGTAGCGACTGCTGTCGGCGTTGGCTCCGGATCGCTCGAACACCCGGCAAAAACGGCCAGTCCCAACACCATCAGAATCGGCAGTAGGTAGCCAGCCGTCCTCATGTAAACGTGGCTGTGCCACCTAGAGAAGGGCATCGGCCAGCTCGGCGAAGTTCTGCACCGTCACATCGGGTTCGTACTGTTTGTGGGTGTCCTCGTACGGCAGGTCGTAGCGATTCACATACGCGCCGCGAAACCCGCACGTTCTGGCACCCATCACATCGAACGAGTTTGCCGAAACCATGACGAGCTCTCCCGGCTCCATGCCAAGATTGCGCGCCGCACGGCGGTAGACGGCCGGGGAGGGCTTGAAAACGCCGACATCCTCGACCGACATTACATCGTCGAAGTCGTACTTGATCCGGTTTTTCACGAGATGGTCCAGAAACCCCGGGTTTCCGTTCGAGAGGGCGATCAGTCTGTACCGAGTGCGGAGCCGGTCGAGCGCCCCGACGCACTCCGGAAACGGCGCAAGCTCCTGCCACCCCGCCATGAAGGTCTCGACCTCAGACTGCGTGGAGTCGAGTTTGTTGAGCCGCGCAACGTACACAAACGCCTTCTGGACCGTCTCCAGGTAACCGGTGTGGCCGAGCTCGACCATCGAGTCCTGGTACTGCTCGATTCGCTGCCGGTACCGCAACTGCTGCCACATGACGGCCGGCTCCAGGTCCGATCCGCGCCCGTCCAGAAAAATCTTCAGATGCGGGGTTAGCGACCCTCCGAGGTCGAGCACCGTACCGAACAAATCAAACGTAAGTGCCTTGCAATTCTCAAAAACAGGATTCAAAGCGAACTCCGGGCGATGTGAGGCCATTGACGTGTGAGACGAGTACCGACTGAGGCGTCGAGTTGTCACGTGGCTGATGTCAATTTTCGCGCCGCTGTAACTCTGCACGCTCACGATGCCGGTGATCTGATTCTAGTGCACCATTACAACAACACTACGCCTGCCTTGGGACACGAGCCTGGGCATCAACCAAAGCACCACCACACCAACCGCGCCGGCGCCCATCAATCTGCCAGCAAACGCGCCGCGCGCCACTACACGTCCAGCGTGCGCTTTACAGCTGCGACGATCTTTTCGGTGTTCGGGTACACGAGCTTCTCGAGTGCCGGCGAGTAGGGGATGTGGACCTGTTCAGAGGCAACTTTCTGGATCGGTGCCTGCAGGTCCCAGAACCCCTCTTCAGCAACGATCGAAGCAATCTCTGAAGCTGCGCTGCACACCTTGGGGGCAGGGTCCGCAATCACCAGCCTCCCGGTCTTCTCAACCGACTTCAGCACCGTTGCCTTGTCGAACGGGACCAGCGTGCGTGGGTCGATCACCTCAATGGAAATGCCCTCCTGCGCAAGCTGGTCGGCAGCTGCCACGGCATGGTTTACCGATGCCGCAATGCCCACGACCGTGCAGTCGGTCCCCTCCCGAACGACCTTGGCCTCGCCAAACGGCACGATCAACTCGCCAAGCGGGAGCTCCGAATCGTCCGGCACCTCGCCACGCATCCCGAACAGCGTCCCGTCCTCGAAAACGATGCACGGGTCGTCGTCCCTGATTGCCGACTTCAGAAGGCCCTTCATGTCGGCCGGGTTCGACGGGATAATGATCTTGAAACCGGGCATGTTCATGAACATCGGGTAAGAGCGGTCGGAGTGGTGAGCTGCCGCACCACCGCCATAGAACATCGTCGCCCGGTACACCACGGGCAGAGTCGCCTGACCGCCGAACATGTAACGCATCTTGGCCGCCTGGCTAATGAGCTGGTCCATGCCTACCCACATGAAGCTGGTCAGCGTCTCCACGACCGGCCGCATGCCCACAAGCGAGGCCCCGACAGCCGCCCCGAAAAACCCGTTCTCAGATAATGGAGTGTCGAGCACCCGTTTTTCGCCAAATTCGCCCAGCAGGTTCGCGGTGGCACCGTAAACGGCCAGGCGAATGTCCTCGCCCATGATGAACACGCTCTCGTCGCGTCGCATCTCCTCGGCGATGGCCTGGTTGATTGCTTCGATAAATATGGTCTGCGCCATTTTGATTGGTTACCTGCGTTGTGAGAAAACGTCGTTGAATTTTTGAAATAGACCCCGGACGAGAGTTGCTACGGCTGAGGGATTGGATTGGCCCACATGTCTTCAAACAGGTCCGATTCCTCAGGGAACGGGCTGTTGCGGGCGAAGTCGACTGCCCTTTCAACCTCCTCCTGCGTCTCGGCGTTCACGGCGTCGCACTCCTCGCGGCTCGCGATGCCCTGCGCGATCAACCGATCTTCGTGGATCACTATCGGGTCACGCTGACGCCATTTTTCGATCTCTTCCTCGGTCCGGTACTCGCCCCTGCGCACCCGCCCCAGTCCCAGTGAATGCTCCTCGAACCTGTAAGTGAGACCCTCGATGAGCGTCGGGCCCTCTCCGGCCCTCGCCCTGCGCACTGCCTCGACAGTCGCCTCGTACATGGCGATGGCGTCCTGCCCGTCGATGAGCAGTCCCGGCATGTTGTAGGCAGAAGCGCGGTCGGAAACATGCTCCACCGAAACCGTCGTTGCATACGAAGTCGTGACGGCATACTGGTTGTTCTCGCACACGAAAATAACGGGGAGGCTCCAGATCGACGCCAGGTTCATCGACTCGTGCAGCGCCCCCTGGTTGGATGCGCCATCGCCAAAGAACACCAGCGACACAAAGCTTTCATCCCTGAGTTTTGCCGCGAGCGCCGCACCCACCGCTACCGGGACCGACGACCCGAGAATTCCCGACTCACCGAGAATTCCGATCGAGAAATCTGCAAGGTGCATCGAACCGCCCTTGCCCTTGCAGTAGCCGTCGACACGGCCGTAGAGCTCCGCCATGGCCTTGTCGACCCGGCCCCCCTTGGCAATGGGGTGTCCGTGCGATCGGTGGTTGCCTGCGATGTAGTCGGTATCGTTGAGCGCGGCACAGGCGCCGACGGCCACCGCTTCCTCGCCGATATACGGGTGGGCGGCCCCGGTAAATTCGCCTGCAGAGTGGACCTCTATCACCTTCAATTCGAAGTTTCGAATCATCCACATGCGGTGCAGCATCAGCATCAGCTTGTCGCGGTCGATATCCACGTTTTTTTACCCCTCGGGTCTGTCCAGGAAATGCCAGCCCCCGTTGCCATTTGCAGCAGAAGCGACTTCGTTCGGTGCCAATCACAATTTCCGGGGAAACAACATGTTCAGGGGAACAGTAAATATCGCCAGATTTGCGAGATTATAGACCTGCGATAATCATACGTGAGACATGTTCAGGACGGTTAGCCTACGCAATCGCCGCATAAACGATGGCTGCCAGCGCTGCGAGGTTCAGAGACGCCGCCAACACGTACCTGGCAATGAATGAACGCTTTGAAACCTTGTGCCGGAACCTGCGCATTGCCCAGATGCCACCGGGCCACCCGCCAACTAGGGCCCAAACTAAAAGCGTCTCCTCGCGAATCCGCCTGCGCCCCTTCGACGCACGCCGCTTGTCCCACCAGATCGCGATTGCCGAGGCGACGTTCACCGCGGCAAGAATTCCCAACGCAATCACGGCGTACTGAAGTTCTGTAAAACCCATGCTCGAACTCTCACCTGCCAAATTGTCAGGCCGCGCCGCAAATCGGACTGGTTTTTATACTGGGCGCAAACTGAGCGGTGAAACCCAAAAAATGGTATTATGAAAGCAGTATTTGCAGCTTACGCAAAGGCACGCGGATCAATCCCGATTCGTCCTCAGTTTTCCTGTTTCTGGCACGCTCCACACAAAAGCTCGACTTGTGCCCGGATTGTCACGGCGGAAACTGTGGTGAACCCGGGCCGAATCCGCTACTCACACCACATGGCAAGGACCACGCATGGCAACGCGAAAAAACGGTAGCCCTAAGAATACTGCCGGCTCCGCGAGTTACAACGCCGCCGATATCACTGTAATGGAAGGCCTCGAGGCCGTCCGCAAGCGACCGGGCATGTACATCGGTACGACCGGCCCGGAAGGCGTGTTCCACCTCGTTCGCGAAATCGTCGACAACAGCGTCGATGAAGCGATGGCCGGGTTCGCAACCCGAATCGATGTAACGATCTACAGGGACGGATCCGTAACGGTCGTCGACGATGGCCGCGGGATCCCTGTCGACACGCACAAGAAGACCGGCCTTTCAGCGCTTGAAACGGTTATGACCACCCTCCATGCCGGAGGCAAGTTCGGGGACAAGGGTTACCAGGTGTCGGGTGGCCTGCACGGAGTCGGCGTCTCACTTGTCAACGCACTTTCCGTTTGGACCGAAGTCGAAGTACGGCGCAGCAAAACAGTCAATACGCAACGGTACGAGCGCGGCAAGACCGTTAGCGAAATGGCGGTCCGTGATCAAACCAGAGACGATACGCCGGGCACCGGAACGACTGTCTCATGGATGCCGGACCACGAGATATTCCCTGTGATCAGCTACGACTGGGACGCTATCTCCACCCGGTTTAGAGAAATGGCCTATCTGAACCAGGGCCTGACGATCCACCTGAAGTCCGAATGGCACGAAGACCTGTGGCCCTTCAACGAAGCCACCTACCTGTTCGACGGCGGGGTGCAGAGCTTCGTACGGTCGCTCAACCGAAACCGGGGTTCGGTCCACCCGAACGTCCTGTACGTACAGGACACAGTCGATGACGTCGTCGTGGAGGTCGCACTCCAGTACAACGATTCGTTCATCGAAAACTGCCTCTCGTTCGCCAATGTCATACGCACCGGCGATGGCGGTTCCCACGTAACCGGATTCCGTTCGGCGCTCACCAGGGTCCTGAACGATTACGCACGCAAGAACAAGTTGCTCGGCACCGGCAAAGACGACATTAAGAGCCTTTCCGGCGAAGATGTGCGAGAAGGCCTGATGGCCGTCATTAGCGTGAAGATCAAGGATCCGCAGTTCGAGGGGCAAACCAAGGGCCGGCTCGGAAACCCGGAGGTGAAGGGAGCGGTCGAGCAGGTGGTCGGCCGCCGACTCGCCGAGTTCCTCGAGGACAACCCCGAGGACGGCCGTTTGATCATCAACAAGTCAACGACGGCTGCACGTGCACGCGAAGCCGCCAAGAAGGCCCGCGACCTGGTCATACGCAAGAACGCGATGGACGGCGGATCGCTTCCCGGCAAGCTCGCCGACTGCACGGAGAAAGACCCCGCCAAGTCCGAGGTATACATCGTCGAGGGTGAATCGGCCGGTGGTTCGGCCAAGCAGGGCCGGGACCGCCAGTTCCAGGCCATCCTGCCGCTGCGTGGCAAGATTCTGAATGTCGAAAAGGCCCGACCCGAACGGATGCTGGCGCACGAGGAAATCGCCGCACTTATCACCGCTCTCGGCGCTGGCCTCGGCGAGGATTACGACGAAGAGAGGCTCCGCTACCACCGCGTCATCATCATGACCGACGCCGATGTCGACGGTGCCCATATCCGCACACTGTTGCTGACGTTCTTCTTCAGAAACATGCCCCAGTTAATCGGCAACGGGCACCTGTACATCGCGCAGCCACCGCTCTACCGTGCCTCCAAGGGCAGGTCGGCGAAGTGGCTCTACTCCGAGGCCGAGCTCGATGAATGGACGGCGAACCGCCTGTACGGCTCGATTGTCGTTACCGCAAAGTCCGACCCCACCATCCAGTTGAAAAATACCCGGATCGGCCGCATCCTCACGCCACTGCGCGACTATGCCGATTCCCTGGAAGTTGCGAAGGTGCTTGAAGTGCCTGACAGCGTCCTCGAAAAGCTCATAAAAGACCCCGACTACCAGGCACTCGATTTCCGGCCGGAACGACCGCCCGAGCCCGAGATAGAACTCGAACCCGCGGCAGAAGAGCTGCCCGAACCGCCAGAACCTGAACTGGACCAGGCGCCGCTGTTCGAGGAAGGCGAAGCCGACGCGACCCCGGCCACGGAAGACGGAGATGGGACTTCGGAACCGGCGGAAGCGACAGAGGCTGAAGAGGTCGAAGAGGTCGAACCGGTGGTCCTTCCCGACCGTACCCACGAGATCGACGGTTACACGCTGACCAAAGAGATCTACCAGAACCCGGCGATAACGCGCCTCAAGATGATCTACCCGACAGTAAAACAAATTCTGGAGGCGGGCAAGCTGACCGTGACCAAGGGCGAGAACGTGATTGCCAACGACATCGCGTGGGCCGACCTGCCAGAGACGCTCGAAAACGCCTCCGACCGGTCGGGAGTGAACATTCAGCGCTACAAGGGCCTGGGCGAAATGAACCCCGAGCAACTGTGGGAGACCACTATGGACCCCGACGAGCGGATAATGCTCAGGGTTACGGCTGAAGACGCGATAGCGGCCGACGACATCTTCCGCACCCTGATGGGCGACGATGTCGAGCCACGCCGGAACTTCATCCGTGCAAACGCACTGGAAGTAAAAAACCTCGACATTTGACGAGGTGCATCAGCCACGCTCCCCGAAGTGCCGGGGTCAAATATTCTGAAATGTCGGAGCGTGGTTGCCCGGCCGGCGAGGTAGTGCTTCTGCCGGGTCGCACACGATTTTCCCCTTGAAAATCGGGGGGTGGCTGGCACAGCTGGCATGACAGTGCTTGCTACGGGCCGAGCGCCACGTTCTCCCTCACATTTCGGCAGGGCGATAACTAGGGGAGCACGGTCATCCAGGCGGAAATTTCACCCGCTATCGTTTGATCAACCCGCATCAACCTCCGGCCAGGCAGCAGAATGTATTCCCTGGTGTCGAAGGTTCTGTCGAACATCGTCCACTGGTTTTGGACGGGATCATAAAGCCCGAGTTCTGGCAGTAAACCATCGAGAACGTCGAGCTCGGTGCGTGGTGCGAATTCTCCAAGGATGGTACCGACGTCATCCACGACCCACACGTCGATCATGAACAGGTCCTCATCGACCAGCGATGCGGGCTGCCATATCGACCATGTATTGGCGGAAGGGTCGAACACCTCAACGGTTTTGGCTGGCGCGTTCGTGAATCCGGTGATGTCTGTCCCCGAGTAGTAGAGGACTTTGTTTCCTGGCAGTTCAACCAACCGTGCGTCTCGTCGGGCTTCATTTGGAGGTACTGCTTCCTCCCAACTGGTCAACGCTGAGTCGAATATCCAGAGACCGCCTTGCCTGATCGCAAAGAGGTAGCGGCCCTGCCCGAGACTGGCATTGACAGCCCGATCGATCAGGACCGAAAACTGGATTGAAGACGGAATCTGCTGCCACGAATCGGTCTCAGAGTCGTAAATCTCGTCGAACTCTTCGTCCACCCCTTTGATTAGGAGAATTCGCCCGTCATCCAGGACTGCGTACGCCCGAACGCGCTCATCGAAGTGCCCCCGCGGGCCTTCCGACCACAATCCAGAGTCCGGGTCGAAAATCTGGGTGCGATCCCATACAAAATTCCTGAAACCATAGTTGAAAACGATCACGCGCCCACCGGGCAGTACAGCCGACGCAATCGCTGGAAAAAGTGGTTCGCCCTGCAATTCCCACACATCGGATTCGGGATCGTAAACCGCAGAATCTCCCAACTCCCGGTTTTCACGAACAAGCACTCGCCCGTCATTCAGGACCAGCGTCGGTCCAACGAATGGCGGTTTCGCAACCTCGGACCATTCGAACGGTTCCGGTTCTGGGGTGGCAGTCGGCGCAGGCGTGCTGGTGGCGACAGGCAACGCCGTCGCCGTTTGAACCTCGAAAAGTTCAACCTGGGGAACGTCCGGAATCGGCTCGCCAGACACTCGGTTGCACGCGATCGCCACGAATAGCAGGAGCCCCGGGAGTAAATATCGTAGCGCGCCCGGTCCACGCGCCCGCTGCTTTTCTCCCAGACCGACGAGATAATGAAAACGACGCCAATCCGGCCACCGCAATCTACACAGCAACGGTCACTTTGCCCTCGGGTGTCGATTCCCACAGCTTGAAAAACGGGATACCGCGACGCTCAATCTCGTCGCTGCCGCCCTGGTGCCGGTCGAGTATCGCCATCACAAGCACGACCTCGCACCCGATCGCCTCCACCGCGTCGATCGCAGCAAGCAGGCTCCCCCCGGTCGAGACGGTATCGTCGAATGCAGCCACCTTCATGCCGGGATTCAGGTTGCCTTCGATCTGCTTACCCGCACCGTATTCCTTGACATCAGGCCGAACGAAAAAACCCTTCAAATCCAGGGCGTCAAGACGGGCACGCAATGCCAGGGCCCCCACGATCGGCACCGCAGCAACCGTCGGCCCGCCGAACGCCTCGGCCCCGGCATCTTTTATCGCAGATAAGAATGCTTCAGAAATCAGGTCGACACCCTCGGGGTCGGTCGAAAGCATCCTGCCATCGAAGTAGTAGGTGCTCTTCTGGCCCGATGAGAGGGTGAAGTCGCCGAACTTCAGCGAATCGAGTTCCAGCGCACGTTCATAAAGCCGTTCCGCGATTTTCCTGAGGTCAGCACCGTCAGTCATAGGTTCTCCCTGTCAGCGATACAGCCCGTTCGCCGCCACGTAATTCGCGACTGAACCAGGTACCAGCCCGGCTATCGACTTCCCGCCCTGGACCTGTTCTCTGATCGCGGTCGCTGAAACGTCGACCATCGGCCCCTCAACATACACTGCCCCCCTTGCCGGATGTGATTTCGCAAGTGACCCCCCATCGAACTCCAGCCCCGGGCGTCCAACCACCACCACGCGGGCCAGCGACACGATCTCACCGGCACGTTTCCAGCGGTCCATCGACATCGCGGAATCGGCGCCTACGATCAGGTGCAGCTCGATCCCTTCGCCCGGGCGTTCGCGCAAATCGAGCAGTGTATCGGCCGTGTAAGTCGAACCGCCACGGACTATGTCGACTTCCGAAGCCTCTAATCCGGGCACGCCCTCCACAGCCAATTCGACCATCGCGAAACGGGCGGCCGCGCTTGCGACCGGTGGGAGGGACCGCAGCCATTGGTCGGGGGCCACGACGAACAGAACTACGTCAAGACCGAGTTCGTTCCGCACCGCCTCGGCGATCGCCAGGTGCCCGCTGTGCACCGGGTCGAAAGTGCCGCCGAATACACCCACATGTCTATCCCGCCCCGTAACACCACTGTCCGATATCAGGCCCATGGAAAGACTAATCCCAGTCGAATTCCCAGTCGCCGATCACGACTGTATCGCCAGTTTCGATCCCGGCGTCCCGGAGCGCTTTCGTGACCTTCAACTGTTCCAGCCGCCGCTGAAACTGTATTCGTGCCTCCCAGGATTCGAGATTGCTTCCCCTGGCCAGGCGCACCGCCTTCTGGTGAACGATTCGGAGTGCGCCGTCTGGCTCGCGAATAATAACGTCGGTCGACTTGCGCACATTCGGGCGTATCACGGGAATCTCTTCTTCCGGAATCCCGCCGGAGGGTGCGGACTCAAGCTCCGCGTTCGCTGCCTGGAGAACGTGGAACATGGCCTGCTTCAGGTCGTCCAGTCCTTCGTAAGTGGCGGCCGAGACGAAAAAGGTCTCTGAGTGAAGGCCATCGACACCCTTCAGGCCTTCTTTGATCTCATCCAGCAACACCGATACCTCTTCGAGGTCGAGTTTGTTAACTGCAAGGATTTGCGGCCGTTTGGCAAGTTCAGGGTCGAACTGGCGTATCTCGTCGTTGATGGTTTTTATTCGCCCCGGCACGTCGTCCTCGCTGCCATCCACAACGTGTACGAGCACCCTTGTGCGCTGCACATGCTTCAGGAACTCGTCACCGAGCCCAACGCCCTCGTGCGCACCCTCTATCAGGCCCGGGATGTCCACAACGACAAACGCCTGGGGACCGTGCTCGACAACGCCAAGGACGGGTTCGAGCGTTGTGAACGGGTAGTCTGCCACCTTCGGGCGGGCGGAGCTGATCGCTGTCAATATGCTCGACTTTCCGGCATTTGGCATCCCGATAAGGCCGACATCGGCCAGCAACTTCAGGTTCAGCCTGACCTTCCGGATCTCCCCGAATTCGCCAGCCTCTGCGAGCAGCGGTTCCTGGTGTGTTGCCGAAACGAAATGTGCATTGCCCCAGCCCCCGCGACCACCTTCGGCCACGATCATCCGCTGACCCGGCTGGTCCAGGTCTCCGATCAACTGCCCGTCGGCACCGTCCTCCCAGATCCACACTTCAGTCCCAACAGGTACCGTTACTTCGACAGAATCGCCATTTGCGCCGTTTCTGTGATGACCATCGCCCCGCGTACCGTTTTTGGCAATGAAATGTGGCTGCCAGTGGAATTTCGTCAGCGTGTTGAGCGAAGCGTCGGCAATCAGTATCACATCGCCACCACGCCCACCGTCCCCTCCACCGGGTCCACCACGCGGCAGTAGCGCTTCCCTGATGAAAGCAACTATTCCGTTGCCGCCATTGCCGGCCCTGACTTCTATTACTGCTGAATCAAGCATGTGGAAAATTGGACCAACGATTTATGACTATTAGTTAACCGTGTTATCAGTAAACAATGTTGGTAAGTGGAAAACCTTCTTGATCTGAGTATAAGACCGCTGTTGGTTATTGGTTGGCAACCACCGTTTTAATGTCGGAATGACCGGTGAGTGCCAGCACGCGGGTGGAGTACGTGAAAATACACACTTCAGAGACTGGTCCCAGCTCCCGGCAATCCATAATTTCTACCCGTTTTAACGCAAGATATGCCGGTGTTATCCACCGGGCCAGACGAGATCGCTGGCACTAACCAACATGCGATCCACAGGAAAGTGTCGGCCGCGGCCTGGAGAATCTCCATGTTGCCTTGCGAATGGCCCAGTTTGGCGGGCATCATCATTACCTCGCGGCGGTGCTGGGTGCTGTGATTTATCGCGTGCAGGAGCATCGCCCAGCGGTTCCGCTGGTTACTGCTGCAGTCAGGAGAAACGCGCACGAATTTGCGGTCCGGGTCTTCACTGGATGTTAGCTAACGATGGCCAGTCCACTTCAAATCCGGCCACCGCATCAAGTAGCCAGCACAACAGCAGCGATCACCTAGCCGATACGGATACTCTGCGCGCTCTCACGATAATGTCCCGGACCGCAGCCAGGTGTTGCCGCACCGAACTATCGGTGTCAAGAAATTGCTCGAATCGCTTCTGGGCATAAAGCACCGTCGAGTGGTCTTTGCCACCCAGCGCCTGGCCAACCTTTGTCGAGGTCAGGTGAGCATCCTCCCGCAACATGTACATCGCCAATCGGCGGGCCTCTGCGGTTGCCCTGTCGCGTTTCTTACCGACGATCTTGTCCACCGAAATCCCTGTGAACTCCGAGATCGCCGACAACACTTCATCGACCGTGGTGACGTCCCGCGGCGTAAGTGCAAGAAGGCTCTTCAAAGCCAGCTCAGAAAGCTCCGGCGTCACCGGGCTGCCCACCAGTTGCGAATAGGCGATAACCCTGTTCAGCGCACCCTCAAGTTCGCGCACATTCTGGTGCGCCCGCTGCGCAATCTGGTCGAGTACCGCGGGTTCGAGCTCGGGCGCCTTGCTCTGGAGGATCGCATAGCGCGATTCATAGTCGGGCGGTTGCAGGTCGACCTCGAGACCACCGGCAAGCCGCGACTGAATCCGCTCCTGCAGCATGCTCTTGCTCGCCGGTTCGTCGCCGGTCACCACTATTTGCTTGCCAGCCATGTGCAGCTCGTTAAAAGTATGGAAGAAGCCTTCCTGGGTTTGCGGCTTCGACGATATGAACTGGATATCGTCGACGAGCAGCACATCGGCACTTCGATATCGCTCCCGGAACCGGTTCGCCGACCCCTCGCGAATGGCGCTGATGTACTCGTTGGTGAAGCGTTCACTGCTCACGTACATCACCTTCAGGCCGCGCTTGCTCAACACGTGGCCAATGGCGTGGAGCAGATGCGTCTTCCCGAGACCGACTTCAGAATAGATGTAAAGCGGGTTGTAGACGCTGCCCGGTGCCTCGGCGACCTTTGAGGCCGCTGCCTGGGCAAGACGGTTCGACGGGCCAACCACGAAAGTATCGAAATTGAACGACGGCTTCAGGGCATAAGACCTGGCGTAATCGACCTCGCGAGCAGGAGTGCCTTTTCTCGGTTCAGGTTCGAGATCCAAACCCAGGTCGCTTGCATCAGTCTCGTCCGCCGGTTCGGGATTATTGGTGCTATTGGCGCCCACTACTTTGAATTCGACTATGAGCTTCCGCCCCGCGACGCGGGATACCGTGCGATGAATCGTTCCCGACAGCCGCTTTTCGAGCATTTCAGCCGCGAATGGGCTCGGCGTCGATATTGAAAGGGTGTCACCAGCCAGGCCCACCGCTGAAGTGGGTTTTAACCATGTTTCATAGTTTGGTCTGGGGATTTCTAATTGGAGTTGGCCCAGCGCTGCCGACCAAATTGTTCGTGCGTTTTCCGTCGCCAAGCCCTCGTAAATTTCGAGCAAAGATCATCCGCTACCGAACCAGTCGGTTTAATGAAATATCACCCGCTTATGTGGATCACAATGACCGACGGGTTCGGCGGCTGGACGTCGCCTGAGGTGGTGCCGGTCTGAGGGCAACCGTACCATGCGTGGGGCAGAGGTATGCAACCCCGCGAGGGGGTCAATTTGCCCGAATTCTTGGGCAATTTCCCCGAGATATTGTGACAAAGTTCACGCGTCAGTTTGAGGAGTCGATTTATTGGTCTCCAGACGACCGGATGCGCCCCCATCCGCGCGGGCGGTTTAACCGCGCCACGCCCCGCGCGACAAAATCAAAACAACCTTAAAGTGGTGGAATGCGCATTATTTTCTTTGGCTCGCCCCCCGAGGCCGCAGGTTCGCTGGAGACGCTTCTATCGGCTGGCCACGACGTGGTTGGCGTTTATACGCGACCCGATAGGAGAGCTGGCCGCGGGCTCACGAAAACCCCGACACCGGTCAAACTGTTCGCCGAAAAACAGGGACTACCCGTTTTCACGCCGCCAGGAAGACTCGACCCTGCCCGGGAGCCCGGCCGAATGGCCGCCGCAAACGCCGATGTATTTGTCGTTGTGGCCTACGGGCGCATTCTTCCCGCTGAAGTCCTCGCCGTGCCGCCTATGGGCGTGGTGAACGTCCACCCTTCACTGCTGCCGATGTATCGGGGTCCCAGCCCGGTCGTCACCGCGATCCTCGACGGCCAGAAGCAAACGGGTGTCACGGTGATGCTCCTTGATGAAGGTATGGATACCGGGCCAATCCTTGCGCAGTCGCCCCCGGTCGTGCTAACAGGCAGCGAGCGCGCCGGCGAACTGCTGGGCAGGCTCTTTGAGGCAGGGGCCGCCATGCTCCCGGCTGTGCTTGCCGGTCTGCAGGACGGGACCTTAGTGGCAACGCCGCAGGACGAATCGAAAGCGACCGTTACCAGGCTCCTCAAACGTTCCGATGGCGAAATCGACTGGTCGCAGTCGAGCGAACACATCGATCGCATGCTCAGGGCTTACGACCCGTGGCCCGGAACGTTTACTTCCTGGAACGGCAAAGGCCTGAAAATCCTTGATGCGAAACCTCCTGGCAAAACAGGTGCAGCCGGCGACGCAGGCAGGGTGATCGTTCAGAACGGAAAACTCTTTGTCGGCACCGGCACCGGCCCGCTCGAAATCACGAGACTCCAGCTGGAGGGCAGGCAGGGCGTGTCAGCCAGCGACTTCCTGCGCGGTCGACCTGATATCGGGGGTGCGGTACTGGGATTGCGGACATAATTTGTCCGTCCGGATCAGCTCAGGCGGTCTCGATCTGGATTATTTCGCGGTGAGCCAGATGACTCCGGACGTGCACGACGTTGGCGAGCCACCATTCACTGCCGTAGAACGCAGCCTCGGCCGTTGCGATGTTGTCGACGGAATCGCCGTATGAGCGAATCCAGATGAACTGCGTGCGCTCCTCGTTCACCCATGTGCTCTCCACTTTGATACCGGCGTCCTCCATTACAGGGACGAGCTGCGGGAAGAGCTCGAGCCAGTCGTCCATCATGCCTTTGTTGATCGTGTACGTGCGTAGGTGGGCGACGGCCATATTAAAAGAACTCCGGGTGAAAACTTGGATGAGTAACGGTGCGTGAAGAACCGGAGATTGAGTTTACCCGCTGGGTTCCTGGCGCGTGCGTTTGGCTCCGGACGTCCCGATCGAATCTGGACTTGCCAGATGACTGGCGCGAGCAAATCGCGCGTCGCAATCTACCCTCCCCGCGCCCAGAGGGCACCCGCCTCCCGAAGGAGGGGGAGGCGCACAAGGAGCGACCAAGCGAGGGGTGATGGCGAGCTTTGCAGGGTAGTCAAACGCACGGGTTGTTGCGAAGTGTAGAGGCTCTGGCGTGCCCCGCGGAACTCGCGCGGCGACCAAGTCGTCCGACGACGCCTGGAGCTAATAACGCCCACGCCCGGAGCCCAACGCCCCGCCTAGCTCTTGCCGAGCATCCCCATCAGCGCACGCTTACCGCCTGGACCGGCCATCTTCTTCATCATCTTCTGCATCTGCTTGAACTGGGTAAGCAACTGGTTTACCTGGGCGGGCGTGCTTCCCGCACCGTCGGCAATCCGCTTACGGCGCGAGCCGTTAATGATGGAAGGCTCCTGCCGTTCGGCAGCGGTCATCGAGTGGATAATCGCCTCGACCTGCGCCATGCGCCGCTCATCCAGGTCCTTTGGGTTGAACTTGCCCCTCAGCGCTCCCATGCCGGGAATCATCCCGAGTATGTCGGTCAGCGAACCCATCTTCTTTATCGCCTGGAACTGCTGCAGCATATCGTTCAGGTCGAACTGGTTCTTCCTGATCTTCTGTTCCAGCGCCAGCGCCTGGTCCGTATCGAACTGGGTTTCGGCCTTCTCGATCAGCGTTTCAACATCGCCCATGCCCAGAATTCGCGATGCGATACGGTCGGGGTGATACACCTCGAACTGGTCGGGCCGTTCACCGGTCGAGATGTACTTGATCGGGACTCCCGTAACCGACCGCATCGAAAGGGCGGCGCCACCGCGCGCATCACCGTCCATTTTGGTCAGTACCATCCCGGTCACGCCGATGCGCGAGTTAAATTCGCTGCCCGACCGCACAGCATCCTGGCCGGTCATGGCATCGAGTACAAGGAGAGTTTCTACCGGAGATGTCGCGTCCCGGATCACCTCAAGTTCACTCATCAGCTCGTCGTCTATCGCCAGCCGTCCTGCCGTATCGAGGATGAGGTAATGAACGTTTTCCCGGGCCGCCTTTTTAACTGCCGCGGTTGCCACCTTTACGGGAGTCGAACTCGACGGTTCCTCGGAGTACACGCTTATATCGAGCTGCTTGCCCAGCTGCGTCAGTTGGTCGACAGCCGCCGGCCGCTGCAGGTCGCACGCTGCCATCATTACGGACTGCTTGTCTTTACGGAGTGCGAGTGCGAGTTTTGCAGCAAGGGTGGTCTTGCCTGAGCCCTGCAGGCCAATCAGCATGATGACGCTCGGCGGTCGTTCGGCCCGGGCAAGTTCTGCGGCCTCGCCGCCAAGCATTTCGGCCAGTTCTTCCTGAACGATCCGGATGACCGACTGCCCGGGGGTGAGCGAAGCGAAAATCCTGTCGCCGTCTGCCCGCTCTTTAATTGTTTTTACAAACTGGCGGGCGACCTTGAAGTCGACATCGGCCTCGAGGAGCGCAAGCCGGACCTCACGCAGCGCGGCGTCGATATCTTTTTCCGAAAGCTTGCCCTTGCTGGTAAGCCTGCCGAACACGCCGCCAAGTTTTTCGGTTAGTGACTCAAACATAGTTCGAGTTTACATGCGTAAGGCTGCGGGAGTTGTCCGACGACGCCCGCAGCCCTGTGCGCGTTTCCCCCTCCTGCAGGAGGGGGTCAGGGGGAGGGTAGATTGCGACGCGCGACCAAGGACGAATGTCCGCCCGTAGCATAACGAGATTGCGACGCGCGATTTGCTCACGCCAGTCATCTGGCAAGTCCGCCTCGGACGCCCGGAGCCTGACGCCCGCCCCACCGCTATTCCAGGGTTTCCAGTAGCTCTTCTGCTACCGCGGTTTCGGTCTCGGGAACGAAAAGCGTAGCGATTACAGTCGATTCGGCGTCTCTCGCGTCCCTGCTGTCTTTGGCCGACGAAACGAGAAACAGGATCACCAGCACCAGCACGATTGCCAGGAGCAACCAGTATCCAACCGCTTCGTACCGCTTCCGGAAGCCGGAGCGGTCTCCGGTCGCCACGTTCTGCCGTGGCCGGACTGGCCCCGGCGCCGCACCCGATGCCGCTTCACGGTCCGCCCTTGATTCTGGATCTGGTTCTGGCATGCTCGTTCTCAACCCCCGAACGGACCGGTTCGGTACGCGTCGGGAAATTCGACCACCGTCCCGCCCGCAACCGCCGTTTCGAGAAGGTCCAGGTCCGCCTTCAGAACGGCCCGTTGCTTTTCGACATCGAACGGTGCCGAAAGAGGGCGCCCCATTGGGTGTCGTGTCAACAGTACCCGCGCCGGGCTCATCGCCACTGTTCGGTCTTTGAACACAGTTGACATGATTATGACGCTCGGAATCCCCGCGTCTTCGAACGCCCTGGCTACGTGTCCGACCGACACGTGGCACACGGGTCAGACCGGCACCAGCACCGCAC
>Ga0066376_10001097_pt1 | contig 26352 bp, 23 predicted proteins | sample Knorr_S15_td_Bot_FD_77009 | JGI IMG/M metagenome (GOLD analysis project Ga0066376, IMG submission 77009) | Marine microbial communities from Southern Atlantic Ocean transect - Knorr_S15_td_Bottom_ad_5009_LV_A | ecosystem: Environmental > Aquatic > Marine > Oceanic | place: Southern Atlantic... | reverse complement strand
TAATAGACCTCGTTGAGGTAGCGTCGGGACGTAGAATCCTTGATACGCCCCCCACCGAGAGCGACGCCCTCGATGCGGATGAAGGCGAGGATATTGAGAGCGCGGAAGCTTTTTTTGGGGATATTGTTTTCCTCGCAGATCTGCGACCGGGTCTCCTCGAGATCGTCGGTGTGCATATTTCCGACCAGCATGTTGCCCCGTTTCGAAAGGGCGAAGAAATCGCGCAGGTCCTGTCCCCACAGGTAACTGGAAGGCGGGTGTGAGCTGAGCTCGTGGGATATGACGCACCTGGGCGCCTTGGCGGAAGCGGACACCTTTCCCGGTAGGGCGACGTGGTAGGGCAGACGGCCCGGCGAGAACCCGAGCAGAGCGCGCATCATCGTCGTCTTGCCGATCCCGCCCGGCCCCGCTCCGGTCACGTACGAAGCGCCGCGCGACACCTGAGACACCAGCCAGGCAGCCAGATCGATGTCGAGAGTTCTCAGCTCGATGAGATCCAACAGCGAGCGCGAGCGCTCCTCCCGGCCGGGACTGGCGAGTTCTTTTGGAATGTCCATTTTTGTTCGTCCATCCTCCTTTCGTCGAACTACTGGTCCGTGCTGGATGCGAGACTGGCCGTCGATGAGCTCACGTCACGTCCCTCCTGCTGATGACGATCAATCCCACCACTCTTCTCCCTCCACGAGGTGGGCGCGCAGCAGTTCTTCGTTCAACTCCACCCCGATCCCCGGAGCGTCGGGCAGGCTGATGTACCCTCTGTCGACGACGGGGCCATCCCAGTTGGTGGCAATGTCATCCCACCAGGGGCAGTCGAGACCGTGGTGCTCGAGGGCGAGGAAATTCGGGGCATTGGCGCACACGTGTGCCGAAGCCACCGTGCCTACGGGCGTGCAGATATTGTGAGGCGCGAACGACAGACTGTGCATCTCGCACAGCTCGGCCACCTTCTTCCCCTCCTGTATCCCTCCAAAGCGAGGAATGTCGGGGGTTATGATGTCGGCGGCCCGCTGTTCGATCATCGGTCTGAGGCCGTGTGCCATCCAGTGATTCTCGCCACACGCTATCGGTACGGAGGTGTGGTCGGTGACGTATTTCAGGGCCTCGAGGTTCTCCGGTGGGGTCGGATCTTCCAGCCACAGGATGTCGATGTCCTCCAGCCTTCGAGCCACTCTCAGCGCATCCGATGTCTGATAGGACCAGTGCAGATCGAGACAGAGCTCGACATCGTCCGGCAAAGCGTCGTAGGCTGCATGACTGACAGCGCTCATGTGATCGACCTCCTGCCGCGACAGGACGCGGTTGTGTCTGTCCTTTACATACTCCGCGGGGGCGCAGTGGTCGATATCGACCTTCACGACCGTGTACCCCGCCTCTACTCTTTCTCGCACGCCGTCGGCATAGGCCTCTGGCGACCGGTCTCCAGGCCTCCCCGTGTCCGCGTAGATCCGGACCTTGTCCCGATATTTGCCGCCCAGAAGCTGCCACAGGGGAAGACCGGTGATTTTCCCCTGAAGATCCCACAACGCCAGTTCGACACCCGACATCGCCAGCAGGATGCTCCCGCCGCTGGATCCGGCGCCCGCCAGCCCGCGGTAGATCTTTTGGGCAAGCTGGATCACGTTTCGCGGATCCTCCCCCACAACCATCTTCTCGATGCGTGGAAGTATATCGGGCACGCCGAGTGGAAGCTGCGATTCCCCGATGCCGCAGATACCCTCGTCCGTCTCCACCTTGATCAGCGTCCAGGTCCATGAGCCCTGGATCATCACCGACTTGATACCGGTAATTTTCATTGGCCACTCTCCAGCGTAGGGTTCACCAGGGACACAGCGCACGGCTGTGGTCGTCCATCAGAAGGGTGACAACCGGCGACGTCCGTCCGCACGGCGTACAGACCACAATGTCTCATCTGAAGTCAAGACGAAACTCGGTCGAACCGGTGACGAGAACCGCAACCTCGTAGGCAGTCTGCGGCGACCTCTCCCATTGACCACACCACGGGTGCTGTCACTTATTCTGATCTGCGTCACCTGCAGAGGCGTAGCTGCAGTTGGCCTCCCTGCCAGGCCGACAATTGACCATCCCGGGAGAAGGTCTGTTCTTTGTTTCTATGTCAACTGACCTCGGGCCCGACATGGGCATCAGCCACCGGCCGCTCCGGCAGCCATCGAGATAGCGCCATCTCTAAGCGAAAATCCAGCAGAGGCCGGGTGACCCAGCGTCCCGCCGGCAAGCGCTCCCGCGCACCGGGGGAACGCACGCCGCGAGGTGGTCGCAAGAGCCGCGACCCGGGCGGCCGCGGCGTGCCGAAGTCGGGTACCCTCACAGCCGCGGACATCGACCCGTGCGTGGGCTGGCTGCGCCGCCTCAAATCAGCAACCTGGGTGGATCCCGAGCCTCGCGGAAAGGCGGTATTCATCCACGACGGCTCGGCCGATGCGTACGACGTCGATTGTGCCGTGCGCTTCCGCCTCACTCAGCCCAAGACCGGCGTCCAGGCGTCCGCCGCCACCATCGTGGAATGCCTCGGACCCGCCGACAGCGACGCGACCCGGATGAAGATGGCCATCGCCGGGCTTGGTCTACCCCATGAGTTCCCCGCCGATACCCTGGCCCAGGCCGAAGCCTTCGGCGATGTCCAGCCCGACGCCGAGCTGAAGGGCTCCCAGATAGCTCCCGATGTCACGGCTCGACGGCGCGACTTGCGCGCCCAGATCCACGTGACCATCGACGGGGAGGACGCGCGGGATTTTGACGACGCCGTGTCGGCGCAGCCGGAAGGGGCGGGGTATCGCATCTGGATCTCCATTGCCGATGTGGCCTCCTATGTGCAGGCAGGTACGCCACTCGACCGCGAAGCCAGGCTGCGGGGAACCAGCGTCTATCTGCCGGGCACGGTACTGCCGATGCTGCCCGAAAAGCTGTCCAACGGGCTCTGCTCGTTGCAGCCGGGAGTGCCGCGCCGCACCATAACCTGCGAGATGCTGATTGACCGGCATGGCGCGCGCAGCGATATCAGCGTCTATCCGTCGCTCATCCGCAGTGCCGCGCGCCTCACCTATGTGCAGGTGCAACGCCTGATCGACGGCGACGAGGGTGCCGTTCCCGGGCAACCGGCTACCGTCGTCGGGCACGCGATCGCCGCTTCGAAACGGCTGCGGCAGCGGCGCTTTGCCCTGGGGTCGCTGGATCTTGAGATCGCCGAGGCCGCCGTCGTCATCGACGCCGCGGGAGTTCCCGTGGATGTGGTCGCCCGCGCCCCGGTCCAGGCCCATCACGTCATCGAAGACCTGATGATCGCCGCCAACGAATCCGTCGCCGAACACCTGATCGAGCGCGACCTCGCCGGCGTGTACCGCGTGCACCCGCCGCCGGCGGAGGAAAAGTGGATTCGCCTGCAGAACTGGGGTAAGCGCTTCGGTCTCTCGCTGAAAATGACCGACCGCCACAACCCCGGAAACATGGCGGATTTCGTCGAGCACCTGAAAAAGACCCCGCAGGCGGAGGCCGGACAGATGCTGCTCCTGCGCTCCCTCGCCCAGGCCTATTACTCATCCCAGGTGGCGATGCACTTCGGTTTGGCCTCCCAGGCCTACGCCCACTTCACCTCCCCTATCCGCCGCTACCCCGATCTGCTGGTACACCGGGCCCTGTGGAACCACTGGCGTGACCAGGCTTCACTGCAGGGACTGGCCGACCTGGCCGAGCACTGCTCCGAAACCGAACGCCGAGCAGTGCGTGCCGAACGCGACATAACTCAGTTCGCGGGCTGCCTTGTGGCTCGCCGGCACCAGGGCGAGGAGATGAGCGCGCGCATCACCGGAGTCCACCCCGCTGGTCTCTTCGTGAGACCTGACGAGCTTTTCGTTGAGGGCCTGATCCCGATCGCATCGCTGGGACAGGGCACGGGAGAGTACTTTGAGGTCTGGGATGAAGCTCAGATGATGGTGGGTCGCCGAACCGGTGTGCGCTACGCTCTGGGCGAGGCGTTGAAGGTGCGTCTGGCACGCGTCGACATCGGCATGCGTCGCATCGATTTCGATCTCATCTCCAACACGGCCGGCACCGCTGGCGGCCCGTCGAAACCCGCGCAAGCGAAGTCGAGGGACGGCAAGCGCACCAGAGCCGACCGACGCAGCGGCGAGCCGAGCGGCCGTCGCGCCCGCAGGTCGGTCAGACGCCGTTCGAAGAAGCCCTGAGGTTGATCAGCGCAACAGCGCCTCTACGGCCAGCGCTGCCCTGTCCCAGAAAACCCCCGGAAACACCCCCATCGCCAGCACCAGGCCTGCCGTCGCTCCGGCCGCGGTGGCCACCGGTAGGCTCAGCTGTATCGGCTCAGGCGATTCCGGCTCGACCAGGTAGGCCTGCCTGATCACCAGTAAATAGTAGTAGAGCGCCACGGCGGCATTCACCGCCGCTACCAGCACCAGGAAGAACTGGCCCTGCTCCAGGGCGGCGGAGAACAGGAACCACTTACCGATGAAGCCCACCGTCGGCGGCAAGCCGATCAATCCCAGCAGGCCCACCAGAAGAGTCGCCGCCAGCAGTGGCGAACGCTTGTAGAGACCCGACACTGACTTGATGGTGACGAGATCCTCGTCGCGCCCCACTTCGCATACGACCAGAAAGCAGACATAGGAGATGGCGAAATACCCCAGGGCGTAGAACAGGGCCGCGGTCAAGCCCAGTTCGGACAGGCTCTGGAGACCGATCAGGACATACCCCCCGTGAGCGACTGCGGAGTAACCCAGGAGCCGCTTCAGATCCTTCTGCCTAAGGGCGGCGAGATTGCCCAGCGTCATGGCGGCGACGCTCATCCACATGAGCACGGTCCGAAAGCTGCCGAGGGCGTCGGCGTCGAACTGCATAGCCAGCGAAACCAATCGACACAGCACCGCGATCGCCGCCACCTTGGATGCCGTGGCGATAAAAGTCACTACCTGATGAGGCCCGGCCTGGTAGATGTCGGGCGCCCAGAAGTGAAAGGGGAAAATCGCCAGCTTGAAAAAGAACCCGGATAGCATCAGCACCAATCCGAGCCAGAACAGCGGATTGGCCGCCACGGAGTCGAGCTGCTCGCCGATGGCGCTGAAATAAGTCGAACCAAAGACGCCGAAAAGGAAGCTCATGCCGTAAAGCGATACGGCCGACGCCACCATCCCCTGAACCATGTATTTGGTCGAGCTCTCGCTGCCGAGCCGGCGGTTCCGGTGCAACGCCACCACGACATAGATGGGATAGGCCGAAAGCTCCATGCTGATGTAAAGCGTCAGTATCTCCGTGGCGCTGACCAGCATCATCATGCCGACCGTGGCCAGGAGCTGAAACATGGGGAGCTCGAGCCGGGCGGATTCGCGCACCGTGCGCGGCTCCCGGCTGACCAGGATGACCAGGAGATAGCCCAGGGCCAGGAAGGTCTTGATCAGCTGCGAGAAGAAATCGACGCGGTAGATCCCCGGGAAAAAGGGCTCGCCCTCCAGGTGTAGCGTCCAGAGGCAAGCGGCCACGGCGGCGACGCCGCCCATCAGAGCCATGCCCCACGCCGTGCGGTAACTCCACTGGAGCACAGGCGCCATAAACAACAGCAGGGCCATGACCAGACAGATCGTCTCGGGCAGGAACAGCAGGGCGTCGGTCACGTTAGAATCTCTCCAGGAAGGCGGCGGTGGCGCCGTCTATCATGTCGAGGAGAACCCGGGGAACGAAACCGAAAAACACCAGCAGGCCGACGAGGATGGCGCGCGGCAATATCTGCCAGCCGGACAGGTCGACCTTTTTCAATTCTTGCCAACGCGGGTTGGGCGGTCCGAAGAAAGCCTGGGTAAATACCCGCAATACGTAAATCGCGGTGATCACCAGCCCCGTAACGACCGCCACCCCGGCGATCGGATAGGTCTTCAGAGCGGCGAGAAAGACGAGCAATTCCGCCCAGAAGCTGGCCAGTCCCGGCAGCCCGGCGCCGCACAGCCCAGCGACGATGAACACCGATACTGCCCGGGGCATCTGCGAGCCCAAGCCACCGAAATCGGCAATAGTCTTGGAATGAGCGCGGTCGTAGATGAAGCCCACCGTGCTGAAAAAGAGCGCCGTCATGATGCCGTGGGCGAACATCTGAAACACCGCGCCGTTGAGCGCATCGGCCCCGGCCTTGCCGAGGACGGCGAGGTTGAGACCCAGCAGCACGATGCCCATGTGCGACACCGAAGAGAAGCCGATGACGAATTTGAAATCGGTTTGACGCATGGCCACAAAGGCGCCGTAGACCACGCCAATTGTCGCCAGGGTCGCGAACGTCGGTGCCCAGTATACCGCGCCGGCTGGCAGTATCCGCATGGCCACGGCCAGAATGCCAAAGGCGCCCAGTTTCATCAGGACTCCGGCGTGCAGCATCGACACCGCCGAAGGGGCGGCCACGTGTCCGGTCGGCGACCAGCCGTGTAACGGGAACATTCCGGCGAGCACGCCGAAACCGAGAAAGACGAATGGGTAGACGAAAATCTGAAACTCGGGATCAAAGCTGTGCTGGGCGAGAACGACCATGTCAAAGGTCCCCAGACCCGCCGTGTGATAGATGGCGAGCAGGGCGGGAAAGAGGAGGGCACTCCCGCCCAGCAGGAACAGGGTCAGCTTCATCGCCGCGTAATCTTTGTTCCCACTGCCCCATATCAGTACCAGCGGGTACATCGGCACCACGGCGATTTCGTAAAAGAAAAAGAAGAGAAACAGATCGAGCGACATGAAGACGCCATACACGCCCACGACCAGCATCAGCATGAAGGCGAAGAATCCCTTCACCCTCTTCTCGAGATCCCACATCGTCAGCACACCGGTGAAAAAGACGATGGAGTTCAACATGACGAGAATGGTGCTAAAACCATCCACCCCCAGGTGATAGGAGATGCCGACATCGGCGACCCAGGGAACCAGCTCGACAAACTGCATGCCACCTGCTACGGTGTCGTAATTCAGCCACAGCTGCACGCTCAAGGCGCAGGCGAGGAGACCGGCGAGGGCGCAGATCCAACGGATCAGCCGCGCCGCGCCGGCAGGCGCACACAGCACGAGCCCCAGGGCAACGAGCGGGCACAGGATTATAGCAGTGAGAGGTGGAAGGGACATGTATCGACGGTTCCCGGCGGTCAACGGGCTCCTATATAAAAAGCGATCGCGCCCAGAAAGATGATGGCGCAACCGCTGTAAAACTGCACCCAACCACCCTGGATGCGAGTCGACCGGTCACCGAGTCTCAGCACGCCCAGTCCCAGGTTGTTGAAACCGCCGTCCAGTCCCCTGGTTTCCACCGCGTTCAAGAGCCTGGCTACGGCGTTGGCAAGACGCACCAGAACGGCGCGGTAAACGGCATCGACATACCACTGGTTGCTGAAGAGGGTATGCAGCGCCGGCACTCTGGCAATGAACCCGCGCCGCTGGGTAGCGGTCCCACGCCCGAAATCCAGCCAGGCGACAACCACCCCCGCCAGTACGACGGCGACAGCGGGAATCATCGATAGGAGGGCGTGCTCCTCAGTCGTCACCCCGAGCATGGCGGCAATACGCGGCCCCGCAAAACCAATCCCCATGGCGCCCAACGCCAGCACCGCCACCGGCAGTCTCATCGACCACGGTTCGGCGGCATGGCTATCGTGATCGCCGTGAGCAACGGGCTCCGGCTCCTCTATGCGGTCGGGCAACGTCACCAGAAAGATCATGCGAAAGGTGTAGTAGGCGGTCAGAAACGCCGCCACGAAAGCGCCCGCGGTGAACATGGTGAAGCCATCGTGCCCGAGTTGGGCGAAGATTTCCTCCTTGCTGAAGAATCCGCCCAGTGGAGGAATGCCGGCCAGAGCCGCCCCCCCGATCACCAGTCCGAGGGTGGCGAAGGGCATCCGCCGCCCTCCCCGACGGCCGATCTCCTCCATGTCGTTGGTCTCGAGGTGGTGGATAAACAGTCCAGAGCAGAGGAAGAGCAAGGCCTTGAAGACCGCGTGGGTGATCAGGTGAAAATACCCGGCGAAGAGAGAGCCGGCTGCCAAGGCCATAAGCATGAAGGCTAGCTGGCTGATGGATGAATAAGCCAGGACTTTCTTGATGTCCCGGTCCACCATCGCCATGGTGGCCGCCAGCAGAGCCGTGAAAGTGGCGATGCAGAGGATGACGGTGCGCGTGGTCTCGGCGGCCATGAAGAGCGGATACAGCCGCGCCATCAGGAAGACGCCCGCCGCCACCATGGTCGCCGAGTGCAGCAGGGCGCTCACCGGTGTGGGCCCCTCCATGGCGTCGGGAAGCCAGGTGTGCAGCGGAAACTGGGCACTCTTGCCGACGATCCCGAGGAAGATCAGCAAGGTGATCGCAGTCAGCATCGCCGGCGTTGCCAGGCTGACGAGCCCCGAGTCGGGATCGAGCAGACCGGGAATGTCAAAATCGCCGGTCACCTGCAGAATGGTGAGGATGCCGATCAACAGCCCCACATCCCCCACTCGCGTCATCAAAAAGGCCTTCTTTGCCGCCGCGGCAGCTGACGGTTTCTCGTACCAGAACCCGATCAGGAAGAAGGAGGCCAGGCCCACCAACTCCCAGAAAATGAAGGACTGCAACAGATCTACGGCGTAGACGAAGCCCAGCATGGCCCAGGCGAAAAAGCCCAGCATGGCGAAATAACGGGTCCTCGACGGATCGCCCGTCATGTAACCCAGTGAATACACCATCACGCAGAAGGTGATCAGCGCCACGGCGACGCCGAACATCAGGCTGACGCCATCGAGCAGAAATCCGAAACGCAGTTGGATGTCGCCGCTGGTGAACCAGAGATAGCGCACGGGATCGACGGGACCGCGGATCAGGAGCGCTGCCGCCCCGGCGACGGAGAGGGCGCCGGCGGCCAGCACCACCGTCTGCGCCACTCTGGGATAGCTCATGAGCAGGAGGATGGCGATGACAAACCCCGCCAACGGCGCGAAGATGGTAGCCAGCACAAGCGGCAGTGTTTCCATAGATATCGGGACTATCCCCTGAGCTCGGTAATCTTCTCCACGTCTATTTCCCGCTGCGCGCGGTAGAGATTGAGAATGATCGACAGGAAGATGGCCACCTCCGCCGCGGCTAGGCCTATGATGATGAGCACAAAAATCTGTCCCGTTGACGGATCGCTGACCCGGTAGTGGTTGAAGGCCATTATGTTCAGGCTGGCGGCGTTCATCATCAGCTCGACGCCGATCAGGATCGCGATGAGATTGCGTCGCCACAGCACGGCGAACAGCCCCAGCGAGAACAGGACGAGTCCCAGCAGGAGATACCCATGCAGGGTCATGGGGACACCCCCTGGCGAGATGGGACGGCGCGGGCCCGGCTTACGGGAGCGTCTGTCATTGCGGCGCCCGCTCCTGAGGCGGTCTCTCTTTGGCGATGAGGATGGCGCCGATGATAGCTATCAACAGCACCACTGAGAGCGTCTCGAACACCAGGTTGTAACGATTGAGCAGGGCGTATCCAAGCTGGGTCAGTTCCCAGCTTTGGGCCGGGGCGGGCCCGGTCACCTCGAATTCGGTGCGCTTCAGTATCCAGGCGACGCCGCCGAAAAACCCGACCGCGCAGATGCCGGCGAACCACACTTTGCCGCGATTGCGCTTCAGAGGATTCACTGTCATCGCAATCGAGAGCATCATGGCGAAGATGATGGCGACGGTGATGCCGCCGATGTAAATCAGAATCTGCATAGCGGCTACGAAGGGGGAACCGAGGGTCAGAAACAGGCCCGCCAGGCCGAACAGGCTGATTCCCAGCCCTATGATCGCATACAGGATGTGGCGCATCCAGGCGGCCATGAGGCCCCCGGCCAGCACCAGCGCGACGAAACCCCCGACCACCACCTGCTCAACCATCGGACTCGCCCTTGTCGCTGCCGTTGTCCCCAGAGCTGGCCGAGTCTACCGGTTTCTCCGCCTTTGCCGATTTATCTGGCTTATCAGGTTTCTCCGGCTTCTCCACCACCTGGGTCACTTCCGCGGTCGCCGCTTTTTTCGCCGCCGCCGCTTTCTTCGCCGCCGCGCGAGTGGCCGCTTTCTCGGCCTCCGCCTCCCGCAGTCTATCGCGACACGCCTCCTCCCCTGCCCGCCAGGGCTCGATCAGGTCGTAAAGGAAATCGGACCGCTCGTAGCCGGCCTCGTCGTATTCGCGGCTGTAGCCCAGGGTATCGGTGGGGCAAACGTCGAGGCAGAGGCCACACTCGCTGCACAGGGCGAAGTCCACCTCGAAAAATGTGGCGCGTTTGCGCTTCAGTCCCTCCGGGCGCTCTCCCTCGATAGCGATACAGTCCGACGGGCACACCCGAACGCAGGCGTTGCAGTCGATGCAGTCGTGGGACCCCAGATCCTCCTTTTCGATGAGGACGATGACATTGCGATAGGCCTTTGACATCTTCAGCTTCTCGCGCGGATACTGCGAGGTCACCGGAGGCCTGAAGCAGTGCTTGAGGGTTACCTTCATGCCCGTCAGCAGCGACCGGGCGCCAGTCAGTATGTCTCTGAGCATGGTCATAGCAGCTTGATTACCACCGTCGTCACCAGCAGGTTTAGAATGGCCAGCGGTACCAGGATCACCCAGGCAAAGGTCATCAGCTGATCGAAACGCAGACGGGGGAAAGTCCACCTTACCCACATCATCACCAGGATCAGGGCGTAGACCTTGATAAAGAACCAGACAACTCCCGGCAGCAGGGGTCCGTGCCAGCCGCCGAGGAAAATAACCGTGGCGACGGCACAGACGATGATCATGTTGGAGAACTCGGCAAAAAAGAACAGCCCGAAGCGCATCCCGGAGTACTCGGTGTGGAACCCGGCCACGAGTTCGGACTCCGCTTCGGGTATGTCGAAGGGCGCGCGATTCGTCTCCGCCGTCGCCGAAATCATATAGATCACCGCCGCCAGCGGCTGAACGAGAATGAACGGAAAGGACGACTGCGCCGCCGCAATCTCGTAGAGGCTCAGCGACCGCGTGATCATGACGATCGGGATAATGGAGAGGATCAGGGGGATCTCGTAGGAGATGTTCTGCGCCACGGCGCGAACCGCCCCAAGCAGAGCGTATTTGTTGTTCGACCCCCATCCGGCGGCGAAGATGCCCACCACGTTCAGTCCGCTGAACGCCAACAGCAGGACAAGGGCGATGTCGTAGTCGAAGAACACCCAGTTCTCGGCCACCGGAAACAGCGAACACAGCGCCAGGATCGGGGCGAAGACAAGGACCGGCGCAATCAGATACAGCGGCTTGTGCACGTGCTCGGGCGTGAGCAGCTCCTTGCTGATCAGCTTGAGCATGTCAGCCGCCGTCTGCAGCAGACCGAATGGACCCACTTCGGTGGGTCCGAGGCGGCGCTGAATCCGGGCGCTGAACTTGCGCTCCAGCCAGATGATCATCAGCGAGTTGACGGTCAAATAGCCCATGATGACCGCCGTCATCGCGCCGATGGCGAACCATGGGTTGCCGAAGATCTGTAAGAAATCAGTTTTCACCGATCGATCTCCGGAATGACGATGTCGATGCTGCCGAGAATGGCCACCATATCGGCGAGCATGGTGCCGGCCAGCACGCGACACATCGTCGACACATTGACGAAGGACGGGGTGCGCAGCTTCATGCGGAAAGGGGTATCGGAGCCGTCGCTGTACGTGTAGATGCCGAAGTGGCCACGCGCCGACTCGACGCCGAAATAATAATCCCCGGCGGGCGGCTTGATGCGTTTGGGCACTTTCGGCGCCATCACCGGACCCTCGGGTATATCCCGCACGGCGGCCTCAATCAGCCGCAAGCTCTGCTTCATCTCCGCCATGCGCACGGTGTAGCGGTCAAAACAGTCGCCGTGGGCGCCCCCCACCGGCACGTCGAAATCGAACCGGTCGTAGATCCCGTAGGGCTCGTCCTTGCGCACGTCCCGGGCGATGCCGGAGGCGCGCAGGCAGGGTCCGGTCAGCCCGTAGCTCTGGACGAGTGCGGCACCCATCGCCCCCACCCCCTGGGTCCGGCGCTGGAAAATCACGTTGTCGGTGATAAGCTCCTTGTACTCACCCAGCCGCTGATAGAAGCGCTCGCAGAAGCGGGATGTCGCCTTGAGGAAATCGTCGTCGACATCCATGGTGACACCGCCAAAGCGCCCGTAGCAATACGTCAGCCGGGCCCCGGATACCGCATCGAGGATATCGAGGATCTCCTCGCGGTCGTCAAAGCAGTAGAGGAAGGGGGTGATGCCGCCCAGATCGAGCAGGTAGGTGCCCAGCCACAGCAGGTGACTGGAGATCCGGTTAAGCTCGCCGGCGATGATGCGGATGTATTCGGCGCGCTCGGGCACCTCGATCCCCATGACCTTTTCGATGGCCTGGCAGTAGGCGAGGTTGTAGATCATTCCCGAGAGGTAGTCGATCCGGCTGGTATTGGGCAGGAACTGCAGGTAATCGCGGTTCTCCGCCATCTTCTCGTGGGCGCGGTGCGCGTAGCCGATGATCGGCTCGGCGCTGAGTATGCGCTCGCCCTCGAGATGCAGCTTGAGCTGCAGCACACCGTGAGTAGAAGGGTGCTGTGGCCCCACGTTCATGTAATAGGTGTCGCGGTCCTCCTCGTCGCGGACCAGCTCCATACTAGCCATCGCCGGTCACTTCGCTTCTCGCCGGGTCCTCGTCTTCGAAGTCCTTGAGCAGGGGGTGACCGGTGTAGTCCTCGTTCATCAGGATCCGCTTCAAGTCGGGATGGCCGAGGAAGTCGACGCCAAACATATCGAAAACTTCGCGTTCGTACCAATCAGCACCGGGGAAACAACTCGAAATGCTGGTCGCCGGTTCTCCTGGCGCCAGTTTCGCGTGGAGCACATGACGCTCCGGCTCGCCGTGCTGGTTGAACTGGTAGACGATGCACATCGCGTCGTCGGCGGCACGCATGTCCAGGCAGGTCAGCAACTCCAGATGGCAACCGCTCTCGGCGAAGACAGCCGCTATTTCCGGCATGGCCGCGGCCACCACCTCGTGACGGTAGTGATAGCCCTTGACGTCGTAATCCTCCTCCGACGAGGAAGATACGCCCGCCATGCCACTGAGCTTGTCGGGCTTCAAGCCGTCTGCACCGTGTTCCCGGCCTTTATCTTCTCCGCCAACTTGAGTATACCGGCGAAGAGCGCTTCCGGTCGGGGCGGACAGCCGGGGACGTACACGTCTACCGGGACGATCCTGTCGGCACCCTCGATGATGGCGTACTGTCCGGGGTACTTGAATGGTCCGCCATCAATCGTGCAGCCCCCCATGGCGATCGCCCACTTGGGCGCGGGCATCTGATCCCACAGCGTCTTGATCACGGGCCCCATCTTTCGGGAGATGGTCCCGGCCAGGATCATCACGTCTGCCTGGCGCGCGCTGGGACGAAACACCCCTGCCCCAATACGGTCCAAGTCGAAACGGGACGCGCCGACCGCCATCATTTCTATGGCACAGCAGGCCAGACCAAAGGTCAGCGGCCACAGCGAATTGGCGCGCGCCTTGTTCAGCAGGTTTTCCAGCACATCGAGATGGACGAGTGGACCCACCTGCTCGAGCAAGCTATCGGTGTCATCTTTTTCTTCCGGCATGGCGTTGTGCTATCTCCAGTTCAGGACACCCTTGCGCCAGGCGTAGAGGAGTGCGAGCAGAAGTATCCCGAGGAACAGCGAAAGCTCCACCAGGTCGCGCCAGCCCGTCTCGCTCGCGTCGAAGACCAAGGCAACGGGCAGGATGTAGAGTACATCCACTTCAAAAACCACAAAGATCAGGGCGAACAGATAGTAGGCGATGTCGAACCGCACCCAGGCGCTGCCAATCGTATCCACCCCGCACTCGTAGGTCTCCCTGCTCTTCTTGCCGCGAGAACGCGGCGCGATGAACAAGGGAAGTACCACCGGCATGATACCGAGGATGAATCCGACGATGAGAAGACCGCCAAACAGTGCGTAACCGGATGTTTCCATATATTTTCAGCCGCGCCAATAGCGACTGACTGGGTCCATGAGGATGTCTTCAATGCTGGTGTGCATATAGGCTGTGTCCCCGCGGCGAGTGACGTGGACCTGTCAATCATCGGGGTAAACTGTGTCAATCGCGATGCAGCGCAGACCTCTCGAGCGGGCAAGGCAACTGCTGATGTCCGGTTCCTAGATTAATCCATGCGCCCTCCCTGCGCAAGATCGGCCCCCGACATCGGGCTCGGGGAGGTCAGACAGAGGAGCCATCCCGAAAATAGATACAGGTGGCGAAAATCCTCCACCGATATGAACACGGCCATGAGACCGTTGTAGACCGCGAACGCCATCCAGAGCCTCCGGTGTTCGGCCGCCGCCGAGTTCACCCCGCGGCGAATCAGCCAAGCCCATCCCAGGGCATAAGTTATCAGCCCGATGACGCCAAGAGTCGACAACAGGTTCACATAGGTGTTCATCGCGTCGCCGGCACTTGTCCACTCCCCCGACTCGAGGGCAGCTGGTATCATCACCGGGGCGGATCCGGGTCCAGCCCCCAGCCAGAAGCTGTCCTGCCACGTCGACAGCGCGGCCAGTAGAGCCTTCCAACGAAAAGCCTCCATGACGGTGAGCTCGGAAGGCCCCTCACTCACGGCGAAGCGGGTGAAGATGACACTTCCGGTCAGGACAGACGCAATCCAGAGGAGCGATACCGCTTTCATCCGGCGGTTCTCCCCGACGGCCAGATACCAGAACGGAGCGACGAGAATCGAACGCGAAATCGCCAGAGCTATCACCAGGGCCTTGGAGCCAAGAGCGAAGGTGCGCTTGCGCCCCTTTGCGTAGGCGATGGCGAGGAAGCCGGTCACCGACAGAAAATGCGCCAGGTAGTTCGGATGATTGAAGCTGCCCCTCAGGCGTGGCCACCCGTTGAGGAGGGCCTCGTTCTCGCCATAGTAGGGAGTTGTCAGACCGACAGACTGCAGCAGGCCGTCCACGCCGGCTCCGGCTACCGCTACCGCGGTCACGGCGATGAACCAGGGCCGGCTTCTGGAGCCCATATCGGCGAAATACATCGGCACCAGGCCCGACAGACAGGTTACGTAGATCAACCCAAGCCAGCGCGCGTAGAAATAGAGATCGTTCGCCAATATGGCGCTCAGCAGTGCCGCTATCCAGAACAGGCCCCATATTCGGCCCAGCGAAGCAAGCAGAGCAGGTCTCGTCAGCGCACTCGTCACTATTCCCATGACCAGCGCCAGACCCAGGAACACATCCGCCCACTGCAGACCGTAGGCGGTCAGAAAGGCCCCCTGCCCGACCTGAACGGGCAGCAGCAGGATGCCGCTCAGCAGTGACAGGCGACCCAGGCGCTGCAGGGGGGAGACGGCCATTCGAAGCATTACAGCCATTCACAGTGAGGGATCACACAATGAATATCGCGGTGGATCCGAAGAGATCGATCATTCTGCTGGCGTTCGTATTCGCCTGCCTCGCAGCCGCCCACGTCATCGGCCAAGCTGTACTGTCCTACTTCGGACATGATTACGTAGGCCGCGAGGTCATGGTTCTCGTCGAGCTGTTCGACTGCGGCAGCGAGGGTAATCTGCCGACGCTCTATTCGTCAGTTCTATTGCTCCTGTGCTCGATTCTCCTCGCGGTGATCGGCGAGGCGCGCCGGGGCTCGGGTGCTGTCTTTGGCCGGCATTGGAGGTGGCTCGCGCTGATTTTCCTGTATCTGTGTGTCGACGAGTCCGTTTCACTCCACGAACATCTGAATCGGCCGCTAAGAGCAATTCTGGATCTGCCTGGATTCTTTCACTACGCGTGGGTGATCCCCTACAGCATCACTCTGGGTCTCCTACTGCTGTGGTACCGCGGATTCATCGCCCATCTTCCCGAAGGCACGCGGCTGCTGTTTCTGATTGCGGGCATCACCTACGTCTCAGGGGCCCTCGGCATGGAGGTGCTCAAGGCACACCAGGCCGTGCTGCACGGCAAAGAGACCGCAAGCTACGCGACCGTCTCCACCATCGCAGAATCGCTGGAGATGCTGGGTCTACTCCTCTTTGTCTACGCCCTGATGTCGTATGTGAAGTCAGACTTGAAAGACCTGAGGCTCTCGATCGGCGACGCCTATCCCGACGGCAGCGAGTAGCTCTCCGCCTGCGGTCGGGCTGAGACCGAGATAGGAGCCCGAAATCCAGCGTCGCCACGACTCGCTCTGTCATCTCATGACACTCGGATCCGCACCCACCTTATGTTGTTGACACCCTCCTCCTCGCACCAAAAAACCACCATCACCTCCCCGTCCGGCAAGCACAGCAGACTCGGGTAGCCGAATTTGAGGCCGCTGAGCTCGTCGCTGCTGATGCCCTCCCCCGTCATTCCTGACCCGGCGCCCTGCCACACCGGGGTCTCCTCCAGATTCAACCAATCGTCGCCGTCCAGGTGGGAGAGGTTGGCCCACAACCCCGGCTTGTCGTCGCGCCGGTACAGACACAGTACACGCCCATCCGGCAGCACGACCAGTTTCGCGGTCTGGCCGTTCAAACCGGTCATCCGCGACGCGGAGAAGCCACCGTCAGCAGCGGCCAGCGCATAAGGGGTGGGCTCGCTCCGCCCGGTGCGCTCGTTGTAGGCCCAGGCCACCGCCAGCAGACGGCCATCGGACAGCTGTACCAGCGACTGCTCCCAGCTGATGACGCCGCGGTCGTAGGCGTCCATCACGTCGATATACTCCGGCCAGGTTGTGCCCTGGTCACGCGACACCAGCGCGATTGCCTTCATCCCGTTCGGCGCCTCGCCGTCCCAGCCTTTCCACGTCGCCGTGGGCGCCAGCCAGCGCCCGTCGCCCAGATCGACGATGTGATGGCAGACCTCGAACGCCGGCCCCGTCAGCGGCGGCTCGATGGTTTGCGGCCCCCGCCACGTTTGTCCGTCGTCATCGCTGCGCAGCAGGATCAGCTCCATCGGCACGAACCCCAGGTTCTCCCGATTGGTCAATCCCCGCTCCGGATCGTCACGGTAACAGCGCGCCCCGAAGGCGACGATGGTACCGTCGGTCATGCGGCTCAACCGCACCGAATGCGTCGATCGCCGCTTTACGGGATCCTCGAACAGCCGCTCCGGGGGCGACCAGGTGTGCCCCTCGTCGCTCGAGCGCGACAGATAGGTCCGGTAATCGAGTGCCTCGACGGCCTGGGCGATGTCGAAGGCGGCCAGCAACTCCCCCGTCGGCAGACGCACCAGCGACGGGTGCCAGGTATGGCGAGCGTAGAGGTGAGGCTTGGGGTTGCGATACACCAGACCTGTAGCCGTGCATTCAATCATGGAAACTCAACCTCTCAATTTCCCGCGAATCGAAACGCGAACAGATCGGCATCTTTCAGAGCGACGCGAAGGCGAACTGGCTTTCCCTGCAAGGCGGAAAGATCGGCGCCCCCCTTCCAGCTCACAGCTTCGTCCAGTTCGTCCCCGTACATGGGGTCCATGTCGTCTAGGGTGAAACCCGCTAAAGCAGCCCCCGATTCCTCCTGCAGCTCCACGCGCACCGAGCCCGCTGCCGAGGTCGAGTAGTTGAGGCGCAGCCTGCCTCCGGAGAAGATCAGCGGCTGCGTCACCATCTCCCCTTCTACGCCAGCCGCTGACACCGAGGCGAAGCCGTGGGGCCGAATGGCCAGGCGACGCAGGAGAGGGGAGCGAAACCCCGTCGATGTATATGACGACGCTCTCCAGCGGAGAGGACACTGTGGCCGTGTCGTGGGCCGCCCGATATGGGCCGCGGTAGTAGCGCGGCGGACGACGCCGCTCCTCCTTCCCGTGCAGAATGACGGACCCAATCAATGTGCCGGTAGTCGCCTGCTCGTCTGCGGTCGTCGACAGCGCAAACACACTCCACGCGAGAGAAACGGCGAGGAGGGTCGCCGAAATGCAGGGCCGAATACCTGCCGGCGACATAAAGTCCCGGGGCCAGCTTGTAGCGAGCTTCCAGATAGCTGCCCGTAACCTCGAGATCCTCGGCACCCCCGCCGGCATCGACGATGAAGGGTGACTCCCAGCGGTTGCGCGCCCATTCGGCGACCACGACCAGATGGCGAATCTCATATTCGACCGCCACTCCGGCGATTTTCTGGTTGAAATCCTCCACCTCCGCGCCGGTCGCCAGGGACTCGCTGACGGCATTGTTCAGGTAGGCTCCCCGCGCCCACGACAACCGCACGAGGGCACCGGTGAAGGGGACGATGCCGAGGCGCGCTACGAGCTGCCCGGAGTCGTTGTCATCGACGGCACTGGCACTCGGATCGGAGAGCGTTCCCTGGGTCAACATCACCTGGTATTCAAGACGCCACACCGAACCCAGGATGCCGCCACCGTAGTCCCAGCAGGAATCGTAAATGAGAGGCATCCCGGGGTGTGCGAAGGGGGAGATCGGACGGATGTGCAGGCTCATTCCTATATCTCCAGCGGGGGAAACATGGGCCGATTCTCAGCCGCCGGGGACATCGCCGTGATCTGATCTCCCCGCCAGTTGATGTCAAATCGCTGGTAGCAGATCGACTCCTGGGTGCGCTTCTGGGCCATGGGAAACGTCACCTGCGCCGATCCGGTCGAATCCATTGGAATGAAAGCATATCCTCCGTACACCCGCAGCGGCACCTCGTCCCCCCCCACCGTGACCTTTGTTTCCTTCGGATTGGCCCACGAGGGCAGGCGCACCATAGCGGACCTTACGCCTCCCTCTCCCTGGAGGCGCACGGTGCCGGCTGCGGACAGGTCGCTCTCGACGATCAACCCTGCGGCTTCGCCAGAGAACAGAAGGTGCACTCGCGGCACGCCGTCTCTGCACGTAGCCAGCGCACGCCGGGCCTCGCATAGGCCGTCCACCGCCCCCGAGATAATGTCGTAGGTCGTCAGGGGCGAATTCCCGTCCACCAGCAGATCATTCGGTGTGGGGAAGCTGAAGCCGCCGCGCAGCCGCGATGCCCGCCGCGACCAGGCGTCCTCGGCGTGCTCGTCGTCGGGCAGGTCCGCCACGTCCACGACCTGCGAGGGGAGCAGATGGCTGCGCAGGATACGCTCGGCGTCTTCGTAGCAGGAGGCCCATCCGCACGCGCCCAGCAGCAACGCGAGGCGCAGCAGATCGCCGGTATTGTTGGACTCCCCCCTCAGGTTGTAACGGTTGAGGGCCTCCTGCGACCACCCGAAACTGCTGTGGAATCGCGGCAGCCCGACATCGTAAATCGCCTTGACTCTCACCAGCCTGTCGGCGTCGCCGGTGAGCAGGGCGAGATCCGCCATGCCGGCCGCCATGGCGTTGATGGAGTGCCCGTGATTGCTGGCCTCCTCGCGGAGGCTGCCCGCTTCGGTAAAACAGTGCGCCAGGGCGAAACGCGTCATCCTCTCAGCGAGGTCCAGAGCAGCCTCGTCGCCGTTGACGCGGAAGAGCCGCACCAGGGCATCGACGGCGCGCCCCTCCTGGTGCGGCTGGTAGGTGTAGTCCGAAACGTGGGGAGGCAGCGCTCCCAGGTCGATAACGCCCTCCTCGTCCACGGCGGCGAGCACTTTCCTCACCATACGCCGCGCCTTGTCATCGGCGCGAGAGTCCCCTTTCCGTATCAGCGCCGCCAGGGCGTGAGCGGCCTCGCGGATGTTGTGCAGGTGGACGAAGCGCTCTCCCGTTTTGTCATCCGGGCATCCGGGCAGGTCGTCGTCGGCGAACAGGCCAATCTGAAGGTCAGCCAGCGCCGACCACACCTCCTCCGGCACCGGGTCGCCGGTTGCCTGTTCCGCCATCCCCAGGGCGTGAATCCCCCTGGCCACGTCGTGGCACCAGTCCCACGCCCCCGCGTGCCGGAAGGCGACCAGCTTCCCGTCTTCGCAGCGGCTGTTCCAGTAGGGCATGTACCCCTGCGACGGGTCGAGCCCGCCCAGCAGAGCGTTCTGCCCCAGTCGGATGCGCTCGGTCAGATCGATCGGATCGAGTAGGTCCATCGTATGCTTCTCCCGGATATCGACGGTGCTCTGAAGGCGCCGTCAGCAGCGCAAGTTGCAGTGACGTCATGGCGAACGCCGATGAGTCTGCAGTATCCCGCCGACTTAGAAAGGTCTCGGATCGCTCGGCCACCACGAAGATCTGGCACAGAGGGCGCGGGAGCTGGAGACGCCCTTCCGCGTGCTGCCGCTCAGGACGCTACAGGGCTACACGCTGGATCGGCGGTTCTGGACATTGACGAGTGGCTAGCCGGAGCCCCCCTGTTGACTTGCTTCACCGGACCGGGTAGTGGAACTGGAGGCGGCGCACAGCACCGACAGGGCGCGACCAGGCGATCGCGCCTCGCCGGCTTCGACCGATGTGGTCGGCACGACTGCCGCCGGTCAATCGGCACCGCTATTGCCTCAGCGCTTTCCAGCGCCAGGTCGGCGCTTCAGTGTAGACGAACCTCACCCTGTCACCCGGCTCCAGGATGAAGGTCTGGCCAGCGTGAAGCCCGGCCGCGATCACCTGTTCCTGCCCTGGCCGGTCATCGGGTAGGTCCGGCGGCGTTCCGCTCAGATTATCGACCAGGCTGAGATTGGCCGGCACTCCCTGTGCCGTGCTGCCGCTGTCCCCCAACGACCACTGGCTCACTTCGCCGGCACTGACCATCAGCACCTGGACGGTATGCGAAGTTCGATTGACGAGGAGATCGCCTGAGACCGGAACCGGCGGCGTCTCGATGTCAAAGCCGACAGGCCAGTTGGGGATGACCTTGTCGGTAGGCACGGCGGCCAGGTTGGTGACGCCATTGGGCAGATTCAGCGCGAAGATGGTGTTGTCGCGTGAATCAGCGCCGAAGACGATGTCGCAACCGGGCTCCCTCCTGCCGAAGCAGGAGAGGGTCAGTTTGTTCCGCTGGGCGTGGATGGCGGCCCCCACGGCACCCCTGGGGGCGAAGTCTTCCACCGTGACATAGCGTCTGCTGGCCTCATCGAAGTGAGCCCCCCTGGGTGCGTGGTAGGACATCTCGAGGCGGTTGTGGACGATCTTGGTGGATCCCGGCTCCCCAAGCTGCAGCCCCACACAGGCGCCTGTGCCGTGGTACTGGTTGCCGTACATTACCTGGATCTGATTGTTGCTGATCCACTGGCCACTGCCCGCTGCGTCGCTGATGCGGACACCGGTGCCCTGCGAGTTGGTCTCCTCAGCTGCTATCCTCGAGTTGATGATCGGCCCGTGAGCGGAATCCAGCAGGATGCTCGTACCTCGCGGATGGCTCGACACCACTGCGGAAAAATCGAACACGCACGCGGTGATGACGATGAAGTCATCGGGGCCCGGTGTCTCGGGCCGAATGCAGACGACCGGGTCCGGAGATGAGGACGTCACCAGACCGAACTTGTAGCGGCAGTTCATCTGGCTGTCGATGTGGATGGCCGAGCCACTGGTGGGGGCGTAGGACAGCAGGTAGTTGCCCCCCTGCACGGTGAGATCCTGGCTCCACGCCACGCGCAAGGTCTCTTCGAGCGTGTAGATATTGTGGGGGTTGCCCTCCCCCTCGTGCAGTCCCCCGGGCCCCCCGTGGATATACACATCCCGGGAGTTCTCGTTGGCGTAATCCAGCGCCTCCTGAATCCCCCCGGTTCGGGTTCCTGGCGTCAGGGGGCCGAAGTCGCCGCCGTCCGCCGGACCCCGCAAGGTGACATTCACCCAGGGCTTGGCCAAATCCGCCAAATCCGCCATATCCGAAATTCCCGCAACCTACAGATCCAGCGGATAGGCCCCGAACTTCCTTCCCGCCTGCACCATGGCGGCGTAGTTGTCTGGGTCCACGCTGGAGTGGATGCTGTTGCTTTTAGCTGAGGATGAACCCGCCCCCCGGGGCGGCCGCGGCACTGCACTCTCCCCGCAGGGCCGAAATCACGCGCTCTGCTGAGTTCATTGGCGCCCCCCTTCGCAATCCGACGATCCGGCGTGCATGGACACGAATCCAGAATACGCGAGAAGCCGCCGCCTGAAACGGCTCTCCAGAATGACTCACACGTGCAGTGAAATTCTCTTGCACACGCAACCAGAAACAGGCCTCGAGCGCAAGGGCAGCGAATCTACGCACCCCATCTGATCAACCCCTCTCTAAGAAGCTCTGGGAGGTCCGCTGTATCCGATGCTCTCCCAGCCGGCCACGTCGCCTCCCCGTAACCGGTACGGGTGAGGGACGATTCTCTGCGAGCGATCCGGCAGGGGCAGGGCGAGGCGCTCGTGATCGCGCTGGGCGGACAACTTCAGCGCCATGGCGATTTCGAGGGCCTGGTGGTAGCCGCGGCCGCTGTCGAAGAGCTCCCGCCCGGTGATAGAGGCGCGCATGAGCCGCTCGATCAGGGCCGTGAAGCCGTCACCGGGAGGGCGGTCGAAAAACTCGGGATTGACCGGACTCGAGGCCGCTCCTGCACCCGCGATGAAGATCGGCCGCGGCGAGCCAATGAACACCTGTCCCCGCTCTCCCGTCACCGCCGCGAGGCATCGCGTATTGATCTCGGGTCGGGGGATCTCGCAGATGACGCCGCCGGAGAGACCGAGCCGGCCGTAGGCGGGACAGTCGCTAGCTGAATCCACTGGAGAGCCGCTCCCGTCGGTCGACGCTGACCACCCCGGCTCCGGTGGCAGCGTCCAACCCTCCACCCACTCGACCTCCAGACCGGTGAGCAGCCGCAGGATCGTCAACTGCACGCATCCCCCGCCGGCGACCTCATGCGGCAACCCGCCCGGGATGGCGGCGCCGGTGATGCGCCCCAGGTGGCCTTCCCCGATCCAGTCGAGGGTTTGGCGAAGATAGGGAACGCCCGAGTACACGCTGCCGCAGCAGAAAACGGTGCCGCGCTCGCGGCAGACGCTCACCATTTCGTCGGCGCTGCGCAGCGCCACCGCCATCGGCTTCTCGCACGACACCACCTTGACCCCCGCTTCGGCACAGGCGATCACCGCGCGCGGATTCTCCGCCACCGGCAGCACGATGGAGACGATATCGGGGAGCTCGCCAGCCAGCAACTCCTCGAGGCTGTCGAGCTGGTTCGCAACGCCGTAATGGTCGGCAAATTCCCGCCGCCTGTCGCGAGCGCTGTCGACGAGGGCGATGACCTCGCAGTCGGCGTGCTCGGCGTAGGCCCGCAGGTACCGACTCCCCCAGGTCCCGGCGCCCCCGACAACGGCTACGCGGTATTTCGGATCCGACACCCGTCTCCCTCCGTTTCTCTTCCCGACAACCGTGTCTCCTCCCCGCGTCTCGCTACCGCGCTAGCTTCAGTTGAACGCGGGAATCGATTGCATTTGCGGCACAAAATAGGCAATATGTCGGCTGCGTGCGGCCAGTAAATGCCGCGACCTTCGCGGCGCTGGTCTTTACCTGGACGAATCGTCAAATCGGAATCTCTCATGAAAATCACCCACATCGAATCCACCGAGCTGGTGATCCCCTGGCTGGACCGCGTCTCCGAGCCGATGTCGGCGCACATGGCCGGTGCCGAGCGGACCTTCGTGTACCGCTTCTTCACCGATGACGGCGTCGTCGGTGTGGGCGAGGGGGGTGACTGCCGAGGCGCCCTGGACAGATACGTTGGCCGGCACCCCGCCGAGCTCCTCATGGGTCCCGACCCTGAACCTGTCCAGGAGGCGATCTACGACATCGTCGGCAAGAGTCTGGGAGTACCCGCCTACCGTTTGATCGGCCCGAAGTGCCGCGACCGCGTCGAGGCGGCCTTCTGGTCCATCGACATGAGTCCGGAGCGGGCTGCGGCCGAAGCACTGGCGGCAGTCGAGGGCGGTTACTTTGTCCACAAGTTGAAGGTGCGGCCGTGGGAGGACTTCATCGAACAGGCGAAACGCATCTTCGCCGTGGTACCCGATGGCTACCGGCTGCGCCCGGACTTCAACGGCCACCGCTACTCCGACTACTTCACCGTCGACCGGTTGCTCGACTTCGCCCGATCTCTCGAGCCCTACATCGATCGCATCGATTACTTCGAGGGACCCATCAACGACCGGAATCTCAGCGGCCTGGCATTCCTCCGGAGCTCCGCCGGTTTGCGCATCAGCCTGCACGCCGACCCGGAATGGGCGGCACTGTGTTGCCGCCACGAGGCCTGCGACTACTTCCAGATCGGCGGGTCCCTGGCCAGTACCGTCAAGGTCGCACACCTCGCCGAGGCCACCGGCCATCGCGCCGTCGCCGTCGAGCTCGCCGGCGCCGGCGCCGGCGCCGGCATCAATACCGTTTGGGCCGTGCACCTGGCCGCCGCGCTGCCCAATGCCACCAAGGCCGTCGACACCGTGCCCGACCTGAGAGTGGCCTCTGTCATCGCCGATCCGCTGAAACCGAAGGATGGCTTTTTCGACGTGCCGGAGGAACCGGGGCTGGGGGTCGAGCTGGATGGAGAGGTCCTCCGTCGATTTCGCACCGGTGATCCCGTGGTCGTCGGCCGCTGACACATGTGAAGAGGAGTAGGGAAAGTGGTTACAGGGAAGGCAGTGTGGGATGAGTTGAGGGAACTGAAGGACTCGATGTTCGGCACGCCTCTCAGTGTCGTCGATGTGGGTCTGGTGTACGAAGTCAACGTCAGCGGGGACGACGTGCACATCGTCGTCACCCTGTTCAACCGCGGACATGTGCAGGTCAACAGCCTGATGTCGGCTGTGCGTCAGAAGATCCTCGGCATGGAGGGAGTCGGCGAGGTCGTGGTGGAGTGCGCCTGGGAGCCGGCGTGGACCCCTGATCGACTGAACGATGCCGCGCGCCAGGCGTTGCGTTTCGAGCAAGATGATCCCCCGGAGGGGAGACTGCACGTGCGCTCACAGAAGAAGGCCTCTGTCGCCGGATCCGTCGCTTTCGACCAGAGAGAACTCGACCGGCGCCCCCTCCTCCTCCCGGCGGATGTGTGGGGACTCGTGGATGAGCTGCCGAAGGATCGCTTCGGCCGGTTGCGGGGTGGATGGCGGTACTTCAAGCGCTTCGACGTGGCCGAGACCAGCGGCGTGGCCAGGCGTGCCGAACCCGTACACATTGAAGTCGCATTCGCCGCCGGTCAGATCCGCGATCCCCTGTCGGAGGTCCGCCTGGTCGCAGCGGACTCGGGTGCGGAGCTCCGCTGTCAGGTGGACTCGCCGACGATCAGCGGTCCGGCTGACAACACCTGCACCGTTGTCTTCCTGGCGGATCTTCAGCCACATGAACGCAAGACCTTATATCTGCTGTACGGCAACCCGTCGCCCGCCTGCTGGGCCCCGTCACAGCGCAGCGACCTGATCGTCTCGGGCCGAGGCTATGCGCTCGAAATCGACAACAACTTTTACACGGCCAGACTCTCCCCCGTCATGGGCCAGCTCCGCAATCTGAGGTTCAAGCGCTGGGGAAAGACGTCTCTGGGATGGGACGACCCGACGCCTATCGATCTCACCGATGCCGGCAACGATCCGGAGAGCGCCCTCGACATCGCCTGGCACGGGGAGGACTCCTGCATTCACTGGAACCCCGACTTCAGCGACCAGCTGCGCTACCGCATCACCAACTGGCCGGAGCCGCCCAACTACAGCGTCGTTGAGGGGCCCCTCTATACCCGGATCAGGCGTTGGGGCTACCCGGTGTGCCCCGTTTACCCCGCCCTGCCGCAGACCGCGGTCACCATCGAAGTCACCTACACCTTCTACAGCGGCCTGCCCTACTTCACCATGGAGTCCCATCTCGATGTGGAGGAGGAGGTCGATATCAACGTGATCCGCAACGACGAGTGGCTTTTCCGCAAGGCCTTCAGCCATACGGTGAGCATGATGGACGGCGGCGAGATCGCGGTGGACTCTGAGAATGGGCCCTCCTTCGAACAGAACCCCGCCCTCGTCGGCTTCGTTCAGGAGAGCGACGGCGACGCCTTTGCCTCGCTGAATCTCTCCTACGACTCCCGCGGATTCCCGGGCGCCTACCATCCTAAGGATCGAGGCCTGGGCACCATACACGACAACAGGATCTGGGTCCGTTGGGCCTTCCACGCCGACGGCGGCGCCCACACTATCGAGCCCGGGTCGACGCTCGGCGAGTACAACGCCTACCTGCTTTACAACGCGGGTGAGGAGGGGGGTCACAACCAGGCCAGGGATTGGTACCACCAGCTCCGCAATCCGCTGGCAACGTCCCTGCCGACCGGAGAAGAAATGCGACGATGAGCCGCCGAGATGCGGGGATCGACGGTCTCATCATCGACGCGCCTACTTCGATGCCGCCGTGAAGATTCTGGGGCTGTCTAAGACCTCCAGAAATGCGTTGGCACGCCGACCGTAAGCAGACAATACCACCAACGTCAGGAGGTGCGCCTGCCCCCTATCTGTGAAGCGAAGAAGGAAGTGCACATCGACTCACCAGAGC
>Ga0066376_10001096_pt1 | contig 26373 bp, 28 predicted proteins | sample Knorr_S15_td_Bot_FD_77009 | JGI IMG/M metagenome (GOLD analysis project Ga0066376, IMG submission 77009) | Marine microbial communities from Southern Atlantic Ocean transect - Knorr_S15_td_Bottom_ad_5009_LV_A | ecosystem: Environmental > Aquatic > Marine > Oceanic | place: Southern Atlantic... | reverse complement strand
CGCAACGAAAATGAGATCGTAGCCACTCCAGGTTCGGATATGACGGAGCCCCAATTGCTCAGAGGGTTCCAAGACGCGTTGGACATGGTGGACCAGAAGTTCTCCAATTACCTGGGAAATATCCTGGGCTCGAACTCCTATTCCGACGTTGTCTATAAGAAAGAAGATGGGGTTGCCTGGCTGTTGCTGAACCGCCCCGAGACCTACAACGCCAAGCGCGGCATCACCATGGACGAGATGGCAACTTGCCTGCTGGACGCGGCCGGTGATTCCGGCATTCGGGTGGTGGTGATCTCCGGGGCCGGCCCCAACGGGTTTTGCACCGGCAACGACCAGAGTTACGACCCCGAACTGGAGCATTCCGACTACCGGGGCGAGGCTGAGATCAGGTATAACCAGGTCGTTCAGCAGATGGCGCAACCGGTGATCGCTGCCGTTGACGGTTTCGCCATCGGATCCGGAAATATCCTGGCCTACACCTGCGACTTCACCATCGCGACGACCAGGTCCAAATTCGGACAGACCGGCCCCAGAGTGGGCAGCCCGGCCAACGGCCACAACGTGGCGATGCTGGCCGCCAGGATCGGACAGAAACGGGCGCGGGAGATGTGGATGCTCTGCCGCCAGTACACCGCCCAGCAGGCCTACGACATGGGCCTCGTGAACATAGTTGTGGAGCCGGACAAATTATGGGCCGAAGTCGACCGCTGGATCGCCGACATCAAGAACGTCAGCCCCGTTATCCTCCAGATGCAGAAGATCTCTTTTAACCGGCACGACCACTTCGAAGACCCGGCTACGACCCCCATGGAAGAACATATGCCGGACTATCTGGCCTCCGAGGAGTGCCTGGAGCGGCGGACTTCGTTCATCGAGCGGAGGAAGATCGACCCGTCCAAGAACATGGACTACGTAAAGATCCCCATCAAATAAGATGAGCGAATCAAGCAACCCGCCAGACACTTGCCTGCCGACAACCACCTGGTTCCTGTACTCCGAGGATGACCAGCCCATGGGCAGCATCTACCGGAAGGCCCTCCCAGAGGCCGGCGCCCAGATAGATGAGCGCGAGGGATTCGCGGCCGCCCAGGTGGTGAGTTTCACCGAACTCCGGGCGACCTGTGCCATGCGCCGGTTCAAGGTGGTGGTGCGGCAGATTCCCTAAGGCGCCAGCCCTATCAACCGCGTGCCTCGGGAACTTTTCCGCGCCCAGTTCCGTCTGTAGGGCATACGATCTTTATTTGGAGACCCAGATGAAGCGCTTGTTCATCATTGCGGCTTTCTCGATCGCTCTCCTGACGCTGTTGGCAGCCTGCGGGAGCGGTTCCCCGGATGACCCAGCCACGGCGCAAGGCACAACTTCGAGCCCAACCGGATCAACCGGCATCCAGCCGCCGCCGACGGAGACTGCCCCAGTGGCATCATCCCCGACCTTGGCCTCAGTCGTCGATCCCGAGGGCAATGTCCAGAGATACTTGGACCTCATGGACCAACTCGCAGGGGCGCTGAGGAGTAGCGACACCACCGACCTGTCGCCCGCTGCCCTCGAGCCGATCACGGCGATCACGTCTCAACTGGAGGGTTTTTCAGACTTCTTCGGCGATCTTGACGAAAAGGGGCGAAACTATGTGTTTGGCGATTTCGGCGTCGAGCTTCGTCAGATGGCCGAGCGCGTGATCGAGAGCGCTCTCATCCTTCAGGAACTAAGGGGAGACCAGGCAATCTCCCAGGCACTGGCGAGTCTGCCGGCGTTCGCTATCGAAACCACCGACACCGGCGCGGGCGACCCAGTCATCGAGCCGGCCCTGGTACCGGCCGGCGACATCAATACCCTGCTGACGGTCAACGATGTGGCGGCACTCGCCGGCGGCGTCGGGCTATCCACACGGCAACTCGACATGAGGTCCATGGCCGCCAACGTAGACCCGGCGCAGATCGAGCACATGGTCTCCTTTGATTCCCTGTCCTTCGAAGTCTCCGACGGCTCCAAGAGACTCACCCTGACCATGATTCGTCTCGATTCAGACGGCGCCGCCTCGGACCGGATGGAACTTATGGTTGCAGAGGGACCACCACTGGAACACTTCGCGGAACCGATCGGAGACACCTCTGGCTTCATCGACGCGAACGAGGGCGGGATCGGGAGCATGGTGGCCTTCAAAAAAGGAGTGTGGGTGGTCATGGTCCACACCGCGCAGTCTTCCGGCGTTGCGCCCCTATTAGATGTCTCTGGGGTAGAGACCCTGGCACGCTTGGTTGCGGAACGGCTCTAGCCCAACAGACCGAGAGATTCCTACATCCAACATGCCCGGTCATGCGTAGTAATAAGTGAGGAACAGGGAAGTTCAGCTCATCCTCCTAAAACATTCCTTGTTCCCCATTGAGGGCGCCTTACCCCCATGGGTGCCCACGCCAGGGCCTCGATCGGTTCTTCCGATCGGGGTCCTGAACTTTTAGGCGCAAAAATAGAGGTCCCGACGAATGCCGGGACCTCTATTGGTGTAACCCCAGCCCAGCTAGCCGGTTACTTGGCTTCCCGGTTACTCGGTTTCAGGAAGGGCCGCGCCGACCGCGACCGTCAGGTGTTTGGCCTTCTTGGACTCGGCCACCGGCAGTGTAATGGTCAAAACGCCGTTCTCGTAACGGGGCTCGACCTTGTCGGTGTCAACGTTGTCGGACAGCCGCAGCGACCGGCGGAACGACCCAGCCCGGCGCTCCCGGACAACGTAGCCGCCATCCTCACGCTCTTCCTCAACCTTGGTGTCGGCCTTGATGCTCAACACCCCGCCCTCGATGGTGACATCGATGTCCTCCGGCGAAACGCCGGGCAGGCTGGCTTTGACGGTGACTGTGTCGCCGTCCCAAACGATGTCCAACGGGATGGACCAGTCGCGGCGCTCGTCGGCGGTATAGCCGGCAAAACGGCGGTTAGCCAGATGGCGCGCCCGCCTGATCTCAAAGAATGGGTCCCAACGTGTCAATACCATTTTCAGTCTCCTCCTGAATATTGCCTGAATATCTGGGGTTGGGACTCTCTGTCTCAATCCCTATTTAACAAACTGTATTCTAGATAGTTGAGCCATAACTGTCAAGTTTATGTATTTAGCTATTCATGTATAATGTTGTATCAATATAGCATTACATTGACAACCGGTCTCAATTATCCTATAATCCAAGGCGGTTATAGATATGCGAAACTCTGAGATTCGGTAACTTGATGGCTGATTATTACAACACATTAGGCGTGTCCCGCGGCGCCTCCGAGAAAGATATCCGGAGCGCGTTCCGTAAACTGGCGCGCAAGCATCACCCCGACGTCAATGACAATGACCCGGCTTCGGAAGAGAAGTTCAAAGAGATCAACGAGGCCTACACCGTGCTGTCCGACGCCGACTCACGGCGCAAATACGACCGCTACGGCGACGACTGGAAACGGGCCGACCAGTTCAGGCAGTCCCCTCGCGGCGGCGGGTTTACCTATTCAAATATGGGTGGCATGGGCGGAGGCGCACGGGGATTCAACTTGGATGACCTGTTCGGCGGCATGGGCGGCCACAGCGCACCGCCTCCACCACCGTCCGAGTATCCGATCAGCATCACCCTGGAAGAGGCTTTCCAAGGCGCGTCCCGCCGCCTACGGATGCAGGACGGCCGCCGACTTGAGGTCAAGATTCCACCCGGGGTCGACAACGGCTCCAAGGTGCGCATATCCTCGGAGACCAGCCGCGGCGCCGATTTCTACCTGGTGGTGACGGTCAAGGACCACGCCAAATTTAGGCGCCAAGGGAAGGACCTCTACATCGACGTGGAAGCTCCCCTGGACGACGTCATTCTCGGCGGCGAGCTGACTGTTCCCACGCTGACCGGGAAGCTGGCGTTGACCATCCCCAAGGGGACGCAGAACGGCCGCCGGTTCCGGCTGGCGGGACAGGGCATGCCGGCGCTGAACAACTCGGCGAATAGCCCTCGGAGCGATGTCGACCACCGCGGAGACCTGTTCGCCACGCTGAAGGTCAAGCTTCCCTCCGAGTTCACGGAAGAAGAATTAGACCTGTTCCGGGTGTTGCGGGACAAACGCATGGGAACGCCTGAGGCTAACGGCCAAGGCGACCAAGGCGGAGAAGATGGTGTGGACGATGAAGGGACGGGTGAGGAGTAATCATGAGTACAGATGATCAATTTCGGGACGAACCGTGTTTCGTGATCAGCGTGGCGGCCCGCATCGTTGGGGTCCACGCCCAAACCCTGCGCCATTACGAGCGCGTGGGCCTGATCTGGCCGTCCCGCACCGGGGGCCGCCAGCGGCTCTACTCCATGGCCGACATCGACCGTCTGCGCCGACTCAAGGCGTTGACCGAGGACATGGGGCTGAACCTGGCGGGGGCCGAGGTAGCCCTGAAACTCATGAACCGCATCGAAGAACTTGAGGGTGAAGTCAAACAGTTGACCGAGGCGGTCAACATATTACAGAGACAAGAACTGAGGCCGGGAACAGGACCCGGACAAGGAACCAGCGCGGCCTCCAGTTCCCAACGGCAGTAAACCAACGCGGGAATGCGTCACCCCCTTTGGACAGGGGACCTAGGAGAAATCATCATGGTATTAAGACCAGACCAATTCACAGAACAAGCTCAGGACGTACTGCACAACTCCCAGGAGTTGGTCCGTAGATATAGCCACAGCCAGTGGGACGTGGAGCACATCCTGCTGGCCCTCTTGGAGCTGGAAAAGGGCCTCCCGGTGGAGATGCTCGTTGAGATGGAGATCGACGTCGATCAGGTCAAGTCCGAGTTGGACCAGGCCCTCGAGTCGTCTCCCAAGGTGGCCGACAACGCAACCCAGATCTACGCCACCCCCCGGGCCTCGCGGCTGCTGGAGGATGCCAAGAATGAAGCCGACCGGTTGAAGGACGACTTCATCGGCGCCGAGCACCTGTTCATCGCCGCCGTCATGGAGTCCCAGGGCGAGGCGGCCAAGATATTGAAGGACCACGGCATCGACCAGGAGCGGGTCTACCAGGCGCTGGCGGAGATTCGCGGCAGCCACCGCGTGGACGACCCCAGGGCCGAGAGCCATTACCGTTCGTTGGACAAGTACAGCATCGACCTGACCCATCTGGCGCGCCAGGGAAAACTGGACCCAGTTGTGGGCCGGGATGAAGAGATACGCCAGGTGATGCAGACGCTGACCCGGCGCAAGAAGAACAACCCCGTGATCATCGGCGAGGCCGGCGTGGGCAAGACGGCCATCGTCGAGGGTTTGGCCGCCCGCATCGTCGCCGGAGACGTGGCCGACTCGCTAAAGGGCCGCCGCGTGCTGGCCCTAGACATGGGCGCGTTGGTGGCCGGTTCCAAGTTCCGGGGCGAGTTCGAAGAACGGCTCAAGTCGGTGATGGACGAGGTCAAACAGGCCCACCGCGAGGTGATCCTGTTCTTAGACGAGATACACACCATGGTCGGCGCCGGCGCGTCCGAGGGCGGCATCGACGCCAGCAACATGCTGAAGCCGGCCCTGGCCAGGGGCGAGCTGCAATGCATCGGGGCAACCACCCTGGACGAATACCGGAAATATATCGAGAAAGACACCGCGTTGGAGCGCCGCTTCCAGCCCATCATTCTCGAGGAGCCCTCCGTGGAAGAGACGGTGGAGATCCTGCGAATCTTGCGGCCCCGGTACGAGGCCCATCACAAGGTGGACATCGACGACTCCGCCCTGGTGGCGGCCGCGCGTCTCAGCGACCGCTACGTCACCGGGCGTCAGTTGCCCGACAAGGCGGTGGACTTCATCGACGAGGCGGCCAGCAAGCTGCGCATCGACGCCGAAAGCCTGCCCGCCGACGTCAAGAACATGGAGGAACGTATCGCAGAACTGCTAGACCAAGAGGAGGCCTCGGCCCAGCGCCACGAGTACGAGCGGGCCGCCGAGATCAGGGTCGAGCGGTTGCGCCTGGAAGAGGAGTACGAAACAGAGAGACAACCTCTGATGAAAGACCGCCGCACCGACATGGTGGTGGGCGAGTTGGACATCGCCGAGTTGGTCTCCAAGTGGACCGGCATTCCCACCGGACGCCTATTGGAAGGCGAGGGTGAGCGGTTGGTGCACATGGAGGAGAACCTCCACGAACGGCTCATCGGCCAGGAAGAGGCAGTGGTGGCGGTGGCCGAGGCCATCCGTCGTTCCCGCTCCGGCCTGAGCGACCCACGGCGTCCCATCGGCAGCTTCATCTTCCTGGGCCCCACCGGTGTGGGCAAGACCGAGCTGGCCAAATCGCTGGCCCAGTTCATGTTCGACGACGAGTCCAACATGGTCCGTATCGACATGTCCGAGTACATGGAGAAGCACTCTGTTTCGCGGCTAATCGGCGCCCCTCCGGGCTACGTGGGCTACGATGAGGGCGGGCAACTCACCGAGGCGGTGCGACGCCGGCCCTACCGGGTGGTGCTCTTCGACGAGATCGAGAAGGCCCATCCCGACGTCTTCAACATCCTGCTCCAGGTACTGGAGGACGGGCGGTTGACCGACGGCCACGGTAGGACCGTGGACTTCCGCAACACCGTCATCATCATGACCAGCAACCTGGGCACCTCCGGCCTGAGGCAGCGGGCTTTCGGGTTCCGCACCGACGACAAGGACGGAAAGGACGAAGACCAGAAGCTCCGGGAGTCGGTTAACACCGCCCTTAAAGAGACCTTCCGGCCCGAGTTCCTAAACCGGATCGATGAGACGATCATCTTCCACCCGCTGACCCAGGAGCAGATCGTCCGGGTAGTGGGCCTGATGATCAAGGACGTCCAGGGACGCCTCGAGGAACGGGGTATCACCTTTGAACTGACCGCCGACGCCAACCTCTGGCTGGGCCGGGAGGGCTATGACCCGGTCTACGGGGCGAGGCCACTGCGCCGGGCGGTGAGCCGTTACTTGGAGAACCCCATGTCCAAGGGAATCCTGTCCGGTGAATTCACCTCCGGCGACCACATCCTAGTGGACACAGCGGACGACGCCCTGGCACTGACCAAGGTATCCCCCAACCAGCCGGAAGCCGCAGAAAGCGAACCGGCGGAAACGGTTCCGTCCACCAACTAGGCCCGAGCCATATGAAATCCCCTCTCCCAGACACAAAATCCCCTCCCCCGCGCACGGGAGAGGATTAGGGTGAGGGCACCTGCTCAAATGAGACCATATGGCTGACTTCGAAGAGGTCCTTCGACCGGCTCAGGATGAGCGGAGCGAAGGCACACTAATTTCCAAGAACCCAAGTCCTATCCAAACCGGGAGCCGATGCAGCAAGCGGAACACAAAACGATCAGCATCTGGGGCTTGAATGTCCGCTATGTTGAGGCCGGAGACGGCCCGGTGGTGGTGCTGCTCCACGGCCTTGCCGACTCGCACCTTAGCTGGTATTGCAACGTCGACGCCCTGGCCGACGCCGGGTACCGGGTGATCGCTCCGGACCTGCCCGGCTCCGGCGACTCGGACAAGCCCGACCACTTGGAATACGACCCAGTCTCAGCCGCCGATTTCGTCTATGGCTTCACCCAAGAGCTGCATGTAGCGAGATTCTCTCTAGTGGGCAGCTCTGCTGGTGGGTTGATATCCGGGTTGTTCGCACTTGAGCACCCGGAGATGGTGGAAAAGATGGCGTTGGTCGGCTCGGGCGGGTTTGGCCGGAGGGTGTCCTGGCTGCTCCGCGCCCTGTCGGTCCCGGTCTTGGGCGACATCGTGTACCAACCCTGGGTGAACGAAAAGATGGGGATCACCAAGCGGCTGTTCCACCGGCCGCCCGCGGTCCTGGAAGAGCTGCTCCCCGAGATGAACCGCATGAGGCAACTCCCCGGCGCGCGGGCTGCTGTGCTGCGCGGCATCCGCTCCAGCATCACCCTGCGGGGAGTGCGGAAAGCCGGGTACATCCTTGACCCGCTGAAAAACTCAGACGTGCCATTGATGACCGTTTGGGGCGCCGAAGACCGGATCATTCCTGTGCAACACGCCGAGGACGTCCGCCGGGAACTGCCCGGTAGCATCGTCGAGGTCATACCCGAGTGCGGCCATTGGCCCCAGATGGAGAAGCCTTCAGTTTTTAATCCATTGCTGATCGATTTCCTGGGAGGGGCCGCAGCCCGGACAGCCGAACAAGAGTCTTGATACAGCGGCTGAGCCAGGTGGACTGGCGCAAACCCGAAAACCTGGTCCGGCTGGGCATCCTCACTGCCGTCATCGCCGCCATCGTGGCCGCCCTGTTGCTCCGCGACAACTTCGGCGCGGCCCAGATGGGCTACGGCGCGGTGGCCCTGAGCGCGTTGGTGGCCAGCGCCGGCCTGCTGATCCCGGTGCCCGCTCTGGCGACCGCCTGTGCCACAGCCATCTATCTGAACCCAGTCTTGGTTGGCATCATCGCCGGCACCGCAGAGTCCGCCGGAGAACTGAGCGGCTACTACCTGGGTTACACCGGCCGCGACGTACTATCCCGGAGCCGCCTTTACCAGCGTATGGAGACCTGGATGCGCCGCCGGGGCTGGTTGCTGTTGTTCGTCGTTTCGCTGGTGCCAAACCCCATCTTCGACGTTGTCGGCATCGCCGCCGGGGCTCTGCGGTATCCCATCTGGGGCTTCTTGGCGGTGGTCTGGGTCGGCAAGGCGCTGAAGTTCCTGGCCTTCGCCTACGCCTGCACCGCCGGGGCCGATTGGCTGACTAACCTATTTGGGCTATAGCCCGCGTGCCCGGAAAAGGCCATCTCAGGCACGAAAAGTAGCGAGTCTCGGCGTAGGAGTGTATTCTTACGCAGTCTCCGGCCAGAATTTTCGACGCAATAGGTTTGCCTACGGCCCGACGACCCGGCGGGAGATTCCTAAAAACTACCCAATTACATCTACCCGTCTGTATCCGTTGGAGGAATATCTTGATCCGCCCATTAGATGGTAAAAGCCCCCGCATTCACCCGTCCGCCTTCGTTAGCGAAGCAGCCTACATCGTCGGCGACGTGGTCATCGGGGAGGGCACCAGCATCTGGCCCGGCGCCGTGATTCGCGCCGACTACGGCGACATCATCATCGGCAAGAACTGCTCCATCCAAGACAATGCCGTGCTCCATACGGACGACCACCTGGAACTGGGCGACAACGTACTCATGACCCACGGTGCGGTGGTCCACGGCGGCAAGGTCGGCAGCAACGTCTTGATCGGAGTGAACGCCGTTCTTCTGGAAGACACCGACGTCGGCGACAATGTGTTCATCGGCGCCGGCGCCATCGTGCGGGGAAAGGTGCCGGACAACTCATTGGTCATCGGCGTCCCCGGCAAGATACGCCCCCTCTCCGAGAAACAAGCGGAGCGGCTGAAAGACCCCACCGCCAGGTACGTTGAGAACGGCAAGCGCTTTGGGGCGCAGGGACTGGGTCTCGATTTCAAAGAATTCGAGGCGGATGTCTAACCCATGACCACCCCATCTCTCCCCCTTGCAGGCATCCGGGTCATGGATGTGACCCACATCGTGGCGGGACCGTTCTGCTCCATGATCCTCGCGGATATGGGCGCCGAGGTCATCAAGATCGAGCGTCCGGGCGTCGGCGAACGCGGCCGGGGCAACGGCCCGTTCATCCATAACGAGAACGGCGACACCGTCAGCGCCCGCTACCTGGGCTTGAACCGCAACAAGAAGAGTGTGGCCCTGGACCTCCGCGACCCGCGCTGCAAGGCGGCCTTCGAGCGGATGGTCAAGGAGTCGGACATCCTCCTGGACAACTGGGGGCCAGGGGCGCTCCGCCGTCTCGGGCTGGGCTACGACGTCCTGAAAGAGCTGAACCCCGCCCTGATCTACACCAGCCTCACCGGCTACGGCGACCCTGAGGGCCCGGCGCCGGGGCCCTACTCCAACTGGCCCGCCAACAATCCATGTGTGCAAGGCATGGGCGGCTGGATGGCCGTCACCGGAGCGCCGGACGGAGCGCCCCAGATGGTTGGCGACAACATCGGTGACTCAGTCCCCGGAGTCTGGACGGCTCTGGGTATCATGATGGCCCTAGAGGCCCGGCACCGCACCGGAGAAGGGGCTTTTGTCGATATGTCCATGTACGACTGCATGGCCGCCCACATGACCAGCACCATGCCCTTCTACCAGGCGACGGGCGAGCCAGCCGGCCGGGACCGGGGCAACATGCTCAGCGCCCAATTGGCGCTCAGGGCCAAGGACGGATGGGTAGTCCTGGCCGGGGCCGGCGGGCCGGAGAAATGGAAGACCCTCTGGCGGTTCATGGAAAGGGAAGACCTGATCGAAGACGACCGGTTTCTCGGCTTGGGCATCAGCGGCGACTTCTATATGAACAATTTTGTTCCTGAATTAGAGGGTTGGACGTTGCAACGGACCAAGGCTGAGGTGGTCACCCAACTAACCGAGATCGGCTATTCCATGGGGATAGTTCAAGACACGGCCGACTTGGACAATTGCCCGCACCTGGAAGCCCGGGGGATGTTCATCAACGGCGGCAACGATATCGGCGGTATATTTAGGACGGTCAACACGCCGATCAAGTTCGCCGGCGGGGCCGAAACGCCCAACATCCAACCCCCGTTATTGGGGGCCAACAACGAAGAGATACTCTGTTCCATCGGAGGCGTCAGCCGGGAAGAGCTCGAAGTTATGCAGTCTGACGGGGTTATTTAGAGTGTCGGTTTCGATGGTGGGAAACCAATGCGAATAGCGATCATGGGAGCGGGCGGCATCGGCGGTTGTTACGGCGGCCTGCTGGCCCGTGCCGGAAATGACGTCACGGTGATCGCGCGGGGCGCACACCTGGCGGCCATCAAAGAAAAAGGGCTCCAGTTGGTCCAGCCCGAAGATGACTTTACGGTAGATGTTGCCGCCACCGGAGACCCCTCTGAGGTTGGCCCGGTAGACCTGGTTATATTCTCCGTGAAAGGGCACCAAAATCCGGAAGCGGTCCCTCTCATCAAGCCGCTGGTTGGAAGCGACACCACCGTGCTCACGATACAGAATGGGGTGGAAAGCGCCGACGAATTGGGCCAGGTATACGGCGCGGAACAGGTGTTGCCCGGCTCGGCTTATGTGTTGAGCAACATCATCTCACCTGGCGTTATCAAGCAGATATCTCCGGTTCCAAAAATTGCCTTCGGCGAGTCCAACGGCAATCTGAGCAAGCGGGCCGTGGCTATCCAAGAAACCTTCTCTAAAGCAGGCATAGACGCCGATCTTTCAGACGATATTTCAAAGGTCCTCTGGTCGAAACTTCTTTATAACTCGCCGGCGAATGGGATGGCCAGCGCGGCCCGATTGAGCCCCAGGGACCTTATCGAATTTCCGGAAGGGGCAGCGATGTTTAGATCGGCCATCCAAGAAGTCGCCGACGTGGGGACGGCCTTCGGAGTCACATTTGGGCCAGAGGATGTCCAGGGAGCGATCGACCTGATCGCCGCCCGGCCCATGGGCGCCCGCGGGTCCATGCAAGCTGACTTGGAAGCCGGGCGGCCTCTGGAATTGGAAGCAATCGTCGGTTCGGTTGGCCGCATCGGCCGCAAAGTGAACGTGCCGACACCGATATTCGACCTGTTATATACCCTGCTGCTCCCTCATATCCTCGGTTCTTCGGAGAACCGCTAGACAGATGGAGAAGAATCACATAGTTAAGAAGCGCGGTTCGGGGGAACTATGCGAATAGCTATCATGGGCGCGGGCGGCGTCGGAGGATGCCTTGGCGGTCTGCTGGCTAAAGCCGGCAACGACGTGTCGCTCATCGTCCGGGGGGAGCACCTAGAAGCCATCAAGGCCAACGGGCTGAAACTGGTCCGCCCCGACGGTGAATTCGTGGTCGAGGTGGAAGCCACCAACGACCCGGCGCAGATCGGACCGGTGGACCTGGTGCTCTTCACCGTCAAGACATTTCACAACCGCCACGTGATCACCACGCTCAAGCCGTTGATGGGCCAAGAGACATCGGTCATCCCCCTACAGAACGGCGTGGAAAGCCACGAACAACTGGGCGCGGTGCTTGGTCCCGCAAACATACTGCCAGGAGCGTACTGGGCGTCTTCACATATCATTGCACCGGGCGTGATCTCCGAAGACGTACAAGCCCGGATCTCCTTTGGCGAAGTCGAGAACACAGAGAGTCTTAGGGCCTTGGATATCCGAAAAGTTTTCCGGGATGCCGGTATCGAAACGGAGCTCTCACCCGACCCATTGCAGGTGCTTTGGGAGAAATTCATCGTACACAGCGCGCTGGCGGGCCTCACCAGCGCCGCTCAGACACGGGCGAAAGAGCTGTTCCAGTATCCGGACGCACGGAAGATGTTCTCTGACGCCATGGGAGAGGCGCTGGCCGTGGGTCTGGCGAAAGGAGTCGAACTATCCGACGATCTGGTCCAAAATAATCTGGAGTACCTTGACGGGCTGCCTGATTTCCAAACGGCCATGCACGCCGACTTCGAGGCCGGACAGGAAACCGAGTTGGACGCTCTCTCGGGCGCGGTGATCAGCTTGGGCAAGCAGATCGGTGTGGCAACGCCGGTCCACAGCTTCCTTTATTCGGTGCTGCTGCCCCACAAAGACGGGGCCCCCGAGGCGGGCTAGCTCCGCCGTTTTCAATCATGAGAATAGGGCAATGGGCATGCGAATCGCGGTGATGGGCGCCGGCGGGGTGGGCGGCTGCCTCGGAGCGCTGCTGACCCAGGCAGGGGCCGACGTCACGCTGATCGCCCGCGGCGAACACCTGAAGGCCATGCGGCAAAACGGCCTCCGGCTAATCCAACAAACCACAGAATTCACCGTGCCGGTCAACGCAACTTCTGAACCATCCGAAGTTGGGACCGCCGACCTGGCCCTCCTGGCCGTAAAGACCTATCAGATAACCGAAGCGTCCCAGGCCATTCGCCCCCTGATCGGCCCTAAAACCCAGATCGTTACCCTGCAGAACGGGGTGGACAGTGCCGATGAGCTGGTCCGTGAATTCGGCCCGGACCGGGTGCTGCCCGGCGCTTCCTACACCATCGCCTCCATAGAATCTCCAGGCGTCATCAAGCAGCAGAGCAAGACTGCACGTATCGTCTTCGGCAGAGCGGACGGTCAGATCACCCCCGAAGCTGAGGCTGTCCAAGACTGCCTGACGCCCGCCATCGACGCTGAGTTGACCGGCGACATCGCCAGTGTGCTCTGGTCGAAATTCCTGCTGACCGCCCCTGGAAACGCCATCAACGCCACCGCCCGGTTCCCAGTGACCCGGCTGATCCAGACGGATGAAGGACGAAACCTGCTGATCGGAGCCATGCAAGAAGTGGCGGCGGTGGGTTTGGCGGCCGGAGTGAACATCGACCCTGAAGCCATCTCCAAGGGCATCAAGTTCATGGAAAGCCTGCCCCAGGACCAGCGCATGTCCATGCTCGGCGATATCGAAGCCGGAAGACCGCTGGAGTTGGAGGCGCAGGCCGGGGCGGTGGTGCGGATCGGCCGCCGGGTCAACGTCCCCACCCCCATAAATGAAGCCCTCTACGCCCTTCTGTTGCCCCACAAAGACGGCGCGCCGGCCCAAGCTTAGACCGTTTATCCCCCGACCGGGATCCCTGGCTGATTCCATACAGGACGATATCAGCCTATAATGGTGCCTAGTACAGTCGATTTCGGAGTTACCTTTGACTTTGTTTCAAGCGCCCAGGGGCACCGCGGACCGCCTCCCTGAAGAACAGAAATACTGGCGGTATATCGAGTCCAAAGCCGTGGACGTGGCCACCAAGTTCGGCTTCGGCCGCATCGACACCCCAGCCTTTGAGGATTCCAACCTATTCATCCGGTCAGTGGGGGAAGGGACCGACATCGTCGAGAAAGAGATGTACACCTTCGACGACCGGGGCGGCGACAGCATCACCCTGCGCCCTGAGGGCACCGCGCCGGTCTGCCGGGCCTACCTGGAACACGGCATGCACAACCTGCCTCAGCCGGTGCGGATGTATTACTTCTGCCCGGTCTTCCGGTACGAACGCCCCCAAGCCGGGCGTTTCCGCCAGCACCACCAATTCGGAGTGGAAGTGCTGGGCGACGCCGACCCATCGGTGGACGCTGAGGTCATTGAAGTCGCCTGGGACCTGATGACTAGCCTGGGCCTCACCGACATCAACCTGCTGGTCAACAGCGTTGGCGACCCCGAGTGCCGCCCGGCCTACGTGGCCAAGCTGCGGGAGTACTACTCGGGTCACAAAGACACGCTGTGCAACGACTGCAAAGAACGGTTGGACCGGAACCCGCTACGCCTGCTGGACTGCAAAGTTGAAACCGACCACGCCTTGGGCGAAGACGCGCCACACTCAGCCGACAACCTCTGCGACGACTGCAACGAGCATTGGAACAAGCTTCTGAAATATCTGGACGCCATGCAGTTGCCGTACCAGATTGACCACCGCATGGTCCGTGGCCTGGATTACTACACCCGCACCGTATTCGAGGTGCAGCCGGTGGACGGCGGCGGCCAATCGACAATCTGCGGCGGCGGGCGTTACGACGGGCTGATCACCGAACTGGGCGGCCGGGAGACTCCGGGCATCGGGTTCGCCACCGGCCTGGAACGGTTGACCTTGAACCTGAAACGCAGCGAAGTCGCGGTCCCCGACGAGCCATCGCCGCGCTATATGGTGGCCAACGTGGGCGATGACGCCCGCATCGCCGCCCTGGAACTGTCAGTGCGCCTGCGCCGGGCCGGAGTCGGCGCCATCTTGAGCAGCGGCTCCCGCGGCCTTCGCGGCCAGATGCGCCAGGCCAACGCCTTGAACATACCCTTCACACTGATCTTGGGCGACGACGAGATCGAGAAGGGCGAAGTGGTCGTCAGAAACATGGAAACGTCGGAGCAAGAGAGCAAACCCCTGGCCGAATTTCTTAAAGAAGTGACCGGCTCACAGGTCATGGATGCCTAAAGCGGAAGAAGTGACCGCGTCTCACGGCGGGGGCGTCTAGGGCGGAAAAGACCAGGTTGGTCTGAAGAATCAACACGGGTGCGGATGTTGGGATGATGGGTATGAAGCGTTTGGTCTTGGTTTTGGTTCCCCTCATGCTTTTGGCTTTGGCCTGTGGCGAGGCGGACGCTCCCTCGGAGCAGTTGCCTCCCGCGATCAAGGCCACGGTCGAAGCAGTGGTTGCCGAAACCCAAGCCGCCGACCAGACCGCCAGCCGACCGGACACTGAATCCACCATCACCGCGGCGGTCCAAGCCACCGTCCGGGCGCTGATCAACGCCACGCCGATCCCTTCTCCCACGCCAACCGGGAGCATCCCAACACCCACCATCGCGCCGACCAGTTTCACTACCAGACAGGGCGGCAGCTTCAACACTGCCCCGGCGCCCACAGCCACCCGGGTCCCGACTCGCACACCCCTTCCCACGTCTTTGGTGACGCCACGGCCCACGCGGCTGGCCCCATGCGCGGCGGCGGCCGACGGCGTGGAGGTCTCCGCTTGGGTCAACGGTAGGCTAGCGGCCACAACGCGGGTCGAGTTTGGTAGCTACACGTTGCTGGTGGAACAACCTACCGTCGCGTCGTTCAGCGGCCAGATGATCACATTCAAGGTCGGGAGCTCCGACGCCAACCAATCGGTCCGCTGGACGCAGGGTGAGGCCACGGAACTGGTGCTGAGCGCGCCCGGCGTCCCACTTAGCCGTGTCTACCCCGGCGAATCTAGCCCGCCATCCCTGGCCGTCGGCCTGACGGCCCAACCTCTACCACCCCATGTCATCTTGGGCACAGTGTTCGTCGGCGCTTGCTAGTTGACCCCACCTGACATTTCCCCGTTGACCCTCCCGGTGAAAAGTTAGACCATATGTCCGCAATACATTCCCGGCGGCGTCTCGCAGCAGCCCGATCTTGGACTGGACAGCCGCTGGCAACCGGAGGAGGGCGGATACCATGAGGATCTTTTACCGGGGTTATGTCATCGACGAAGAGATACGTTCCATCAGCTATTCGGTGTACGGACGGCGTCCCGAACGGCCGGAACTGGCCGCCAAGAGCACTTCCCGCGAAGCCATGCAGTGGATCGACGGCAACGTCAAACGGGAGGCCATCCTGGGAGCTACCAGGACTCTGCAAACGCCGATCTACCAAGTAGCTTAACCAACAACGAAATTCCGGGTTGCCACGGGACCCCTTTGGCGGGAGAATGTGCGGAAGATGTTGGGGGGCTTGATTGAAGGCAGCCCAGCAATAGCAAGACGGGCTCGCTTCTGGCGAGCCCGTCTTGCTATTCGAGATCTACGATTCGTTTGAATTCGGTTCATTGGGCTTTAGAATGATTCAACTCTACCGGGAAGGGAGCGGCGCATGGTAGAAAATGATTCCCTCGCCAGAAAGAACAATCTACTTTTGTATCGGTCGGAAGACGAGGAAATACGACTCGAGGTCAGGTTCGAAGGAGAGTCAGTTTGGCTGACCCAAGACCAGATGGCCGAACTGTTTCAGAGAGACAAATCAGCTATCTCTCGCCATATCCGAAATATATTTGCAACATCAGAACTAAAACCAGAACAAACAGTTGCAAAAAATGCAACAGTTGGTCGCGATCGGAAATTAAGGGAGATGCTCTACTACAACCTAGACATGATCATCTCCGTTGGTTATCGGGTCAATTCCCACAGAGGGACACAATTTAGGATGTGGGCCACTCAACGTCTCCGGGAATACATCGTCAAAGGGTTTGTCATGGACGATGCCCGGTTGGCAGGGGCCAACACCAACTACTTTGATGAACTTGTTGAACGCGTCAGGCGTATACGGACGTCTGAGCAGAATTTTTACCGCAAGGTGCTCGGCATTTTCGCAACCAGCATTGACTATGACTCTCAGACCGACTACGCGCATGTATTTTATGCCACTGTCCAAAACAAATTTCATTACGCAATTACGGGCAAAACCGCGGCGGAACTGATCGAGAGTCGAATTGATAGTTCCAAAGCCAACCTAGGATTAACCAACTGGAAAGGAAATATCATCACATCGGTCGATGCTCGAACCGCTAAAAACTACCTAGAAGAACTGGAGTTGAAGCGGCTGGAATTGCTCGTTGAACAGTTTTTGTCGTTTGCTGAACTAAGAAGCATCGAACAAACCCCCATGTACATGAGCAATTGGGTCACCAAGTTAGACGAATTCTTGGTATTAAACGAGAAGGGCATCTTGTCCAATTCGGGGTCGATATCCCGAAAAACCATGGAAGCTAAAGCCCGTGACCAGTTGGCCAAATTCAACGACCATGCGTTGCCGGAGCCTGAGCAAATCCATGCGTGAGTTGACCGGACCATAGATAAAACAAGCCGCGTCCCGATTAGTTCAGCTGCTCATTTTTGCGCAGCTTCAACCGTGGTGCTGGCTCGGACGGAACGCTATAGTTGCAACACCGTATGTTGAATCCCCGCACCAAAAGGTCCATCTCTTTTTCCAAAGTCGTAGATCTTAGTTGGCCGGTCCACCCCGGCATTCCCCAGTGGCCCGGGGACCCGGCGGTGGAATTTGAGACCGTCGCCGACGTAAAAGACGTTGGCTATTTCCTGCGTCGGTTCTCGATGGGCGAACACTCCGGCACCCATCTGAGCGCACCCTCCAGTTTCCAGCAAGGCGCGCCTGGACACGAGGGGCTCTCGCCCCAAGACCTGGTCAGGCCGGCGGTAGTCATCGATATCGCCATCCAGGCCGAAGCCGACCCGGACTACGCCCTAACGATGAACGACATTCTGGACTGGGAGTCCGGCCACGGCCCGGTGCCCCACGGCAGCTTGGTCCTGCTGCGCACCGGTTGGCAGGCCAAGTGGAGCAGTCCGCTGGACTACCTGGGTGGGACCGACGCCGGGCAGCTTCACTTTCCCGGATTCGGGTTGGATGCGGCCCAGATGTTGCTTGAGGGCCGGAACATCGCCGGACTGGGCGCCGACACCGCCGGGGCCGAGCCGGGAGCCGACACCGAGTTTTCCGTGAGCCGGTATGCGTTGGAAAACCGGCTCATCGTGCTGGAGAACCTGACGAACCTAGACCTGCTGCCCCCAACCGGGGCCCTGCTGGTCGTCGGTTTGCTGCGGCTGGATGGCGGCAGCGGCGGCCCGGCGTCGGTTACGGCCCTCGTTCCCTAAATGTCCTAAGAGATCGTTGCGATTCCAGCCGCGGAGCAGTCCTCGTCTTCTTGACTGGTGCCGCCTCCGACGCCAACTGCTCCGTCAACCACGCCATTGCGCCTAACGGGCAATCCGCCTTGGCTCGGGATGCCGTGACCACCCTCGGCGGCGAGGATGCCTTTCATGATCGGCGATTCTGACCGTTCTTGCAGCTCACCGCTGCTCCGGCCGAATGCAGCCGACGCGACCGCCTTGCCCTGGGAGCCATAAGCGCCGCCCCAGATCGCGCCGTCCATGCGGTTAAAGGCCAGGAGCCGCCCGCCGGCGTCGACTACGGCAACATTGATCTTGATGTTCAGCTCGTTGGCTTTGGCGATGGCGCCCGCCACCATCTTGTTGGCTTCGTCCAGTGATATGGCCATGATTCCCTCCACTAAAAAGTAGGCACATTCTAGCGCAGGCGGTCAGCCGCGCCAATAGGGCAGGCCTTCGAAGCTGGCCCAGGCCCGGTGTTATACTGCTAACACGACCTTAGAACCCTCTGCATACCCTCTAGGTCCCCTGGAGATTCAACCCTATCGTGCTGACTAAACGCATAATCCCGTGCCTGGACGTCGATGCCGGCCGGGTGGTCAAGGGTGTCAGTTTCGTCGAGCTCCGCGACGCGGGAGACCCGGCGGAATTGGCTGCCTTTTATGACCAGGAAGGCGGCGACGAGCTAGTCTTTTTGGACATCACCGCCAGTTCCGACTCCAGGGACACCATGGTTGACGTGGTGCAGCGGGTGTCGGAGCAGGTTTTCATCCCCCTGACCGTGGGGGGAGGCATCCGCTCCGTCGAGGACGTGCGCCGCATGTTGAAGGCGGGCGCGGATAAAGTCGGCATGAACACTGCGGCGGTCAACAACCCGGAGCTGGTCAAGCAGGGCGCGGCTGCATTTGGCAACCAGTGCATCGTGGTCGCCATCGACGCCAAACGGGTCAGTTCGCCTGATGACGCGCCGACTCCAGAAACTGCAGACCTGGCATTGGACGACGGCTCTAAGTGGCAGGTATACACCCGCGGCGGACGCACACCCGTCGGGTTAGACGCGGTAAAATGGGCAGTCAGGGCGGTGGAACTTGGCGCGGGCGAGATACTGCTCACCAGCATGGACGAAGACGGCCAATTGTCGGGGTATGACCTGGCGTTGACCCGGGCCATCTCCGAGGCGGTCCCGGTCCCGGTGATCGCCAGCGGCGGCGCCGGGGAGCTGGAGCACCTCTACCAAGCCCTGGACGAAGGGAAGGCCGACGCCGTTCTGGCCGCCAGCATCTTCCACTTTGGGACGTTCACCATCGACCAGGCCAAGGAATACCTCAAAGGGAAAGGCGTCCCGGTCAGGCCGAAATATCAGCCGCCAGCCTGAACGGCCAATTATTTAACTAACTATCTAGGTACCGATCTATGCCTCGAATCACAACAGTAATCTTCGACATGTATGAAACGCTGGTCCAGAACCCCCATGGGATGGGCAAGAGCAGCTTCGCCAAGATCATCGATCAGCAGGGACTGGACACCACCGTCGATGAGCTGTGGGACAACTGGATACCCGCCGAAGCCGTGTTCCAAAAGACCCGGTTGGACCCGGACCTGCCGTTCCAGAATTATTTCAGAGCCTGGAAGGGCGGATTTGAACTCTCTTTCTCAACGCTCGGCCTAGACGGCGACCCCCAGGCGGCAACGGAGCAGTTCTTCCGCGACGTGTCCCAGCGCAACCCCTATCCCGAAACCGACGACGCCGTGGCGGAGGTCCAGGAGCGCTGCCGGACGGCCATCTTGTCCAACGCCGATGACGGTTTCTTGCTGCCCAACCTTGAGCTTTTGGAGGTCGGTTTCGACTTGGTCCTCACTTCGGAACAGGCCCAGATCTACAAACCCCGGCCCGAGTTGTTTGAGATGATGTTGTCGCAGTTGGGAGTGACTCCCGGGGAGACAGCCTACGTGGGAGACCGCCAGTTGGAAGACGTCTTGGGACCCTCCGAAGCCGGCATGCACCCAGTGTGGATCAACCGGAACAACACGCCTTTGGACCCGGACCTGCCCGCTCCGCCCCACCAGATATCCAGCCTGTTGGAGCTGCCCAAACTCTTGGCCAACGGCCTGGCGCCCTAGCACCAAATCGGCGCGATATACGAAAGGCAAATTATGAAAGTGAAACTCAACGAACAGGGCCTGCTGCCCGCCATCGCCCAAGACGCCAACACGGGCGAAGTCTTGATGATGGGCTACATGAACCCAGGGTCATTGAAGCGCACCGTGGAGGGAGTCCAGGTCTGGTTCTACAGCCGCAGCCGGGAAGACCTGTGGCACAAAGGCGAGATGTCCGGAAACTACCTGAACCTGAAGGAAGCCTACTTAGACTGCGACGCCGACACCATTCTCTTGAAGGTCGACCCCGACGGCCCGGCTTGCCACACTGGCGAGGTCTCCTGCTTCTTTAATAAGTTGGAGGGCCTCCCGGACGAGTATGAGGAGACCGATTCGGGCCCCAGCATACTGGGCGAGCTGTTCGCCCTGATCAAAGACCGCCAACAAGAGATGCCGGAGGGCAGCTACACCACCTCATTGTTCAAAGAGGGAGTGCCCCGCATCGCCCAGAAAGTGGTGGAAGAGGCCGCCGAAACAGCCATCGCCGCAGCCATCAACGACACCGAAAACCTGCCCGGAGAGATCGCCGACCTGCTCTATCACACCCTGGTGCTTCTAGCAGCAACCGGCGTACAACCGGAAGCCGTCTACGAGAAACTGAGAGAGCGGCGCCGGTAAGCCAGCGGCGGTCAATCGCCAGCGAGTGCCTTGCGCACCACCGGGTGGTTCAAAAGCCCGTCACTCACTTCTGGCCTGCCGCAGTGATCGGCTATGTAGCCGATCAGTTCACGGCATTGCTGGAGCAGTTGTTATTTATCTTCTTGCCGGTCTTCGATCGCCGCAACGCGGCTTAAATCGTAGAGTACTCGCCACAGAGTCAGTCGTGAACCTCGGTCTTCAGCTATCTCCTGAGCTTTGACCAACGCTTCCTTGGCTTCGCCACCAGGGTCCTGGCCTGGCTGGAGATCGCTTCTTCAGTCTCGTCCAAGAGACGATCGATCTGTCTTTGTATACGTTCGCTCGGCATTATGGGTGAATACTAATACCGGCATGACGGGCATGTCTGCGAGGAACTGAAAGAGCGGATATAGCGATGCTGACCGCGAAAAGTGCCGCTCTTAAACTCCGGCCCCAACCACGTCCATCTCGCAGGAATACAGGACGAATTCATGGGGCCGGGCGATCTGGACGGCCCACTTGATCAGGGCATCGAGGTGATTCCCCAGCAGTTCCCTGGTCTTCTCGCCGGTCAGGTTGCCGTCACCGTCGAATTGTTGGTCGGAGAAGGCCATGACTTGCAGGCCAGGCTTCATCATGACCAGGCAGCCGGTCTCGGCAAGCGTCTCGTGTAACTGCATCTGGGCGCGGGCGGTGCCGGCCCGGCCTCCGGCTCCGATGATGGTGGCCGCCTTCCCCATGAGTGAGCCCTCCGTCCGGTCTCGGGAGGCCCAATCGATGGCGTTCTTCAGAACTCCGGACGTGCCCCAGTTATATTCTGGGGTGGCGAACATCACCGCCTCGGAGTTTTGGATCGCCTCCTTGAGCGCGGCCACACTGGCCGGGTCGCCATCGGCCTCTAGGTCGCCGTCATAGAACGGGATGTCCCTGATGTCGAATATCTGGAAGTCCACCCAGTCCGGGACGATCTCCTGGGCGGCGCGCAACATCCCGGAGTTGAACGATGCCTTGCGCAAGCTCCCCGAGATTCCAAGTATCCGAATCGGCTGTCTTTCTTCGTCTATCTGTGATTCCTGAGGAATGTTAGTCATCTTCAGTCTCCATCTACGGGTACTGCGGTGGGCAGCATTTCCGCACATTCCGGATGCCATGGGATCGAGCAATCGGGAGTCCAGCGGTTGATCAACGGGACTTGCGGTTGCGGTTCCGCTTCCTGAGTTATCTCTTGTTTGGGTACCGCGGGCATCGCCATAGAAAGGGCCGCCGCGATGAGCACCGGGATCATCAGGAGCAAGAATCCATCGCTAAAGCCATTGGACGAGCCGGAATGCAGGGGGTTCAGCGAGCCGTCGGCCAGTCCGCTGGAGGTCGATACCGCGAATAGAACGGCGGTCCCTATGCTTCCGCCCAGGAAGAACAACATCGAATTCATGCTCAACTCAGCCGCCAGCATCTCCCCGCTAACGAGCCGTGAAATGGTGGCCGCCAACGGTGTGTTGACGAACCCGAACCCGGCGCCCATAAGCCCCGAGAACGCGGCGATGGCCCAGGGCGAAGACCCCGAGGATGCGGAAAGACCGAACATCGCCAACAGCATCAATAACGACCCGATTCGAATCGGGATCTTGGCGCCGGCGCGGTCAGTCAACCGGCCGGACACCAGTCCGCCCACCGCGCTGAGCACTGCGCCGGGAACCATCACCAAACCGATCTCCAGCGACGACAGTCCGTGGGAGAACGCCAGCAGGACTGGGAGCCCGATCAAGGGCGCTAGATTGGCAGCCATTATCGTAAAGCTCATGCCTGTTAGCGCCAGGTATTTGGAGTTGCGCAGCAGCTCCCTATGAATGAATGGGGAACTGGCAAATGCCTGACGGCCTACTAAGACCACCAGACCTGCCACTGCTGATACTGCCCCGACTATCACCAAACTCGATGTCCAGCCCGACCGCGATCCCTCGGATGGGACGAGCAAGATTCCGGCGACCATCAGCCCCAGGCCGATACCACCGATCAGGTCCAGATTCCCTTCCACCTTCTTCTCAGATCGCGGCAGCGCCTTGAGTGCAATGGGAATCGTTAGCGCCGCAAATGCGGTAGCTATGAACACCGACCGCCATCCCATCAGTTCGGAAAGCAGCCCGCCCAACAACGGGCCGGCCGCCGAGCCAACTCCGATCGTCGCCGCGATTATTCCCAAGGCCATCCCTCTCGATTCGGGCTGATAGGCACGGCTAACCAGAGTCATCCCCAGTCCGGGAATGGCTGCCCCTCCGATCGCCTGGACGATTCGTGCCACGAGCAAGAACTGATAGTTGGTTGCTATCCCCGCCAGCAACAATCCGACGGAGAACAAGGCGATGCCGAAGATGAACAAAGTAGCGGCGCCTTAGCGGTCGGCGAGGCGTCCATAGAAAGGGATCGCGATACCGGTGAACAATAGAAATCCGGTCATCAACCAACCGGCCTGGGCCGTTTCCGCGGAGATGCCACTAGCGATCTCCGGCAGAATCACCCCCACCGCGGATGCGTTCAGGACCTGGAAAAACATCGCGATGCAGACAACCGCGAGGACTGCTTTGGCTAGATCGTTGGTGTTGGGGTCATTCGATTGGGTACCCAATGTCGGCTCTTTCATAGTTCCTTCATTACAAACGACCGGGAAAAACGACCTAGCGTCTTCCCAAATCATCTACGCCAGGTCAGTTTTTCCATCGCGCGTCTTTACGCGCTATTTGGAAGGTGCTCCGACATGATGCCGACAAAGCTGCCGATGTAGTCGCCCTTGTATAGCCGCCCGAGCTCGGCCATGACAGCCTCCCAGGTTACGGGGGCCGCGCCGGCCTGGACAACCCGCTCCATGCCTCTTTGATGGGCGTCGACGCTGGTGCCGCCGGAGGCGTCTGAGACCGCGTAGACGTCATAGCCTTCTTTCAACAGGTCCAAGGCGGGGAAAACGAGGCAGACCTCGGTCCATAGGCCGGCGATGATCAGCTTGCGCCGGCCGGTGGCTTCCACAGCCGCCCGGAATTCCGGCTGTTCCCAGGCGTTCACAGCGGTCCGGTCAATGGGTGTGACACCTGGCAATACTTCCAGCAGTTCCGGGATCGCCGGCTCCTGGTAACCGGCTTCTACGGCGATGGTGGACAGGATGATCGGCAGATCGAACATCTTGGCTGCTTTGGCCAGAGCCACGACGTTGTTAACCAGCGCCTCACGGCGAATCGAGTTCGTGCCGTCAACCAGGCCGGGTTGGTAGTCTATGAGTATCAGAGCCGCATTCTCAGCGGTCAGCAAGTGGTCGGTCTTTGGGTCGCGCATCGTTTGGGTAGTCATATCGCATCATCTCCTTAGAGTTGTTATTGCAGTTAAACCCGGCGTTTGGTCTTCGTTCAACTAGGCGAGTTAATCACGGTCGGAGGCGGGTCCGGCATTTTGGATCATCTTCTGAATGATCTCTGTGAAGGCCGACTGCTCATCGGACGTGATACCCGACAAGAATCTGCGATTGTTTGCCTCCACTCGGGGAGAAAGTTTCGGGACCAGTTCGCGGCCTGCATCGGTCAATTCGATGCGGACCGTCCGCCGGTCCGACCTAAGACGCCTGCGCCGGACCAGGCCCCGTTGTTGCAGTTTGTCCAGCTGCCGGCTGATAGCTGCGGCGTCCACCGGGATGATCCGGGCCAACGCGGTCAAAGTATCGGCCTTACCGGAGAATGCCGCCTCCAGGATCACCCACTGCGCCGGAGTAACACGCATGGGCGCCAACTCGTCTTCCAGGCCCTTGCGCATCGCCGAGGCCAGGGTGCCAACCAAGTAGCCGAGGTGGTCTTGGGACGTCCAGTCCGTTGAGTTCTCTTGTTGAATGGTCATGCAATCGATTTATATGACTAAACAATATTTGTCAAATCATTTAATACATCTTTGCGTCATAGACGTCTAACCCACTCAATATTGCGCCTCCCCGTTTAGCGGGACATGAAGCTGTGATCGATCAACTCCGCTTGTGGACTTTACATTCCACCTGGCGGAAGGTCTAGGCTAACTCAGGAGGCCCTTGATGGAGAGCAGATTAACCATCGGCAAGCTATCGGAACTCGCCGGCGTTCCGCCCAAGACCATTCGTTACTACGAAGAAAGCGGCGTCCTTCCTCCGTCGAGCCGCAGTGATGCCGGATACCGGCTCTACACGGAGATAGATGTCCGCCGAGTGGAGTTGGTCCGCCGTGCCCGCGCGCTGGATATGGGCCTGGCCGAAGTACGGGAGTTGGTGGAGTGGGCCAGCACTGGGTCGTGCAACGATTTTCAGGAGCGGTTTCACGGGATGCTCCAACAAAAGCTGGAGGACGTGGACCAGCGGATCGCCGACCTAGAGCATCTAAAGGATGACCTCCAACGCCTGGGAGCGCACTTCACGATGTCTCAAAAAGAGACCGATGCCGGCCACACCATGCTGGAGTGTTCCCCAGAAACATGCACGTGTATGGGCGCCACAAAAGAAGAACCGAATCAACGACAGGAAGTGAAGCTATGGCTGAACAAGACAGGGTCCAAGGATTGACGGCACAGGAAAAGAACCAGGACTGTGGCTGCGGATGTGGCGGGGGACTATGCGGATCCGCCAAGAGCGACTGCGGGTGCGGCTGTGGCGGCGACCGCGGGACCAACCAGGAGAACCTGGTCTGGTGGGTGCAACCCAACTCGCTGAGATCAGGCAGCAGGCGGCCAGATAGCGTCAGGGCGGCGGCACGGGTTTCCCTGAGCTAAAACCCAGTTGGCAGCTTGTCGCCGGAGTTGAATATCTGCCACTCTGAGCCCTGGTAAACGGTGACCCGGCCCGAGCCGACGACCAGCCAGTTTCCGGGCGTGCCCAGGCAGCCGGTGCGGGCGTCGATGCCCAAGAAGGTCAGTCCGCTGGGCGCAGATTCTTTTAACTCTAACGAAGTTTCGGCTTGGTCGCGCCGTTCGTGGTGGGGCAGGATGGCCACACCCGGCACCAGGCCCAGGGCATCGACCCATCCGTCGGCACTGGGGCGGCGCATCATCGAACCCATGACCATCGCACCGGCGCTGGAGCCCGCCAAGACAGAGCCCCGTTCTACCGACTCCAAGACCGCCTTCAAGAACGGGGAATCGAGGACCGTCTCCAGCAGGCGCTCGGGGCTTCCCCCAGTGAAATAGACCACGTCGGCCAAAGTCGCGGGAGCGAAAAAATCCGGGTCTTCGGCGTGGCCCCGTTCCAGCAGCATCAACTGGCTGGAGTCGCCGCCCAGCGCCCCGAAGTGGGTTGCGCCGTCGTTGGCGGCCTTGGCCGGGCCGGTCACTGCCGCGGTGGGAATCACCACAACCTTGGCCGGGTCTTGGCCCGAGGCCCGCATGATCTCGCGGTCCATGTCTTCGCAGCCGGTCCTAAATTCATCGCCGCCAACCAGGGCTATCTGTCCGGGCATATCTTCCTCTCTTATATAGCTGT